>WBZL01000765.1_pt1 | contig 35498 bp, 49 predicted proteins | sample 5204291 | NCBI WGS metagenome assembly WBZL01 (sample SAMN12344345, study PRJNA552823) | activated sludge metagenome | biome: Activated sludge suspended growth; feature: Nitrification reactor; material: Wastewater; isolation source: activated sludge from nitrification reactor of wastewater...
CGTTCGGCGTTTCCGTCGTCGTCGGTCTGGCGTGGTGCGTGATTGTCTTTGTTGCGGAGTGGTGAAGTCATGAGCGTAGAAGCGGGGGCTCAGATGGACAATGGCACGACTACTGATGAGAGGCCCGGCGGGGGCGCTGGTGATCCTCGGAATGGTGACGGCGCTGTCGCTGGTGGCGGCGGTGCTGGGAGTGGGAGCGGCGGTGATGGCGCGGATGATGTTCGGAGGCTGACATGAGCGAGCACGACATGGACACGGGCGAGCTTCCGTTCCGCGCCAACGGCATCTCCGACCGCGCCACGGCCGCCGTGGCGAGCAACCGCATCGCGCTCGACCGCGAGAAGAAAGGCGTCGGGCAGAAGGGCATCCAGCACGCGTTGGAGCAGGCCACGCGGCGCCTCCCGGTCTGGATCACGACCGACGCGAACGGCAACCGCGGTAAGTACGCGACGCTCAAGGCGATCCTGGCCATCGTGAAGCCGATCCTGGCCGAGCATGGCATCCGCATCCGCCAAGGCAGCGATATGTCCCGGACGGCTGACGACGGAACGTCAAAGGGTCGCCTCGTGCCGGTCTACACCGACCTTGTGCATGCGATCTCCGGTGACGTTGAGCGTACCGTCGTCGAGATGCCGCTAACGCGCCTGGACCCGCAATCGATGGGCTCGGCGATCACCTACGGCAAGCGGTATTCGCTGCTCGCGGCGCTAGGTCTTGCGACCGACGAGGCCGACGACGACGGCGCCCGCGCCATGCCTCACGACATTGCCGCCAAGGTGAGCGACGGCGTTGATCTGGTCGCCCTCAAGGTCGAGATCGACGAGATCGCGAAGAACGAGAAGACGAAGCCTGCCGACAAGCTCTCGGCTCTCACCAAGTGGGCCACCGACCAGAAGGTGCGCAAGCGCATGAACGACTTGCCCGATGGCGAAGTCGAGCGGCTGCGCATCTACTACGCCGACGCGAGAGAAGCGGTGTCGTCATGAACCGCAACTCCACCCGCGACCGCCGCCGCTGCGTCGAGCAACACGCCTACGAGAGAGGCGGACGCACCTACATGCGCTGCCACATCTGCCAGGGGGAGATGGACCTCGCCATCTCCACTTGGGAGGCCGAGCATCCGGTGATGCACACGCTTGGCGGGACGGAAGTCCTGCCCGTCCACTGGCGCTGCCACAAGGTCAAGACGGCAGCCGATCTCACCGCGCTGGCGAAGGGCAAGCGGGCTCGCGAGCGGAACCTCGGCATTAAGAGGAGCGCCCGCCCGATGGCAGGAAGCCGCGCGAGCGGGTGGAAAAAGAAGATGAGCGGGGAGGTCGAGAGACGATGAGCACAGGATCATGGATGAGGGCCATCCGTCCAGCGATCGGACCCGCCCTCGACGAGCCGCCCACGGCGCCGTCACCGATGACGCTCGACGAGCTGGGCCGGGGCATCATTCGCGCCCGCAATCTTCGCGTCCAGGCCGAGGCGATGGTGGCCAAGGTGGAAAGCTCGATCGAGCAGACCATGGCCGCCCTTTCACTTCAGAAGCAGGAAGCGGAGCGGTCGCTTGGCGAGGCGCGTCGGATCGAAAAGGACGAGATCGCGAAGTTCGTCAAAGAGGCCAAAGAGCTCGGCATCAGGCCGGAGGATCTGACGACATGAAGGCTCTACTTGTCCCTCTGGTCTGCGTGATCATTAGCGCAGCCGCGCTGGCAGCCTCTCCGGCCTGGCTCGAGTGGCTTGGCTGGCTTAGCCTCGGGTTCCACTCGGGCATTCTCTATTGCACGTTCATCGACGTGTGGTTGCGAGGACGGTTCCAATGAGCGCCCGTCACTCCCACTGCCCGGAATGCGGGTGCGAGATCGGAGAACGTAAGCGCCGGTCTGTCCCGGATCACCGGAGGCTGTTCGCTCTCATCAAGGCGGCCTTCGACAACTGGCCGGAGAGCCACGACTTCACGCCTGAGAACGCCGAGCACCTTCGCGCGTGGCTGATCTGCAAAGCGGGCTGGCGGGAGGCGGTTTCCTACGACCTCGGGGAGCGTGCGGACGCTGCCGTTGTCGCGCTTGCTCTGCAGGCTGGCATCAAGGCCGCTCGCGGCGTCGGCTTCGTCAAGGTGCACGGGCGAAGCGTCGCCGTCATCACGCCCAAGAGCATCAATTTTCGCGCCATGGGGCAAGCCGAGTTCGGCCTGCTCCGCGACGCGATCACGGACATCATCAAGGCCGAGACGGGAATGGAGATGGCTGCGTGATGCGCGCGTCGCGCACCGGGCAAAAATGGGGACAGGGATATGGAGAACGGCTTTTTCTACCCATGGGGCGCGGACCTCGGCACTGAGGCCGACTTCGATCTCAAGCGGGAGTTCCCGCCACAGCTACACCAGATGCACCCGCGCCAGCTGCAGGTCTTGGCCGATATTCTGGCTCAGTTGAATATCGGCATTTGGCCGACAGATGGGCACCAGGACCGCCCCCAAGATTGCAGGCTCGAGATCGCCGTGTTTGGCCCTGGGGATTGCGTCGCCGGCCACATCGATCTCGTAGAGGCGATGGCGGTCGGCATGGCGGAACACTACCAATGCGGCCCACAGGCCGAGCTGATCGCGCTGCACAAGGTGCGGGACGTGATCGATAAGTTGATCGCGGCCCGCGTGTTTGCGCTGGAATCAAAGAAGGCTTGAACCCCTTCCGGGGCTGCTCTCCTGTGTGTGTCTGGTGGCCCTGCCGCACGCTGGGCCGGTCCGTCCAAGACCTTACACACCACGGCCGCGCGGGCGCAGGAGAGCAGGCCCGGAAGCCAGGAGAGGGAGGGAGGAATGAAGTGCGGCTCGTTGAACTGGAGCCACATCAACGCGGAGGGCTCCGTGTCGTTCTCCCGCGAGTTCCGCGAATCCTACGGGCTGCTACAGCTCGACGCGCTCAAGGACTGGATCTATGACCTGAACGAGGAATACGAGCGCATCCACGCGCTCGAGTTCGGCCCGGCGGATGAGCCTACGCAGGCCACACCGCCCGGATCACAGACCTCGCCACCGGAGAAGCATGAGCCAGGCCGGTGATGGCCCAGATCACGGCCACGATCCACGTCACCGGATGCGAGATCACCGCCCTGGCAGCAGCTTTGACACCGCCTCGAGCGTCTCCGGGCTGATACGTCCGGTCGCCCCGAGCCCGAGCAGGAGCGCTAGGCCGACGATCTGGAGCCAGGGCAATGAGCTGATCGACGGAAGCGACGGGCGCGCTTCGAGTTCGGCGAGCCTGTCCTGGTGGTCGTCGACCGTCTCCTCGACTCTCGACTGTCGCCAATGGAGCAGATCGGGATCGCTCGGGTTCGAGGTAGGCGGCCACTCGTTTGAGTGCCTCCGATGGCGCAGATGCATTCATGCTGCTTTCTTTCCCGCCGGAGCCGCCTTCGCGGTCGTTCGCGCCGACTCGCACGGGACCGTGTAGACGACCGACTTCCCGCTCTTGAGCGTGTCGTAAACGCTGTTGTGAGCCGCCACCTGCTTCTGCGTCTCGCAGGTATCTTTGGGGCTCGACTGGATGGTTTTGAAGCTCTGGAGGGAGCTGTCAGTCGACACGCTGATGGGGGTCGCGCACGCGGCCAGCGCCAGCGAGAGACTTAGAGCGCACATCATCGGAGCGTTTCGCATTTTCCTTCGCCTTCTGTTCGATCTTGACCGCGAGGCGCTCGGCCCCGACGTGACGCTGGTACGCGTTGTTGGCCCAAAACGCGGTGAGCGCGACGACGGCCGCGGCAGAGATACGACCGAGGGTGGAGCCGAAGATCAGCCCCTTCACGGTGAGCAGAAGTGACATCATGGCGTTGCCTTTCCTGTGCTGCCGCTCGGCGTTGCCCGCCCCGTGGCGACGTCCTGCTTCATGAATCCTTTGAAGATCTCCCCGACGCAGAAGGCGAGGAAACAGGCCGCGATCGCGACCGGGAGCGTGTGCGCCTTGATGAAGGCTGCCGCCATGTCGGCGTAGCTCTTCGTCGCGGCCACGTTGTCGGCGGCGAGGAAGGCGAGCGGGGAGGCCGTGAGCGTGCCGGTTACGCGGGTCCACCAGCTCGCGACGACGTACTTCCTCGAGCTCGACAGCAGGTCCACGATGGCGTTGTCGTCTGTCGGCCAGCGGATGCCGAGCAGGTCGGCCCGGCTGTAGTTGGCGACGGAGACCTTGTTGCCCTGGTTGCCGCCGAGGACGGCGATCGTCGTGTCGGTCCAGCTCTGAATGAAGCCGACGTGCCCGGCCACGGGATCACTGCCCCGCTTGAAGATGGCGAGCGCGCCGACGCGGGGCTCGCTGATCTCCGTTCCGAGCTCGAGGAAGGACCGAGCGAGGAGCCGCCGGTTCTTGTCGGGATGGACGGCGAGTCCCGCCTTGATGAGACAAGCGCCGGCGAAAGCGGCGCACCAGGCCGTTTCGTCGTCGGTGACGTCAGCCCGGCCGACCTCGGCGAAGTACTGGACGACCTTCGGATTGTGCTGGCCGCCTGGAACTTCTGCTGTCCCGAGGTCCGCCCATGCGATCTCCATCCATTTCATGCTGCTGCCCCCTTGAGCCCTGCGATGACCTGATCCCGGTTAGCCGCCCAGCTCGCGGCGAGCTCGGGAGCGGACATGCCTGCTGCCGCTGCGACGCGCTGAAGCTCCAATGCTGCCGCCTCTGCTTCGGCTGGCGTTCCGTGCTGGATGGCGGCCATGAGAGCCCCGACGCTCTGCGCTGCGGCTTGCGCGTCCTGGGCGGCTTGCATCTCGGCTAGCTTGGCTTGGAGTGCTGCCACCTGTGCGTCGATGGCTGACGTGTCGACGGCTGCCGGAACCTGCTGGATGATGACGGTTGCGCCTTCAGGGACGTCAGGCTTCGGCGGCTGCAATCCCACCATGTACTTGACCCGCATCACCTGCCGGAGCGGGTCGAACTCGGCGAAGCTGTCGAGGTATTCGGTATGAGGGTCGATGACGGGCTTCGGGTCGGTTTCGACCGGGTAGCGCTTGGCGCCGGGCTCGAGGGTTCCCCGATCATCAAGCTCGTAGCGGAGGAGGTCCTTGCCGCGGAGGATGGCCCACTTCATAGTGCGTCCGTTCTCTCCTGGGGGCTTCCATGCAGATCAAGCAGTTCGTCAAGTTGGCGATCGGCCGCGTGCGGCAATGGTCCGGGCCGTCGTTCGCAATTCAGCGCGTCGGGACTTATGACGAGTACGTTAGGACGCAGCGGGCGGGCTTCGAGGCGAAGCGGGCGACCGTGTTTGCGCGACCGGAGAACATTGCGGCCATCGCGGACTACGCTGCGGCGCGCGGCCCCGTCCGAAGTGTCCTCTGCCATGGGACGCGCAACGGCGCTGAGCAGCGGTTTTTCCGCGAGGCGCTCGGCGACGTGACCGTGCTCGGGACCGAGATCGGCGAGGGCGCCGGCGCCTTCCCCAACACCATCGAATGGGACTTTCACGAGACGAAGCCGAAATGGCTCGGCGCCTGGGACCTGATCTATTCCAACTCCTGGGACCATGCCTTCAACCCGGAAAAGGCGATCAAGGCTTGGGTGTCCTGCCTGCGACCGAACGGCATTCTGGTGCTGGAACACTCCGGGCATCACACCGTCGCCCATGTGCGCGACCTCGACCCGTTCGGCGCGAGCTTCTCGGGGCTCATCAAGTTCTGCAATCTGGCCGCGGCGCCGCGGAGCGTCATAGACACTCTCTCGCTTCCGTATCGGCTGAATGACCAGAGGGCGGTTGTCATCGGGTGATGATCACCGGAACGCCGCGAGCACGAAGCAATCGTTGGAGTCGCTTCCTGTCTTTGTGGCCGTGACAGTGACCGTCGCCCCCGCTGCGGAAGCAAGCGAGGCGCCGCTCATGTTGTCGTAGTTCGCGCCGTCGTTGAACGACGTGTCCACATTCTCGGTCAGCTCGGTCCATGACCACGTTTGCGAACTGCCGTTCTGGTAGCCGTCCGCGAGTCCGACCCCGATCCCGCCCGCATTGATGGTCAGCGATTGAGAGAGAGCCGGCGTCGCGTCTGTCGCCGTCGCCGTCGCCGTAGTGGACGAAAGATCGTAGGCAGCCCAGACGATCACCCCGCACCGGAGCATCGAGCTGGTGTGGGTAACAACTACGTCGCCCGTCGTGCCGGATGCCACGCCAACAATCCAAAGGCCAATCTTGAGATTGGACTCCGCCAGCTCGACGACGGCGGTTGCAGAGTTCCCGGCGACGGTGACGGACGAGATGCTTGGCGACGTTCCGCTCGACACAACTCCCACGATCACGCTCCGCGTCGCGCCGGCGGTGCCGATGTCCAGTGACGAGAACGTGTAGGTGGACAGGTCCGACGTGCTGCTCGACTGCGTTCGGTAGCTGATCGTCGCATCGACGGTTGGGGAGCCTGCCAGCAGGAGGCCGGGGTTGAACAGCATCAGGCGAACCCCTTCTTGATGCCCATGTAGCGGAGCTTCAGCGTGCCGCCGATGGAGATGGCCTCGAACGCGAGCAGGTCCGCCCGGCTCGCGGTGGTGGTCAAAGTCGGGGCGCCGTCCGTGCCGAAGTCGAAGCTGCCGGCGCCCGAGGTCGTCCAGGAGATCGTGCGCGATCCGGTGCCGTCCTGGATGACCCAGAGGGTATAGGTCGCGCCCTCGACAGCGTTGCTGACCGCGTTCATCGTGCGGTTGCCGCCGAGCGTGACTTTCGCCTTCTGGGCGGTGCTCACGTCCCAGGAGATGTTGGCGCCATCGGTGAGCGTGCCGAGGGTGACGTACTGGTGAGCGGTCCATGCCTGCGATGTGGAGAGGGTCGCGACCGTTTTTCCCTCGACGGACATAACGCCCGCGGACGCGCGCGCCAGTGTGGTGTCGCTCGCCGCGCCGAGCTCGATCGTGCCTGCGGTATGCGTGGCCGAGGTCGAGTTCATGGAGACGGTCACGCCTTCGACGGCGAGAACACCGGCCGATGACCGCGAGAGAGTCGTGTCGCTGGCGTGACCGATCTCGATCGTGCCAAGGCCGACCGCAATCGACGTGCCCATCGCGAGCGACGTGGCGCCGGCCATCGTCAGAGTCGCGGCGCTGTGCGTGAGCGTCACGTTGCCGTTGTTGAAGTTGATCACCGCTCCCGACGCGAGGAACAGGTCGGCCCACGAAACCGTGGCGGAGCCGAGCGCCGCGGCATCGTTGGTCGATGGCGTTGTTGCTGCGTCGAACGTGTAGCCGGACGATGCGCCTCCGAATGCCAACGTGTTCGCACTATGCGTGACGGTGACATCGCCCGCGTTGAAGTTGATGACGCCGCCGCTCGCCAGGAACAGGTCTGCGAACATCAACGCCGACGTTCCAAGCGCAGCGCCATCGCTCGCCGTTGGGACGATGTTCCTGGAAAGCTCGATCGCACCCGTTGACGTTGCGCCGAGGCGGATCGTCCCGGCGCCCTTGGCGTCGATCGAGATGCCCTCATCTGTTCCAGACGAGAGCACCGCAATCGAAGCCCGGCTTGCTGCCGCGGCGCCCGTGATCGAGATGCCCGTCGCCACGGAAGCCGCCGACGCATCGACCTTGAGTGCCGGGTTCGTCGTTCCGTTCGCACCGACCGCAAGCGCGTTGGCGCCCGCCGACGTGACCGTGGCGGCCGCGTCGAAGGTGTAGCCAGACGACGCGCCGCCGAACGCCAGCGTGTTCGCGCTATGGGTGACAGTCACGTCGCCAGCGTTGAAGTTGATCACTGCTCCGCTGGCGAGGAACAGATCGGCCCACGCTGTGCCACTGGCACCGAGCGCTGCTGCGTCGTTCGCGGAGGGGAGCGCCGCTGCATCGAAACTGTAGCCGCTGGATGCGCCTGCGAATGCCAGCGCGTTGGCGCTGTGCGTCGCGGTCACGTCTCCGGCATTCCAGTTGATCACGCCACCAGAAGCGAGGAACAGGTCGGCAAAGGCCGTTCCGCTGGCGCCAAGCGCTCCGGCGTCGTTGGCGGAGAGCGTGATGGCCTGGACGCCGGCGATAGTGCCCGTGTCGCTGATGGTGACGGTCGAGTTCTGTCCGAGTTTGCCCGTTGTGCCATCGAAGCGGACGAGCGCGTTGTCGGTGGATGAGCCCGGACCAACGAAGTCACCGCTGCCCGCCCCATCCGCGCCCTTGTCGCCGGTCCTCGCCCAGATGATCTGGACATTGACCGCCGTCAGGCTGGTGGCACCCGAGACGTAGGTGACGACGATGGTCTGGTCGGATCCGTTGTCGGTGTTGGCGCCCGTGATCTCGAGAAAGGTCTTGTTCGCAGGCGTCGCCACGTCGACCAGCGTCAGGTAGCCGCGATGGGCCGTCGTGGTGCTGTCATCCCATTGCGCGATGGCCGCTGCCTGCGAGATGCCGAGCCGGTCCGTCTCGTGGATGTAGAGCGCCGTCGCCAGGGAAAGGTTCGCGTTGTTGGCGCGTACCGTACCCGTCGATGGCCCGGTGCCCGTGGATGTAGAGAACGTGTACTCGAATGATGCGGTCGCAGCGCTTCCCGTTGCGCCGGTGTCACCCTTGTCGCCCGTGCGGAGGTGAATGAGGGCGCCAGCGTCGCCGTTGCTGAGCGAGGTTCCGCTTGCCGGGCCGACGAAGGTGACGGGGAATGACCGATACGTGCCGTTGTCCGTCTGAGCGCCGGTGATCTGGTACTCATAGAAGTTCTGCGTCGCCCCTTCCTTGCTGAATTTGACCACCGCGCGGACGGAGGACGTGGAATCGTCCCACGTATCGAGAACCGAGGCCATGGGGCCGCCAGCCGAGTCCGTCTCGGAAACGTTGATGACGGTCGCGAGCGTTGGGTTCGCGTTGTTGACTCCGAACTTGCCCGTTCCCGGATCGCCGGTGCTCGTGCTCCACTGATAAGGATGAGCTGCGTCGAGGCCGTCCGTTCCCTGCGTCCCCTGCTCGCCCTGCGGACCCTGCATCGATGACAGATTGAGGATCGTCATCATCGCATAGGTTTCGAGGTTCCCGCTCAGAGAGAGAGGTGCGCCGAGATCAGTCGTCGTGTTGCTGGTCTGCGCGTAGTAGTCGAGCTCGATCGTATCGGAGGCGCCCGCGACCACGATCACAGCGAAGATGGGCAGATTCGCGCTATCCGCCGCCGTGCTTCCGGGCAACCCATAGTGCCGCGTCGACGCGCCTTGCAGGATGCTGACGCCAGCCCCGTTCGTTCTCTGCTGGTAGGCGATCGCCCACACGAGGTAGGTGCCGGTCGGCAGCGTGACGACGCTCGACGCGAGCGAGCAGCCCGTGATCGTGTTGGCGATCGTCGTGTTGAGCGTGCGCTTGGTCCAGGCCGCCACCGTCGCCATGCCGCCGACCGCCCCGTCAGCTTTCTGATCGGCGAAAATCGCGTATTCGAGGTTCGCGCTGTCGGGCGCCGTGGTGTTGGAGAGGTCGGTCCAGGCCGTGTCCCGGTACTGCGTCAGCAGATTCTCGTCGATGACGTAAGCGAGCCAGCCGTCTGTCGGCGTGTACTTGATCCAGGAACCGTTGCCATCGGCCTCGGCGACATCGTGCTCGCTGAACGAAAGCGTGGACCAGGCGCCGGTGGGAGAGCTGCCGACGATGTAGCGTGCGCCTGCGGTCGGCGAGCCCGGAGGAGCGGAGAGCCGGTCGGCAATGGTGATGAAGGGCACGCCGTTCCGCATCAGCGAGGGAACGGCCGTGTCGATGGTCCAGTTCGCCCCGTCGCTCACCAGCCAATACGTCTCGCCCCTGCCCGTGAGGGAGAGGTTCTGCGTCGCCGGACCCGGCTGGGCGATGGTCTGGCTCGATACCGTCGAGATCGTGACGGTGTTCGCGGTACCTGCGTGGCGAATGCCGATGCGGAACCCGTCGCCCGCAGTGACGGCGCTCGGCAGGGTGATGACGAACGAGCCGCCGGTGCAGTTCGCGTTGATCAGCTTTCCAGCGTCGCCGACCACGACGGAATAGGCGGCCGTCTTTGAGACCGTCGGAGTATCGGGAACGGCAGACGTAGTCGTGAATGCACTCGTGTCGAGCGCGCCGGGGATGTTGTCGCGCGTGATGAGCGTGGTGCCGGCGCTGTCCTTCACGATGACCTTAAAGGCGCCCGTCCCGGTGTAGACGCTGACCTTCGTCGATCCGCCCTGCGTCGAGACGGGATAGCCGCCCGTGTCCGCATAGACGACGGTGCCGAGCGAGACCGACAGCCCGGAATCGCTGTAGACCGTCCTCGGGGTCGTGGTCCCCGCATCATAGAACTCTGCATAGCCGCCACTGACCGGCTCGCCGTTGGCGTCGGTGATGCGGTCGAGGATCGAGAAAACGGGGAGGACGTCGAGCGGCATTGCTTTGTTAACCCGTGTTGTCCTAGGATTCTGGTTGCGCGCGGCTAGGGCGACGGCCCGAACGGTGGCACTCCACCACCTGCCGATGCGCTACTCTGGAGACGCGGAGGAGAACGCGAGATGGCCAAGCACCTGGTTGCAGTCGTCGGGCGCCGGATGGAGGCTCTCGTAGAGGTCGAGGCCGACACCGAGGATCAGGCCCGCGCGCTCGCTTTGGAGCAGGCCGATACGCTGACCGAACGCGACTGGTACATGTCTGACGAGATCGAGACGCGAAGCGTAGAACGCATGCTCACCAAGGAAGAGATTGCGGAGCGTGGCATCCGCCCTTGGTGATCACTGCAGCGGCTGGAACCGTCCATCGTCGCCGCGCGGCTGGCTCGCGCTGTGATGGGCCGCCGCGGCTCCACCGGCCGCAAGCGGAATCGCGAAATTCTCGAAACCGCCGCGCCTGTTCTCGCGCGAGAGCCGCTGAGCCGCCTGTGCTGGCGTGAGCCCCTGCTCGCGAATGAGTGTTTCGAGGCGCTGCAGTGTGCGACGGAACACTTCGACACTGGGCACGTCCGCAGCGGCGCCACCGTTCGCCTCTGCTGTCTGAACCGCACGCCTGCGGAACTCGGAGACGTTGAACCCAGACAGCACGTTCCCCGACCGGAGATGATCGGAAATCTCCGACCTGAACAGTGCCGAGCTGTCCATGCTCGGGTTGTAGCTCAACCCAGGCGCTGCCGGGTTCGAGCCACGCGGCCCGCGCACGTTGCGCACTGCCCCGCCGATGTCCCGCAGGATCGCGTCGAAGTCGATCGGCAGGTTCGACGTCTGGGCCTGCGTCGCTGCCGGAACCGCTGGCGCCTGCGATTGCTGCAACGATTTGACGCGCGCTTCGAGCCCGGCGACCGCCGGAGCGGGGTTCGTGCCGCCGGGGAGCATCTGCCCCAAGGCGCTCGTGCCCTTGTAACCGAACAGATTCCCGCTGATGCCGCCCGCTGCGCCGAGCGCACCTCGGATCGCAATGCGCCCCGGATCACGCCAGAACGACATGGCGTCGGCATACTCCGGCGAGCTCGGCGGCGCGTACATGGCGTTGTACTGCTGGGGGAGCATCGCCATCTCGGCGCCCAGCAGGCCGCCGGCTGTAGGGCCGCTCAGCGTGTTGCCGACGCTGGTCATGGTGTTGCGGAAGGCGTTGCCCCACGTCGCCGGCGGGGCGCTGTTCAGTTGGTCGAGTGCCGCCCTGGCGCCTGCGGCGTTGGCGGCTGCCTGCGGGAGCTGATTGTTGGTAATATTGCTGTTGCCGGCATTCACCATCGTGTTGATGGGTCTGTTCTGGTATCGCGTCGCCGCCGCCGATCCGCCAGCCCGCAGCATGCCGAGGACTGCCGCCGGCAACGTCGTGGCCAAAAACGGGTTCTCCGAAATCATCGGGAACGCCTCGGCGAAGGTCCTGTTCTGAGCCCGGAACCGTTCCTGTGCCGCGTTGAGCGCCTCGTTGTAGGCCGCCTGGGCGGCCTGCTCGGCCTGGGCCGCAGCGGCGGCATTCCGGTGTGCGCCGCTGTTGGTGTTTCGGCCCTGGTTCGCGGTTATGTTGGCCGCAGCTGCTGCGCGGGACGCTGCCTGCGCGGAGAGCAGTTGCCGGTGAAGCTCCGCTAGTCGCACGTCGCGCCGGTGCAGGTCGGCAATCGCCGGGTCGAGCGCCGGCTGAGTTCCCTGCGCCCCGGACTCACTGGCAGATGTCAATGCCAGTCCGCCCGTGGCGGCGACGCCAGCCGCTGCCGCCGGGTTCTGCCGCACCACAGCACCGAGCGCCTGTCCTGCGGGGAATGCCGCGCCCGTGGCGAGGCCGAGCATTGCGTTCCGGCCGCTCGCGCCGGGGGCACCTGCAGCGTAGTCGATGGCGGGGGCCGCACCCGTAGCAGCGCCAGCGCCGACCGCGCCGGCTGTGGTCCCTGCGGCCTCCCCTATGCCCAGAAACGGCGCGGCCATTCGCCCCAGCGCCTGCCCGCCGCGGAACATCGCATTGGCCGCGCCGAGGCCGCCGAGCAGGCTGCCCGCGATCTGCGGGCCAGCACCGGCGGCTCCCTGATACTGCCGCCACGCATCCCGCGCGCCGGGCGCTACCGTTCCCAGCAGCGCGCTCGGTATTCCGAGCGGATCGGCCGCCGATGCCGCCATGCTGCCGGCGCCCTGCCCGAAGTTGGCAAGCCACTCCTCTCGGGTGATGGGCCGTGGCTCGCCCCTCTGCGGTCCGAGCGTCTGGGGAGCCGGAGCGGGGCGGCTGGACTGCGCATCCTGTGATGCGACGGCCGGTAGGGCGGCGGCCTCGGGGATGATGTCGCCCGCATTGGCGCCGAGGCTGGCCAGAAGAGCCGCGATTTCTTGCGATAGGTTGCTGCCTGCCATCACTGCCTCTGCGTTCGGTAGGTCTGGGCGGTTTGGTACGCAGAAAGCAACCGGGTGAGCAGGACCATCAGATCCTGCGTCTGGAACGTGTCGCCGAGCACGTCGCGAATGGCTCTCTGTGCTGGCTCAGGCAATCGGCCGATGAACGAGCGCGCGACCTGCTGCAGCCGCTGCGGCGTCGGGGGTTGCGCCCTCTGCATCTGGTCGCGAAGCGTTCGCGTCAGGTTGAATACCTGCCGCATGTCCGTCTGGGATAGGAGATCGGCAATCCGATCGTAGCGAGCCTCGCGCAGTCGAGCCGACACCATGTCTCCCGCCCCGCGGAGCGCCCTCATCGGGTTCATGGTGGCGATGCCCGCAGCCGTGTCGATGAGCGGATTCTGCGCCAGCGCCTTCATGAGACGAGGCGCCGTCTCACTGTTCCCGTAGAGCTGGCGCATCGTGAGCTTCTGGCGCTGCGCCGCGGCGATCGCGTCGAGGAACGGCTGCGCATCATCGCCGAGGATCGCCCGGACGCGGGTCTGGAATACGCGCGCCTCGGCGCCGGTTAGGAAGCGGTTAGCGTTGCCGCTCTGATTCAGGGCGTCGAGCAATCCGGCTCCATAGGAACGGCGGAAGTTCTCGACGATGTCGGCGACGAGCGCGCGCTCGGTCTGCGCCATCTGGAGTTGCCGCTGCAGGCTGGCGACAGCATTCGATCCAGGCGCCGCGGCCGTGATCTGGCGTTGCGTGAACCGAATTTCCCTGTCGATCGCCGCCAGACGGCCGTTGTGCGTCTGGAAGAACTGCCACGCCTCGTTGTCGGCCCCGCCGCGGCGGACGCTGAGGGATCGTCCGAGGTCGAGCGCCTCGTCGGCGAGCGTGCCAAGCCGGAACACGCCTCGAGTGCCCCAGAACTCCGGCATGGCCGCATCGGCCACGTCGAGGAACCGGCCGCGCAGACGATTGGCAACATATGCCTCGCTCGGGTCCGTGATGCCACTCGCCGAGCGGCGCAGGGCGCGCTGCACCATGTCGACGGCGCGCGCGTCGAGCTGGCCCGCCATGATCGCGGCAGCAAGCGCCTGGTCCCCTTCGATCGTCGCATCCCGCGCGGCGAACCTGAGCGCGTTCTGAAACGCCTGATCGTTGGCGATTGGACGGAGTGCAGGCGTCTGCGCGACGTTGATGATCGGGCCGCCTGCGTTGTTCGCGTACATGGCCGCATAGGTCTGTCGCGCGCGACCCTGCAGCATCTCCCGGTACGTGGTGGCGAAGGTTTCGAAGTCGTCGGCGCCGAACGTGCGGCCGATGAGCCCCGCCATGTCGTCGGCTTCGTCGGCCTGGCGCTGCAAGAGCCTCTGTTGGGCGACCTGCTGGCCGCGACCTTCGCTGCGCGTCGCCTGATAGGCCAGTGCGGTCGTGTTCGGGATTGCTACGACCTCACCCGGCCGTTGCGGCGTTCGCATGATCTCGAGGATGTTCTGGCCTTCGAAGCGGGGGCGGACCTCGGTATTGAAGCGCGCCACCATGCGCTCGACCTGGGATGGCGTCGCACCGATCCGCTGGGCGAGTGCCGCATTCGTCTCGCCGTTCAGATGCCCGGCGATCACATTCTCGATCTGCTCGACATTCAGGCCGCCGCGACCGTTGCGATAGGCGGGGAGCATGTTGCGAACAAGCTGGCCCGGGTCGACCGAATCACGCTGGAGCTCGAGCGCGATGTCGCGCAGTCCCTGCTGCAAGGATGCCGTCGAGCCGGCGGTGCCGGGCTGCAGCATCTGCGCCGCATCGGACCCTGCCCGCAGCCCTGGAGCCAGGCGGTTCGCCGCATTGTTCCCGACGTTCGTCGCAAGCCCGAGACCAGCGCCAGCGCCGGCACCGATCGTCGCTCCCGTCACGCCGCCGAGCACCCTCTGGACGATCGAGTCGACGAGCGTCGAATCCCGCGACGGGTCGGCGTTGCCGACACCGGATGCAGCGCCGGCCGTGGCGCCGATGCGCGCGCCCTGCGCCACATATTGACCCGGCGTGGCCGCCGTGCGAGCCGCCTGCACACCTCTCGCGCCGACGCCGACGACGGGCATGAATGCAGTGGGCACCGACCCGACCGCCTCGCCGGCGAAGTTGAGATAGGGATGATAAGCGGCGAACGCCGCTTTCTCCCGCCGCTGCCGCTCGACCTCGGAGCTGTAATCGCCGAGATAGCCGAGTCCCGTCCGAAGTCCGGCGCTGATCTCGTCGTCGAAGCCGAAAGTCAGACCGGACAGGACAGAATTGACGATGCCGCGCGGCACGCTCGGGAGCGCAGTCCTGAGATCGCGATACTGCGCCTCGATGCGATCGAACGGGTTCACGTTGACGCCGTGCTGCTGCTCGATCGCGTCGAATGGATTGCTCATCAGTTACCGCCGATCGTCTGCGGGCCGGGCTGGCCACGCCTGATCTGCCGCATCACCTCACGCAACACGTCGTTTCCGTACCGCTCGGCAAACATGCGGCGCAGATTGGCGTCGTTGCCGTCGCCGAGGGCCTGGACTGCCGCCGCCTGCGCAGCGCCAGGGAGGGAACGCCACCGATCGGTTCCGCCGGACGTTGACTGCGGAACGCCTCCCGGCTGCGGCCCGCCGGACGGCGACGGACGGCGACTTGGGACGGCCTGCAGAAGCTGCTCGTCGTTGAGCTGCGCCACCTGGGCGGTAAGCGCGGGCAGCCGAGCCGTCGCATTCGGATCAGCCATGAGGAGCTGTGCCCGCGCCTGCTCATAGATCGACTGACGGGCCGCCACTCGCCGCGCCGCCTGAAGGGCGCCCATGAGCGCCTCGCGCGACATCGAGGGATTCGCCACGGTCGATTCAATGAACGCGATGTCGCTGTTCGAGATCGGCTTGTACTTCTCTGCCTCGGTGCCGACGAACTGCGCCAAACCCTGCTGCAGAAGCTGCGTCGCCGACAGGTCCCGGTTGTTCAGCATCCACTCGGAACTCATCCCGATCGACCGCAGGAAGTTCGCGGCCTGCGTCCGTGCCGCAGCACCCGCCCCGACGTAGGCGCTCGGCGCCAGAGCCAGCATGTTGTCGACGTTGGAGACGACGGACTGCTGCTGCTGGGCCGCCGTCGCCGCCGCCGCTGCGTTCGTCGCTGCCTGCGTCCGCAGCGCATCGGGGACGCCCATCCATGTCGGGCCACCAGCCAGCATCTGGGCAGCCTGCGGCGTCAAGCGGCCGGTCGCGAGTCCTGCAGCGATGGCGGCCTGAGCCGGGTTTGCCTGCCACGAGCCTGGTGCGGGCTGCTGCGCTGGTGCAACCGGAGGAGCCGCTGGCGCAGACTGTTGCGGCTGAACCGTCACGCCCGCGTTCGGCGCCCAAGTCGTGGCGTTCGGGTCGACGGACTGACCGGTCGGCATGCCGGCGGCGGGAAGCTGTGCGCGGGAGATCGGCTGCGGCGGACGTGGCCCTGCTGCCTGCGTCGGCCACGGCGCTTGCGGCACGGGCGCCGCACTGGACGGCGGCTGCATGCCGAGCATGCCATAGATCAATTCGTTCTGATCCTGCGGCCTCTGCGCTGCCCAATACTGCTGCAGCACCTGGTAGGGCATCACCTGGCGCGCGAGCTGCGCTTGCAGCCCGGTCAGCCCTGCGGAAGCGTTCGCTTGCCCCGTCTGCGCCCCGACAAGCCCCGTCTGCGCCGTGCGGTATCGCATGTCGAGCGGGTGCATTTCGTCCGCTCGCCGCTCCTGCCCCAACAGTCCTGCCGTTGTCGCCCTCTCCCGGTCCATCCTGAGCGGGTGCATTTCCTGCTCGCGGACGTCGGCGTTCTGCTGCAGCCCGAACCGGCCCCGATCGAGCTGGTTCTGCGCGTAGAACTGCAGCGCCTGGTTCATGGGCTGGAAGTTGATCATCGCGTTCTGCGGGAACTGGATCGCAGGAAGCGGGAGGAATTGGACCATCAGCGAATCCCCATCCCGTAGCCCTGCCAGCTCGGATCGACGCTGAAGTTGTTATTGCCCGACTTCATGCCAACCGCGGTCTTCCCGCCGATCGGGTTGAAGGCGTTGAACGCGCTGATGCCCATCGACCCGAGGCCGAGGATGTTGTTCCAGAGCGCCCCGCTCGCCTGCGCCTCCGCGTTGCCCCGGTTGATCGCGTTCCCCGCGAGCTGCTGCGCGTTCCCGTAGTTGAGCGTCGCGAGCTGGTTGCCGTGCTGGAAGTCGAGGTTCGCCCCGAACTGCCCCATCTGCTGGCCCTGCGTCGACATGTTGCCGAGCATGGACAGGTACTGGTTGTAATCCTGGCTCGCGATGCCCTGGTTGACCCGAGAGGCCTCCTGCAGCGCGTTGCCGGAGTAGTAGCCGCCGCCTGCGTTCGCGCGGCGATCGACGGCGCGCTGGCCTTGGCTCTGCAGGTAGCTCATGTAGGGCGACGACTGGTAGTTGCTCATCGCGTTGGACTGCGCCGGCCGGCCGTTCACGCCCATGAAGTCGGAGTAGAGATTGTAGGCTCCCTGCCCGCCCTGCATGTAGGGCTGGATGCGGCTCATCGCGTTGGTGTAGCCGGTGTTGTAGTTGCCGGTCGCGGTCGCGAGGCCGCTTCCGAGGTAGCCAGCGGCTTCCTGCTCGGACCGACGCGCCGCCTTCGCAGCGCCAGCACCGGAGAATGAATCCCACAAGCTAGGCATGGCTCATCACTCCAAAGCGGCGAGGCGCCGCGCGAGGTCTTGAAGGAAGCGGTGCCACACGGGGTTGATCGTCCCGTCCGGCATCAGGAACTTGACGGAGGCGTCGGGGATCGGAAGGGCCATCAGCGCAACCTTTCCATCGTGATCGAACCGGACATGAAGCCGCGCACCACGTCGGCCGAGCAGCGCAGCCGCAGCGTGCGCCCGGTCGGGCGGATGAGCCCGAAGCGATGCGCGGATGCCGTCGTGAGCTTCTGGTTGATCGTCCCGAGCGGGAGCGAGCGCTCGCCGCCGAACGTGTCGCCGCCGTCCTCGCTCGTGTCGACCATGAGGCCCGGGCTCATGTCCTCGCTGGCGCCGGTCGCGATCCCGACGCCAGGGATCACGTCGACGTCGAGCCGGTGCAGGATCATCTTGTTCGGGTGCGCGTGGATGGCGCTCGGTCGTACTTCCATCAGGATCGGATCGGATCCCTCAGCGTAGACGTCGGGGCTCATCGTGTAGAGCGTGCCTTCGTCGTAGTGGCCGGCGACGAGCTGATCGCCGAACCGCTCGACGCAGGAGACCCGCCAGCGGTCGAGGCCGTAGCTCTGCCGCTCGTGCCAGAACTGCGTGGCCATGTCGAAGGTCCACGTCCCGATCGGGCTCGAGAGGCAGTAGAACGAATGTCCGCGGTCGCTCCAGGACGTTGCGACCAGCGTGGATTTGTCGGGCGTGTCGGCGACGAACCTCTCGACGGCATGATTGCTGATCCGCTGCGGCGTGTAGCCGTCGAGGACGCGCACCGTCCCGTCGTGAGCGACGAAGGCGACCGTCTGGCTGATGCTCGCAACAGATTTGCCGCTGAGGCAGCCGATCTCGATCGAGTTCGCCCGCGTGAAGGGGAAATTCTCTGCGCCGGTGTTGGACCAGAACTCGATGCTCTTGTTGCCGACCGCGAGAAGCTCCCGCCCGCGCGTCGTCACCATGACGATGCCGTCCGGGTTGCCCTCCGCCGCGGCGAAGTCGAGGGCGGCGACGTCCGTGCCGTCGTCGATCGCGCTCGCGTACATGCGGCCGTTGCTCACCCCGAAAACGAAGTAGCCGTCGAGATGCGTCACCGATGACGGAGGCGGCAGGTCCGCGTCGCTCACGTCGACCAGCACGCCGCCGCTGATCATCTTGTAGATGCCGTCGCACACGATCGCGATCTGCGGGTTCGGCGAGCGCCGGTTGCGCGCCATGTAGACCGGTCCATCGGACGGAAGCCCGCCAAGCTCCGTCTCCGTCCCGCTCGCGTCGATCGCGTAGACGAGGCGGCCCGCCACGACATAGAGCAGGTTGTCCATCGCCAGCATGGACCGGATGCCGCCACCGGCGACGCTGAACCATGAGGCGAGCCCGTCGATGGCGTAGACGGGAAGCTGCGCCCGGCCTTCAGGCCCTCTCTGCTCGACGTAGCAGTTGATGAGCCGCGCGGTTCCATCATAGCCGTAGCGGCCAGGATTGGAGCCGGTGCCGAGGGTGAGAGGCACGGTGCGGGGCGCCATCAGAAGTATTCGATCTCCACCGACTCGCCTGCGCTTCGCTTCGACAGGTGCTTGCGCAGCGGCATCAGGAGCTGCTCTTCCATTGCCATCCGCTCGATGGGCTTCAGGCCGTCCCCGAATGCCCCGCCGCAGGCGTTCGCGAGCAGGCCCACGAGCGCATCGACGACGACTTCGGGGATCTCCTCGGTCACGAGGTCGGTGTTCGGCCAGTAGACGAGGCCGTCCTCCTTCCACACCTTGAGCTTGGTGTCGTAGACATCGGCGACGAAGGACACGTCCTCCGCCGATGGATCGCTGATCGCGTCTGCGACAGAGAGCCCCTGTCGCAGAACGCGAATGCAGAGTGATCGCTTGGTGAGCGCCATCACTTCTTCTTCTTGTCAGGAGCGGGCGCGGGCGCGTCCTCGACGCCCGGCGCTCCGCTCACCATGAAGTGGCTGTTGGCGGCCAGTTTCTTCTGGACCTCGAGCGACATGTCGGAGACGTCGACCTCCTGCCCCATCGGGAACAGGCGATCGAATGCGCGGATGCCGGCCGACTTGTCACCGCCTTCCACGTTCTGGTCGCCAATGAACATCACCTTCATGCCGCTCTCCATCAGGTCGAGGTCGTTGCAGTGAGCGCCGTCGTCGAGAACTCGGGATCGACGAAGTACGTCACCGTGACGGAGAGCGTGCCCGCTGCCGCGGTCCCCGCCGCCGTCTTCACGTAGGCCTTGATCAGCGTGTCGGCCGCGTACTTGTAGAGGAACCCGGTCGTCGCGATTGCGCTCGACAGAGTGCCCGCCTGGCCAATGGTCGAGGCGGCCAGAAGCCGGTCCTCGTCGCTGTCGTCGCCGATGTCGATCACCACGGCCGGCGAGCCGTTGGTGTCGATGTCGGTCGACATGGCGGTGATGCCAGTCACGACCGCGCCCTTGGGCAGGTAGAACAGGCCTACCTCGTCGTTGGCGTTGTCGATCATGGCCGTGGTGATGGCAACGATCGCCGTTGCCGAGACGAGGCCGCGATGCCCGACGCCAGCCACTCGCGTCCCGAAGGTGCGAGACTGATCAGTGTAGTAAATCGACATTGTTCAGATCCTTTCCCTGATCAGATCACGCATCGGCAGCGGCGCTGCAGTAGACAGTCGAGATGCCGATGTCCTTGCGCGTGCCGGTGCCGTTGTTCCACTCCAGCTTCGTCAGGCCGTAGGCGAGCTCGATGCCCACGCCCTTGAAGAAGTTGTAGTCGGTGATGTCCGCCTCGGTCGGCAGCGGGGCCTGCTTCATGACGTGCGCGATGGACTGCGCGCCGCACAGGAAGTTGGCTCCGACGTCGATGGAGGAGGCGCCGACGCCCGAAAGATGCGTCTTCGGGTTGGCCGTCGAGCCCTGCTTCGGCTGGTAGAACTCGGGGATCTCACGGACGATGACGCCGTCATAGATGAGGTCGCCGTCCTGAAAGATCGGGTTGTTGTCCACGTCGCGCGGGCGCGCGTCGCGGTTCGCCGCCGTCATCGTCGCGTGCTCCTTCAGATCCCTGAAGCAGAGCGGATGAGCGAACATCACGTAGAACTCGCGGCCCTGCGTTCCGACCTTGAACGGGCGGATGTGCGGAGACGCGATGCGCGCGCGACGCTTCACGAGGCTGATCAGCGCCGGTGTGAGCTTGTCGTTCGTCGAGTCGATGTTCGCGAGCGACGCCGAATGGTCGTTGCCCGAGTTGTTCGACACGGCCGCGCCGAAGATCACGCGATCGCTGTTGTTGGCGAGCCAGGTGTCCTTGGTCGCTTCGGCCACGGCATCGTAGGCGGTGCCGTTGATGGTGTGGAACGAATTGATCAGCCCGTACTTGAGATGCTCGGTCGCCCACTCCTTCAGGAGCGGCTCGACGGTCGCCATGATCTCGACGGCCGACTTCTCGCGCTCCTTCTTCGAGATCTTCACCGCGTTGCGGTAATATTCCCAGGTGACGTCGTTGTAGTACTGATCAAGCTGCTCCTCGTTACCGCTGAGCACCGTGTTGCCGGCAACGCCCGTCGCCTGCAGACGCGCCACGAGCGGGACGCGGATCGTATAGGCGTCCGTGCTCTCGGCGATGGTGTGGATGATGTCCGACGAGCTCGAGCCCATGTAGGGGCTGAAGCCGGTGTCGCGGACGAACTCACGCAGGAACTTGGGCCGCCACTTCGTGAGGTCCAAGCCGGAAAGAATGCTGGTGTTTGCCATTGTCGTCTCTCGTGTTCAGGGACACGAGCGGCGCGTCAGAAAACCTTGCGGTTTCGATCAGGCGCGAACATCGCGTTGATCATGCCGGCGCCGCTCTGGGGAACGGCTCCCATCTGCGCGCTCGCCGCCGTCTGGTCGGCGAGCGTCGTCGGGAACCGCTGCTGCGGCTGCCCTGTATTCCCCTGCTTCAGCTTGGCGAGTGCAGCTTCGGCGCCTTCCTTGCGGAGCCGCTCCTGGTAGGCGGTGAGATCGCCGCCGACCTCGTGGAGCACGCGAGACTGATTCCACCAGCCCATGAGAGCCCCGTAGGGATCGGGCTGTGCTGCGAAGTACGCGGCCGCGCCGTTCTGGACCGCCGCTTGCTCGGCCTGCTGGACGGTCTGCAGTCCATAGGTCTGGGCGGCGTCGTACTTGGAGCGGTTGAGGAACTGGCCGTGCATCTGCTGCTGCACCTGGGCGACGCGTTCCTCGACACGGCTGTCAACCCAGGACTGGAAGCCATTGGGGTCGACAAGCGGATCTGGGGCCTGCGGGCGCGGTGCCTGCTGCTGATGTAGGGGCTGGGCAGTCTGTTGACGCTGGAAGTTCTGGACCATCTGCTCGTAGGCACGAGCCCTGGCCTCCGCCTCCTGCGCCTGGCGCTCGTAGTCCTGGCGCTTCCTGCGCTCGGACTGAAGCTCCGAAAGAGGGACGAGACGCGGCGGTTCGGTCGCCTGCCCTTCCGACGCAGCCGGTGCGGGCTGTGCGGCCTGCTCGGCAGGAAAGTCCTGCTGAACTGGCGGCGCGGCCTCCGGTGCGGGCGCTGCGGATTCGGCGCCCCTGTCGCGGTCGGTGGAGAATAGCGCGTTGATGCTGTCAGCCTCAGATGGCTGACCCGATGCCTGTGTCATTTGTCCTCTTTCCGCAGTTACGTCTGCTGGTCACGACGACGACGTGAGCGCCACGTCGAAGCGGGAGTGCATCGGATGACGCGCCGATGACGCGATGACGCCGGTTGAGCCGGCGAGGCTTTACGCGGGAGGCAACATGGACGCTATGTTGGGGTCGACCGGGAGCGCGCCGGCGGGCGACATCATCTCCGGTGGCATCTGCTCGGGGCCTGCGCCGGGTGGCGGCATTGGGCCCATGTCGTTCGCGGGCGGCATCATCGGAGCCGCGCCCATGGGCGGGAGCATCGCAATCGGCGGCATCATGATCGGCTGACCCGGCATGCCGAGGTCGCCCATCTGCATGTTCACCGCGTCGGCATCGGCCAAGGTCTTGACGGCCTGCGCGCGCTTCAAGTCGATGTCCGCTTTGCCCTTCTCGAGTTCCATATCCATCTTCGGATCGGGCTTCTGCTCGAGGCTTTCGAGGAGCTGCTGCTTATTCCGAAGCGAGCTCGCCTTGATGACGGTCTGCGGCGGGATCGGGATGCCAGCCTGCGCCATCTTCGTGAGCTGCTCGAACTCCTCCTCTTGCATCGTGATACTGTCCGGGCCCTCGTCGAGGATGATGTCGACGTCGATCTCGGCCAGAACGTTCTGCCCCTGGATCTGGCCCATGGGGTCCATCTCGAACTGGTTGATGCCGAGGAACTTCGTCTCGTCGCTGTCCGTCACCCTGATCCAGCGCTCGCCGGTCCAGGCCTGACGGATGCGAGCCCACACAGCCCTGTAGACGCGTAGCTTCCAGTCACGAAGGCGATCGAACACGGGCGACAGCTCGGTCATGCCGGCGTCGCGCTGCGCGAGGATGGCGCGGCCGGACTGGTCGGCGATGCCGCCGCCCTTGCCGATGAGGCCGGGATTCGGCCCGAGGTTCTCGATCTCCGCCTTCGCCTCGACGAGCAGCTCGGCCTGGCCGCGCACCTGGTCGGCGTAGTCGACGATGCCGATGGTCTTTCCCCACTCGCCGTTGTGCTCGATGACGCCATCGGCCTTGGCGAGCTGCGTGCGAAGCTCGTCGACATCTTCGACGCTGCGGCCCTTCTCGACGTGCACCTGCCGGACGGACAGCATGTGCATGAACTTGGCGCGGCGAAAGTTCACCTCGTCCTGCACCGACTTCATGTCGCGGATGACGCCGTGCCGGTCGCCCTTCTCATCGACGTATGGCGACCACGCCTCATAGGGCTGGCAGCGATTGCCGTCCGCGTCGATGTACGGGCTGTCGTAGCCTTCCAACTCGATCTCGCCCGAGAACTTGCAGTAGTACCAGCCGCCGGCGCGCTTCTCCCAGAACTCGACGATGCGCACGCGGCGGTGCTCTAAGTCGCCCCATTGCGTGCTGCGATCCTGCTCCGCCATGAAGGCGTTGAGGCTCTCGCTCTCGCGGATCATCGAATCGAAGTCTTCGGCGTGCTGCGGCCACGCCTCCTTGGCCTCGTCGACATCCATCCAGAGATGGATGCCGAGATAGCGCGCGTCGGAGAAGTCAGGCTTCACAGAGCGAGGATCGTAGAAGAACCGATCGGGCGGGATCTGCTTCAGCTTGACCTCGAGCCCGCCACGGAACGGCTCGATCACAATGGCAGCGCCGCCGACGCCTGAGACCAGCCCATCATGGGCGCTGTCCGAGGCGATGTGCTCCCAGCGGTTCAGGTCGCACACGAAGCGAATGGCGGCACTCGCAGCGTTGGCGCTCGGCTCATCCTGCGGGTTGCGCGGGTAGGCCTTCGGGTCGCGGCGCATGCGCTGCTCGACGCCGACGAGGAAGTCGACCTTGCGGCGGATGCGGTTCGACGTGACGATCGGCTGCTTGCGCTTCTTGAACGTCGCGATCTCCGCGTCCGTCCACTGCTTGCCGAAGTAGTAGCGGCGCGAGTCCTGCGCCTCGGTCATCTCCGCGCGCTTGTTCGTCTCGAACGCGCGGTAAAGCCTCCGCTTCTTCGCGAGGTCATCGGCTACGGTCTTGGGGTCGCGCGACGTTTCGTCGGTCGCTATCTGGGCGGCGATCATACGGTGCGCCAGGAGTCCTCAGACTGACGGCGGCTGCGGTAGCCGTCGCGGGGTGTGGTCGTTACCGGCTTCGGAACAGACGCGGGAACGAGGTCATCGAGCATGCGGCCGATGAGGCCGAAGGCGTCCACCATGTCGTCATGCTTGCCGGCGGGGAACGTCAGCAGCTCTGACGTGAAGTCGGAGAGCCACGGCGCCTTCGACGGCAGGTAAACCTTGCCCATGCTCGTGCGGGCCTGGATCGAGCGCGAGCGCGTCGGCTTGTCTGCGGCGCTCGCCACCTGCTCACGGCGGCAGTAGACGCGCTCCTCGCGCATCCGCTTGTCCATGAACGGGCCGATCGACTTGATGATCTGGCCCTGCTCCTCGACCCACATCATGGGCTTGTGCTGGCGCACGAGGTCGATCCAGGCGCCGATCCACTTGTCGCTCGCCGTCTGGCCGCGCCAAAGGTCGAGCACATAGATGTTGTCATGCGGGTCGACGCCGACGACGACATGCACCGTCCAGTCGCCGCTGCCCTCCGTCACCGCGTAGTCGCTGGCGCCATAGATGCGCAGGTGGGCCGGCTTCTCGTCGTAGTACCGGAACCACTCGCGCTTGTAGTAGTTGCCCTCTTCCGGCGCCGGGCGCTGCTGGTAGAGCGCCGCCCAATGCCGCGGCAGCGTCACCCGCTTGATGCGCTCGAGGTATTCGAGCGGGTAGCGGTCAGGCCAGAGCGCCTCGCCCTTCGACGAGATCGCAGGAAGCTCGAGGATGTCCCACTTGTCGCCGCCCTTGGCCTGCTCGACGAGGAGGCGGCCGGTCAGGTCGTCCTCGTGCCATCGTGTCTGGATCACGATGACCCGGCCTCCGGGAGAGAGGCGGGTGTAAGCGACCGAGGAATACCAGGACCAGATGCGCTCCCTGCGCAGCTCGCTATCCGCCTCCTCGTCGTCCTTGATGGGGTCGTCGATCAGGAGCACGTCGGCGCCTCGGCCGGTGAGGGCCGTGCCGATGCCGACCGCACGGAACGAACCGCCCGCATCCGTATTCCAGCGGTCAGCAGCGCGCGAATCCTCTTTGAGCGCGACGCCCGGAAAGAGCGCGCGATACTCTGGGCTGCGCACGATGTCGCGCACCTCGTATCCGAACTCTCGGGCTTTGTCGGCGTTGTAGGAGGCGACCACGATCTCGATTTCAGGGTTCGTTCCGAGGAGCCAGGCGGGGAAACGGCGGGACGCCAACTCACTCTTGCCGTGCCGCGGCGGCATGTTGATCATGAGCCGGTCGATCTCGCCCGTCGCTGTCGCTTCGAGCTTGGTGGCGATCAGCTCGTGATGGGCGGCGGCCCGGTACTTGGGGAGGCTGAACTCAGTGAATGGGATCAGACTCCGCCGGGCTTTCCTCCTCCGAAGAAGCTCCCGCGCGGCGTCCTGCTGCGATAGCTGCAAGCTCTGCATCGCTCATGTCTTCGATCTCACGGGTGACGCCGATGGAGCCGCTCACCTGTGTGAGATCGGGCAGCGTCTTGCGCAAAAGACCAAGCGCAGCCGTGACTTGCGCCGGTTGCAGGTCCACCGAGCCATTGATGAACGCGGTCAATCGGTTGATGATCTGACTGGTCTGGATCTTCGCGCGGGTCCGCTCATCGTGTTGGGGGTTGAGGCGGACGCCTCGAAGGCCAGACGATCCTGAGGGCTTAGGCATTCTTCATCTCGCCGTTATCCTGCCTGAGCACTTCGTCAGTCATCTTCACGAGTAGTCGCCTCCTATTTCCTCATCCCTGTAGCGGTTCGTTCGCCGGACCCTGACAACCTGCCGATGCTTCTCGCCGCTGCTCATGGTGACGACGACGACGATACGGCCGTCGAGATCATAGGACGTTGCGGCGGAGATGGTCAGGGTGACTGTCGGGGAGGACGTCGAGATGCCGGCGGTGCAGTTGTAGGCGGTGGCCGTGGCGGAGCTGACGGTTTCGCCGGTGTCGAGATAGTCGGCGAAGTTGAGCTTCACGACCTTGATCTCGTCCACGTCGAGGTGAACGAGGGGCTCGGACGTCGGCGCGCGGCGGACGTTCTTGAAGGTGGACAGGCCCTTGGAGGTGAAGTGAAGCTCGTGGCGGCTCACGTTACCTCGCCATGAGGCAGGCGAGGGCGACGAGTGCCGTGTCGCTGATGCTGGCTCTAAGGGGGATGTTGGCGACGCCTGCGAGCTTGGCGAGCGCGACAATCGCCAAGGCTAGGCCGATCCAGCCTAGAGCCTGACGGATGAGGGAGAGGGCGTCGTTGGCGGTCATGTCGCGATCGGGCTAACGTGTCCGCAGAGCTGCTTCGACGACACGGCGCCGGAGCCGATGGAACCGACAACGCCGAGCGACGCCTTGGCGCCGACCAGCTCGAACCTGAGCCAGGACGGGGGCGCGAATGCTGCTACCACAGAACCGCCGGCGTCCTTGAAGATCAGCGTGTGCTGGCTGACCTCGACCGTCTCAGCGTCGATCATGCGCGGACCTGAACCTGCGTCGGCGCATGAAACAGCGTACGTATTCATCCCGTCACTCCATGTCCGAGCAGGCGCCGGAGGTCCATCACCTGCTTGCTGAACTGAGGTCCGCCCTGCGGCCTCTCGACGACCCGCACGACCTCTCTCGTATGGATCGGTGCAGGGCTTGGGGCGGGCGCCGCCGTCAGGACAGCCTGCGCGGAAGGGAGAGCTTGTGGCTGTGTGCGATTGCCGGGGCGCCCGCCCCAATTCGAGTTGCTGGGATCGGTTGCAGGCTTGTCGAGGCCGGAGGCGGCGCCGAACAAGAACACGCCGAGGATCGTCAGGAACACCTGAGCGGTGATGCTGAGCTGGGCGGCGCTGATGATCTCGACGGTATCGGCCGACACGCCCGTGACGCTCGAGGCGTAGCGGATGAACGGATCCACCTGTGACGTGAGGATGGGAGCGGAGGTCGCAGCACCGGCAGCCTTGAGGTAGGCCTCATGCGCGCCCTGCTCCGACTTCTCGGCTGCGTCGAACTGCGTCTTGAGCTCGGCGCGGCGCTCCAACTCGGCCTTGGCTGCGGCCGCCTCGCGGTAGGTGTTGCAGAACTTGCGCGTCTCCGGCCCCATCGTCTTGCCGCACTGCTCGGTGCGGCCCCAGAAGCGATGGGCCTGAGCCTTGGCGATGGTCTCCTGAGCGGCGGCGGCCGACGTGATGGGCTGGCCGTCGATTTTCGGCAGTTCGGCCCAGGTTTCCTTGCGGAGGTTTTCGAGTTTGGCTTTGGCGGCTGTGAGCCGCTGTGCGGCGATGTCCCGTGTATCGCCTGCGGTGGTCTGGCTGGCGTGCAGGGTCAGGCGAGCCGACGCTATGCTGTCCTGCATGCGGGCGGCAGAAGCGAACGTCTGCTGCAAGGAGGCGGTGACGGCGACGAGCCAGAGCAGCATGGCTGCGCCGGCATAGCCCCAGCTTCTGACGTGGAGGAATCGCTCGAACAGGACGGCGCCCAGCGCTTCGGCTGTGACGATCACAACGGCGAACCCGGCCCAATACCAGGCGCGCTGATAGGCGGTGATGCCGTTGGAGATGGCGGCCACGAGGAACGTCACCACGAAGGCGAAGATGATGGCTCGCTTGCCGATCCTGCCCATCGATTCCGTCATGGCGGGTTTCTCCATGTGCGAATGGCCCGCTGAGAGGCGGGCTGTCTTCGGGCGCATTAAGGGGCTTGGTGGCCGCTGCTACTACGCGGGCGGCCGGGCCACGGGAAGCGCTGTCGCCAATCGTTGGCGATGGTTCACCGGGTACGTCGAGAACACCAATAGACTGATTTGGTGAGTCTTGGGGGCAACACCTGAACGATTATTCAGGCGGGCCTGGCAACCTTGCCTGGTTGCAGGGTGCCGCTGGTTCCTGCCTCACTCTCTCTGTTGCGACGGCCAACGCGCCATCGCTTCGTCAATCTCTCGGCGGGCGTCGTCCTGTTCTGCGTCATCACAAGGAGCGGCGCCGCAAAGCATCTGCTCTTCCATGAAATACCCGTTCCCAGACAGGAGCCACCGGAAGCGGCGAGCATCGGCCGCTTCGCTCCGGTCAACCGCCTTCTCGTCGTCGCTCATGCCTGGCCTTTCCTACTTGTTCGTTGGAGCGGCCACCCTGGCCGCTAGGCGTCGGGCCGCTTCTCGCATGGGGAATTATATAGTTCACTCCCCTTCCTCACGTTTCGCCTTCCTTTCCGCCTTTTCGATTTGCTTCCGCATCTTGGTCGCTGCGGCGCCCTTTTCCTTGGGCCGATAGCCGAGAACGCGGGTGGTGATTGCGTCGAGAGCCTTCAGGATTTCGGTCATGCGATCAGGGCCTTGTAGGTGAGGCGTTTGCCGGTGGAGGCGAACAGGAGGGACGAGATGCGGTCCAGCGTGTGTCGGGCAACATCGCCGTCATTGAGGCGGAACGTGAACTCGCTGACGTAGCGGTCCAGATGCTTCGGACTGGCGTGGTGATAGACACCATGGATGCCGCGCTTCATGACGGCCCACACGCTCTCGATGGAGTTGGTGTGAACGCCGTCGCGGACGTATTCGCCCGAGCCGTGGTTGATGCTCTCATGGGTGTAGAACAGCCCGTCGAGCCCGAGATATCCGCCATGCTCATCCGTGTGGAGCGTCGAGCCGGGTTCAACGTGGCCGTGAACGGCCCGGTGAAGGGTGTTGGCGGACGTGTTGGCGATCACGCCAGCCTTGGTCCTCCCGCCGCGCTCACGCATCCCCAGCACGGCAGTCTTGCCGACCGCGCCGCGACCGGCGTTGAGCTTCTTGCCCTTGTGCTTGTTGGCTTCCTTGCCACCGACATACATCTCGTCGATTTCGACGATGCCGCTCAGGACGCTAGGGTCATTGCCACAGGCTTCGCGGAGCCGTTGAAGCATGAACCACGCGGACTTCTGCGTGACCCCGATCTGTTTCGCCAGTTGAAGGCTGGAAATGCCCTTCCGCGCCGTGACCAGAAGATACATGGCGTAGAGCCACTTATGGAGCGGGATATGGGACCGCTCGAAGATGGTCGCCGTGCGAACGGTGAAGTCCGTCTTACAGGCGTTACAGCGATAGAAGCCATCCTTGCGAGCCGTGATCCGTTTGGCCTCGTCACAGGCCGGGCAGACGGCGCCATCCGGCCACCGCTTGCCCTCCATGTAGACCCGCGCAGCTTCCGCGTCGGGGAACATCTGGAAAAGCTCGAACGTGGAGATCGCGGACTTGCTCATTGCCCATGCATCTTCTGTTCGAGGAAGAAAAGGCTGTTCTGGATGCCTTGAGAGGCATCGCCGCCGTCCATGGCATCTGCGATGCGCTTAAGGCTGACGGCGATTGAGGTAAGCGCGGCATCCGAGATACACGTGGTGACAGTCTTCGCCTCGCGCTCGAACCGACCGTCCAATTCGTGCGGCTTGCTGAGCATGTCGGACAGCGGATCGGGATGAGGGCCGCTCACAGGTCATACTCCGAAGTCACGCCGGTTAGCGAGAACTCGCGCTCCAAGTGATGTAGTTCGGCCTTCAAATCCTCGATGTCGTCGAGGGTGTATGAAGGGTCACCTCGCGCCTCGTCCAGATGGACGCGAGCGGCCTCGATCTCCAAGGCGAGGGCGCGAGCGCGGCGGTAGTTGGGGCGAAGAACGCTATGCATGTCGGGCTCCTTTCAGGAGGTCATAGAGGCGGGGAGTTCGCGAGAGGCGAAGCCGAAGAACCGGGCGCGCTCATGTTGAGACCGCCAGTCATCGTAGGCGGCCCATTCAAGCGAGCCATCCGCCATGTAGCGGAAGACGCGACGGGTTAGGCCCTTGCGAAGCACAGGCTCAACCATGACGGTTGAGCCATTGGGGCCGATTTCAAGCGTGACGGCCATTAGACCGCCTCCGCCCAGACGGCGGTCACGTTGTGACCAAATTCGCGGCCTTCGCGCCAAGCGCGAGCGATGCCAGATGCCTCGTCCCGGCACCACGTGAAAGCCTGAAACTCGGCGCCTTCAGCGGTGCGAACGAAGATGCGGAACGTCGGAGCCATGAAACCCTCCCGGGGCTGATGGGCGGAATTGCCCGTGGCTTGATTTCTCATCGCTATCTCCTTGTGAGCGTTCGTCTTATCCGCTCCATAAGTAGATATCTACCCAGGAATTATCGGGGAGTCAAATATATAATTCCCCTTTGTCAAGAAATAGGCGGAGCCGAAGCCCCGCCCGATATTACTCTTGCAGCTTGGCGACATCCGCCCACGATTTGGCCTGGGCGATCGTCAGGCGCCGGCCGTCAGGCCCCGCTATCCACGTATTGATGAACCCGCGGCCCTTGGCCATCTGCCGCTCGACGAATTTGTGGGCGGCGTCCGCGATGTTATCCGCCTTGATCTGCGTCTCACGACGCGGATCGCAGTGGCCGCCGCGCGTCTGGCAGTAGCTGATCGTGAAGGTCGTCGCTCCCGTCAGAGACCGGTTCGGGTGGTTCGTCATCTGCTTTACTCCGCCCCTGATCCCGCGAGGCGCCGGCATCGCTTGCTGCGATGATGTGAATATAGTTGACATGCGTGCCCCCCCGAAAGAGAAGGGCGGAGCCGAAGCCCCGCCGCCGCACTCAATTGAACATTGCCGCGATGATGTCCTCGGCGAGCTGCTGCTCGTATGAGCCCACCCGCTTGCCAGGACCCGTCAACTTGCGACCAGCCATCGCCTCGAACCCAGCAGCCGCGCCAGCGAAGCGATCGTGAGCGATATAGGTGTAGTGGCCGCCGTTCGTCTGGTTGATCGCGAGCGAGATGCGCTTGCCATCCACATCGATCCGACCGCTGGCGTTGAACGTGACGCTGTGGCCGTTGTGATAGATCGTCATCGGTTTCTCTCCTGAATAGTCGCCTTGTGGCGACGTTGTGAATATAGGCGATCGCGGCTTGACCGTCAAGCATAATCGTGCGAAAAGGTTCTGGACTTATCGAATAATTATCCACAGATGGAACGCAGTTTGGCAACGGAGATGGATGAGGTCGTCGGCTATGCGCGCGTCTCCACCGACGACCAAGATCTCACCATGCAGATCAAGGCGCTGATCGGATCAGGCATCCCCCGCGACCGCATCTTCGCCGAGAAGGTGAGTGGCGCGGCGCGCCGCCTCCCCGAGCGGGCAAAAGCCATCAAGATGGCGTGCCGGGACGGGTGGACGCTGCGGGTTTGGAAGCTCGACCGCCTCGGACGCAGCATGCGCGACGTGGTGACGATCGCGGACGAGATGAAGCAGGCAGGCGCCTACATCCAGACCATGGATGGCGTCGACACGCGGAACCCGATCGTTGGCGCTCTGCTGCTGCAGATGCTGGCGATCGTCGCCGAGTTCGAGCGGGGCATGATCGCCCAGCGGACGAAGGCAGGGATGGCCGCAAGGAAAGAAGCCGGCGCGCGCTTCGGAGCGCCGCGCAAGATCGTTGGGGACAAGCTCAAGGCGATCAAGGCGGAGCTTCGCGAGCGCGATCCGGCGACACGCAAACTGCGATACACGGTTGAGGAAGTCGCGCAGCGCCACGGTGTGGCCGCCTCGACCATCTGGAAGACGCCGACGTTGAAGGCGTACCGGACGCGGGTGCTGGGAAAGACGCGCCGGGGCCGTTCCCGGTCAGAGACATGAGGAGCCGACGCAGATGCCAGACGGAGTTTGGATTACGCAGTGGGTGCAGTGGCCGACGACTCACACGACCGGAGGTTCGCGCTGGACGCTAACCCGCTGTCTAGTGCGCGACGGCCGCGTCGTAGCGATGTACGAGATCTAGGGAGCCGAAGCAGATGATCGCCGCGCTCTACGTCGAGACCGACGGCTGCTATTTCGGGCTGCCGGACGTCGACCCGTGGGACGAAGCTCGAGACGCGCGCCTCTACGCCGGGCCATGGCCAGTCGTAGCGCACCCACCATGTCAGCGATGGGGCCGCATGGACCACGGCGGGCCGAGCGCGCCGCACACAGAGACGCCCGGAGACGATGGCGGGACATTTGCGGCGGCGCTCACCGCAGTCCGCAAGTGGGGCGGCGTGCTCGAACACCCTTGCGACAGCAAGGCGTGGAAGGCCTTCAAGATCGATCGTCCGAAGCGGCACCAGGGCTGGCGTCGCGCCGACGAAGTGGGTGGGTGGACCTGCTACGTGGAACAGGGTCACTACGGACACATGGCTCGCAAGATGACGTGGCTCTATGCCTGCGGCGTCGACCTGCCGGACCTCGACTGGTCAAAGGGTGAGCAGCGGATCCACCCGACTGCCCTCGCCCGCTACGGCTACGAGAAGGCGCGCCGGATCGGCATGACGGCCATGGTCGGCGGGAAGGACAAGACGAAGATCCGCAACGCGACGCCGGTCGCGTTCAGGGACGTTCTGCTCGGGATGGCGCGGACCGCCTGCCGAGAACTTGAACCTGTATGAAGGGAGGGCCTACCTCCGCTTCACCGGAGGCACGCCGGGCACCAGATCGTCGCGGCTGTCCCGCGAGCACCAGCCCCGCTTGCGCCCGCCGAGATAGGGCCGCGCCAGCATCTCCTGGATCATCTGCTGCCCGACGTCGCCGCCGTCGATCCTGAGCACGCCGAGCGGCCGGCGGTAGCGGTCCCGCTCGCCCGTCGCCGCGAGCTCGATCCTGAGCCCGCCCGCGACCGCCTCCCGGATCATCACCTCGAGCCGCGCCTTGGCGATCAGGCCGAGCCGCCGCTCGGCCTCGCACGCCGCCCGCTCCGTCTCCGGCGTGTCGTAGCCGACGAGCCGCCACTCCTGGCCGTCGACGAGCAGGCTGTCCCCGTCCACGACCGACCACGCTCGCCCGTCGATCACCGCGAGCGGCGCCGGCGTCTCCCCTGGCTCGGCGTGCGCTGGGCCGGCCACGGCGAGGAGAGCCAGCGCCACGAGGCCCGCTGCTTTCCTGGGCCATTTCATGGGCGGCGCGCTCCGGCCAGATGCGCAAGTCATTGATATGATTGGTCGGGGCAGCGGGATTCGAACTCGCGACCCCCTGCTCCCAAAGCAGGTGCTCTACCAGGCTGAGCTATGCCCCGATCGCGCAGTCTGTGCCGAAGCCGCGCCATGAAGTCAACCGGGGGAAGGACCTGGTCGCGCCGTGCAGGCTCGATGTGCGGGTTGGGCGGCCGGTCGACGGCGCCCTCAGCCGCCCTGCTGGCGCGGGTCGGCCACGTCGTCGACCATCAGCTCGATGCGAACGCGCCCGCCCCAGGTCTCGCGCCTGAGCGTGCCGGCGACGTGCAGCGGCATGCCGCTCGACCCGAGCAGGTGGTCGCCGATCGGATGGCCGACGGAGCGGAAGGCGATGGCGTCGATGCGGGAGGCGTCGCCGGCCTCGAGCGTGCAGCGCACATGCGCCTCGCCCATCACCTTGGCGAAGCGCACCCGGTGGGCGGGAAAGACGAAGCGCGGCTGCGGGCTGCCCTGGCCGTAGGGGCCGGCCCGCTCGATCAGGTCGAGAAGGTCGTCACCGACCGCGGCTGGCGTCAGCGCGCCGTCGATCTCGAGGCTCGCGCGGGCGCGCGCGATCCCGGTGCTGGGAGCGAGCGCGCTCTTGAGGTCGGCCTCGAGCAGGGCGAGCTTGCCGCGCTCCACGGTGAGGCCCGCCGCCATGGCGTGGCCGCCGCCCTTGACGAGGATGCCCTTGGCCGCAGCGGCGCGCACCGCGGTGCCGATGTCGACGCCCGCGATCGAGCGCAGCGAGCCGGTGCCGCGCCCCTTGTCCTCCCAGGAGATGACGCAGGAGGGCCGCCCGAAGCGGTCCGTGAGTCGGCTGGCGACGAGGCCGACCACACCCTTGTGCCAGCGATCGGAGCCGACGAGCAGGATCGGCGCCTCCGGATCGGCCTCGACGATGCGCTCGGCGGCGGCGATCGCCTCCTCGAGCATGACGGTCTCCATCGCCTTCCGCTCGCGGTTGAGCTTGTCGAGCAGCACGGCGATACGGGCCGCCTCCATCGGCTCGTCGGTCGAGAGCAGCCTGGCGCCGAGCCCCGAGTCGCCGATGCGCCCGCCGGCATTGATGCGGGGGCCGAGCACGAAGCCGAGCGTGTACGGGGTCGGTGCCTGGGCGAGGCCATCGTGCGCCGCAGGAAACGTACATCGAAGCGGAGATGGAAGGCGCGGGCGCGACTTGGTCGCGTGATCCCGCGTAGGGCTATCGAGGAGTTCAGCCTCGGTCGCTGGTTCTCGTTCCAGAGCGTCTGTGATTATACGCACATCTACGTGGCTCAACTGAAGCAATCGTCGAAATAGGAGGCGCTACGCCGCCTCCACCTGCCCCTCGTCGAGGGTGATGAGGCGCGACCCGCCAAGGATCAGCATGGCAACCTGGATGCGTCCATGGTCGACGGCTGAGACCGTGACCTCGCGCCAGTCGAGGCGACCGATGCGAATGCGTACCTTGTCACCTGGCTTGTAGGTGGCGGCAGGCTGCGGAGCGCCATCGAGGCGGGCGATGGCGGCGATCACGTCGTCGTCGATCGGGGCCGGCGCACCCTGTCCCAGCACGCCCCACATGAGACGGCGGCCGTACCGCTGAGCGGAGCCGATGATACGCCAGGGGATGTTCCCACGGATCATGACGTAGCCGGGAATCATCGGCACGGAGTAGAGTCGCCGGCGGCTGTTTCGGTCCCGGCCGACACTTTGCATCATGGGGAGAAACGTCTCGACGCCTGCCTCCCGGAGTGCTTCATCCGCTCTCCGCTCGAGCTGGGGGGCTGTCTTGATGGCGTACCAGGTCATCGATCGATCATCCTCCGGGCGGCCTGCAGGACGTTGTAGACGCGGGCCTCGTCGCAGCCGATGCGCTCGGCAATCTGCTTCGTGTCCAGGGCCTCGTAGGCCCATAGGCGCGCGACGACGAGCCGGAAAGCGCGGTCCTCGTGTGCGCGGCGCAGCGCTTCGTCTCGATCGACGGTAGGCTCGCTGGTCATGATCCAGCCCCCGCTTCGACGAGACCCATTCCCCTCGCGTCCTCCATCGGAATGCAGGTCGATACGATGATGGCCCGCATCTCCCCTTGCCACTCCGTCAATAGACGCCGGCCAGCATCGAGGAGTCTCGCCTGCTCGGTGCATTCGATCTCGGTCGCTGGACGCTGGAGGAGGGTAGGCTCCTCGCATGGAGCCTCCCCGCAGGCGAGGAGTACCAGCATGAGCCAGTCCATCACGACGGCCTCCGCCCGAGCCGCTCAGCAATGCGCGCGAGTTTCTCGGCTGCCTCGCGCTGCGCGCTCACGCGGTCCTTGTACGGGAAGACCTCGACATCGAGGCCAACGAGAATATGAAACTCGCCCTCAGCGTTGGCGCCATACGTGCCGCGACCGAAGCCGAGCCGCTCGGCTTCGCCACACATCGCTTCGATGAAGCCCGACTTCCGAAGCGGTGGATCGCCTGCCGTGATGAGCATCGGTTTCGCCTCCCTGTCCGCGATCATGTGGCCCATCTCCACCCAGCG
>WBZL01000766.1_pt1 | contig 35472 bp, 25 predicted proteins | sample 5204291 | NCBI WGS metagenome assembly WBZL01 (sample SAMN12344345, study PRJNA552823) | activated sludge metagenome | biome: Activated sludge suspended growth; feature: Nitrification reactor; material: Wastewater; isolation source: activated sludge from nitrification reactor of wastewater...
TGGTCTTACCTCGACACCGTGACCCTTAACCCGGAGCGAGACGTCATCGTTTCCGACAGCTTGCAACGCTCCGAAAGTATGCACGCCGCTTGATCACCCAACGCGACAACTATCTTGACAAACACCGTATTCTGTCACCGAATCAATGATGGGGAAGCCCTTGAGTTTTCCGATACAGGCATCATTGTGCGCTATTGTAGATGATCGTGAGTTTGGGTCTAAGGTTGGGATCGGAGGCCGACTCTCGGGTATAAAAGCGTTTGAGATTGTTGTTGCCGCTGACCCCGATCAGGCGCCAGCCGAAATTGGGCTTACCTTGTGCCATTTGCTGTACCCCCACGCTGACATCGATGTCCAGCCATCCACTATTCCATCCGACGCTACCCTGTCCATCAGCGATACTGAGGTAATCGCTTCCGGCATTGTTTGCGCCAGCGGCGCTCCATGCGGCACCGGCCAGACGCTGCTGCCATGTGGCCTGCGTTTCACTCCAATCCATCAATATTCGATGGGCTCGATAGGTGTAATCGTATGGGCTTGACTTGTACATACTCAGCGTGGCGGACTGGATGGTAGCCCCATCGGGTATGGGACCACCCTCGGAAGCAAAGATCGCAAACCGGACCAGACTGGTATACGACGAGCCGCCAGACAAAAAGTATGTTTGGGTACCCAGGCTTGTTGTCTTGGAATATACCGAAAGATACGTATCGCGTGTTCCAGCGTAGCCGTTGACCCCATCTTGCAGATAAAGGGTGCTCACTGGAAGGGGAGCGATAACAGTCACGGAAATGGGCGCGGATGAAGTGCTGGCCCCCAAGTTGTCATACGCGATTGCCGAAAGCGTATAAGAGCCAGGGACACTGGCAGACCAGGCGACGCTGTAGGGAGGTGACAGAGATTCGCCAATCTTATTGCTTCCATCGAAAAACTCTACCTTTGCAATCGAACCATCGCTATCAGAGGCGTTGGCATTGATGCCGATGAAAGTGCCAGCATTGATCGTTGTGCCATTGGCTGGACTTGACAGACTTACAACGGGAGGTTGGTTGATTCCTAATATCGTAATCGTGTTTGGAGGTGAGACAGCTGTTTTTCCAAGATTGTCGGTGGCTCTGGCCGTCAAGATATGGCTACCCGCAGGAGGGCTTACCCAGAAAAACTGATAAGGCGGTGAAGTGATTTCGCTGAGTTTTTCCGCGCCTGCGAAGAATTCTACCTTGCTCACCGTCCCATCGATATCGGAGGCGTTGGCAATCAGCGTGACACTGCCGCCCGCGGCGATCGTGGCACCATTTAGCGGTGCCGTAAGATTCACGACAGGCGATTGGTTGGCTCCACTAACGGGCTTGTAAACCCAGACGTTGCCCAAGGTCCTGTCCTGCAATCCGATGAAGACACCGAGGTCGGAAGCGTACTTCCACTTGCCGAGAATGCCGGTTCCCGTGTCCCCGTTTGGCACAGAACTGCTTGGTGTCGGCTGCAACGAGACAGACCAACCAGATGCTGATATTGATTCAGGAGGGCTGATCGACCACACGCGACCATCGCCACACCACAGCATGTACTTGCGTTGCACAGGGTCAAAATCAAGACCACACTTTTTCAGTGTGATGACATTCGTCTGCAACAATGGTAGCAGTTGGCCCTTGGTATCCGAGAGGTTTATCCGAACCTCATAATTCTTGGAACCTGGTGTTGCCGTGTTCCAGTAGTAGAAAGGAAGTTCGTTGCTCCCAGTCATGACGAAGATTTTTTGTACCGGGTCGAATGCACACGAAGTTTCAACTACTGGCGACCCGAGGTAGCCACCAATTCGTTCCCAACTGTCTGCCGCAGGAGCAGTGACATCATTGATCACATAACGGTACAGATTGCGTGCCGTACCGCCAGAAGTTGCGCCCAGATAAACCGTATCTCGCCCGTTCTCCGCAGCGTAGGCAGTGCATCCATTTACGTGATTCGCCGGGAGCGTGGCACTCGCAAGATTGATCGTATGGTCACGGTTCTGCCACATCTCACCACCGACTACTTCGGGATGTGGTGCAGTGTTTTGCACGTGTGAGCCGGTGCTTCCTCCCACCTTGCCGGGGTCAGCCCGATTGGGATCAAAAAAATAGGGGCCCGTATTTCTGCTGGTAGTCGCTGTGGCCTGGCGCTTGTATTGCCCACCGTTTTGCCAAGCAGCTCCACCCAAGACCAGCAGCCGGTCAACGATAGGCAAAAATATGTTATTATCGTAGGTGTGGGCAGAGGCTGGGGCCGCATCTGGCCCATCGACAGCAATGTAATTTCCCAGCAGGTCCTGTATTACTTGGCTCGGCAGGGACGCCCTTTCCCACATCATCGTGCTTGCACGCCAGCGATAGACATCATTCCCTGAGTAGTTCGCGTGCCCGCCGCCATAGAGCCACAAGTCAGCCCGATTCGTATCCCAGCCGAAACTGCTCCAGGCAAGAATTATCGCGCGTGGATCATATGCGCCACTCGGACGCAGATCCGGAGGGGTCCACACGTCTGAATAGTTGTTCGCGTTGACTTTTGCCCAGTTGCCCTCTGGCAGGGATGCGATCATAGCCTGGATCTCAGTCAAGGCTTGGCTGCTAGCCATCTCACTTGTCGTCGGAGCAGCAGCGGCGGCGTTGATCTCGGAACCACTCGCACCTGGACGGAACAGAGCCGGGGTCGCGCGCGAGCCCTCCTCATCATTGGATAATATCTCGAGACTCAGCAAACGCTGTTGGTGAACGCCAGACGAATCGAAGCAGGAAATAGTAATGTCCCACTGCCCAGGTACGGTCGGCGTTCCCGAAATCGCTAAACGGGCAGCATCAAGAGCCAATCCGCTTGGCAATGCAACATGGCACTTGACCGGGGGGCGACCGCCATCAACCTCAATCAAAGCGTCAAAACGTTCATTCACGACGGCAATCGGCAGGGCCGAGGTGACGATCCGCAATCCAGGTCGCGACTCGCCAACGAACTGCAACCTCAACGCATCAACGACTACCGGCTTATCCGAATTTCCAACCAGCTCGATTCTCGACGACGATTCAGGCGTGAACGGAAAAGTGCCAATGCGTTGCCAAAGTCCACCGCCCATCGTCTGATCGGCCCTCACAGTCGAGCTTCCTTCAGCATGCTGCACGCGTATCTGAGCTTGCTTGGCATTAACTTTGGAAACGGGCCACCAGAGATAAATGGTGTACCAGCCTCGACGCGGAATCTGCGGCTGAAATGCATATGAACTTTTCCCCGGGCCAACGCTTGTCAACGCCCAAGAGCTTCTAGCCAGATATCCCCTAAACTCCTCGAATGCCCCCAGGCGTTGGTTGTTGGAATCATCGGTCGTCAATACAATATTCGGGTAATCGGAAGATTCCGGGATCGTTTCTGTTGCAGCCACATTGGTGCAGAGTGCTAACAGCATTAACCAGAAAAGCATCAATCGACATGGCATGCGCCAGCTGCTGACAATCAAACCATAATTCATATTTCCTCCCCCCTTGTGATATCAAAAGGTCACGACTCAATAACCCGAGTTCGACACTTTGGCCTTTAACTCATTGATTTCTGTACGTTGGCGGGTTCTGTGGTCACAAAACAGAAGCCTGATCAATCAGACGGTTATCTAGGATCTGTCGAACTCGGGAGATAATTAGACATATCCCCAGGGTTCACGTGTCCATAAACTATCGCAGATGGTCATCAAGTCATTATCCTGTTTCCTGGTTCCGGAGCCACTGCTCAAACATCGTCAGGATCCACGCCATCTCGCCGTAGTAGCCTGGGTGAGCGGGCAGATATTCGCTCATCAGTTTCTGAATGAAATCGGCACGAATGATACCTCGTGTCGCGAGCGTACCGAGCGAATCCTCGACGAGTTGCCGCAAGGCAGGCGTGCGTGTCGTCCAGAGGCCAAAGGGCAATCCGAAGCCTTTTTTCTTCTTGGTAATGATTGCGTCGGGCAGGAAGCCTCGCAGCGCTTCCTTGAAGAACCAGCGTAGCTTGAAGCGGCGAAGCTTCCAGTCGGGTGGCAAAGCCATCGAGAAATCGGTCAATGCATCCGCCAGCAATGGATAGCCGACCTCGATGCCAGCCATTCGAGTGGCACCGCGCACCTTGGGAAGGTCACTGTCGGCCAGCGTATAGCGCCAGTCGTAAGCCAGCATTCGATTGATCAGGCTCGGCGCCTGGCACTCGCTCCAGGTGGACTGCATGTGTCTCGATGGCTCACTCAGGTCGATCCGGGCGAGGAAATCGGCGCTTAATACGCTGGCAGGGTCGAGCTGCATGATCAGATTGAAGCTCTGCAGGCGATCCGGCATCGGCACACGGGAATGACGGACATAACCGGTGGCTTGCTTGAGACCTGGTATCCGCCGCAACGGACTGTGATCGTCGCACATGGGCTCGATCAGGCGCCGCACGCCCTTCGGAACGGCATGATAGAACTCGAACAAGCGCTGCATCGCGTAGCGGGAATTTCCCCCGAACAGTTCGTCTCCACCATCCCCCGCGAGAATCTTGGTGCAGCCATCGGAGCTAGCGATTTTGGCGCAGTAATAGGCTGGCAGGGCCGAGGAATTACCAAAGGGTTGATCGAAATGCTGCGCGACCGCCGGTATGCTGGCCAGCAAATCAGCCGGCGTGACGTAGTATTCATGGTGCTCACAGCCAAAGTGCTTGGCGGCGATGCGGGCATAGGCCATTTCGTCATAGCCCTCGGCGTCGAAGCCGATCGAATAGGCGGGTGCCGCCCTGCCTGTTACCTGGCAGAGTACGCCTGCCACCGTCGAGCTATCGGTGCCGCCGGAGAGGAAGCTGCCAACGCGCTGGTGGCCGGCAACTTCTGCAGCGACGTTTTCGCGAATCAGATTGCGGAACGTGTCGCGTGCGTCGGCGAAAGCTTGCTGGCGGCGCTCGTCGAATAGTAAGGGCCAGTGACGTGCTTCATGCACGCCCCGCCTATCGAGCAGTACGCTATGCGCTGCCGGCAACCGGCGCACATCACTGAATATCGTGCGCGGTGCCGGGATCATGTGGAAATACAGGTAGTCGAAGACCGACTGCGGATCAAGTTCGTCGCTACGCCCCGAAACACAGTCTGCACGGTCGGAGAAAGCCAGCGTCTTGCCGTCGGTGCGATAACACAGTGTCTCGGTCGCGAACCGGTCAACGGCCAGGAATACGCATCCGCGCGCACCATCGACGATCACCAAGGCGTAGGATCCTCTGATGCGTGCGACCACCTCCACCCCCACCTCGCGCCAGACCTGCAGAAGTTCTGCAGAAAATCCTGCCCGTCGCGAAGTGCCGATGATGCTCCCATCCCTGAACGAAGGGGAACCCATCACCGCGCAGAGGGTATCGGCGTTGCGGGCGACATCTTCGCCCCGCAAGGTCAGCGAGCTGATCAGCGCGGGAGCTGCGCTGGAGTCGAAAAGGCCGGCCAGATTAATCTGGCCAGAGAGGGTGTCTGTCATGGAGTCTGCGTGGCTGCGGTTGGTGGAACAAGAATAAAATCCCTGATCGGGGCAAATGTTGGCGAATTCAATGCTACGCCAAAGAGACGAGTCGTGCTGTGTCAGAATTCACTCGGGCGGTACATCAGCACACGGACTGCACCCCTCCTCCTGCCTGCGATGATCGCGTTTGCCGTTCCCCCTCGGGCGGATCTCCCCCCTTCGCTCTAATAATTTCAAACACTTAGCTCATTTGTAGGCATGTAATGGTACTAATGTTTTCAAGCACTTAAAGAGCTGCGAGGGAAGACCCGTCGGGGTAAAATGCCGGGATGCCAGAGAGTCCGTTCATCCACCTCCGACTGCACAGCGAGTATTCGATCACTGACGGCATCGTCCGTCTTGACGATGCGGTTGACCGTGCTGCCCGCTACGGGATGCCGGCACTGGCGCTGACTGACCTCGCCAATCTCTTCGGGCTGGTCAAGTTCTATTCTTCGGCGCGCAGCCGAGGGATCAAGCCGCTACTTGGCAGCGATGTCTGGATTGCCAACGATAGCGATCCGGATCGCCCCTATCGTCTGCTGCTGTTCTGTCGCTCACGGCAGGGTTATCTGCAACTGTGCGAGTTGCTGTCGCGTGCCTACCTGGCCCCACGGATGCGTGGGCGAGCCGAAATCACGCGCCGGATGTTGCAGGAAATTGGCGTCGATGGATTGATCGCTCTCTCAGGTGCGGCTGCCGGCGACGTTGGCGAAGCACTGTTGCAGGGAAATTATCAACAGGCCGCAAGTCGCGCGCGCCAATGGGAGCAATTATTCCCTGCGGCCTTCTACCTTGAAGTGCAGCGTTATGGCCAGGCGCAGCAGGAGTTGCTGGTCTCCAGGACTGCCGATCTGGCGGCTGATCTTGAACTGCCGCTGGTTGCCACTCACCCGATCCAGTTTCTCGAACGTGACGACTTCAAGGCGCATGAAGCAAGAGTATGCATTGCTGAGGGCTATATGCTCGGTGATCCGCGCCGCCCAAAGTTGTACACCGAAGAGCAGTTCTTCAAGTCGGCTGGCGAAATGGTCGAGTTGTTTGCTGACCTTCCCGAAGCGCTCGAGAACTCGGTGGAAATCGCCAAGCGCTGCAATCTGCAGATCACGCTTGGCAAGAGCTACCTGCCAGCTTTCCCGACCCCGGACGGCGTGACGCTCGACGATTATCTCCGCCGGGAGGCCGTTGCCGGCCTTGATCTTCGCCTGCAGCAGCTCTTTCCTGACCCGGCCGAACGTCTCGCAGAGCGCCCGCCCTATGACGCCCGCCTGCAGCTGGAAACCGACACCATCGTACAGATGGGATTCCCCGGCTACTTCCTGATCGTTGCCGATTTCATCAACTGGGCCAAGCACAACGGTTGTCCGGTGGGGCCGGGCCGCGGATCGGGCGCGGGTTCGGTCGTCGCCTACGCGTTGGGGATTACCGACCTCGATCCCTTGCGCTACGCGCTGCTCTTCGAACGTTTTCTCAATCCCGAGCGGGTATCGATGCCCGACTTCGACATCGACTTCTGTCAGGACAATCGCTGGCGGGTAATCGAGTACGTGCGCCGGAAGTACGGGGCAGCGGCGGTCTCGCAGATCGTCACTTTCGGCACCATGTCGTCGAAAGCGGTGATTCGTGACGTCGGCCGCGTCCTTGATCTGCCGTACAATTTCTGTGACCAGCTTGCCAAACTCATTCCGGTCGAGACCAACAAGCCGCTGTCGCTGGCCAAGGCAATCGCCGCCGAACCGCAATTGAAGGCCAGGATCGATGACGAGGAAGAGGTCCGCGATCTCTTCGCCCTGGCCGCCCGCCTCGAAGATCTGACGCGTAATGTCGGCATGCACGCCGGCGGCGTGCTGATTGCGCCCGGCAAACTCACCGACTTCTGCCCGGTTTATTCGGCCGACGGAGGCGGTTCGGTGGTTTCCCAGTACGACAAGGACGATGTCGAGAAGGTCGGCCTAGTAAAGTTCGACTTTCTGGGTCTGCGCAATCTGACGATCATCAAGCTGGCACTCGATTACGTCGAGAAACTCAGCGGCCAGCGTCCCGACCTGACCGTGCTTTCCTTCGACGATCCGCTCGCCTACCAGATTCTCAAGGACGGCAATACCACCGCGATTTTCCAGGTTGAATCAGAGGGCATGAAGAAACTGGTCCGGAAGCTCGCTCCCGATCGCTTCGAGGATATCATTGCGGTGCTCGCGCTGTACCGGCCGGGGCCGCTCGGTTCAGGAATGGTCGACGACTTCATCCTGCGTAAGAAGGGTCAGCAGAAGATCGACTATTACATAGACGATCTGAAGGTCTGCCTCGAACCGACCTACGGAGTCATCGTCTATCAGGAACAGGTGATGCAGATCGCGCAGATCATCGGCGGCTATACGCTCGGCGCCGCCGATCTGTTGCGGCGTGCGATGGGCAAGAAGAAGGCCGAAGAGATGGCCCTGCACCGCGACCTGATGCGCGAGGGGGCGAGAAAGAAGGGTCACGACGAAAAGCTGGCGATGCAGCTTTTCGACCTGATGGAGAAATTCGCCGAGTATGGCTTCAACAAGTCGCACACTGCTGCCTATGCCGTCGTCACCTACCACACCGCCTGGCTGAAGGCACACCATTGCGCCGCCTTCATAGCGGCCACACTGTCATCGGACATGGACGTTACCGATACGGTGAAGATCGTGCACGACGACGCCATCGCCAATGGCCTGCGCATCCTCGGGCCGGATGTGAATGCCTCCGAATACCGCTTCACGCCGGTGGACCGCAGCACGATTCGTTACGGTCTCGGCGCCGTCAAGGGAACCGGTGAACAAGCGGTGCATGCGATCCTGAAGGCGCGCGAGGCCAGCGGCCCGTTCAAGGATCTATTCGATTTCTGTCGACGCGCTGACAAACGCCTGGTCAACCGCCGCACCATCGAAGCCCTGATTCGTGCCGGCGGTTTCGATTCGCTCGACAGGCATCGTGCGCGTCTGCTGGCTTCAGTCGGCATCGCCATGGAAGCCGCCGAACAGGCCGAGCGCAACGCCATGCAGGTCAGCCTGTTCGACATCTTCGATGCTGGCGAGCAGGGTGACGAACTTGGCCCGAGGTATGTCGAAGTGCCACGCTGGAGCGAGCGACAGCAGCTCAATGAAGAGAAGCTGGCGCTTGGTTTCTACTTCTCCGGCCATCCTTTTCATGGCGTTCAGGCTGAGGTGTCGCGCTTCGTGCGCAAGCCGCTGGCCGCGCTCGAAGCAAGGAAGGAACCGCAGTGGCTGGCCGGCCTGGTGGTCGGCGTCCGCAGCAAATTCACGGCACGCGGCAAGATGGCCTTCATTCAGCTTGACGACGGCACCAGCTCACTCGAAGTCTCGGTGTTCAACGAACTGCTCGAAGCTGAACGTGCCAAGATCAGGGAAGACGAGGTGCTGATCATCGAAGGCCGTGTCCAGCGCGATGACTTCGCCGGCGAAGGCCGCGTCAAAATCGTTGCCGAACATCTATTGACTCTCGCCGAAGCGCGCGGTCGTTTCGCCCGTCATCTGCGCCTGTCACTCAATGGCCAAGCCAGCGGCAGCAACGCGCGCACTGCCGTGCACCGCCTGCAAACCCTTCTGGCACCTTACACTCCCGGGGATTGTCCGGTTCGGCTGGCGTATCAAAACGGGAGCGCGGCCTGCGAACTAGCTTTCGGCGACGCCAACCGGGTTCGTCTCGAAGATGACCTGCTGACGGCGGTTCGCGAATGGTTGGGGAGCGACAATGTCAGCGTGGACTATGCGTGAACTGATTGTACTCGACACCCTTCCCGAATCGCTCCTCACAGCCCAAGAAAATTCTTGATCATGGCGAGCATGCCGGCCTTCGGTTGAGACACTGCCTGATCGCTGGAAGCGTTACTGAACTGGCGGATGAATGCATCCATCTCGGCCTCACGGCGTGCGAGAATTTCGGCAACCGCCTCGGCGATTTCCGGGCGCGAGCGGATGACTTCTTCAACCGTGGCTTGGTCCAGTCGGTAGCAGACCACGTCAGTCCTGGCGATGACCGAGGCGCGGCGAGCCTCACCGGTCAACACACCCTTCTCGCCGAAGGTGCCGCCGGCATGAATGGTACGGAACAGGCGCTTGGAATGGTCGGCAAAATCCATCCACACCTCGGCTTCGCCAGCGGCCAGCAGGTACAGCCAGTGTGGCGCGTCGCCCTGATGAAAGATCACGTCGCCGCAGGCAAACGGCGCATGGACCATACGCTCGCTGATGGTCCGCAGTTCCTCTTCCTGTAATCCGGCAAACAGTTCCAGCTTGCGCAGATCGACCATGCGTCGCTCGATTTCACGCCGATGGAGCGACTCCCGGTAGGCCTCGTTCTCCTTGGTGATATGAAGGGATTGCTCGGGTACCGCCAACTGCATGCCCGCACGTTTCAAGGCAGCAAAGATATGCACCCGCACGGTAGAGTCGGTAGGGTCATCGGGCTGCGGGTCAAGCATCCAGTAGCGTAGTGCGTAGCGCCCGTAGCCCGGACCAAATTCCATCAGCACGCAGGTCGGGCGAGGTTCACGCGCGACATTGGGGATTTCGGCAGAGCTGATCGTCGCCTCGATCTTCTGGATCACCAGCGTCGGGGATGATTCATAAGTGACATTGAACCATACCCAGCGTCGCCAGGGCCAGAGAGTGATGTCGGTGCGTCCGAAAACAATAAACTTGCCACGCATCAACTGGCTGTTGGGGATCACCACCACATCGCCGTTACGTGTCCTGATCGTCGTCTGCCGCCAGCGGATCTGGGCAACCCGACCCGTGATGTCATCGATCCTGATCCAGTCGCCGGTACGCAGCGAGTTATCGAGCTGCAGGGCGACGCCCGCAAGCAAATTGCCAAGGGTATCCTGCATCGAGAAAGCCAGGACGGCGGTGATCACCGCCGAGGTGGTCAGCAGACTCGAAGGGTCGAATCCGACGATGTGCAGCCGCCCCATAATGAAAACGGCGTAGACCACGAGCACAATGATGTCCTCGGCGATACGCACGACGACCATGCCAAAACGCGGCAGGATGACCCGAAAGACGAAGATCGCCACCAGGCGAAACAGCGCCATACCCGATCCGATGACGAAGATCTCATGCACCATCACTGCGAGGCGCGAATAGTCCAGCGCCTCAAGCAAGGCCCCGAAGAGTTGTCCGCAAAGGCAAAGCCCGAATGCCGCCACTGTCCCGCCGACCCGCCGACGTTCCTTGGGCAACAGGCGCAGCGACAGCAACGCAAGGGTGACGACAGCAGCAATCACGTACTTGGTTTCGGGCAGCCAGAAGTAGGACCAGATACGCTGCATGACTTCGGTCATCGTTTCTCCCTGGTCATCTCAGGCCGAGGCTCATGCATGTGGCCGGCTTCCGGCCAGGTCGTCTCGGCAAGCCTCGACCACAAGCCCACCCGGACCTCAGACCAGACCGTCGAAGACTTGCACGCTGACTGTCTCACCGGCGGCGACGCTGCCGCGATCCTGTTCCAGGACGATGAAACAGTTAGCTTCGGACATCGAGCGCAGGATTCCCGAACCCTGGGCACCTGTCGGCCGAACGCACCATTGGCCCTGCGCGTGGCTGAGGATGCCCCGCTGGTACTCGGTGCGGCCGGGAGACTTCTTCAGTGCGACACTGCACCATGCCGGCAGCAGCGGCACGACCGGCAACGGGTCGGCGCCCATCAGCAGGTAGAGCGCGTCGCGGACGAAGGCGTAGAAAGTGACCATCACCGCCACCGGATTACCCGGCAGACCGAACAGCCAGGCTGAAGCCCCCTCCTCGCCACCGACCCCGGCGGCGGTAATGCGGCCGAAAGCCATCGGGCGACCGGGTTTCATGGCAATTTTCCAGAACAGAACTTCGCCCAGTTGCGTCATCAGGGGTTTGACGAAATCGGCCTCGCCAACCGAGACTCCGCCGCTGCTGATCACCACGTCGGCAGCAGCGGCAGCCTGTCGGAAAGTCGCGTCAAGCAGCATCGGATCATCGCCAACGACCCCGAGGTCGAAGATTTCGCAACCCATGCGGCGGAGCATGCCGAAAAGCGTATAGCGGTTGCTGTCATAGACCTCGCCACAGCCCAGTGGCGTACCGATTGAGCACAGTTCGTCGCCAGTCGAGAAGAAAGCGACGCGCAGACGGCGGTAGACGCTGACCTCGGCGCAACCCAGCGATGCGATCAGACCGAGTTCCGCCGGACGGATCAGTCGTCCGGCTGTGAGTGCCGCTTGCCCGGCGGCGAGGTCCTCACCTGCACGGCGGATATTCTGTCCGCAGCGCTGCCCCGGCGGAATCACGACGCGGTCGCCAGCAACCTCGACGACTTCCTGCATCACCACCACATCACTGCCGACAGGCAACGGCGCACCGGTCATGATGCGCACACACTCCCCAGTGGCCATGCTGCCGGCAAAGGCCTGGCCAGCCAGTGCTGTCCCGGCGACGCGCAGGCGGGTTTCGCCACTGCTCGACAGGTCGGCATGACGCAGCGCGTAGCCATCCATCGCTGAATTGTCGTGCGCCGGCACATTCGCCGGGGCAATCACGTCGCTGGCCAGAATCCGTCCCAGCGCGCTGCGCAGCGCCAGCCTTTCTTGCGTCTGCAGCGGTGTCAACTGGCTGCGGATAAAGGTCCGCGCCTGCTCGACCGACAGAGCATCGGGATCGTAATCGTTGAAACAACTGAAGCGGGCGGTGAGAGGCATGGCCGATTTCGCTGGATGGGTAATGGGTTGTCGGTTCGTCGCGCGGCGCGCGGTGCGCGCACGACCGCCCCGGCCAGGGACTGCCGGTGATCAGCCGCCCGTCATCGACATGAAGCGCACTACCTGCGGTGCGTCCATCTGGTTGCTGAAGTCATGGGCCTGGGCCTTGATGCCCATACTGCGGACAATCGCCGCCCGCAGAGGAGCATCATCGGTCCGATGCGCACGCAGTAGCGGCAGCAGCGCCACAGCATGGTTATTACCGAGGCACGGGTACAGCTCGCCGCGGGCAGTGATGCGCACGCGGTTGCAGCTGGCGCAGAAATTGTGACTGTGCGGCGAGATGAAACCGACGCGCGTAGAGGTATCGGGAATCCGCCAGTAACGTGCCGGCCCGCCGGTGGTTTCGGTTGACGGCAGGAGTACGAAGCGTGTCTGCAGACGCACCAGAGCCTCTTCGCTGCCGAAGACCTGGCGCGCGTGACCGATGTCGCCGAGCGGCATTTCCTCGATGAAAGCAATATCGATACCGCGTCCGACGACAAATTCGACCAGGTCGATCAACTCGTCATCGTTACTGCCACGCATCATTACCGTGTTGATCTTCAGTCGCTGGAAACCAGCCGCCTGCGCTGCGTCGAGACCACGCAGCACCTTGCTAAGGTCACCAACGCGGGTGATCTCCCGGAAACGATCGGCACGCAGCGTGTCGAGGCTGATGTTGATGCGCTTGACCCCCGCATCGCGCAAGGCCGGGGCAAATCGATCGAGCTGCGAACCATTGGTGGTCATCACCAGCTCCAGCAAACCCGGCAGGCGGGCCAGTTGTTCGAGCAACCAGATGGCATTGTGCCGAACCAGCGGCTCGCCGCCGGTCACCCGTACTTTGGTCACACCGAGATCGACGAAAGCATTCGCAATGCGCAGGCACTCTTCGAGGGTCAGCACCTGCGCCCGCGGCAGGAAGGTCATCTCCTCGGCCATGCAATAGCGGCAACGAAAGTCGCAACGATCGGTGATCGATAGACGAAGGTAAGTGACGTGCCGGCCATACCGGTCGACCAGCGTCCCGTCGGCATGCCGTGGAGTCGCCGGCAAAGTCGGCGGCGCAAGAGCGGTTGGAGAAAGGAGAATGACTTCGGGCGTCAGTAATTGATTGTGCATGCAAGAGGCTCCCTCGGGGGTGCCCGTGGCAAAGGGAAGGAATGGTTTGCGAACGATTATAGCGGACTTTGCCAGGCGTCAAGCGTGGCAAACCGGAAGGTAACGCCGACACTGGTGGCACCAGCATGCGCCAGTATGGCCCATCAGCCGAGCAGCACCTCGAAATGGCCGACGCACTCCCCGGAAACCATGGCCCCGGCGGACTGATGATGGCGGTGAATGTCAGCCGCGCCGAGGCGAGAGAACTGCAACGCTACCGCCATTTCTATCTGAGCATCCGCATATTCTGGAGATCCTGACTCCCAAATTTGGCGTCGCTCCCGGCGAGGCCCGTCTTTGAGCACTCTATTGCCCGTGCCTGTCAGCCGGTGCTTCAGGCTGGTGTAGAGCTTCAGCACAACGGCAACTTTGGCGACTTCGTGCCGCTCGGCGAATTCCGTCTCTCAAGACCACAGGTCTTCGGGATGCGAGAACAGCGCGGAATCGTACTCCGCCATTCGGCAAAGGCGGCCGCGAAATCGGCCAGCAGCGGGTCGTCGAGGAGAAGGGGCTGCGGCACCGAGAAACCTCTCGATCAGTCAACACGGGCCTGCCACGCTACAAGACCAGTACCCCGATTTCAATCAGCGTTGACGAAAGGACACGAAATTTCTGGGGAGGCTCAGCGCCCTGAGTAGCGACGAATTTTCTTGAGCTGTGGGGAGAGATTCAGGAAGATAGCAACCAAGGACGATGTCGAATGGTCAAATACAAGATTAGTTAGTTGCCCTGCCAATCCTTGGTCGTTGGTATTCTCATATACCGCTGGTAGCAAAACCACCTGTGCCGATGAACAAGAACGCAAGCGAATTCGGTTGCTCGTCTGACTCGCACCCCTATCGCCGCATCATCGATGATGAGCATGGGCGCGTGTGAATGGCGTATGCTGTGTGTACTAACGCTCCCGGGGCAGGTCTGTATCGATTACAGTCGGCCCCTAGTTGCGTGCGTATTCCGGGCGGGGACCAAGGGCAGGATGAGTTGTACGATCAGCGCCCCCTGCAGGTATGCTGCCTGGGTGTGACATCGCTCCTGCTGGAGCGCGTTCAGGATGGTAGTATTATCAATTCGTAGTTGTTTTCAGGGAGTTTTCAGATGAAATACGTCAGAATGATGGGATTGCTGTGGTGCACGCTGGTCCCAGCGGTATCGCTCGCACAGGCTGAAAAGGTGCTCAGGGCCGAAGAGATTAACGAACGCGCGCTGGTCGATCTGCTCGCCCCGGCTCCGGCCCGGACGAAATCGCGCTCGATCAATGTCACTCGCGATGAAAGTTCTTTGGCGCCTGCGAAACCGGCGGCAGCATCCTTGCTGATTACCTTCGAAACGAACTCTGCGGGTCTGACGCCAAACGGCAAGCAATCGCTTGATGTGGTGGGCCGGGCCCTGAATTCGGAAAAACTCGTTCCTTTCCGCTTCGCAATCGAGGGCCACAGTGATCCGCGTGGTGGCGAGGAATACAACCGACAGTTGTCGCAATCACGCGCCGAAAGCGTCGTTGTCTATTTGTCACAGAACCACCAGATCGATCGTAGTCGCCTCAAACCCGTCGGCAAGGGCCCGTCACAACTGCTCAACCCGGTTCGACCCGAAGCCCCCGAAAATCGTCGGGTGACCATCAGGCGGCTCGACGAGTAGCAGCATTCCGGAAGTCTCTGCGGCTCTTGACGGTTCCGGTCAGCTGATCTCGTCGATGACAAACAGGGCTGCTCCATAGCTGGAAGAGCAGGCGCGACTGGCTGGACAGATCACCTTGCCGGCAAAAGGATTGGTGGTCGCAAAGTTCGCCTCATGTGCGATGCGGTCGGCAATCTCGAGCGGAAACTCGGAAAACGGGTTGACCTTGCGCAGGCCGGTTGCAGAAAAATCCCGTCGATTGTCGGAAACGATCACCACGAAGCGATTGCTTCCCGGCGGGCCGTCAGGCGTCATCGCCCAGCCGGGGCGAGGCAGACTCAGATCACCCTCCCCGGCGATCCCGTTATCGGCGTCGATGGCGTTCGGGAAAAGCAGGTTGAAGCGGCCATTGGTGCCCACCATCAGAATGTACACATAGCCCGGCTTGTGCGAACTGACGCGGAAACGCAGCTTGTCCTGACCGATTTTGACCCTGGCCTTCTCTGGAACCACCGCCACCACGTGCTCGGGATCGCGGTGTCGATAAATCTCCTGCAAGATGTCAACCGGGTCGAACGGCTTGATGGCCTTTGTTGACGAGTTGGTCGCCCCGTTCTTGCCGAGCAACATGTCGACCAACTGCTGTTCGGTGAGCGACTTCCGGTCTGCCGTCTGAATCTCTGCTGTCGGTGGCGCCGCCGTCGTGGTCGCTCCAGTAGCCGGTGTCGCTGCCGGAGTGGCAGGCGTGGCTACTATTGCCGGAGATGGCGCCACCGTGACTGGCGATGATACGGCAGTGGGAGGCGACCGGAGTGCGTAATACGCCCCACCGGCGGCAACCGCCACCAGTGTGCCGCCAATGCCGACCAATAGCATCGCCTTGCTTCGTTTCTTTTCCACTGGCTCCTGGCTGACCGTGACCGCTGCAGCCTCCTGTGTGGTCACATGCGGCGCAGTCACCTCCGGTGTGCCCGCCATGTCCGACCCTGCCAGCAGGGCACGGAACTCGGCAACACTATGCGGGCGATCTTCAGGTCTGACCGCCAACGCCCGATCCATGGCCTGCAGGAAGGTCTTGCTGTAGCGTCCAGCTGCGGCCTGCGTTAGCGGGACCATGGTGTCGTTGATTGACCGGGCAACCGATGCCATGGGTGGCCTGCGGGTGATTGCGTTATAGACCACGGCTGCCAGTGCATAGAGGTCGGTCCATGCGCCCTGTTTGACATGTGGGTCTTCCGCATACTGCTCCAGAGGCGCATAACCCGGCTTGAGAATAACCGTTAGTGCCTGCGTCCTGTCGCCGATGACCCGCCGAGCCGCACCGAAATCGAGCAATAGTGGGCGTCCGTCGGCAAGCAACAGAATGTTGTCTGGCGCAATGTCGCGATGAAAACAGTTTTCTTGGTGAATGACCTCCAGAGCGTCAAGCAGGGGGTCGATCAAGCCCCTCAGCCATTCTTCTGAAGGCGGCTCAGGCATTTTCTGCAAGGCCTGCCTGAGGGTAATGCCCTCGTAGAACGGCATCACCATGTAGGCCGTACCGTTCGCCTCCCAGAAGCGATACACCTTCACCAGCGAGCGATGATCGAACTGGGCGAGCATCCGCGCTTCATTGACGAAACTGCGCAGACCAATGGCAAAAGTCTCGGCCAGGCGCGCTGATTTGACGGCCACGGTCAGACCCTCGACTCTCTCTGCCAGCGAGGATGGCATGTACTCCTTCAGGGCGACGTAGCGCCCGAGCGAAAGATCGTGAGCGAGGTATACGATTCCGAAACCGCCAATGCCGACCAGGTTGATGAGTTCGAATTCCCCAATGTGCGTGCCCAGCGGTAACGCATTGCTGCCGACGCCTGCCTCGGCTCCAGCCGAAGCTGCAGCCGCTGGAGATGAGGGTGCAGCGGGTTGACGCACGACCCAAGTCCGTTCGTACTCTTCTGGTTCCGACATCGAGTTCCCTGTAGTCAATACGGCGAAGACAATCCTCGCATTCTGCCGCAGTTTGCCTTTCCGGCAAAGCCGAAGTGATCAGGCATGTGCCGAGAATGCCTTGTGTACCCGCGGATTCCACAAAAAGAACAGGTTTTGCCATGGGCTACCTTGTCCAGGAACAGCAGCTGGCCGTCTATTCGTGAGTTGCTGACGCGGCTTTCACATTAACTAACGCTGACCGAGAACGAGAGGAAAGTCGGGTACGCCGCTGGGGACGATGGTCACCGGCGATTGCGCACCCTCGGTTAGAGACTTGACACGTTCCGAGACGTAGAGGTCGAGCATCTTGTGCGTGATGCGACCGGACTTGTTGTAATCGGCTTTCCCGCGCAGCCCCTCGAGGATGGCCTTGGTGAAAGCACCGTTGCCCCAATCAGGTGATTCCTGGGCATATTGGCGCCCGGTTGCCGCAGCAAACACGATGACCCCGTTATCAGCACTCGACAACTCATTGATGACAGCGGTGGTATCGAGGCGAAGCGAGCGCGCGCCAGTGCCGAGAACATTGCCCGCATGGCAGGTATCGATGAAGAACATCGCCTTGCCGGGCAAGGAAACGAGCGTGTTGCGAATCTCGCTGAAGATCACGCCGGTGCGCTTCAGGGCCTTGACATTGACATCCTGTGGCAGGAAGTAATAGGTGCCGTCGGCATCATTGACGCCATGCCCGGCAATGAAGACCATCCCCACGTCCCGCGCAGTCAGTTCCCTGCGAATCCACTCCAGTCCGTCGAGGACGTCGTCTCGTTTGGCAGAATGGTCGGTGAGCAGGCGAACCGAGACCTTACGGTACAGACCGCCTTCCTGTGTCCTGAAGAAATTCGACAGATCGGTAGAGTCCTTGGCGGCGAACTCGAGCTGAATCGAAGGATCCTGGTATTTGCTGATGCCGATCGCGAGGATGTACAGTGCTGGTCGCAGGTCCACACTGCCGGTGGCCGGCGCTGATGCAGCAGCAGGCATACCGATATTATTCGAAGCAGCGACGGCTTCCTTGGCAGTCACCGGAGGTTTCTTGAGCGTCAAGGTCGCTTCGGGCGAAACGCCATGCTTGTTCTCGGCAAACAACAGGATCTGGGCATCGAGTCCCGACAAGGAAAACGGCACTTCATAGATGCTCTCGTTGGCATCAGAACGCGAACTGCGCAGGGCAGACAGCGCCGGCAGAGCAACGGGCTGGCCATTGATCCGCGCGCGGAGTATTGTTGGTGGGGCATCGGCCGGTGCGCGAACGGCGACCTGGAGTTTGATGTTGCCGCCAACAGCCCAGTTGCTGGTGTCAGGTGAAACGATGCGCACTGTAGGAGGCAGCCGTTCGCGGATTGCCTGACCGCCGGGAGGGGCTGCCGCACCGGCCGGAAGCGCCGCCAGCGCGGCATCCGTACTGCCCTTGCCGATGACTTCACTGATCAGTTCGGGTCGATAGTACTCGGTACGAAAGCGGGATACCGGATAGAAATCCGCAGCCTGTGCCGAACCACGATCGACCTGCCAGCCGACCAGATTCTCACCGCCCGGGCTGGCAGCGAAATAGCCCCCCGGCACCCACATGACCCAACGGCGTCCGTCCGCTTGCGGAAAGAAGACGAGTTGCTCACTGCCGTCTTGTTGCCGGTACCAGCGTAACGTGCCATCGCTGAACGCGGCGACCACCCAGCGGCCGTCGTCGCTGGTGTTCACCTGCCACGGTGTCGCGGGCGCAGCAGTCTTCCACAAGGCGCGGCCGTTGCGGTCGTAGAGGCGGATTTGGAAGTTGGTGGCGATGGCAATGCGATTGCCGTCACGAGAGACGCTTGCCGCGAGCGACCACTCGTTGGCGTCCAGGCCAAGGCCTTTGCCATTGATGGACGGTTGTTGCCGCTCAAACCAGTTGTCGACCATGGTCTTTCCGGCTGACGTCCGCGGTGCTTGCCAATCCTTGACAGCTTTTACCCAGGCCAGTTGACGGGTATCGAAGGCATCACCGGTGTTACCGGGCCGTGCGTCCTGAAAAGCGAGCGCACTGCCATCCGCAGCCAGGCGAAAGCGGCTGCGCTGGTTGCGAAAGTCCAGCAAGCTGCTACCGATGGTCAACTGCGACTGTCCATTGGCAGCAAGTATTCCCCACGCGGGATCGGCGGTCGCGTACAGCAGACTGCCATCACGTGTAGCGTGCAGCGCAGTGATCGTGTTGCGCGCTACCGGGATGACGGTGGGTTCGCTCTGCCCAGTATCAGGCCAGACCAGAATCGCGAACCGTCCCTTGTCGTTGGCCCAACTGCCGGCCGCGTAGACGCTTTTGCCATCCGTCGACCAGGCGACAACGCTGAGGCTGCGCGCGATACTGCCCATTGCCGGAGGCGACAACACCTTTCGCACCTTCAGTGTCTTCGCGTCGAGCAGGACAACGCTTTCCTGGTCCGAAGTGCCGACCGCCACGGTCTGCCCATCGGGTGAAAAAGCCAGGCCAAAAGGTACGCCCATTCCGGCCAGTGTGCTGCGCGAAAGCAGCTTGAGGCCTTTTGGTGTCGCTTCGTAAGCTCGGACGAAGCCATCGGCACTACTGACCACGATTGTCTTGTCATCAGGTGACCAGACACTCGCATTCACCTCATCCGAGAAGTCCGAGTCACCCTGCAGTTCGCGCGCGCTGCCCCAGGAATCGGTGCCCTGGAAGACACGGACTCCCTGCCTGCCCCACAGGCCAGCGACGAGCATTCGGCCGTCGCGAGAAAACGACAGATGCGTGACGACATCGGGCAAGCCGGTGATGCGGTGGATGATCTGGCCATCACTGCGGCGGACCAGATAAACGTCATTGCTTGAGGACCAGCCGGCCGTGGCAAAAACTGCACCATCCGGGGCCATCGCCACTGCATACAGCTTACCATCGTTGCCGGGTCCGGACGGTGGCCTGAAAACCGACAGTGGCGAACCACTGGCAACGTCCCAAACGCGTGCGGTCTTGTCCTCGGATGCCGTGACGGCATAGCGGCCATCACGATCCATGCTTGCCGCTCGAATCGGGGCAACGTGGGTACCGGTTTCAATACGCAGGCTGGGCGTCGTTCCCGTTGCCTGCGTGGTCGCTCCGGTGGCCGACGAAAAGCCGCCAGAGCTACCCAGTATGCAGAAGAGTGCCCAAGTGAATTGTCGAAGAACTGCCCTGATGCCGAGCACGGTGGTCGGAATCGGTGAGGGGTTAGCAAGAAACTTTCTTGAACTCGATGCGCTGGTCGAGAGCATCCGATTCGTTGCCCTTGCCGGTGCCGACGATTGCGCGCTGCGAACCATACCCCTTGGCCATCAACCGCTTCGCCAGCGCAGGGTTGACCGCCACCAGCTTCTGCCGGACAAACTCGGCGCGCTGCAGTGAAAGGCGTTCGTCCATCTGATCCGAGGTGCCTCGCCGGGTGTGTCCGGCGACCTCGATGCAGGACGACTGTCGTAGCGACTGTTTGGCGATCTCCGACAACCACAGCGAATAGGGCTGCTGTTCCTGGCTGAAGGCGGTTGCTCCAGGCTTGAAATCGAAACGCACGGCAAGCCGGTCGCTTGCCAGGCCCATTTGAACCAACTGCCCGAAGGCCTGCATGGCAGGCTTCGTGCGTCCCAATTTCTGATTGTCGAGGTACACCCCGGCATATACACGCGCTTGCTTGCCGGCTGGATTCGTCAGGACCGACTGGTAGAGGGCCAGCGAGTCCTTGAATTTCTTCGCCTGATAGGCCTTGGTTGCTTCGCTGATCGTCGATGCAGCCAGCACGGCGTCGATGTACGCGGGATTGATCGGGTCGCCGGCTTTCGTTCCCTGACAGGTCTTCACATATCCGTCGACAGCCGTATCCTTAGCCCAGACCGGCATCTCGCGGAAGAAAGGCAGTGGCGTCGGATCGAATCCTTCGGGTAGGGCGCGTGCCAGACCCTTGCTGATGATCTTGCCGGTCTTCAGATCGGCAAGCGCGAAGCAGATGCGGTAGGCATCGCGCTCGCCGTCCGCCTTGCCCTGCAGGTTGATTGGCGTGAAGGTGCCGATCATCAGCAAGGGAAGCGTGGCGACGGTTTCGTTGTTGAAGGGTTTGACGTCGACCTGCTGATAGTTTTCCTTCACCAGTTGAACGACCGACTGTTCCATCGCCACTGTCGCTTCGGTCTGCATGCCGCTGTTACCGTCCACCAGCGGATCAACCACCATGCTGTATTTCTGATCCTTGGCCAGATTGGCGTTGGCCAGCAAGTCTTGCGCAGCCTTGCGCACCGCCTGTTCATAGGGAAGGGCAACCACCTGCGGTGCGGGCGCGGGCGCTGCCACGGTTGGCTTTTCCTCCGTGCTGCTGCAAGCGGCGGCAAGTACACCGACAGCAAGACAAGCGCTAACGAGAAAGCGGGATGGAAATGGCATGAATATTCTCCCTCTTGTTGTTCACAAAAATTGGACAAACGATGGTCTGGACGAGTTCATTGGCAAGGAGAACTGATACTTGATTCCCGCCAACCCTTGCAACGGGGAACCCCTCAAAATATCGTTCATCGCCCCTACTACCATCACGGGTAGCCTGCCTCAGCGAATTCCAAGAACGCTCCATGTCTGTTTCCTTGAAAGGTAGCAGCAATTTATGGTCAGCGGCAATATTTGCCGGAAAGCCGGCAAATTCCGGTACAGCTCAAGTGCAGCTCGAAGTCGAAGCCATTGCCAGTGCCCGGATCGCAAGATTGGCATCATTATTGCTTGAATGCTGCTCATCAATCTTCAGAGGAGACCGTGTTGGCTAGCAAGCTTGACAGCGCGCTTTTCGCGGGGCAGCAGGCACTAACGCTGCGTGCATATCGGCAGCAAGTGCTTGCCGGGAATATCGCCAACGCCGATACTCCGCACTACCAGGCTAGGGACTTCGATTTTGCTACAACGTTGAAGGACGCACTTGCTGGCCGCGGCGAAGGCAATCTCAACCTGGTAACGACTTCTGAACGTCATTTTCAGGGCACTGCGGACTCTGGCCCGGTGCGCCTGATGTATCGCCAGACCAGCCAGGCGAGTGCCGATGGCAATACGGTCGATATGGATGTCGAGCAGGCGAACTTTGCTGAAAACGCCATTTTCTACGAGGCTGGCATGAGTTTTCTCAGTGGCAAGGTCAAGACCCTGCTCGCGGCTCTGCAGCCCTAACGGTCACAGCTGTTGCAGGCAACTTCGATCATGAACGCATTCGTTTCCCTCTCTCCCGGATTTTCTCATGCTTGCGGGCGAGGGAAGGTTCGTGAATTGCTGACGCGACGTTCACATTAATTGCCATGAGCCTGTTCAATACCTTTGCTGTGGCCGGTAGTGCAGTAACCGCACAGGCGATACGCCTCAACGCGGTCGCCAGCAACCTGGCGAACGTGGACAGCGTGATCGGTTCGGACGGCAAGCCTTATCGGGCCAAACAGGTGGTGTTTGCCGCTACACCGATGGGCAGCCCTGCGGCACAAGGGGTTCGGGTTAAACAGGTGGTTGAGGACAGCAGTCCCGGGCGTATGGTTTATGACCCACGCAATCCTGCCGCCGACGAAAAAGGCTACGTCGCGATGCCCAATGTGAACGTGGTTGAAGAAATGACCAACATGATTTCAGCGTCGCGTGCCTACCAGAACAACGTCGAGGTGATGAACACCGCCAAGCAGTTGCTGCTCAAAACGCTGACGCTTGGTCAGTAGTCATCGAACAGAAGACACAGGAGAAACTCATGAACGCCGTGCAATCAGCAGTCAATTCAAGCAGCGACATTTTTGCGGCGATCAATGCCCAGGCAAAGGCCGGCACGACCGATGCGAGTTCAGGCAGTGAGGATGTCCAGAACCGCTTTCTCAAGCTGCTGGTAACGCAACTGAAGAATCAAGACCCGCTCAACCCGCTCGACAATGCTGCGGTGACCACGCAGATCTCGCAGATCAGTACGGTGGCCGGTATCGAAAATCTGAACGCGACGATGCAGACCCTGTTGAGCGACTTCAACGACAGCCAGTCGATGCAGGCGGCGGGTCTGATTGGCAAGAGCGTTCTCGTTCCTGGTTCCCGGCTTGCTCTGAGCGACGGCGGAGCCGGTGGCGGTGCCAAAGCCAGTGGCGGTGCCAATCTTGCGGGCCCGGCTGACAAGGTGACGCTGACGATCCTCGATGCCGCCGGCAAGGTGGTGCAAAGTCAGAATCTGGGCGCGCGCGATGCCGGCAGCTTCAGCTTTACCTGGGACGGCAAGACCGATGCCGGAACGACCGCGCCGCCAGGCAACTACAGTTTCACGATCGCTGCCGTGCGTGGCAGCGAAACTGTGGCCACAGAAGCGATGCATTTGGGCACAGTTTCTGCCTTGGTCAGAGACAAGGGCGCCTTCCAGCTTGAACTCGCTGGACTGGGCAGAGTAGATTTCAACAAGGTGCAGCAGATTTTCTAGGAACAGGGGTCAACCATGAGTTTTCAACAGGGTTTGAGTGGTCTGAATGCTTCGGCCGCGTCGCTGAATGTGATTGGCAACAACGTCGCCAACGTCGCTACCGTCGGCTTCAAGAGGGCAGATGCGCACTTCTCGGATCTCTACGCGGCTTCGCTGGGTATCGGGTCCGGTTCTCAGATCGGTATCGGGGTCACGGTTTCGGCAATCCAGCAACAGTTCACCCAGGGTAATCTGACGACCACCAACAATCCCCTGGACCTGGCACTCAATGGTCCCGGCTATTTTCGCATGAGTCATGAAGGGGCAATCACCTATACTCGCAACGGCCAGTTTCACCTCGATAAGGAAGGTTACGTCATCAACGACAAGAACCTTCGTCTGACTGGCTATCCGGTTGCTGAGAATGGTGACATTTCCCCGACCAACCCGGTCGAGATACAGTTATCTGCCAGCCAGATTCCACCGCGGGCAACCAGCGATCCGCTGGCGGGAGACATCAGCGCGGCAATCAATCTCGACGCACTCGATTCGGTTCCCTTGGTGACCACCTTCGATCCCACCAATACGCAATCGTACAATTTCTCGACCGCCCTGAATGTTTTCGACACCCTCGGGGTGATGCACAACCTGAGCACGTACTACGTTCGCACGGCAACTCCCGGGACATGGGACATCTATGCAACGCTTGATGGGGTGCTGTCTGCGGATGCTGCTCCGGGGGGTCGGAGTCTGGTATTCGATACCTCGGGAATACTGACGAGCGTGGTACCAGCACCGGCTGCAGGAGACCCCTTGTTCTCCATTCCGATGCCGGAATGGGATCTGACGGACGGAGCCACCACACCTTGGTCACCGGGAAGCATCGATTACACCGATACCACCCAGTTCGGGAATGACTCGACAGTCGATCGCCTGATACAGGGAGGATATGCCGCTGGCAGTCTGGTGGGCGTGGGCGTCTCGAGTGACGGGATCCTGCAAGGTCGCTACAGCAACAGTCAGTCGCGCAACCTCGGGCAAGTCGTGCTTGCCAATTTCAGCGATCCCAATGGCCTGCTGAATCTGGGCAACAATGAATGGAGTGAGACTTCGACCTCCGGCCCGCCACTGCTCGGTGCGCCGGGGACAGGAACGCGCGCCGTGATCCAGTCGGCGACAGTGGAAGACTCGAACGTCGACCTCACCAAGGAACTGGTCGACATGATTTCAGCACAGCGCAACTATCAGGCCAATGCACAAACGATCAAGACCCAGGATCAGGTCATGCAGACCCTGGTGAACCTGCGCTAAGCGCGGTAGCGAAAGAAAGCGACAATAACCGATGGATCGACTGATCTACACCGCAATGAGTGGCGCCAAACAGGCTTTCCTGCAGCAAGCCGGCGTTGCGCAGAATTTGGCCAACGTTGCCACAGTCGGTTATCGGGCAATGGAGCACCGCTTCCGCGCTGCACAGGTTCTTGGTGCGGGCGCGCCAACGCGGGCATTCGCAGTCGATGCTTCGCTGGCCAATGTCTTTGAGCAGGGTCCGTTGACAGTCACCGGGCGGCCGCTCGACGTCGCTGTCAACGGCGCTGGCTGGATTGCCGTGCAGGGGGCTGATGGTCGCGAGGCCTATACGCGTGCCGGCAATCTCAGAACCGATGCCAACGGCGTGCTGCTGACCAGTTCCGGCTTCAACGTGCTCGGCGAGGGCGGGCCAATCTCGCTGCCACCGGACAACAACATCACGATTGCTCCGGACGGCACGGTATCGAGCATCCCGCGGATCGGCGCGGGAGCAATCAACAACGCGAGCGCGGTCGGTCGCATCAAGCTGGTCAACCCGCCAGAGAACGATCTGGTGCGCGGTGATGACGGACTTTTTCGCACCCGCAGCGGCGACGAAGCAGTTTCCGACGAGAACGTCAAGCTCGTCCCGGAGGCGCTTGAGGGCAGCAACGTCAATACGGTGGACGCAATGGTCCGAATGATCAGTCTGGCGCGCCAGTTCGAAATGCAGATCAAGATGTTGCAGACGGCGGACAGCAATGCGCGTGCGGCCACCCAGATTCTCACGATCAATGCCTGACAGGAAAACAGATGATCCGCTCGCTATGGACCGCCAGTACTGGCCTCAATGCCCAACAGGTGCAAATAGACATCATTGCCAATAACCTGGCAAACGTCAGCACCAACGGTTTCAAGCAGGCGCGTGGCATTTTCGCTGATCTCCTCTATCAGACCCTTCGTCAGCCGGGAGCCCAGTCGTCACAGACCACCCAGATTCCCGATGGTCTGCAGATCGGTCTCGGAACGACCCCAGTGTCCACGGGTCGCATCTTCACGCAGGGTTCGCTCCAGCAAACCGGCAACACCCTTGATCTGGCGATCGACGGCGCTGGCTTCTTTCAGGTCCTACTGCCGGATGGCACGACCGCCTATACGCGCGATGGCTCGTTCCAGAAAGACAATCAGGGGCAGATCGTGACGGCCAATGGCTATCCCTTGCAGCCCGCGATCACGATTCCGCAGAATGCCTTGACGATCACCATCGGGACCGATGGCGTGGTCAGCATCACGCAGCCGAATTCGGCAGCAACGGTACAGATCGGAACCATCCAGGTGGCAACTTTCATCAATAACGGGGGTTTGCAGAGCATCGGCGAAAATCTCTACCTGGAGACCGCATCGAGTGGTACTCCTACTCCCAATACGCCGGGAACCAATGGTTCCGGAGTGGTTCTGCAAAACTTCGTCGAGGCGTCAAACGTGAACGTAGCGCAGGAACTGGTGATGATGATCCAGACGCAGCGGGCCTACGAACTCAATTCAAAGGTGGTGTCGACTTCGGACGCGATGTTGGCGCGTCTGACCCAGTTGTAGAAGGCACATGATGGGTAAGGCATGGCTCGTGGTGAGGTCTCTGCTGACGCTAACCGGACTGCTGCTGGGAGCATGTACGACGGTGCCGCCAACCAATGTCCATCAACCCATGAGCGCACGCCCCGCGCAGCGGCCCGACGCACTCGCCGCCAGCCTCGTCGCGACTGGCAGCATTTACCAGGCCGGAACATCGCGAACCCTGTTCGAAGACCGGCGCGCTCGTTATGTCGGCGATACGATCACGGTGACGATTACCGAGAACACTTCGGCGGCCACCAAGTCGAACAGCAGTCTTTCCAAGACTGGCAGCATCAGCGCCTCGTCCGGACCAAACGTCAATCTGCCCGGCAAGTCGCTGATTGAACTCAAAGGCAGTAGCAGCAACACGGCTGCCGGCAAGGGTGAGGCCGCCGCCAACAATGTGTTTACCGGTACCATCACGGTGACGGTCATCGAAGTGCTGGCAAACGGCAACCTGCTTGTCTCCGGCGAAAAGCAGGTGGCGATTGGGCATGGGCAAGAGTACATCCGCCTGTCAGGGATCATCAACCCTTATTTCGTGAATGCCGCCAACACCATTGCATCGTCGCAAATTGCGGATGCACGCATCGAATACAAGGAAAGCGGCGGGATCAGTGAAGCTCAGGTCATGGGCTGGCTGGCGCGCTTCTTCCTGACCTTCATGCCTTTCTGAGGAACACCGCTGATGGCACGGATCATGGACAGGCAAGTCGGCAGGGGTCTGTGGCGCACTCTCATTCTGGCCGCCCTGGCGGGCATGTTGAGCGCCCCGGTCACCGCCGAGCGGATCAAGGATCTGGCTTCCGTACAGGGAGTGCGCAACAATCAGTTGATTGGCTATGGCCTGGTTGTGGGACTGGACGGGAGTGGTGACCAGACGACACAGACCCCCTTTACCACGCAAAGCATCATCAACATGCTGGCGCAACTCGGGACGACCTTGCCGACGACACAATCGCTGCAGCTCAAGAACGTCGCAGCAGTGATGGTGACCGCCAATCTGCCTCCCTTTGCAAGGGTCGGGCAGCAGATCGACATCACCGTGTCGTCGATGGGCAATGCCAAGAGTCTTCGCGGCGGAACGTTGCTGATGACGCCGCTGAAAGGCGCAGACGGTCAGATCTACGCACAGGCACAAGGCAATTTGCTGGTGGCCGGTGCGGGAGCCGCAGCAGCCGGCAGTAAGGTGGTGGTCAATCATCTGCTTGCCGGGCGAGTGGTAGGTGGCGCCACCGTCGAACGTGAGGTGCCGACGGCACTCGGTCAGGGTCCATTCGTTCATTACGAAATGGCAACGACCGACTTCGGCACCACCCAGCGAGTGGTCGAAGTCATCAACCGCGAGATTGGCCCAGGTACGGCGCAGGCGGTGGACGGCCGCCTGATTCGCGTGCTTGCACCCGAGGAAGCGAATAGCCGGGTGGCTTTTCTGGGGCGAGTCGAGGCCCTTGAAGTACGGCCGACCCAAACCGTTGCCAAGGTGATCATCAATCCCCGGACCGGTTCGGTGGTCATGAACCAGAAGGTAACCATCGATTCCTGCGCGGTGGCACATGGTAATCTGTCGGTGGTCGTCAACAGCGAACAGAAGGTCAGCCAGCCCAACGCGCTAGCCGGCGGGCAGACAGTGACCACGACGCAGAGTGAGATCGAGATCAAACAGGGAGGCGGTTCGTTGATCCAGTTGAAAGCCGGCGTCAGTCTTGCCGAGGTGGTCAAGGCAATCAATGCGCTGGGCGCCGGTCCGCAGGATCTGTTGTCCATTCTGCAGTCGATGAAAGCCGCGGGCGCGCTGCGCGCCGACCTCGAAATCATCTGAACCCATGTCGAGCAGACCACCAAGAGGAGCCCTTCACGGATGAATTCCGCCAATCTCGGGGTCAATCGTCTGGCAATCGATCCAGCTCTGGGCGGCGATCTGCGCGCCAGACTCAAGGCGGACCCGCAAGCCGGCGTGCGGCAGGCCGCGCGACAGTTTGAAGGCATGCTGCTGCACCTGATGTTGAAAAGCATGCGCGATGCCAATGCCGCTGTCGGTTTGCTGGACAGCGATCAGAGCCGTTTTTTCACGGCCATGGGCGACCAGCAAATGGCGCAGGATCTCGCCTCGCAAGCGCCGCTCGGTTTCGCCGCAATGATCGAAAAGCAATTGGCGCGGCAGATGACTCCCAGCGCTGTGGCTGCGGCAACCTCGCCCCTCGACCTGTTGCCGCAGTCGCTACCTGCGCAGATCACCGCGAGTACGGCGACCATCCGGACCGTGACCGGTGCCCAGCGCAGCACTGCCGCGTCCCCCGCGGCGAAGAGCGGCGCGGTGAGCACGGCCGGCACGTCACCCGATGCGCGAGCCTTTGTCGATCGCGTTTGGCCGCAGGCTGTCGAGGCGGCCGCAATGACCGGGGTGCCCGCGCACTTTCTGGTGGCCCAGTCAGCACTGGAAAGCGGCTGGGGGAAACGTGAGATCAAGGCCGCCGATGGTTCGCCAAGCTTCAATCTGTTCGGGATCAAGGCCGGGCGGAGCTGGTCGGGACCAACCGTCGAAGTGCAGACCACCGAGTTCGTCAACGGGGAAGCCCAATCGGTACGCGCCAGGTTCCGCGTCTATGGTTCGTATGCCGAGGCCTTTCGCGACTACGCAAAAGTCCTGAGCAGTAACCCTCGTTTTGCAAAGGTCATTGGGCAGCAGGATGGCGCGCAGTTTGCGCGTTCCTTGCAGCAGGCGGGCTATGCCACTGACCCGATGTACGCCGACAAGCTGGCTCGCATCATCAATGGGGCAACGCTCCGACAGGCGCTAAGCGCTTAATGGCCTGAGCAATTTCGCGTCGGGACTAAATTTATCGCAGCAGGTGCCGTCTACAGATTGTAGTCATAGAGGACTCATGCCATGGGCTCAGGAATCATCGGTACCGCTCTCAGCGGTCTGCAGGCCGCTCAATTCGGACTGCAGACTACCGAACACAATATCGCCAATGCCAACACCCCGGGCTTTTCGCGGCAGCGGACGATCCAGGCTAGCAATTTTGCGCAGCAGACGGGTAGCGGCTTTTTCGGGCATGGTACGCATGTGGTGACCGTCGAACGCATGTACAGCCACTTCCTGACCGACCAGGTCAATCGTTCGCAGAGCAGCATGAGTCAACTCGACAGCTATGCCGCTCAAATCAGCCAGATCAACAATCTGTTCGCCGATCCGAGCACCGGCTTGTCGCCAGCGTTGCAGGGATTCTTTTCGAGTGTTCAGGAGGTTGCGGCCAATCCTTCTCAATTGGCGAGCCGCCAAATCATGGTCTCTGCGGCACAGACGTTGAGTACTCGATATCAGTCGATGGGTGACCAACTCGCACAGATGTACGACGGAGTCAATGGCCAAATCGAGGCAACCGTCACCAGCATCAATGCCAACATCAAACAGATCGCACTGCTCAACCAGCAAATCTCGGTTGCCCAAGCCGCTACCGGCCAACCCGCCAACGATCTGCTGGATACCCGCGACCAGCTGGTTCTCGATCTGAACAAGATGGTCAAGGCAAAGATCACGACCAATAGCGACGGCAGTTACAATGTGTTCATCGGTAGTGGCCAGCAACTGGTCGCTGGCTCGATTACGATGGAGCTCGCGACATTGCGATCACCGAGCGATTCTTCCCGGCGAGTGGTTGGCCAGGAAAGCGTGACGGGTGTCCACGAGATTCCGGAGTCGCTGCTCAATGGCGGCTCGCTCGGCGGATTGCTGGCTTTCCGGAGCGAATCTCTCGATCAGGCGAGTAATGAACTGGGCCGCACCGCAATCTCGTTAGCACTGACCTTCAACGCGCAGAGTGCCCTTGGGCAGGACCTGCTCGGTCAGTCGCAGCTCTCTCCTGCGCCCAACAGTTTTACGCCGGATCTGTTTTTGGTGATGCCGCCGGAGGTCATTGCCAACACCAACAATCCGCCTGGCAGCCCGACTGTTAGCGCTTCTTTTGTCAGCCCGCCCCCGTTCAACGAAAACTTCTATACCGATCTGGGAAGCAGTGATTACCGCCTGAGCGCAGACGCGAGTGGTGTGACGCTGACGCGTCTTTCCGACAACAAACAATGGATCGGGGCTGATCTTGGAGAACTCAACACGAATCTGGCAAGTGATCCGCAGGGGTTTACACTGGATCCTTCTCCGACCCTGTTGGAAGGTTCAAGCTATCTGATTCAGCCAACCCGCGACGCTGCCCGTAAACTCTCGGTCAATCCGGCGGTTGTGGCGGACGCCAGCCTGATTACGGCTGCAGGGCCAATCCGCACTTCGACGGGTGCAACCAATACCGGATTGGCCAAGGTGTCGGCAGGCAGTGTCGGAACAGGCTATGTGGCGGCTTTGGCAGGGATGCCGATGTCGCTGGAGTACCAGGGCGGCAATCTGCAAAACTTTCCGGTGGGTGCGCAAGTGTCGATCAATGGCGCCGCTCCGGTGGTGATTGCTGCAACTACGGATGTCGTTCCTTACACGAGCGGGGCAACGATTGCTCTTCTCGACCCGCTGACGAGTACACCCGGCTTCAGTTTTACCATCACTGGCATACCCAACAATGGCGACACCTTTACAATTGCCAGGAATTCCGGTGCTATCACCGATGGGCGTAACGCGCTGGCTTTGGCGCAGCTCCAGACGCAGCATACGATGGCCGGGAAATCCTCCTCCTTCCAGGAAGCCTATGCGCAATTGGTCAGCCAGACTGGTAGCAAGACAAATCAGATACAGGTCAGTAGTGCGGCGCAGCAGGCCCTGCTGATCCAGGCCCAAGACAACCGCGAATCGCTCTCGGGGGTCAACCTCGACGAGGAAGCGGCCAATCTCATTCTTTATCAACAGGCCTATCAGGCCGCGGCCAAGGCTTTGCAAGTCAGTTCCAGTCTGTTCGACTTGATTCTGCAAATGTCGGCCTAAGGAGCGTTACATGCGTATCAGTACCAGTCAAGCCTACGGTTCTGGTTTGCGCGGCATCGAGCGTAGCCAGAATCAGCTCCTCAGGCTGCAGAATCAAATGTCCAGCGGGCGCCGCATGTTGACTTCGGCGGATGATCCCGTCGCCGCTGCCAGAGTGCTCACTGTTTCGCAGTCCAAGGACATCGACGTCCAATACGCAAAAAATCAGGGGGACGCGACCGCGCGACTTGGCCTGGTCGATAGCCAACTGGCCGCCTTGACAAATCTGCTGCAGAGCGTTCGTGAGCGGGTCATTCAGGCGGGCAATACGGTCCTGTCCGACAGCGATCGCCAGGCCATCGCCATTGATCTGGAGGCGAGCTTTGACGGCATGCTCGGGCTTGCCAATAGTCGCAGTGCCGACGGTGATTACCTGTTTTCAGGGTACCAGGGGGCAACGATCCCGTTTGCCGGCAGCGCAACCTCATCGGTTACTTACGCAGGTGATGATGGCCAGCGTCTGCTGCAGGTGACCTCAACTCAACAGATGCCAAGCAATGTGGCCGGCAGCGATTTGTTCATGAATATCCGGGAAGGCAATGGCACCTTTTCGACGGCAGCCACGGGCAATGGCGCTTTTCCCAACCAGGGTTCAGGGATTATTGAGCCGGGTTCGGTGCTCGATCTCCAGAAATGGCAAAGCGCCTTGAATTCCGGTTTCCCCTGGCAAGGAACGGAAAATTTCTCGCTACAGCTGCAGTTTTCCTCGGTGGCAGGCGTCAGTAGTTACCAGTTGTTCGATGCTTCGACACCAGACACGTCAGGTACGCCCCTACCTGCCAAGGCGGTCGGCCCGGTGCTGCCCTTTGTTTCAGGGCAAGCCATTCCGCTGGTCACCACCATTCCTGACGTTGACTTCGGCGCACAAGTGGTGATCAATGGGTTGCCTGCTGCCGGTGACACTTTCACGATCAAGCCGAGCGCCAACAAGAGCGTTTTTCAGACCATGCAGGAGATGATTGGCCTGTTGCGCTCGCCGCTGCTGGCCTCGGCGACGACAAGAACGGACTTCTCCGGCCAATTGCAGGGGCACCTGACCAATCTTGATCAGGTGCTGGTCAATGTCAGCCGCGTGCACACCACCGTGGGTGGCTACCTGCAGGAACTGGACGGCCTGAGCAGCAACTCCGAAGCGCTGGATATTCAGTATGCGCAGACCCTGTCGGACCTTCAGGATCTGGATTATGCGAAGGCGATCACCGACTTCACGATGCAGCAGGTCAACCTGGAAGCTGCACAGAAGTCTTTTGTACAGATCAGCGGTCTGAACCTTTTCAAATATCTTTGATATCTCTGATCCACAAGGACATGGCCATGCGTTCGCCTGCAGGTTTCTTGCTGGTCATTCTGCTGAGTGGCTGTGGAAACGTCGATTGGTACTTGCGACCACGTCCAGACAGCAGCCATGTTTCTGACTATTCCTTCAAAGAGGCGCAGAATCCGATGCCGAGTGTGGCGCCACTCCGGGCCGCCGTCATTGCCGGAGCGGGGGCTTATTCGGTCAAAGAATATGCGGGCAATGCCGCTTATTTTGGACTGGCCGTTGCTGCTGCGGTTGCTGCCTATGCCATCTACGATCCTTTGGCACCCAACTGGACGATTGAGGAAAGGATTCTTGACGCCGATACCTACCGCCTTTCGATGCGCGCCAAGAGCTTTCGCACCGGTGGCGACGGAGAATCCGGATTGATTTTCAAGCGGCGGGCACTGCAGCTACAGCGCGAACGAGGCGTTCCCGCGTATCGTATCCTCGACTACTCGGAAGGGATCGATTCGAGTACGCCTTTCACGCACCGTTATGCAGAGGGCGTGATTCAGCTGGTTCGTGCCGATCCGCCTAAAACGCCTTAACGGTCATCACTATCCCCGTCGCAAGCAAGTATCGAGCCCGCGCTCGACTCGCCGCCCGACTACCAGGAACGTACCCTGCCGGTATCGAGGTGCACAAACTCATCATACGGATAGAAGCCGACTCCGCCGGCACCCTGGGATATTGCGGCGTCGCGCAGATCGACCAGGGGCACACCGGCAATGCGCAGATCGATGGCCTTGCCCTGCATGTGCAGGCTCTGCTTCGCCACGCCACCGCCACCGGTGCGGCGTAACCTGGCGTTGGTCTGGGCGCAACGGTAGCCGGAAATGATCTGGAAAGGCTGCTCGCAGCCCAGTTCCTGGCGAAGCTGGAAAAGCAGGTCAAACAATTGCGGGTCGATACTGCCGACTTCCCCCGAGTAATGGTCACGCAGAAACCAGTCGAGACGCTGCAGCCCCTCGGGAAGATAGCGGTCGCCGAGGGCGAATACGACCGAGAGGCGTTCGCCGGTATGGGTGTGATCGAATTCGAGGCTGCGCGCAGTCGGCAGGGCCGCCAGTACAGGCTTTGCCAGTGGCAGGACGGCGCCGGCGACAACCAGTCGGGCGGCGTCAGCGAGAAACAGGCGGCGTGAACAGGGCTTTAACATGACTGCTCCATGAAACGGCTAATAAGTTGATTCTGCTGGAATGTTGGCGGGGTAGGAAACCCGTACGGCGAGCGATCGCTGACGCAGGGCAGCATCGAGAAGCGGGTCCTGCCGGTAGATGTCGGGAAAAAAATACACGCGCCCGTCCCGGACGGCTGCCGTGTGATAAGCGATGACCACCGGCAGGGCCTCCTGCAAGCGAATGGTCGTGGATTTGCCTTTGCGCATTGCTTGCACGATGCGCGCTTCACTCCATTCGGGCGCATCGGCGAGAACGAATTTCGCCAGTTCCACCGGCGCCTCGACGCGAATGCAGCCGTGACTGAAGTCGCGCCGGTTGCGTTTGAAAAGTTGTGCTGTCGGGGTGTGGTGAAGATAAATGTTGTCCTTGTTGGGAAATACGAACTTGATGTTGCCAAGAGCGTTACCTGCCCCAGGCTTCTGGCGGATGCGCATCTGGCCACGCTGCACTGCATCGAGACTGGCGCTGTCCAGACCGACGATGACGCGACCGTCGCTACCGACGAATTCGAAGCCCTGTCGATCGAAATAACCGGGGTCGCGGCGCAGCCTGGGCAAGGTTTCGCTCCTGGCGATCGATGGCGGAACATTCCAGTAGGGGCTGAACTCGACGAAGCGCATGTCGGCATCAAAAAGCGGTGTCGGGGTTTTGCCTGTCGTGCCTACAATGACTTTCATCGTCGTCTTGATCTCGATTCTGCCGTCTCTGACCTGGTAGGCACGCAGCATGAATTCCGGAACGTTGACCACGACTACACGCGGTGCTGGCAGGAACGGGGTCCAGCGCAGCCGTTCGAGCGCCAGTTCGAGCTGCCGGGCGCGGCTTGCGGGTGGCACATTGAGTAATGCAAAGGTATCTTTTCCGAGCACACCGTTGGGCACCATGCCATGCCGCTCCTGAAATATCTGGATACCTTCGACAATGGTGCCCTCGTAACGTCCTGGCGGTGCAGCATCGGTGCGCAGGTCGCCGAGTAATTCGAGTCGCTGCCACAGTGCTGCAATACCCGCATATTTTTCACCTGGTTTCAGGTGGCCGTTGGGTAGCGGCGGTAGGTCCTGTTGCCAGGCGGGGTGACCCGCCAGTTCGCGGTAATGGGCAAGCGCCTCCTGCAAACTGCCGTACTGTGGCAGGGCGGGAGCCACGCGGCGGACGGTTTGGGCAAGGCGGTCATCGGTGATCGCCGAGGTCAGCAACAAATCGGCGTCGAATGCACCGGCGGCCTGACGGTAGTTTGCACCAAGCTGATGCGGATCGACTCGCCCGAAGTGCAGGTCGTTGAGATAGCGCCGCATCGCCGAAGTCAAGGCAAGATCGATCCTGGTGACCTGGTCTTCCGCAAGTGCCATGCCGTTGACGGCATTTTCAATGGCCATTTGCAGCCCCTCGGCGTTGTAGTCCTGTGCCTCCAGTCCGTCTGCAGCAGCCTGAGCAAGGAGGTCAACGGCCTGTCGGGCGGCAAGTGTTGGGCGTTCCGTAGCAAACCATAACAGTGCTTCAGTCGCGGAAGAGTAGTAGCTGGCGATCGTCAGACCGAGGGCCAGGCAGATTGCCGGAAAATACCGGCCTCGGCAGCGCCAGGCAGGTGTTGCGGGGAGCAGCAGCGAGCAGGAAGACATGAGCAAGCGGAGCATGTTGCGGACTGCGCATTATCCACCATCAACGAAACATTCAGGAGATCGCACGCATATTCGC
>WBZL01000767.1_pt1 | contig 35458 bp, 26 predicted proteins | sample 5204291 | NCBI WGS metagenome assembly WBZL01 (sample SAMN12344345, study PRJNA552823) | activated sludge metagenome | biome: Activated sludge suspended growth; feature: Nitrification reactor; material: Wastewater; isolation source: activated sludge from nitrification reactor of wastewater...
CAAAGGGAGCCTCTTCTCACTGGATCATAAAGGTAAAATTTTTCTCGATTTTTCTTGGATCGAAACACAATACCTTACGACTTACGACTTACGACTTACAACTTACGACTTACGACTTACAACTTACAACTTACAACTTACAACTTACAACTGACCACCCGGACTGCCAACAATCCCTACGCGCCGGACCGGGGTAATTGCCCGCGCATGCGATCACTGAAAAGGCGCCCGGTGGCGATGGTCATGCCGGCCAGGAAAAGCATGGATACCATCAGCAGGATGGGGAATTTGACCATGCCGAATTCGTGGGCCAGCAACCCCATCAGGTAATTGATCAGGATATTGCCGGACAGCGCGATCACGAGGGCAATGCTGAAGGCCGTACCCGACAGGTTCGACCACAGATCGCCGATCTTGCCCATCATGATCGGGAAGACGCCCGCAAAACCGGCGCCCAGCAGGATCATGGCCGTTAATCCGGTCAGATACCCGGAGCCGGTCCAGAGTACGAGGCTGCCGGCAAAGGCGAAGGTCACCCCCATCGCCAGGATGCGGTAGGGCATATGGGTTCTCAGCAAACTGCCGAGGAGCAGCCGCATAGCTGCCAGGGCGCCGACGTGAGCGGTCAGCAGGATCAGGGCCTTTTCGGCCGACAAATGCAGTTCGGATTCCGAATAACTGGTCGTCCAGCTGCTGATCAGCCCCTCCACCCCGCTTTCAAAAAACAGGACGAAACAAAGCAGCAACATCGCCGGGTTCTTCAACATCCGGAGGCCCTGCCGGATCGGCAATCCTTCGCTGTGCTTGGGTTGCGGGTATTGAAGGGTGAGCAGCCACCCGGCCGTCGCCAGCACCAGGAAGCCGATCACGGAGATGACCCGCTCCTGGGCGGTATACGGCGACAAAATCGCCAGGACGGCCGGCATTCCCAAGGCGCCTACCCCGAAAAAAACGCCCAATATGCTGAGCCGGGCCCCGCGCTGCCCTTCGCTGATGTCCGCTACCAGGGCGCTGGTTGAACCGTTCAACGCGCCGCCGCCCGCGCCGATCAGAAAGACCGCTATTTCAACTACCCCCCAGGAGCCGCCCAGCGCCAACCCTTCCAGGCCGGCCGCCACCAGCAGGCAGCAGGTGACCAGGAGCCCCTTGTACCCGTAGCGATCGGCCAGCGGCCCAAAGAAAAGCGAACCGATGAGGACGCCCAACGGCAGGATGGAAGCTACCGCCCCCGCCGCGAGCTTGTCCACCTGGAATTTCTCCACCATATGCGGCAACACGGACCCCAGTGCCAGAAAGGACATGCCGAAGATGAGGATGCCGACACAGGCTGCTGTGAAGATGCGTTTTGTGTTTAACATTATGGTGGTTTGTTGTTGTTTATTGTTGTTTGTTGTTGCTCCGCCCAGCAACTTCGCCATGGGCTTCGTCGCCCGGTGGCCATAGCCTCGGCGGAGGCGGGTTTATGGTTGTTTGGTTTGGTTGAATAATTGGATGCCGGCTGCCAGAAGCGTCAGCAAACCGATCAGGGTCAGGTCGAGCCGGAAATGAAATACCATATTGGGGATCCAGCCCATCTGAGACGAGATGAAGACCAGCAGCGCTATACCTGTTGCCGGCAGCAGCAATCGGGCTTTCGGGGCATTGGAACTGAAAATTCCGGTAAAGATCATGGGGGCCATCAGCGACGTGCCGGCGAAACTGGTCCGCGCCAGGAGCACCAGCTGGTCGGTCGTCAGTACGGCAAAAATAAGGGCCAATACCGCAAATACGCCGATCGATATGCGGGCTGTGCGGACCATTTTCGCATCTTCTCCCTTCATCAGCGACCGGATCTCCGAACCCAGTCCGAAAATCTGGGAATCAGCGGTGGACAACGCGGCGGCCAGCAATCCGATCATGGCAAAGGCCGCCACGATCTTCGGCTGATCCCGCACCAGAACGGCGCCCAGGAACTCGGAAGTAGCGGCATCCGGGTACAGGATCGCTCCGTACATGCCCATAAATGCCGTCGGCAGGATAACCAGGATAATAAAAAAGCCGATCCCGACAGCCATGCGATACAGCGAAAACCGGTCGCGCATGATCACTATCCGGGTAGAGATCTGCGGTTGGGTAAAGGGTAACAGCATTATAGCGATCATCGAACCGAAAAGGAACTGGAAATCAAATAAACCCTTGGGGCCGGGCGCCGACAACAACGCCGGATTGCTTTCCTCTACCCTGGCAAACATCGTTTCCAGACCGCCGACCTCGCTGACACAGACCGCACCGATGATCCAGATGGCGATCAGCAGCAGGATACCCTGCATCATATCGCTGTAAATGATGGCCTTCAAACCGCCGACCTCGCTGTAGATCAGCATCACCAGCACCATGGCCGACGACCAGCCCCAGACCGGCAACATGCCCGGGAAGACCTCCTGGAAGAAAATGGCCACACCCCGGATCTGGATGGCCACGTAAGGGATCAAAAAAACGAAAGCGCCGAAAAAGGTGACGTATCCGGCAAACCTGGATTGGAACTGTTGCTCCATAAAGCCCGCCATGCCGAAATAATTGCCGGAACGCGCTTTCTTGCGGAAATAATACCCCACCCAGATGATCCCGAACACCATAACGCCGTCAGAGACCGCCAGGAAGATCCAGGACCCCACCCCGTGCGTGCGGAAAAAATCCGGCATACCCAGGATGGTGAAGGTACTGAACAGCGTTGCGGCAAAGGTGAACATGCCCAGCACTGCCCCGATGTTGGAGCCCGCCATCAGGTACTGGCCGGAGTCTTTGTTCCGGCTTCGCGCTTTGGCGGACAGGAAAACCAACAGGGCCAGATAGGTCGCTCCGGCAATAAGAAAAGCAGTGATCATGATTTCAGGCTTGGTGTTCAATCGGCATCCGGCCAAAGATAGTTTTTTTGGCCATGAAACTTTTCAGGAATTACCGGATAAGATAAACCCGGCGCCCGAGGGTCAAAAAAAGCATCCTTTTCTTGTCCAATTTCAAAAAGCTCATTTGTTATTGGAGCGTAAACCGTATATTCAAAAATCAAAATCAAAAAAATGGACCAGTATGCGTTGATCATGCGCCACGAGGACGGCGGAAAGGTTGCCTCACCCGAACAGATGGAGACCTGGATGAAACAAACCATGGACTGGATCGGCGGGATCGCCGCCCAGAACAAATTTGTCGGCGGCACCGGCCTGCCGTTTGACGACGCCCGCGTAGTGCACGCCGGGAACATGGTCACCAACGGCCCTTTCGGCGATATCAAGGAAACCATCGGCGGGTTCATTACCGTTAAGGCCGAGTCGGTGGAAGAGGCCGTGGAATTTGCCAAAGGCTGCCCGGTCTTGCAGGGAGAAGGGAATACGGTGGAGGTGCGGCGGATTGCGAGGGACCATTAAAGCGGGGATGTTGATTTGAACGGGTTTTCAATGGAGCAGCAGGAACTCATACCGCATTTGTTCAGAACGGAATTCCGCAAGATCATCGCGGTGCTGGGCAAGCATTTCGGCGCCGGCCATCTGGATGTGGCGGAGGATCTGGCCAGCGACACCTTTGCCGCCGCGCTGGAAACCTGGCCTTATCGCGGCATACCGGCCAACCCGACAGCCTGGCTGTACGCCGTTGCCCGGAACAAGGCCCTCAATTACCTGCACCGGAACCGGCATTTTACCCGGGAAGTTGCCGATCAATTGAAAAAGGATCCCGATGATTTCCAGGAATCTGAGATCGACCTTTCCGAAGGCAATATCCGCGACAGTCAATTGCAGATGTTGTTTGCCGTTTGCCATCCGGCGATTTCCGTACCGGCCCAGGTCGGGCTGGCCCTGCGCATCCTTTGCGGATTCGGCATCGACGAGATCGCTACCGCTTTTCTGACCAATAAGGAAACCGTCAACAAGCGGCTGTTCCGGGCGCGGGAAACGCTGCGCCGGGAACAGGTCGCTATTGAGTTTCCAGGTGAAGGCGAGATCGAAAGCCGGCTGGAGTCGGTGCTGACCACGCTTTACCTCCTGTTCAGCGAAGGGTACTATTCCGAAAGCCGGGAACCCGTCATCCGCGAAGACCTCTGTGCGGAAGCCATGCGCCTGACCGCCTTGCTGCTGGAGGCCGGGCCGGCCAATTCACCGGAAGCGAACGCCTTGTTCGCCCTGATGTCCTTTCAGGCTTCCCGGTTGGGCGCCCGGCAAAACGGCAGCGGTGAGCTCATCCTCTACCAGGACCAGGATGAATCGCTGTGGGATGATGCGCTCATTGCACAAGGCGCCCGATACCTCAATCTGGCGTCACGGGGCAGCCGCTTAAGCCGCTACCACCTGGAAGCGGGCATTGCCTATTGGCATACGATCAAGGAAGACACCCGTGAAAAATGGGAAAATATCCTGTATTTGTACAACCTCCTGTTACAGGTGGCCTACTCACCTGTCGCCGCGTTGAACCGGACGTACGCTTATTCAAAAATTCACGGCAAAGAAGCCGCCATACGCGAAGCCGAAAGACTGAAGTTGAGCGGAAATCCTTATTATTTCACCTTGTTGGGGGAACTGCATACAGGTTCGGATGATGAAAAGGCCAGGATGCATTTTGAAAAGGCGCTTGAGTTGGCGCGTACGGAGGCGGACCGGCGGACAATCCAGGAAAAATTGCGGGGCTAGTTTTGCCCAATTCCAGCATTGCGGAAATATTGGAAATTTCGCAGTGATTTAATAAAAAAAATAGTAAATAATCTAAAATTAAAAGTATTTTTGTTTTTTTTTAAAGCCCAGATATGAGATCTATCTTGTTAGCCGTAATGGCATTCTTGCCTTTCAACTTACTTATGGGACAACCGCTCTCAACACCGGAAGCGCTCGATTTTGCGCAAAAATTATTCGAAATTGAAATCCTGTCTGAAAAAGGCAAGGACATGCTGATTGAGCAAATACTCGAAAATAAACTGGATAGGCCCAAAAAACCGGATCTGATTGACGGGAGCGTCACAATGACCAATGACCTGTCAAAGTCGCAAATACTCCTTTTTTTAACCCGGGCTTTCGGCAGCGACCTTTTCTACAGAACAGGCGTGAATGAACAAACCATGCTTTTGAAGGAATACCAGGAAAAAAACGGCAACGCACCGTTTGATCAGGAACAACTCGAAGCCTTTCAGCAATACGCGACGGAAAAACTAAAAGATTTCGAAGGAAAAATAATAGAAGAGGCCATTGATCCGGAAGAGGGCTTTGAGGAAGACCAAAAATCCATCAATCTGGATATGATGCTGATTCCTCAATTGCGGGAAAACCAGGTGATCCATACGCATCGAAGCGTATTGGGAAAAACTAAAAACAAGACCCTTTCCGATCTTCTTGAAATCGGGTTGATCAGCAAGGCTGTTTACAATGATGTCCAAAAGCCCTTACAGAAAAAACAGATCCCGGTAGAAGTATTTTTGCTGGGATATGCCACTCAACGCGCAATTTTCTATGAGGATTATGAAGAGAATGTCGATAAGGAAAACCAATTTATATACCATTTGAATCAAAACGGCCTGATTTCCGACGCTCGTTTGCAGGAACTGATCAAGGTCGCTAAGCCGGGCGAACTCCGGTCGAAATTCGATCTTCTCCGGTATTGCGACCGGGCAATGATTTTTGATCTGCACCGGTATTCTCCCGATCCCGGGGTCGGTTTTCGCCAAATATATGAAGAGATCCGGGCCATTGTTCCCAATTTCGATTTCACCAACTTCCAAGCCTCGCTTTCGGAGGCTTCGGCTAAATGGGGCAGTAACCTGGTCGAACAGCGAGCCCGCATCGGTTTTGAGGTTGATGGCGTTACCTATTCTAATTCTTTTTTTTATGATTATAAGCCGGAGGAAGCGCCTGTAGAAGAAAAAGCAGAAACGGGCCTGCTCAGGATCAACAATGAATTCCATCGGGGTATCAATAAATTGCTGGCCGACAGGAACGCCCCCTACAGGCTGTATTACGCCAATAAGCCGGAACCAGGAAACGAGCCCTATGGCCAGGAAGAATTCGGCCTTATCCTGATGACCGAAAAGCAATATGAAGCCTGGGGAACCTCAAATTCCGATTATTTCATTTTCAGTGAAAGCCATGACAATGCCTTCAATACGATCAATATTCAGCGCATAATCGAAGAATACGAGAAGATCGGCTTATTCTCTCACCTGAGCAGCGACGAAATAACCAGTGCAAAAATTTGCGCAAGAGAAACGGAGATCGATTCCTATCAATCTATTTTGTTTTGTTTCCCAAAAACCATTGTCTTCTTCGACTGGGAATCTGCAAACCTGGAAAACCCCTACGAGGAATTGACGGTCGATTTCAGTGAAGCGTCCCGTGGCGCCTTCAAGCCTCAGAATATCATCGATGATTTTAAAAATGCTTTCAACACAGATAAAATTGAGTATGGATTCGAGTTCAACGGTAAAATATATCATCGCGATTTGACAGCTCAATCCGATTGGCTTGATCCTCAATTCATGGAATTGATAGATATTGCCCTAAAGGAAAATAAGGTGGACGGTGCCATTTATTATTGCATGGATGACGGCCAGGCTGCCGGATTTATATTCCTGAATGAGAAGCAGTATGCCTATTTGAAAGCACATCAGCCCGCGCTGTTTCCCGGCAGATAAATCCAACTTTACGAAACTTCCAAAGTTTCGTAAAGCTACACCATTGAACAACGTATCTTTACCCCATGAAACCGGGTTTAACCGCATATTTCTTCTTCCTGTTCGTCCTGTTGCTGGCCGTGAGCCGGCAAGGCGGGGATCACGCATCCCAAACCCATTCTGCCCGGGATCACCAGACCGTCAACCTGTTCATTCCTAAAGCAGGTACCGTTCCTCCCACCCTTCTTTCCTGGAAGAAGGCCGTTTTGCGTACCGGAAATACCCGTCACGCCTTTCTCCGGCGATTTCAATTCAGGCTAAAAAACCCTGTAGCCGCCGCTGTATTATTGAAATCCTGCCGGAACAAGATCCGGAACACCTTGCCCGGCCGGTTATTATCCCGTCGACCCGGACCGCCGCTTTCCAGGGTAAGCACCAGCGATTCACCGCCCGCCGATCCGGTTGATCGGGCATAAACGCCCATTCATTCGGATTCCGAACCGCTGTTTGCATCCGGATCTGCACCTCGCAGGTCCGCCCTTTTTACGTTAATCGTTGAGAACATGTTTTCACATTATATCCGGTCTTTTTTCATCCACCTGAAAAAGAACCGCTTTTTCAATGCACTGAACCTGCTCGGTTTTGCCGCGGGGTTCCTGTTGCTGACCCTGATCAGCGCATTTGTGTATCAGGAAACCGCTTTCGACCGTTTCCACAAAAATGCCGATCGTATTTACCGCCTGCATCCGGTCGGGTACGGCGTCACACCGGCTTGTTTTGCCGATAAGCTGGCCGGTAAACTCCCGGAAATCCGCCGATTGGTCCGGCTCAGCACCGTTGACCTGCCGATCCGTACAAAAGATACCCGCAGCGCAACCATCAAAATAAGCTACACCGATCCGGCGATCTTTGAGGCGTTTTCCTTTCCGATCCTGTCCGGGCGGCCCGAAAACGCCCTGAAGTCGCCTTTTTCGATTGTGGTCACCGAATCGCTGGCCCGCCGGCTTTTTGGGGATTCTCTGCCCATCGGGCAGACCATTCAAACCGCCGATACGGCCGTGTTGACCGTCACCGGGGTGATGAAAGACCTTCCGTATGTTTCTCATATCCGCACGCAAGCCTTTGTTTCCATGGAAACGTTGCGGCTCAAGGAGGAAAACCAGACCTTCGGCTGCGGCTCCTGGTCGATGCTCACCTACGTCGAACTCGATGAAACGGCGGACCCCGGATCAGTGGCCGCGAAAATAAACGAACTGCTGGAAGCATTCAGGATGGATACCGGCGACGGCAAGGTCCGGCTCGTCCTGGAACCGCTTGCGGATCTTTATTTCAACAGCGAAGGCAACCGGTACGACGGCTCGGTGCACGGCAGCCGCCAGACCGTAATGCTGTACCTGGCCGTTTCCTTGCTGATCCTGTTCATTGTGGTCATCAATTACATCAACCTCTCTACGGCGCTGGCCGGCAACCGCATCCGGGAAACGGCCATCCGCAAGGTGCACGGGGCGAGCCGCCGTCAGGTCGTCATCCAGGTGATGGTGGAAGCCGCCGGGATGGCGCTGATCGCCTTCCTGGGGGCCTGGATCCTGATCGAATTGCTGCTGCCGCAACTGTCGGGACTTTTGAACATCCCGCTTGACGGAGGGTTCAACCGGGGTTTGCTCCTGCCGGCCTGTCTGATCGGCGCCGGGGTCCTTGGCGCGGCTTCAGGGCTGGTCCCGGGCCTGTTGCTGTCGAAAACCGAAGCCTCCTCCACCCTGAAGGACGATACGCCGCTGAGGTCGCGGGGGGGCCTGCGCAAGGTACTCCTCGTGTTTCAGGTGATGATCGTGGCCGGACTGCTGAACGCGACATGCCTGATCAGCAGCCAGATGGCGTACGTGCTCAAGCTGGACCTCGGGTTTCGCCCGGAACAGGTCCTTTCTTTCAGGATGGACGGCGCGTTGTCCAATAAAAAGGACCTGTTGAAACGCCGGCTGGCCGGGCGCCCGGAGATCGGCGCGATCGCCTTTTCGGATGACCTGATCGGAGGCGGTTTCGGGCAGGCGCCGATCGGCAATGAGGGCAATAAAACGCTCTGCTACTTTTTGTCCGTCGACCCGGATTATCTCCCGCTTTACGGTATCGAACTGACGCGCGGGCGAAATTTTTCCTGGGAAAAGCCCGCCGATTTCGCGGACGGATGCCTGATCAACGAAGCCGCACGAGAAGCCTTCGGACTGGATGCGCCGGAAGATAAAATGCTGGATAAGTACCGGGTGCTCGGTGTGGTCAGCAACTTCAATTTTATTTCATTGCACCAGGCGGTGGGCCCGTTGATCATCCATTGCAGCCGGGACGGTCAGGTCGCACAAGTGCGGGTAGCGGCAGGGCAGGAAGACAAAGCTGTTTCTTTGATCCGTCAGGCCTGCCTGGGCATTTCACCGGATTATGATTTCAATTACACCTTCCTGCAGGATAGCCTCAGGGGGCATTACCGGGCGGAGATCAACCTCCGGAACAGTTTCCGGTTTTACGCCCTGATCGCCTTCCTGATCGCGTTGCTGGGGTTATTCGGATTGACGCTGTTCGTGATCCGGAAACGGACCCGCGAAATGGCGATCCGGCGATTGTACGGCGCAAATACGGGGCAGGTTTTCCGGCTGCTGACCGGCGAACAACTCGCGATCGTCCTGACGGCCAACCTGCTTGCTTTGCCGGTGAGTTGGTGGCTGATGGACAAGTGGCTGGATCATTTCCAATACCGGATAGGGGTTGATGCGGCGGTTTTTGTGAAAACACTGGGCATAACCCTGTTTTTCAATTTTTTGGCGGCTTCTTTCCTGTTGTTCAGGCTTGGCCGGGTGAACCTGGTGGAGTCGCTTCGGCAGTTGTAGGCGGGTTGTGAAACTGGAAGTTTCACAACCCAATCGCTCAATACAAGGAATTAATTCCAGCTCATTCCGGTTGAATAATGGATGAGTCCGAGGAATTATGGCGAATATTTAATTTCCGGAACAATTCCACTTTTGTGATCAATGAATTCAGTATGAGTACCAGCAAAAAGGAAATCAACAATCTTCACCAAAGCGACCTTTACCTTTATTTCTACGAGGACGCGGTTGATGAAGCCCGTACCAGGATGGAATGCACCTATATCGAAAAACATTGCGGCATAAGCGGTCAGCAACGCATCCTCGATCTGGCTTGCGGGCACGGCCGTCATTCCCTCTATTTCGCGAAAAAAGGACATCGGGTGACCGGGATTGACATCAATAAAAGCTTTATCGGAATCGCAAGGAAGGAAGCTGTTGACAGGAAGTTGGATGTAGAATTTCTGGAACAGGATATTCTTGAAATGGATCAAGAGAATGGATTTGATACTATTCTTCTCCTCTTCAACTCCCTCGGTTTTTTTGACCGATCGGATTGCCAAATTTTGTTCCGGAAAATTGGAAAGGCGCTGAAACCGGGCGGCAAGGCGTTCATTGATGTAAAGAACAGAGACCAAATTGTCAAAGAAATCCAACCGGCTTTTGTAACGGAAAAGAACAGCGACCTCATGATTGACAGGCTGACCTTTGATCCGGTTGCCGGGACCACGACCAACAAACGAATCTACTTCAAGGGCGGCCGACGGTTCGACGCGCCTTTTACAATGCATATGTATCATTATACGGAACTGGCGCTGATGGCGGAAGCTTGCGATCTGAAAGTAGACAAGGTATTCGGCGGTTGGCGGGATGAGGAATTCGGGAGCGAGTCGCGGCGCATTGTTTTGGTTATTAGCAGGAAGTCTTAACCGGGGGCTTATCCCAGTTGAAGGAGGAGCGGGAAGATTGACTCCGGATAAGTTTCAGGGATCGTGATATTTTTGCTTTAATGAAATATTTTCAATAATGCTGCCTTTAAATTATATCATTCAAACACCAAATTTCAGGCTCAGGATTCCCGATGAAAGCGATTTCGATTTCGTTTTCTCGGCCTCGCGATATCCGGGTTTCAATGACGGGATGTTGTGGGACCCGCCTGTGGATAGATCCGAATTGATAGCGCCGCTTGAGCGAAGCCGGAAGGCCTGGATGGACGGAACCGCCTACAACTTTACCATCGAAACCAATGGAGAGAACCCTGCCCGATTGGGCCGCATTACCATTCGGGTAGATGGCGGAGAGGGAATCTGGAATGTAGGGTTCTGGACCCACCCCGAACACCAGGGGAAGGGCGTTATGACGGAGGCATTGGCGGCCATCCTGGCGTTCGGATTTCAGGAACTGGGCGCCGCCGGCATCTCCGCACGGTATGCCGTTTGGAACAAAGCGAGCGAAAAGGTCCTGATCAATAACCGGCTTGCCTTTTCGATCTATATTGAAAAAGGGTTCCAGAAGAACGGTAATTGGGTAAGCGAAAATGAAATGGTCATAACGGCGGCTGCCTGGAAGGATCAGGCTCAAATCAAAAATAAACGCTAATTTAAGCTCAAAAAACAGCAACCATGAAATTAGGCGCATTTTCCATCAGTCTGAGTGTGAAGGACATAAAAGCCTCAAAGGAATTCTATGAAAACCTTGGCTTTGCCGTCTTTGCCGGTGATATGGCAAGAAACTACCTCATCATGAAAAACGGGAATGCCCTGGTCGGGCTCTTTCAGGGGATGTTTCAGGGGAATATCCTGACCTTTAACCCTGGATGGGACGAAAACGCCAACACCCTGGAATCCTTTGACGATGTCCGGGACATTCAGCGACACCTCAAGGCGCAAGGCATCCGGATAGGGCAGGAAGCCGATGAAAACACCACGGGTCCGGCCAGCATTATGCTCATTGACCCGGACGGCAATCCGGTGCTGATCGACCAGCACGTCTGATCCCGCTCGTCCAAAGGAAGCACACCCAACAACAGATAACCAGTATGAAAAAATACTTCATCGGGCCGGCGCTCATCCTGTCAGCCGGCTTCGCTTTCAGCCAAACCCGTGATCTCGGCCGGGAATACCTGGATGCGTGGCAGCGATTCTATCCTTCCCAGGCCCTCGAACAGGGCATGCATACCGCCATTTTTGAATACGAGGACCGCTCGCCGGAGCGCATCGGTGAGTGGCTGGCTTTCAACCGGGAAATAATCCAGCGTTTGTCCGATACAGCCTTTGCCTATACCCGGGAAAACCGGATTGACGCCAGGCTGCTGCTGGTGCAGGCCCGTTCGGAAGCGGACCGCTGGGGGAAAACCGCCCCCCACCAACATTCGTTGCAGTTGTACACCTCGCTGATCGTGGGAGCTGCAACGCCGGTATTGGAGGCCCGTTACCTGAATAAGCCCGAGAAAGCGCAGTTGCTGTGCAAAAGGCTGCGGTCCGTAGAAAACCTTTGCGAGGCGGCCACCCGATCCCTGACCGCTGTTGACCGGGATGATCTGGATCAAAGCCTGCGGCAACTTGAAAAAGCAGCGGACTTCTACGAAAAGGAACTCCCCGAAGCCGTTGCCGGCCCCGCTTGCCATGACTTTGCCCTCCGGCGCCGCGCTGTCGCCGCACAGATCCGGGATCTGGTCCGGTACGCTGAAACCCGGTTGGCGCCCAACGCCCGGGAAGCCTCCCCGATCCTGGGAAGAGCGGAATACGCCCGGCGGCTGGCCCTTTACACCGACAGCGACCTGACGCCGGAAGACCTGGCAGCAATGGCCCTGGAGGAAATCAAAACGGCGCGGGAACTGATGAACAAGGTATCCCAGGAATACCTCCGCCTGCAATACCCCGGCCGGCCGCTGCCCGCGGACGTCGATACCTGTGTTCAACTGGCCCTGGCGGATATGGAAAAGGACGCCCCGGTCAGCGGCGAGGATTACCGCAACTTCTGGCAGGAACTGGCCGACGCGGCCGTCCGGTTCATTGAGGAGCACGATATTGCAACGTTACCTGAATACCAGACCCTGCGCATCGTTTCCGCGCCGGAAAGTGCCGGCCCGGCCGCCCGCATAGGCTGGGTGGACAGTGCGCCGCCTTTTGCCCCCAACCCGGTCACCACCTTGTACCTGCCCTCTATTCCGGATACGTTTCCGGAGCAGGACCGCAGGGATTTCTGGTCATCGTTCAACAAACCCTTCAACCGGATGATCGTCATCCACGAGCTGTTTCCAGGGCATTATATGCAGATCAAGACCAGCCGGGAAACCCCGCATCCCATTCGCATGCTCTTCCCTTACGGTATTTATATCGAAGGTTGGGCCACCTTTTGCGAACGTGTACTGCTGGACGCGGGTTGGGAAAAGGAACGACCGCTGACCTTCCTGGCGCACCTGCGCAAACGGTTGGAAAATGCCAACCGCGCCTATACCTCCGTACAAGTGCATTGCAACGGCTGGAGCCAGGACCAATTGATGGATTTTTCGGTGAATACTTCCCGGCTGGCGCCCCAGTTCGCCAAAAGCCTGTGGGGACGCGTGACGGGTTCGCCCATGCAGGTGACCTCCTATTTCCTGGGCGGGCGGCAATTCACCGACCTGTTGGCGAATGAAAAAGCCAGGCTCGGCGACCGGTTTGTCCTCAGGGATTTCATGGATGCCGTTATGCGCGAAGGGCCAGTTCCAATCGACGAATTTCCCGCTATCTTTGAGACAGCGACACCCAAATAACGGCTATGGCAAAAACAATGGAACGCCTTGAATTGGCGCCCGGCTACTCGATCTCTCGCGTCATAAAGGGCGGCTGGCACCTGGCCGGCGGACACGGTCCCGTTGATCAACGGGAAGCCGTTGAGGATATGCGCGCCTTTGTGGAAGCAGGCATTACGACCTTTGATTGCGCCGACATCTATACCGGCGTAGAAGCGTTGATCGGCCGGTTTCTGCGGCAATACCGCCCGGTTTTTACCCGCGGCGACCTGCCCCCGGTGCAGATCCACACCAAATACGTACCCGACTACGACGCGCTGCCGAACCTCACCCAGGCCGACACCACCGCCGTCATTGACCGCTCACTGCAGCGGTTGGGGGTGGAACAGCTTGACCTTGTACAGTTTGCCTGGTGGGATTTTGCTCAGCCGCGTTATGTAGAAGCCGCCCACCACCTGGCAGAACTTCAGCGAGCGGGCAAGATCCGGCATATCGGCGTCACCAATTTCGACGGCATTCATTTGAAGGAGATCCTCGACACAGGCGTTAAAATCATAGCCAATCAGGTGCAATACTCGGTGTTGGACCAACGGCCGGCGACCGACCAGCAGGAACTCGCGACGAATTGCGGGTATTTTTTTCTGTGTTACGGCGCTTTGGCGGGCGGTTTCCTGAGCGACCGGTACCTCGGCGCCCCCGACCCGGTCGCGCCCCTTGAAAACAGGTCACTGACCAAATACCGGTTGATCATCGACGAGTTCGGCGGATACGAATTCTTCCAGGAAGCCCTGCGCAGCCTGCGGGCAGTAGCCGATAAATACAGGGCAGGTATTGCCGAAGTCGCCGCCCGTTATATGCTGGATCAACCCCGGGTCGGAGGCGTTATCATCGGTGCGCGCAATCGCCGGCATCTCGACAAACTCAGGCAGTTGAACGACCTGATCCTGGACGAGGCGGACCGCGAAGTCATCCGTACAATAACGAGCCGGGCACAGGGTCCGCTTGGGCCGGTCTACGGCCTGGAACGGGATAAAAACGGCAAACACGGCCTCATCATGAAATACAACCTGAACGGACAACGCACATAAATGGAAGCCAGCCCCTCCGAACCAACTTTCGAGCGCCCGCTGTCTTTTTACGGCGGCCTGTTGGGCGCTTTGCTGCCCTTTGTCGTTTTCATGGGCGGCGTGATCGCCATTGCCCTTTCCGGCGCGCCGGACGAGCGCGGCTTCTGGCCGGTCCTCATCCTGGCCTTGTGCATCGGGCTGTTCCTGGCCCGCGACCGGAATGCGTTTTGCGGGAAGGTGATCGAAGGGATGTCGCATGACCTGGTGATGATCATGATCACGGCCTGGATCCTGGCTTCGACCATTGGCGTCCTGATGACCGCCACCGGATTTGTGGACGCGCTCACCTGGGTTTCGGCCCGCCTGAACCTGAGCGGAACCGGTTTTGTAGTTGCTGCATTTGTCATTTGCTGCGTGGTGTCCTTGTCTACCGGTTCGAGTTTTGCCACCATCCTGATCTGCAGTCCGATCCTGTACCCGGCAGGCGGGTTGCTGGGCGCTCATTTGCCTACGTTGGCCGGCGCCATTATCGGCGGAGCTACCTTCGGCGATTTTACGGCGCCGATCTCGGACACGACCATTGCCAGCGCCATGAGCCAGCAAGCGGAGATCGGCCCTGCGGTGAGGAGTCGGCTCAAGTACATCCTGCCTGCCGGCGCCATTGCCCTGGTGGGATATTCTGTCAGTGCAAACCTGTCCACCGGAGTCCTGTCCACCACAGGACCGGCTTTGACCGGCGATCCCCGCGGCCTGCCGATGCTGCTGGTTCCGGTACTGATTATCTGGCTTTTTATGAGGGGCAAACATCTGTTGTACGGGCTGTTGGCCGGATTGGTCTTCGGCACCGGATTGGGGCTTGCGTTGGGGCTGCTGTCCTTCCAACAGGTCATTTCCCTCGACCCGGAGAATTTCACCGCCCGGAGTTTTGTCATCGACGGGATCAACCGGGCGGTCGGCATCAGTTTCTTCACCATCCTGTTGATGGGCCTGGTGGCAACGCTCAGGGCGAGCGGCGTGATCAACCGGCTGGTCGATTTTGCTGCGGCCAGGAGCCGTACCCCCAGGCGCGCCGAGACCTGGATCGCCGGTACGGTGGGCGCCGCTGTTTTGCTCACCACCCACAGCATTGTCGCCATCCTGATGGTGGCTGAATTTGCCAACAAAACCGGCGAACAGATGGCGATACCCGCTAAAAGGCGGGCCAATATCCTGAGCCTGGTCGTATGCGTATTTCCCTTTCTGCTGCCCTATTTCATTCCGGTTATCCTGATGGCCAACGCTACCGCCTCGGGCGCTGAATTCGGCGTTCCGGCCGTATCGCCGTTGCAGGTAGGACTGCACAATTTTATTGCATGGGCCCTCCTGGGGATGTCGCTGGCGGCAGTATTGGGCGGGTTTGGACGGAAGGGGGACGGGAGACGGTAAACGGTGGACGGGAGACGGTGGACGGTGGACGGTGGACGGGAGCTCAGATTACTAAGCCTGGGAAGGCCTGCGCGGAAGGGAGGATTGGTAAGCTGATTTAAGACGGTGGACGAGGCCCAACTACGCTGAAGCTTCGTCGGACGGGGAGTCGGCGAATGATAAACAAGACCAATATTACCCGCAGAATAATCCGCTGCGCGTATTCAAAATATCAGGCGATGGAAAAAAGCAAAGACCTCCGCGATGACCAGTTTGAATTGTATGACCTTTGCGTGGTCGTTGAAACCATTTCCGGGCACTGCACCTGCAACATGGCGGCCGGCGATTGTTTTTATATGAAAGGCGGCAAGATCTCACTGCCGGACGGCGCGGATTTTTGCCTGTACGCGCTGCAATCCGCCATCCCGCTGCTCCCGGCCAAGCAACGCAGAAACCACCCTGCCGACTGGATGGAGACCGACGCCCGGGTGACTTGCCCCGACCCGGCCTGCGGACTGGTTATGCGCATCGACCGGCAGCAATTGCGGGTGCTGGATCACGATGAGGTAAGTCCTGTACCCTGGAAGGAATGATGTGATCGGCCTGCTTCATACCTGGTCGGCGATACAGCGATACAAATTGGAATTCGGGATTGATCCGGTTGAAAATCTGGCGCCCGAATTGGCTGAAGCCTGGGGAGACATCACAATAGACAAGACGGCAACCTGGAAGATCACAGTGAAGATCGGGAGAAAAAAATAGATGCTATCCCGGACTATCCCAATGTTGTGGAAGTTTTTATCTTTGGAATCTGCGGACATTAGGGCTGGAGCCCGGCCCATTAATTCTTAATACGGAAAGCATCTAGTTATGAAAATTGAATACCATCCATCATCCCACTCCCTATCCATTTCCGACGATGTCAGGTTCCGGTACAGGGCCCAGCAATTCATTTTGTATATCACATTATTGAATTCCATATTGAACACTTACCTGATTTTTCGGGACGGCCCTGGATTTTTTAATTTGCTCTGGATTGGCGTTGGTTTATTAGCCGCAGCGGCATTGTATGAATTGTCGGGAAAATCCTGGCAAGGGGAAATCGCCATTCAGGACATCGAAGCCTGGAAAGAAACTTCCTCATTCGGCCGTAAAATCCTGCGATTGAAACTGAAGAACGGCACACAACGGGACCTGCTGGGCTTCGCCAACCGGGAACACCTTGAAGCGATCAAGACCCTCTTCTCCCGCATCGGCATCCACCCCGCCTGACCAGCCCTCACCCACCCTCTCACCCTCTCACCCTCTCACCCTCTAATCCTATCGGCTCCACCCCGACCAAAAGCTTCCCAACTCCCGTTTCAATTCCACCGCTTTCGGGTAGAACGAATGCCCGGTATCGCCGGTGATCTTGTCCAGCAATTGAGTCGTTTCCGGACTGCCTTTTCGTCCACCTTTCAGGTAGGCCAGCAGCAGCAGCCAGTCGGCTTTTTCGGAGATTTCCGGATCGCTGTTGGTTTGCAATTGCTTCAGGATCCCTTCTGCCTCGCCCAGTTTTCCGGACTGGTACCAGGTATTGGCCAGCAGGTATTGGGCATCAGTGAAATATGCGTTGGAGGGATCAAAGGCCTGGAAGGCAGACGCCGCCGCCTCGAAATTCCCGGCCCTAAGCGCGGAAAGCCCCGCATCCAGTTCGCCCTGTCCGGCGGGCGCCGAACGCACGGCGGTCAGTTCTGAGGAATCATAGAAATTGGCAGCCAGGGTATCGCCGCTGTACTGGGACACCCGCCAGTAACCGAATATGCCCAGCAACAGCAACAGGCTCGCGGCTACTGCCCATACCCGGGAATGCACGCGCAGGAACGCCCTGCGCGCAGGCTTAGGGTCCGCCTGATCTGCTTTCCATTCGGCAAAGTCAGCGCGCAGGCTGTCGGCAATGCCCGTTTCCAATACCTGGCGGGCTACGCGGAAGGCCGCTACCTCCTCCTTTAGATCAGGATCGGCGTTCATCCGGGCTTCGAATCCGGCCCTTTCGCCTTCGGGCATTTTGCCCAGGACGTATTGTTCGATCGTGTCGTAGAGGTCTTCCATTTGATGAGTATTTGATGAATGAGGAACTGAGGAACTGAGGAACTGAGGAATTGAGGAATTGAGGAACTGATCGAAGGTGCATTGTTCGATTCCTCAATTCCTCCATTCAAACCAGCTGCTCCCGCCAATCCGGTTGTTGTTTTACCATTTCAATCAGTGATTGCATGCAGCGGTACTTGCTTTTCCGGGCCATCTTTTCGCTGCTCAGGCCCATTTTTTCGGCTATTTCTTCCATGGAGTAGGACAGTTGCCACATCTCCAGGACTTTCCTGCATTTTTCACCCAGTGTGCCCAGCAGCTTGCGGAACAGGTGTTGCCGTTCTTCGCTGATCAGGGCGATTTCGGGGGTTTCTTCGTTCGGTTCATCCATGCCGCTGTGGTCCTCCTTCAGCTCTACTTTCTGGTTTTTCCGGAGCTGATTCATCCACAGAAAACGGCAGATGGCGTAGAGGTAGAGCGACAAACTGCTGTCTCCCCGGAATTTCTGCTCTCGGATATTGCGGTCCAGTACGATGATGCCCTCATGGAACATGTCCAGGCCGTCGTCGCGGTTGCCGTTGTTCTGCTGCACGTACCAGACGACTTTATCCCGCAGGCTTTCCAGGTGGTAAATGACCTTGATCGCCTGTTGCCGGGCTGTCCCCCCTTTGAGGATGCCTTCGATTAATGCCTGATCCGTTGTTTCCATACAAGTGTGTGTTGAAAGCCTGAAATGACCCCATGATCCGGAAAAATGTTACCTTTCTCGTGCGATCGGATCGGATTTTCGATTCTTCGATTCTTCAATTCCCCGATTCCTCATAAAAACCCATGGGTTCGGCAAAGATAAATATATCGCTTTTTTGTTGGGGACGGGTTGCTAAAAAAGTCCAGTCCCTGGTTGCCGCACTGATCATCTGGTACGGGCAGGGCACCGCTCAGCCGGCGGATACGGCGGCCGTCCGGCAATGGCTCTCCGACGGTCGGGCCCGGTTGGAGGCCGGGGCATTCGAAGAAGCGATCAAGATCACCGATCGGGCGCTGAATGCGGGCCTGACCGGATTTCCGTTGCTGGAAGCCGAAGCGAGGATGCTGCGCGGGGAAGCCGCCCAGGCGCAAGGCCGGTTCGATCTGGCGGAAGTCAGCCTGGATTCAGCCTGGTGCCTGGTGCAGGATCACGCGGGTTGGGATCACCCCAAATCAGCGGAAGCGCTCAGCGACCTGGGCAATTATTACTACGAATTGGGTTATATCCAAACGGCCCGCCAATACCATACCCAGGCCCTGGCGATCCGCCGCCGGCTGTTCGGCGACCGGCATGCGGAAACGGCCAAATCCTACAACAACATTGCCAATTGCCTGCTTTCGATCGGGGATTATGACCGCGCAATCGCCCTGTATCAGGCGGTAGCGGACATCCGGGAAGCGTCTCCCCAGATGCCGCCGGCTGACCTGGCCTCCGCTTACAATAACCTGGGCAGCGCGTTGCTGGCGGCCGGCGACCTGCCCGGCGCAAAAAAACAGTATGCGCAGGCCATGGACCTGCGGCGGCGCACGCTGGGGCCCGACCACCTGAAAACGGCGCAAAGCCACCAGAACATCGGCAATGTTTTCGCCGCGCTGAGCCTGCAGGATTCCGCGCTCCGGCACTTCGGGGAAGCGCTGGCGGTATACACCCGGTTTTACGGAGAAAACCACCCCAAAGTGGCCGCCATCTATGAGAACATGGGCAATGCCCTGGCTGAAAAACAGGCTTATGGAGCTGCCGGCGACCTCCAGCAAAAAGCCCTGCGGATCCGGCGGCAGTTTTACGGCCCCAGCCACCCGGACGTCATTCGTTCGTACCAGAATATCGGCGAGCTTTGGATGTTGCGCGGAGATTACCAGGCAGCCCTGCAATATTTCAGGCGGGCGCTCGGATTGTTGCACGACCAATGGGGCGACTACCATCCGCAGGTAGCCCAGGCACAGGAACAAGTGGGCCTGGCGCTGGTGAATGCCGGTGAACTTCAGCCAGGATTGAATCACCTGGAACGGGCGCTGGCCTTGCGTCAGGCCTTGTTCGGTGTTGATCATCCGTACGTGGCCGGCACCGCCATGAACCTGGGCAACGCCTATTGGCAGGACGGGCAATACCAACAGGCCCGGGATTTCTATCGCCGGAGTCTTGAGATCTGGTCGGCCGCAGCAATGGGTTGGGAGCCTGAACAGCTCAAAGCCGTCCTGAACATCAGCAGAACCTACCTGGAAGAAAACCGCCCGGCCCTGGCCCAACAGGCGCTCAACCTGGCAGGCGGATTGCCGGAACAGGCGGATTCGCTTACCCGCGCGGGGTTTGACCGCACGCTGGGAGAGGCCCTTCTGGAGCAGGGGTTGTACCAACCGGCAGACCGCTGCCTCGACGACGCCCTGAAAAAACTGGGTTTCCGGCCGGAGACCGGGAATGAGCCCGGGAAAGCTTCTCTGGAAATCCTGCTCTGCCTGCACGGAAAGGCCCGGAATTATCTGGAATGGGCGCGCAGTTCATCGGATCGCCAACGCGCCGACACGGCTTTGATCTGGTTTGAAAAAGCCTTCAACCTGCTGACAAAAGTCCAGGACAGCTACCTCAATCCGGAAGCCAGACAACGCATGACCGCTTTGAATACGGGGTTGTTCGCCGGGGCGATCGATGCCTGCTTCATGTTGGCCGACGGCCCCCGGGGCGCCCGTTACCGCCGCCTGGCTTTCGCGTTCAGCGACCGGAACAAAAGCATCCGCCTGATGGAAGCCAACCGGTTGCAGCGGCAGCCTGCCCAGGGCGGTACCGATATTTTGGTGAGCCGGCTCCAGCAATTGACAAGGAAGATCAATGACCTGGAGAAAGAACGCGCCATTGATGAATCCCAGCTGGATGATGAAGATCGGCGCGCCATTGACCGCCGGCTTTTTGACCTGCAGCAACAAAAGGCTGATCTGTATCGCAACCTGGAATCCGCCGGTACAAACCTGCTGCCGGAGTCTCTTTTCCTGACCGAAGATTCCATCAAAATCATACAGCGATCGCTGGCGCCCGATCAGGCGATGATGGCCTTTTTCACCGGAGAAAAAGCCAAATATCAATTTGTACTGACCGGCGACACCATAGCCGCGCGACGCCTGGATCCGGCCTTTCCGCTGCAACAGGCCGTTACCGGGATGGCCAAAAGCCTGTTGCAATACCCGGGTGCGCCGTCCGGTGAAAAACCACACCTGGACAGCGTTTACACCGCAGAAGCCCGGCGGTTGTACGAACTCCTCTTTTCGCCTGTCGCCGGAATATTGGGCGGTAAACGGTCGCTGGTCATTGTCCCGGACGGCATTCTGGGGTGGCTGCCCTTTGAGGCCCTGCTGACCTCGGATCCTGAAACGCCCCGCCGATACAGGACTTACCCTTATTTATTATCCGATTGCACGATCAGCTATACTTATTCCGGGGGTTATTGGCTGAGCCTGAAACAGCTGCCGGTACAATCCGCTCGCCCCGCGAGGAGCTGCCTGGCCCTCGCGCCGGATTTTGCAACCGACCCGCAGGGTTTTGCACCCCTGGAACACAATGCGGAAGAAGCCTCCTCCATTGCCCGGATGCTCAGGGGCAAGGTATTGAAAGGAGTGGAAGCCACCCGGGCCAATTTTCTGGCGCTGGCGCCGAACTATGCCGTCTTGCACCTGGCCACCCACGCCAAATCCAACAGCTACAACGGCGACTACGCCTATATGGCCTTCAGCGCGAACCCGAAAGACAGTACCGACGAATCCCTGCTCTATGTCAAGGACCTGTACGGGCAGCGCTGGCACGCCGACCTGGCCGTATTGAGCGCCTGCGAAACCGGCATCGGCAGTTTTCGGCCCGGGGAAGGGGTGATCAGCCTCGGCCGCGGATTTGCACAGGCCGGCGTCCGCAGTACCGTCAACAGCCTTTGGAGCGTGAACGACGCCCGCACCTCAGACCTGATGCAGGGCTTCTACACCGGTCTGCGGAAAGGCCTGACCAAAGATGACGCCCTCCGGCAAGCCAAGCTGACCTATCTGGCCGGCAACGCCCACGAAGCCGCCCATCCTTTCTATTGGGCGAGCTACCTCCCCTTCGGCGATATGGCGCCCCTGAAATTGCCGAATCCTTTCCCTTGGAGCTACCTGCTGATCGGTATCCTGCTGGCTGCCGGCGTTTTTTATCTGGTCAGGAAACTCATTTGAAGTGATCAGTTGTCCGTGATCAGCCCGCTTGCCGGCAGGCAGGTTGTCAGTCCGGGTAAGGCAACATTCCGACCTTACAACGAGCGCCAAATCAACAATCAAACCCTGACCGCCGTAGCCTGGTGGCGAAGGTGGTAATCATGTAATCGGCATTCATCAATCGATTGTAGTCCGCAGCCCATTGGAAAAAAAGAAGAAAAGCCGTCCGCACAACGGTTGCCCAACCATAAAAAAACTCCCGCCCTGGGGTCATTTTTCCCATCCGAAACACTCCTATCCAAAATCGGGATTTAATCATCACAACAATTAACCATGAAAAACCTATTTCAATCTGATCTTCGAAAAGGTAGCCGATCCGGATGATTACCAGGTTTATGTCGGCAACAACCCGTCGCGGATAACATATTACACCAATCGGATCAATCGAGGAATCGAGGAATCGGAACAATCGGATCAATCGAGGAATCGAGGAATCGAAGAATCGAGGAACCGAGGAATCGAGGAATCGGATCAATCGGATCAATCGAGGAATCGAATCAATCGAACCAATCGAATCAATCGAACAATCGGATCAATCGAACCAATCGAATCAATCGAACAATCGGATCAATCGAACCAACCGAATAAATCGAATCAATCGAATCAATTATTCCACCATGAGACCGCATTTTTTCATCCTGTTTATGCTTGCGCTATGCGCATACTTACCCGCCAACGGACAGCAAAATAAAGTTGAAGGCCCGTTGAAAGATTTTGTGAACACCCCGTTCATGCTCAAATTCAAAGACCTGAAGATCGAAGCGGAAGCGGCTGTGCGCCGGTTCAAATTACAATCCCATGAATTGGCCCCGGGTGATGTCCAGAAGGTACAAACCGGTTACGAGCAGTCCGCTTACCGCTTCAACCAGCTTTTGTCGAACATCAAGACCGATTTTCTCAATCCCAAAAAGGTGAAGTACATTTCCGAATTCCCGGAGGATTATCAGCGGAGCCTGGAGTTGGAACTGCACCAGCTCACCGAATTCTACGCGCTGCACTTCCTGCAACCGCTGGCCGATGCCACCGGGCAGCAAATGGACGGCAGCCCGGCGTTGCTGCTGGTTGTCGAACTGGTCGGGCTGACCAAAGGACTCATCCAGTTCTTTTCACAATCCCGCCAACAGGCCCGCCGGTTCAATGAGGCCTACCTGCAGCAGAACCTGTATCGCCCCTTCCATTTTCTGGGTTGGGACGAGATCGGCCCAGAGGGCAGCATGATGCCTTCGCCGGCAGAGGAGGTGATCGAGCCGAACCTGATGGAGCCGCCCTCCCTCGACCCGCTGCTGCAGGAAGCCACGCAACTGCTGACGCCCACGCAACAAAGCTACAATTCCTACGACGGCGCCAACACCTACGACGAGTATATCGAACAGTCAGATACCTCCTATTCCCCCGAAGAGACCCCGCAGGACACCATCACCACCCTGAATACCGGCATGAAAACCACCCCGGCAACCGCCAGGGAAACCCCGGCCGGCGGCAAGATCGCACCTGAAACCCTTCCACAATCCCCAAAAAAGGAAAACGGGTCGGCAAAAAACGCCGGGGAAATGCCGGCGGTGAAGAAAAAAGGCAACAATCAGTGATCAGCTGCCGGCGGAATAACCACCTCAAGGAACCGGATCCGCTGCCGTTTCCAGGTATAGGTAATCGCCAGGGTATCGCCGAAACTGATGACGGAAGGATAGGAATACTCGTCGCCTTCCTCTCCCGTTTCGAGGTCCAGCGGCGTTGACCAGCTCAGGCCGTTGTCTGTGGAAACCGCCACGGACAGCGGCCTTCGGGCGCCCCAGTTTTTATCATCCCGGTTGAATACCACCGCAAGCCGGTTACCGGGCAGCGGCGCCAGGTCGATGCCGCTGTTGGGGTTGGGCAGGGCGGTTTTGCAGACGGGCGTCCAATGCAGGCCGTAATCATCGGAATCGCTGCGGCAGATGACGCCGGCCGAACTCCGGAGCAGCATATGTACCTTGCCCGGCGCGGACTCCCACAAGGTGGGCTGAATTACGCCTTCACCCGGAACGGAATCCCGGTTGAGGGTCAAAAAGCCGGACATTTCCCAGGTTTGCCCGTTGTCGGCGCTGCGATCCGTGAAAGCGTTCCAAACCCGGTTCTTTTCGTTGGAAGAAGGCGCCAGCCAGTCGCCGTTCGACAGTACAATGGGCTTGTTGCGCACCGGCCCCCGACCGCCTTTGTCACCTGGGACCAGTTCGCGGGCATCGGACCAGGTCGTCCCCTCATCGGTTGAAACCTTGTACCAGGTCTCCCATTCATCGATGGTTTTCCCCACCTTGAAAAACAGGACGATCTCCCCTTTCGGCGAACGGGCGAGCACCGGGTTCCAGTGGGCATCCTCCCGGAGCTTGGCGATCTCCACCGGCGGTGTCCAGGCGCCGGGCCGCCCCCTGGAGAACCAGATCCCGACATCGTCGTGCTTTTCATGGGTGCCGCCGAACCAGGCGACCAGAAATTCGCCTTTCGCATTGCGCAATACGGTAGAGGCATGGCATTGGGCAAAGGGCCGGTCATCGCCGAAGATGAAATCCCTGGTAGCGACTACCGGAGAAAAATCGGGTTTTGCAGGCATTTTGTCCGGGCTTTTGCAACCGGCCGCCAAACAGGCCAAAAACAAGCAAAGCGGGAAAAAGGATCGGCTTATCATAGGTGTCGGGGCGTCGGCGCCCGTTTTTCTGACCAAAATAACCACGGAAAGGAAAACGGCGATAATCCTGATGAAATAAATACCTTTGGCGGCCAATTTTATTAACTTTCCGGTCAAAATCGTCTGCTGATGAGCAATGGCGTCCGAAAATTCGGCACCGCTCCTGTCTTTTTTACCGCTATTTCCACCATCCTGGGGGCTGTCATGTTTTTGCGCTTCGGCTTTGCCGTCGGCACGGTCGGACTATTCGGCACCCTGATGATCATCCTGATCGGTCATGCCGTCACGATCCCGACCGCCATGGCGATTGCGGAGATTGCCACCAACCAGAAAGTGGAAGGCGGCGGCGAGTACTACATCATTTCGCGCTCTTTCGGCCTGGTGATCGGTTCGGCGATCGGCATCGCCCTGTTTCTGTCGCAGGCCATTAGTGTCGCTTTTTACATCATCGCATTTTCGGAGTCGTTCAGTTCGCTGTTCGACTACCTGTTGCGGACCTACGACATGCCCTACGCGGTGGAATGGCTGCTGGCCAAAAAACAAACCGTCAGCATTCCGGCGCTGTTCATCCTCACGGCCATCGTGCTGAGCAAGGGCGCCGATCTGGGGGTAAAGACGCTGTACGCCGTAGTCGGTACGCTATTCATTGCCCTGGCCGCCTTTTTCATGGGCGAAACGGACTACGCCCAACACCACGCCCTGGATCCGTTTGCCACCATCTACAATACCCAAACCGTGGATGACAGCCTCCTGGTCCGCCAATTGCAACCGCAGGGGGATGATTCGGTCAGCGTACTGAACGAGGTGCCGACCATTGAACCCAAGGAGACCCCCGCCGACCCGGGCAATCCCCGGATCCCGCTCGAATTCTTTGCCGTTTTTGCCATCATATTCCCCGCTTTCACCGGTATGACGGCGGGGGTGGGCCTGTCAGGCGACCTCCGCAACCCGAGCCGGTCCATCCCGCTGGGCACGCTGGCGGGCACCCTGGTGGGCATGGTCATCTATTTGTTCATCGCTTTCAAACTGGCCTTGTCCGCAGGGCCTGAAGCCCTTTCCGATACGTCGAGCCTGGTCATGGCCAAGATTGCCTGGCAGGGTTGGTGGATTGTCCCGATGGGATTGGCTGCAGCCACCATTTCATCGGCGCTGGGTTCGCTGCTGGTGGCGCCGCGCACCCTTCAGGCCATCTCGCGCGACCAATTGCTGCCTTCTTCCCGGATCAATTCGTGGTTATCCAAAGGCCACGGCAAAAACGACGAGCCGTTCAACGCTACGGTGGTCACCATTGGCATCGCTTTCGTCTTTGTCCTGATGGGCGGGCTCGATTTTGTAGCGGAGATCATATCCATGTTCTTCATGGTCACCTACGGCTCCCTGTGCCTGATCTCCTTCCTGCAGCATTTTGCCGCCGATCCGTCCTACCGTCCGACCTTCCGGTCGAGGTGGTACATCTCTCTGTTCGGAGCGCTGGCCTGTTTCGGCCTTATGTTCTTCATGAACCCCGGGTATGCCGTCCTGGCCGTCCTGCTGATGGTCGTGATCTACTGGGTGGTGAGCGCGTACAATCCCGAGAAAAAGAACCTGGCCGTCATTTTCCAGGGGGTCATTTTCCAGTTCAGCAGACAGATGCAGGTGTTCCTGCAAAAGGCCGAAAAGGAACAAATAGCCAGCTGGCGGCCGTCGGCGGTCTGCATCTCCCAGAATTCCTTTGAGCGGCTGGCGGCCTTTGACCTGCTGCGGTGGCTGTCGCATAAGTACGGGTTCGGCACCTATATCCACAAGATCAACGGGTATCTGTCGAAAACCACCCACCAGGAGGCCAAACTGGCCAAGGAACGCCTGATCCGGATGGCCGAAGCCAGTAAAAGCAATGTGTACATGGACACGCTGATCAGCCCGTCGTACACCTCGGCCATCGCGCAGACCATTCAATTGCCCGGCATTTCCGGCACCGACAACAACCTCCTGATCCTGGAATATTCCCGCAACAAGCCCGACAACCTGCAGGATATCGTGGATAACCTCAAGCTGGTCAGGTCCGTTGATTTTGACATTGCCATCCTGTCAAGTACGGAACGGGCCTACGGCCTGCGGCAGCATATCCATATCTGGATCACCTCCAACGATTACCAGAACGCCAACCTCATGATCCTGCTGGGGTACATCCTGCTCGGCCATAAGGAATGGAAAGACGGGCATATCAAGATCTTTGCCCTGTACCCCGAAGATACCTGCGACGAAGAGCGCAAACGCCTGTTCATGCTGATCGAAACGGGAAAATTGCCCATTTCGCCGAATAACATCGAGGTCATCCCCAAAAAACTGGACAGCGACGCCAAAGCCATCATCAGCGATAAAAGCAAGGACGCCGATCTCACGATCCTGGGCTTCCGGGAAGAGATCATCCGGCACGAAGGCACCGGCGCCTTCGAAGGGTATGAAGCCATCGGCAATATCCTGTTTGTGAACGCTTCGGAGGAAAAGAGCATTAAGTAAGGGGTAACGCACTCAATACCACCGGATGGCGAAATACTTGCAGGGGTTGTCGGATGCATTGCCGATGCCGTGCAGCTGGTTTGATTTGATGAAGTACAGGTCTCCCGCCGTGCCCTGGTATTTTTCCCCGTCAATGGTCAGTTCCGTGTCTCCCTCCACCACCAGGATCATTTCGGAGTCCGGGTGGGTGTGCGGGGTGTGGCTCGGCCCTTTCTGGTCGAGTTGGGTCATATGCATTTCGAATTTCTCCAGCATGGTGGTAGGGCGGTCAAAATAATTGACCCTTCCGCCGTTTTTCCGCTGCTCGAAATGCAGGGTATCGGCCTGGATGAACATGCGGCCGCCGGCCTCTTTTCCCCTTTCCGGGTTCATCGGCTTTTTCGACCGGAACATCATCACGTAGTAGGTGAGCGGACCGTCGCCGATATTTTGCAGCCCTTGCATGGCCAGCGGCGGTATGGATATGATGCTGCCCGGCCCCAGGACAGCTTCCTCGCCGTCCATGGTGAATTTCATGAGGCCTTCCTTTACGATGATGAGTTCTTCTATATCGGTCTGGGCATGGGGCGGACTGGGTATTGCTCCTTTTTCCTGGGTGGTGGCATGTATTTCGAGGTAATCAAAATGGGGGGAAGATCCTTCCATTATTTTACGGGATTCCCTGCCCGGACTTAACTTCACAGGCAGGTCGGCCCATTTATAGACCCCGGAGGCCACTTCTTCCCGGGGCGTGTTGCCGTTGGTCGTTTCGGTTTTAGCGTGCATGGTTTCCGATTGTTTTTCGCGATTGGCAGCGCATGAAGAAAGGCCGTAAAGGCATGAGAGAAAAACCAATAATTTCATCAAAATCTTCATCTGACATGATTTTCAGGTGATCCAATCAAATTCAAAAGCAAATATGCCTCTGCAGATTTTTGGGGAAATTAATCATTTGTAAATAAACAGCCGTTATTTCAGCGATCCTAATCCCTCAGAACAGTCACCGGGTTGGCTACAGCGGACCTGATCGTGTGATAGGAAACGGTAAATAAAAAGATCAGGACCAGTACCAGCAGCGCCGATGATATGGTTCCCATTCCGATCCCGGTGTGGTAAGCGTAGTTCATTAGCCACCTGTTCATCAGCCCGTAGGCCAGCGGGGCGCCTACAGCCATTGATACCAGAAGAGGGCTCAGATAACCTTTTATCATGGAGGTCAAAATATGCATACTCGTAGCTCCGAAAACTTTCCGTACACCTATTTCTTTCTGTCTTTTTGTGGAAATCAAAAGGGAAAGTCCGAATAATCCCAGGCACGAAACGATGATGGAAAGGAAGGTGAAGCATTCAAAAAGCCGCCCCAGGTAAAGGTCCTCCATATTGTCGGCCTCGAATTTTTCCTTTAAAAAATAAGACTCAAAAGAGGCGTCCGGATAGACATTATTCCAAATCCCCTGAACGGCGCCGATTGCCGCTTCAAGGTGCTCGCCTTCCGCTGCCCCCGGATTTAATTTCAGGGAAAAATGCCCTCTCAAGTCATTGAATTTAAAAGCGGTGGGCCTCATCTGGTATTTCAAAGCGGTTTTGTGATAATCCTTTACGATGCCGATGAGGTTGTAAATTTCCTCCGTTTCGTGGTCCGTTATCTTGGTGTCGATCGCTTTGTCAAAATCGAAAATGCCCAATGCTTTTGCGGCGGATTCGTTTAGGATTATGCTGTTCCTGTTGATGGACCGGGCATCCGGGATGAAATTATGACCGGCTGCAAACCTGACCTGATAAAAATCAAAAAAACGATCGTCCACATCGTTCTGGTGAACCATAGCCTTTTCTTCCTTGCCCTGAAAACTGATGTACGTTTCCTGTCTGTATTCCTCTGCGGGTACTGTAGTGGACGAGGTTATGCCGGAAACAAACGGCAATTCAGCGCATTTTTCCTTGAAGAGCGCCATTGTTTTCCGCCTGACGTCCCATTTCGCATTGATCATCGGAGCTTTGACGATCAGCGTATTTTCCATGTTGATGCCTTTATCCTTGTGCCGGATGTAGGACAATTGATTCGTAATCACAAAAATGCTGATCATCAGGACAGCGGAAATGGAAAACTGGATCGCCACCAATCCTTTTCTCAGACCGATACCGCCGATTTTGCTGTTATAGGTCTGCCGAAGTGATGCGCCTGAATCCTGGGAAAAAAGAATTACCGTCGGGATGGAAGCCGCCAGGATAATCCCTGCGGCGAAAATGGCCAGGAAAAGGAAATTAATAGGGGTAGGATCATTGAAAAGGGGCAGAAAATGCCCATTGGTCAGGGATTGTAAAACCGGCTCGAGGCCGGAATAAATCAGGATTACCAGCAGGAGCGCTGTTGAGCAGAGGAGGCTGGATTCAACGATGAATTGTGTTTTCAGGTTACCGCTGGAAGCGCCTATCACCCGGAGGACCCCGGTCTCTTTTATCCTCATGTAAGACTGGGCGATGACCTGATTGATATAATTAGCCCAGGAAATGATGACAATGAAAACGCCCGTGACGACCAGCAGAACCGCAGTGGCCGGCAATTGGACTTTTGTAAACGGTTCAAGGGTGATCTTTACTTTTTTGTCGGCTTCCTTCAATTGCGCCTCCTCCTTCAGTGCATCGGTCAGTTTTTCGCCGATGGTGGTCGCCTGGTCGGTTTTTGTCAATAGGAGATAGGTGGCATATCCGGGAACGAGCCAGGACTCTGCCGGTTCAGGCGGTGATTGGGCGACCAGGAAATCGAACTGGAATCGCGAATTTACAGGAATATCTTCCGTAACCCCTGTTACCTCATACGTAGTTTCCTGCCCCCAGGGAACCCTGATAAGGAGTGCTTTCCCGATGGGATTCTCATTTCCGAAATACTTGCGGGAAGCTGCTCTGGTCAAAACAATGGAATGGGCGCGGGACAGGGCGGTTTGAGCGTCGCCATGAATCAGTGGAAAAGAAAAGACCTTAAAAAAACTGGAGTCGGCGGAAAAGATCCTATTTTCGGTAAAAGACACATTGCGGTCTTTATCCTGGGTCAGAACCAGGGACCCGATATGCCAGCTGTATCTCGTCATCTCCCCGACTTCGGGGAATTGGGTTGCCATTGTGCCGGCATCCCAATACGAGGTGTTGGTTTGCTGGGTATTTCCGTTGACGGTCTCCTCCTGGGTTACAACAAAAATACGGCGCCTGTTCTCTTGGAAATTGTCGAGTTGGTAGGAACTGCCGATGTACTTGGCAATGATCAGGGCCGAAAGCATGCCGAGCGTAAGCCCGAAAATATTGATAAAGCTGTAATATTTATTTTTGGACAGGGCACGGTACCCCAGCTTGAAATAGTGGGTGATCATTGCAATGTTTTTGGATGCACAATGAAAGAAGCCTCACAATATAGGCTTAAATGAGCATTTATTCACCGCACCCTCTCACCCTCTCACCCCCTCACCCTCTCACCCTCTCACCCTATTTACCCCCCATGCGCCAGCAACCAATCAATATCCTTCATAAACCGGTCGACATCCTCCGGTTGGGTGCCGTTGCAGAAAGAGCGGATATGCCGGTTTTTGTCCACCAGGATCAGGTAGCCGCTGTGGTTGAAGCCGCCGGGTGCGTCCGGGTCTTCGCTGGCGATGCTCATGTAGTCGGCAGCGATATCGTAGATGGCCTTTTTATCGCCGGTCACAAAATCCCATTTCGGCGCCATGACGCCCAGCCCTTCGGCGTATTTCTTCAATCTTGGAATGGTATCGTGTTTCGGGTCAATCGTATGCGACAAGAGAAAGAACTGGTCGTTGTCCTCATATTTCTTGTACAGCCGCAGCATCTGCTGGGCCACTTTGGGACAGATCGTCGGACAGGAAACGAAGAAGAAATCCGCTACATAGGCTTTTCCCGCATAAGTGCCGTTACTGACCGTTTGGCTATCCTGATTGACAAATGAAAAATCCGGTATCTGATGGATGGAGATCGTATCGCCGGTATCCGGATCGATATCGTGTTGCCCAAGCACCGGCAACGCCTCCGGTCCGCTGTTGCAGGCCCAAATCATCAATGCCATTCCGGCCAGGGCAGTAAAACTTCTAAAAGTCATTCTATTCTGTTTTGTTGGTAATAAGGATGGCCTTTTCCGGTTCCGTCACTTATTCTTTAGTTGTAAGTCGTAAGTTGTAAGTTGTAAGTCGTGAGTCCGGAAACTGAGCGTAGTCGAAGTTAAGTTGTAAGTGGGGATCCTGAGTGAAGTTGAAGGATAAGCGGTAACGGCCCTTTAGCGCAACAAAAACGGACTTTCCCGGTTTACACTTGCCATACGGGCCCCTTTTTCCGCTGTTCAGGCTGCTCAGTACGCTCCCCGCCGGGGTCGCCATATTGATAGCACCTGCTGACAGCCCGCACTGGATCTTTACCCTGATCGAAGCCGACTCCGTCGGTCATAGGCCGAAGTGCAGCCTCAATTCCTCGATTCCTCAGTTCCTCAATCCCTCAACCCCTCACTGCCCCGCAAAATTATCCAGCAATTTCTGTGCGTTTTCAATACTGGAAAGCATATCGTTCTGGACCTTCTTGACGGCTGTTTGCTGATCCCTCAGGTACCGGATGATGTTCTGGTGTTTGGTACCTGCGCGGAGGTCGTCGAGGCGTTTGAGCTGGTTCATCCAGTTCATCATGCCTTCGTCGGCGGCGTCGAGATTTTCGATGGCTGCGGAGATCTGTTGCCGGGTCGAATCCGGAACCGGCGCTTCGCTGTCGAGCACCCCCTGCAATTCATTGGTCATGCGGTTGATATCGCCCATTCTCTGCATCATGGGATCGTGTATGGACATGACCCCGTCCCAGAGGGTCTGCTGTTCATCCAGCTCGCCCTTTGAATATTTACCGTCACCCGCGGTTTCTCCGCCGCAGGCATAAAAAAGGGAAACCATGCCGGCAAACAGCAAAACAGCGGCGAATGCAAATCTATTTGACATAGGATTTTTTGGGGGCAAGTTTACGGCTTTAGTCGGCCTGCCGCAAGTTTTACCCGGGATTTTGTAACTTCGAGCCAAAAATTTGACAACTGTATGAACAAGTGGATCATTATGTCAATGGCCTTGTTTCTGGCCCTGACCGCATGTAAACCAAAGCAGGAAGAGGAACCTGAATCAACCACGTCCGAGGTCACCTCCGGTGATTTCAACTGGAATCCCGATAATTTCGATGATAAGCGGATTCTGCGTTATCAGATCCCCGGATTTGACAGCCTTTCCCTGAACCAGAAAAAACTGGTGTATTACCTCACACAGGCCGGACTGGCCGGTCGCGATATCATGTACGACCAGAACTACCGCCATAACCTCGCCATTCGCCATGCCCTGGAAAAGGTGATTTCCAATTTCAACGGCGACCGCAATTCGGCCGATTGGGCTGCGGTTGAGGACTATGCCAAGAATGTCTGGTTCAGCAGCGGCATCCACCACCATTATTCCAATGACAAGTTTGTACCGGGCTTTTCCAGGGAATATTTTGAAGGCCTGATGCAGGAATCAGGCGCGACCCTGGACGACGAATCCCTGCGCGCCATCTTTGACCCGGCCTTTGACGCTGTCAAGATCGACCAGCGTGAAGGGGTTGATGTGGTAAAATCATCCGCCGTCAACTTCTATGCGCCGGATATCACCCAGGCTGAAGTAGAGGCGTTCTACAAGCAGAAAAAGCAGAACATGGCCGACCCCGACAAGGTGGAGATCGGGCTGAATTCCCGCATTGTACGCGGCGAAGGCGGCAAACTGGAAGAGCAGGTGATCAAAGCCGACGGTTTGTACGGCCCCGCCGTCAGGCAAATGATCGGCTGGCTGGAAAAAGCCGTTGAAGTCGCCGAAAACCAACCGCAGGCGGATGCGCTTCGCGCACTGATCAAATACTACCAGACTGGCGACCTCGCCGACTGGAGCGCTTTCAACATCGCCTGGGTAAAGGCCACCGATGGCGATATCGATTACATCACCGGCTTTGTGGAGGTCTACCAGGATCCGCTCGGGCTGAAAGGCTCATTTGAGACCATCGTGCAGATCAAGGATTTTGAGGCCAGCGCCCGGATGGAAAAGGTAGCGGCCCAGGCCCAATGGTTTGAAGACCACGCTCCGCTGATGGAGCAGCACAAGAAAAAACAGGTAATGGGCATCGCTTACCGGGTGGTGAACGTTGCCGGAGAATCGGGTGATGCCTCCCCCGCCACGCCGATCGGCGTCAACCTGCCGAATGCCGACTGGATCCGGAAAGAATACGGCTCCAAATCCGTCAGCCTCGGCAACATCCTGCACGCTTACTCCAGCGCAGAAGGCCCGGGCATGACCTCCGAGTTTGCCAACGACGAAGAAGAGCTCGAACTGGGCAAAAAATACGGCGACCTGGCCGGCGACCTGCATACCGCCCTGCACGAGGTGCTCGGCCACGCATCCGGCCAGCTGGAGCCCGGCGTCAACCCCAGCGAGGCCCTGAAGCAATATTTTTCTCCGCTGGAAGAAGGCCGCGCCGACCTGTTTGCGCTCTATTACATGATGGATCCCAAAATGGAAGAACTCGGCTTGCTGCCTTCGCCGGATGCCGCCAAAGCCGAATACGACTCCTATATGCGCAACGGCCTGATGCTGCAACTGCGCCGGATCAAACCCGGCAAATCCATCGAAGAGGCCCATATGCGCAACCGGGCCATGATCGCCCGCTGGGTCCTGGATAAAGGCGGCCCGGAAGTGGTGACCATGGCCAAACGCGACGGCAAGACCTATGTCGACATCAAGGATTACAACAAGATGCGCGACCTGTTCGGCCAGCTGCTTCGCGAGGTCCAGCGCATCAAGTCGCAAGGCGACTTTGAGGCCGCCAAAAACCTGTTTGAGACCTACGGCGTCAAGGTGGATCCCGCTCTCCACGCCGAAGTGCTCGAACGCGCGTCCAAGCTGAATATTCCGCCCTACAGCGGTTTCATCAACCCCAAACTGACGCCGGTAATGGGCGAAGGCGGACAGATCACCGATATCAAGGTCGAATATCCCGAGGATTTCATCCAACAAATGCTGGAATACGGCAGGGATTACAATTTCTTGCAATAAAATAGTCGTATGCCGACCAGTCGTAAGTCGTAAGGCGCCTCTGATCAGGTCCTGCGACTTACGACTTATCCTTCGGCTATGCTCAGGAACCCAACTTACAACTTACAACTTACGACTTACGACTTACAACTTACGACTTACGACTTACAACTTACGACTTACAACTTACGACTTACAACTTACGACTTACAACTTACAACTTGAAACCAAATACCAGCAAATACTGCACCAACTGCCACTACCCGCTGCCGGATTACGGCAAGTATTGTTCGAACTGCGGGCAGAAGTTCACGGACGGGCGCATTCCGCTCGGAACGCTGGTATGGGATTTCATCGATTCGGTCCTCAACCTGGATTCCAAGTTTTTCCGGACCATAGTGGCCATCTTCGTACCGGGAAAACTGACGATCGACTATTTCAAAGGCCGTCACCGGCGTTACGCCAGCCCTGCACGGCTCTTTTTCGTAACGGCTGTCCTCCATTTCGCTACGCTGGGGCTGATACTTGGGCCCATCCTCGAAAAAGAATTCCGGGATAATGACATATCTCAGGAACACGATGCCTTTGCCCGGTTGGTGGTACAAAACCTCCGGCAAAACAAAGACAGCGTAGCGCTTGAGTTCAAAGGCAGGGACCGTGAAACCGCCCTGATCGCCATGGATACCCTGCTGCAGCGATACAAGTTCAACCGGGACGACAGTCTGCACTTCAGCTCAATTGACATTTTATCCGGCAGGCTCAATAAACAGGTCGTTGCCTACAAGGATATGTACACGCTACCCCTGGATACGCTGGTTGCCAGGAACAAGGTGGAAAGCTTTTGGAACCGGCTGATCTTCAAACAGATCATCAAGGTGAACAAGGAAGTCAGAAATCTTCCCAATTTTGTGATCGGAAAACTGATCTGGATGGTGATCCTCATGATGCCGGCGCTGGCGGTCATCCTGAAGCTGTTGTACATCCGGCGAAAGCGGTATTTTGTCGAACACCTGATCTTCTCCTTTCACTATCACGCCTTTGCCTTCCTGGTTTTTTCCATTATCATGCTGATCTTCTATTTCGGGGGCGAGGGTAATGAAAATATGGAGTCCTATATCCTGGGGCTGATCCTGCCCATGGTCATTTTGCTGTATTTGTTCATTGCCATGAAACGGGTTTACCAGCAAGGATTCATCAAGACCTTTTTCAAGTATTCATTCCTCAATTTCAGCTATCT
>WBZL01000768.1_pt1 | contig 35440 bp, 30 predicted proteins | sample 5204291 | NCBI WGS metagenome assembly WBZL01 (sample SAMN12344345, study PRJNA552823) | activated sludge metagenome | biome: Activated sludge suspended growth; feature: Nitrification reactor; material: Wastewater; isolation source: activated sludge from nitrification reactor of wastewater...
CCATGCCATAAGCTTAGCCGCTCGGCTATCGAGGCCTCTCGCACGACACAAATCGCTCTCAGAGGGCGAATGCTGTGTGGCGCAGTAAATCGCGTGGGGGAGTTTTGCAAGAGGCTCATATTGAAAGCCCCCGGCTCTGCCGGGGGAAGGTTACTCCACGCACCGGCAACAGCACCAGTCCGAGATTCCTGGCCTGGGCATTGACACATTCGGCCGTGGCTGCACGTGCCTTATCAAGCGCCTTGGCCTCGTCTGTGCCCATCCGTTCCCGCCAGTCTCCCACGGCCGTACTGTCTCCGGGTTTCCTCTGGTGCGGATCGACCGCCACTTTCGGCGTCACCGAAACATCGCCCGCAGCCTCGTGTCCCGCCGTTTCGTCCGTCGTTGTCTTCTTGGCTTTCGGCTTGGGCACGGGAGCCATCACTCGCGTTGGTGTGGTCACGGAATCCATCTGGTCGTGCGCCGGAAATCCACCATCCATCAACCAGTCGTCGGGTGCCCGTCCGCAACGATCCACGACCTGCTCCACCATGGGCACCATCTGCCCCATGTCACTGCCCGTGGTGACGACATCAACGCCTACGATCACCTGACTTGCCGTGTCGCGGCCAAATTCGATGTGGTACACCGGCCGGAATCCGCCATCCCCCATCTTCATGACCGTCGCCTCGGCGTCAGTCGTCGAGCGACGGGCGTCCTCGGGTTTCTGGCCTGGCTTCTTTTTGATGGCCGCCAGTTCAGGGAGGCGGGCCAGAGCAGCTTCAAGATACGCTTCACGTTCTTCTGCCGCACGCCGCTGCGCCGCTTGCTTACGAGGGCTTTCGCCCACAGGATCGTCGACGTAGGCCTTGAGTTGGGCAACTCTTTTCCGAGCCGTTTCAAGATGATCCTTGAGTTTGTCTTCTCGGCGAAAGGAAGCGGCACCGGCACTGGCTCGTACTCGCATGCCGTCCTGTGCCACTGCCTTCAGTTTGACGGCGCCTGCCGCCATCAGGCTGGAGATGCTGTCCGTCAGCAGTTCGTCCATCGCCTCGACCTCGTGGCGAAAATCAGCCAGGGTATGGTAATTCACGTCCACGCCCCCACAGATCCCCCGGTAGGCGTCGTCTTCCCCAGTCAACTGCTCAAGCCTTCGGGCACTGCCCACACCTTCCCATGTCGCAAAAAGCCACAGGGCGAACAGAATTTCAGGGGCAATCGCCGGTCGCCCCGGCCCGCCTTCAACGGCTTTGATCCCAGCATACAGCCGTGACATGTTCTGCCGCTCCACATAACCCCAGACCATCCGTGCCCAGTGCCCCGGCAGCAACAGGGATTCCAGACTACTCGCGCGCGGCACCACTTGGTTACGATCAGGCATCAGAACAAGCGCAGCAGCCTTCAGCACCAAGTCACTGCCAGAATTCGGGCGTTTGCGTTTGCGGGTGTCGTTCCATCAGAGAAAATGAAGGAGGAAGTCTCAGTCATTGCCGTCACCTCGTAATCAACATGATCACTTCCCCACTGTACTCCCGCCACAGGCTTCAGCCCGAATCTTGCAGGATATTTTCACAGGTTCTCACTCCCTGGCAAGTCAAGTCGACGGATCGACCAGGACCGCTACCATGGTCAGGTCGTTCACCACCTCATCAAGCACGTGCCCACTTTGGGCCTCCAACAAGATCGGTGACAAGGGCATCACTCCCCTCGGTCTTGCTGCGCGCATGTTGGCCAGGCCTATTTGCGTTGGGGGGGAACACCCTCCGGCGGCAGCGTATTCGGCGGCGGATAGTTCGGCGGGGGTTTGGGCTGCGGTGGCAGGTCCGGTGCAGGCGTGCCGGGCGGCGGATAGCCCGGTGGAGGCGCTCCGGGTGGCAGGTAATTCGCCGGTGCCTGGCGGTACACGGCCGACCCCGGCACTTGGTTCCCACGCGAGTACATGCACTGAACATAGGCCATGTTGTAGCGCCGCTGCAGCTCGTAGGAAGTCAGATAGGCAGTGTGGCCACTCGCCGAGCTGCCAAAAACCAGTCCGGTCCCCGCACCGATCGCGGCACCCTGGCCCGCTCGGCCGGTCGCTGAACCGATGATCGCACCCGCGGCAGCGCCAATGGCGGTCGCCACCACGGCAGGGCTGACGGCCGCATCGGCAGCCGCCTGGCTGACGGGCGCCGTCAGCGCCCATGCGTATTGCTGGCAAGCGATGTCATCGTCCCGGAAATGCTCGAAGGATTTTTGTTGCCCCGGCAGGACCAGCACCGTGGGACCGGTCGGTATGGTCACGCACCCTGTCATGAACAAGCTGGCCGCAAGCAACCGCAAAAACATTCGTTTTTCCATGATGAGTCTCCGTTGCGGCCTATTGCGCCAGCTTGGGTCGCGTCTTCACACTCGTGTCCGCCTGCGGCAGAACCCGTATCCAGGCCTGGCTGCAATCCCGAACGTAAGGGTAGTAGCCCGCAGGTTGGGTGCAATAAAACCAGAACGTCGGTGGCGAGCCGGCATTGCCTGCAACGGATGGCGGATCCGGATGGGATTGAGCAGGCAGCGGAGCTCCCTCGACTGGCTGCTCAACATAAACTGTTGGGGCTACCGCGTAGCTTGTGGCATAGGGGATGTATCCGTAAGAATAAGCATAGGGCCAACCACCCCAATAAGCGGGCGCACCAATATAAAACCCGGCGCCTGGACCCCAGTAGGCTCCTCTCCATCCGCCATGGTAGCCTTGCCAGCCACCGTAATAGTCTACTCTTCCGTGACCTCCGTAGAAGCCACCTACGACGACACGGCCATACGCCATTGCGGTGCCGCTCCAGATCGCGCACAGCGTCAGCGCTGCCAACCACCCAAGCAGACGTCTCTTCATTGCGGCTACTCCTTTGCCTCATGCGTGCGTGACAAGCAACCCAGCCACATCAGGCACGAATGCGCCCATTATCTTCGCTTTTTCCCAGCTCGGAAACATCCCGTTATGCACACCGCTGACCCCCACTCGGTTGCAGGATGACCCCGTGGCGCCGCTCAGGCGGCACGGCCCGCAACTGATCGATTGCCCGTGATGATTGGAAAGGCAAGCGGCATATCGTCATCGGCTTGCTGACGCCGGAGGCTGGGGAACCTCTGGTGGCGCATGTCTTTGAAGGTGGTACGTCAGACCCGACGACGGTAGCCAATTAGATCACGTGCTTGCCGATCAGGGTTCGCCAACGCCGTCGGGCATGGAACCGTTCGGCCCGAGCTCGCCTTGCCTCACCTTTTGGTTGAGCCATGGCAACTCAACCCGGCACCAGGAAGTCGCGGCTGACGCCGTCGCCCAGCTCGAAGATACGATCCATGAAATCGGTCAGGTACTCGTGCAGTCCCCCGGCCAGAACATCTTCGATGCGCGCGAAATGCAGGCGGGCATGCAGCACACCGGCCTGCCGTACAGTCTCGGCAGAGGCCTTGTTGGCAACCAGTTGCAGCATGCGAACGATGCCGTCAGCGCAGGCATGCAAGGATCTTGGCAGGTCCTCGCGCAGGATCAGCAATTCGGCAACTCGCCCCGGCGTGATGGCGTCACGGTACACCTTGCGATAGACCTGGAATGCGGATACTGAGCGCAATAGCGCACCCCAGCGATAGAAGTCGCTGGCCCCTTCGTCGTCATTCTGGCGCAGGATGTGATATTGCATATCGAGAATGCGCGCGGTGTTATCTCCCCGTTCAAGCAGTCCGCCGAGGCGGATGAAGTGCAGCGCATCGTCCTTGAGCATGGTCCCGAAAGTCACGCCGCGCGTGACCGCCGAACGTAGCTTGACCCAGTCGAAGAACTCGCTGATGCCGCGCGCGAGAATATGTTCGAAGTTCTGCTGCCGCAGTTCTATCCAGGTCGCATTGACGCTCTCCCACATCTCGGCAGTCATGGTGCCGCGAACGGCATGCGCATTTTCGCGCGCGGCGCGTAGACAATTGAAGATCGACGAAGGATTGGCGGGGTCAGAAACCATGAAACGCAGGACACTCTCGACGTTGACCTCGCGGTTGGTCTCCGCAAAATCGGCTTCCAGGCTGTTCAATGCAAGTATGGCACGCCAGTTTTCATTGCGTGAGGCAACGGATTGGGGTACCAGCGACATCTGGTAGGAGACATCGAGCAGACGCGCGAGGTTCTCGGCGCGTTCGGTATAACGCGCCATCCAGTAAAGGTGATCAGCTGTGCGGCTCAACATTTCGGCTCTCCCTGTATGCTCAGTTTTCCAGTACCCAGGTGTCCTTGGTCCCGCCACCCTGCGAGGAGTTGACGACCAGTGAGCCTTCTCGAAGCGCTACCCGGGTCAGGCCGCCTGGAACCATCCGGATACCACGCTTGCCTGACAGGACAAAGGGACGCAGGTCGAGGTGACGTGGCGCGACTCCAGCCTCGACGAACGTGGGGCAATTGGATAGAGCCAGCGTAGGCTGTGCGATGTATTTCTCGGGCGAAGCCAGGATCCGGGTACGGAATTCCTCGATCTCGGATTTGCTCGACGCCGGCCCGACCAGCATGCCGTAGCCGCCAGCGCCATGCACTTCCTTGACCACCAGTTCCGGCAGGTGCGCCAGCACATACTTCAGGTCATCCGGCTTGCGCAGCATCCAGGTTGGGACATTGTTGAGTTTCGGTTCCTCCCCGAGGTAGAAGCGGATCATCTCCGGTACGTAAGGGTAGATCGACTTGTCATCGGCAACACCCGTGCCGATGGCGTTGGCCAGCGTGACATGGCCGGCGCGATAGGCGGCAAGCAGTCCCGGCACACCCAGCATCGACTCTTTGTTGAATACCACCGGATCCAGAAAGTCGTCATCAAGCCTGCGGTAGATCACATCGACCCGCTGCGGACCCTGCGTAGTGCGCATGAATACTGTTTCGTCCTTGACGAAGAGGTCCCTTCCCTCGACCAGTTCGATACCCATCTGCTGTGCCAGGAAGGTATGTTCGAAATAGGCGCTGTTATAGGCACCCGGCGTCAGCAACACGACGGTCGGATCGGTTACCCCTTTGGGCGCCACGGTACGTAAGTTTTCCAGCAGCATATCCGGATAATGCTGAACCGGTGCGATCATCTGACGTGAAAAAAGCTCGGGGAAAAGCCGCATCATCATCTTGCGGTCTTCGATCATGTATGAGACACCCGATGGTACACGCAGATTGTCTTCGAGGACGTAGAACTCACCGGCTCCGGCACGCACGATATCTACCCCGGCGATATGGGCGTAAATGTCCGACGGTACGTCGATGCCGATCATCTCGGGGCGAAACTGCGCGTTGTCCACTACTTGCTCGGACGGAATGCGACCGGTCTTGAGGATCGCCTGCTCATGGTAGATGTCGTTCAGAAACGCATTGAGTGCCTTGACCCGCTGCCATAGCCCTGCCTCCAGCGACTGCCATTCAGCCGCCGGGATGATGCGCGGGATGATGTCGAAGGGAATCAGGCGTTCGGTGCCGGCTTCCTCGCCGTAGACAGCAAAGGTGATCCCGACACGGTGAAATGCGGTATCGGCTTCGACCCGCTTGCGCTCAAGACGCTCGGCCGACATCGCTGCCAGCCATTCGGCAAAGGCCCGGTAATGGGGCCGCAGCGTGTCTGTCGAATCGTACATCTCGTTGTAGAAATCTGCGCTCATTTTACTCACCACCAGTCAATGTGAAAGTCGCGTCAGTGACTCACGAATCTCCTCTCTCCCGAACCTAGGCGAGGGGTAGGGTGAGGGAAACGGCCATGGCATTCATGATCAAGAGTGTCTGCAATCGCCATGGCCGTCGGGCTACGAAAATCAAGCACAAACCGTGCCTGGAAAACAACTACACAAATACTCGCATCCGGAGGCGCTGGAGACTGCGCCAACGCCAGAAAACAGTGCGGCACTACCGTAACAGGCACCTGTCTGGTGCGTCGCTGACACAAATTCTGGTGGCACCAACATTCTGCGATCTCTCCAGATTCGGACGAGATCTCTGTCGAAGCCTGAATCGCCCATGGTAGCTCATGGTTCATGGTATGTCCGTCGGCATCGCTCAGGCTGATGACGACAGGTTGCGTCTGTTTACTCCGATGTAGAGCTGACGCGGTCGCGCGATCTTGTACTCGGGATCGCTCAGCATTTCCTCCCATTGTGCCATCCATCCCGCCGTGCGGGCCAGCGAAATGATGCAGGTAAACATCGAGGTCGGGATACCCAGCGCCTTTTGCACAAGGGCAGAGTAGAAGTCCAGATTCGGGTAGAGCTTGTTCTCGACAAAAAACGGATCTTCGAATGCGATATTCTCGATGGCCTTCGCCACTTTGAACAGACGGTGATCCTCCAGTCCCAGATCCTTCAGCAACTCGTTGTACGCTGCGCGCATCACCTGTGTCCTTGGGTCGAAAGTCGTGCAAACAGGATGGCCAAAGCCGACCTGCAGGAGACTGCCGCTGTCAACGCGGGCGAGAGCGATGAATTCAGCAACCCGGGTAACGTCGCCTACCGCTTCGAGCATGGCCAGACAGGCTTCGCTGGCTCCCGCATGCGCTGGCCCTGACAGACAGGCAATGGCCGCAGCGACGCAGGCAAACGGGTTGGCACCCGAGGAACCCGCCATTCGCACCGTCGAGGTTGCTGCATCCTGTCCCTGTTCGGCCTGTACGATGAACAGCTTGTTGAGTGCGCGTACCATGGCCGGAATCGGCATGTACGTTTCGCGCGGTGTGCCGAACATCATATACAGGAAGTTGGCGGTGTAGCCGAGATCGTAGCGAGGACTCATGAACGGCTCACCGATCGAATACTTGTAAGCCATGGCGACAATCGTCGGCATGCGCGCGACAATGCGATGGAAGCTGAGATTTCGCCGCTCAGCGTCGGAAAAGTCGGCCGCATCATGATGAAAAGCTGACAGGGCGCCGACCACGCCAACCATCACCGCCATTGGGCGAGCATCCCGACGGAAGCCCTGATAGAACTTCACCATCTGCTCATGCATCGATGCCTGCTTCCTGATCGCAGACTCGAAGGAGTGTTTCTGCACGGCATTTGGCAGTTCGCCATTTTTCAGAAGATAAGCCACCTCTAGAAAGTCACATTGCTCAGCGAGTTGCTCGATCGGGTAGCCGTAATGGAGAACTTCGCCCTTCTCGCCATCGATACACGTGATCCTCGACTTGCAACCGGCAGTCGACTCGAAGCCCGAATCGTAGGCGAAATAACCGCTTCTGCCGCCTAGTGTGCGAATGTCAAGACAATTTGCGCCCTGTGTCGGCGCCAGGATTGAAATAGGCCAGGAGGCCTCGCCATGAATGGTCAATGTGGCCTTGCGTTCTGTGATCATGGTATTCCTCCTTGTCAGATTAGGTTCTTCCAATGGCGCCATTTCAGTTCTCATGCATTCCGGCTGAACGGGCTCATGGTCCCGATCAACGCACCCCATAGCGCACTGTCGTAGGGAGGTATGCGTCAAATTTGCACCGATACTGTGCCCACCGCTCTTCGTACCACAACTCCTTTCTCTTGCCCGCACCCGCTCCAAGCGCCCAGGAAGCACTGTTGCCGGCACTTAGCTGCAATCAATGACACCTACAGCCACCCTGATACCAGCAAGACACATACCAGCCAGGATTTCGGCGCGCACGATTCTTGCTTGACTGGTGGGTGCCTGTCTGAAGCACCACATCTGGTCTCTCGTGGCAGCACATCGCCGCACCCGTGGAGGTCATACGACCGACACCTGCCGGCATCGTTGAAAAGGCTGATACAAGATGAAGACACCAATGATTCTTCCCTGGCTAGCGAGCAAGACCGGCGTGAGCGACCACCGTGCCGAGGAACTGTGGCGGGCTGCCTGTCGCCAAGCGGAATGGTTCACCGGCAAACGAGACGATTCGTCCTACTGGGGTGTCGTGCTGCAGAACCTGCTGGACCTGCTCGAACAGGAACGCTTGCGAGCGTATCCGCTGCTTGTCTGGCCTAGCTTGCTCATGCAGGGAGGCCTGCAGTACTGGTCCTTGCTGACGCAGCACTGGCTGCTGGCCGCTTCCCGGTCTTTACAATCCGGACGGCAGCGATGACAGCAGAGGCAGTAGCGCGTAGCGCCTTGATCACGCGCTTGAAGGTTCGTTTACGGGACGGTCAGCGGACGATCCGCGAACGTTTCCTTGCAGGGGGCGACGCCGTATGTTTATTGCATGAACGCAGCCAACTAGTCGACAAAGTGCTGTGCGAACTCTGGAACGACCTTTCCTTGCCGGCTTCGCTGGCGTTGATTGCGGTCGGCGGCTATGGACGCGGCGAGCTCTACCCGGCCTCGGACGTCGATCTATTGATCCTGCTGCCAGAACAAGCGGATGACGTACTGACAACCCGGATCGAACAACTGATCTGCGTGTTCTGGGACGTCGGGCTGGAAACCGGCCACAGCGTGCGCACCATCGAGCAGTGTCTGGAGGAAGCGGCTGGCGACATCACGGTACAGACGGCGATGCTCGAAGCTCGCCTGCTGATCGGAAGCAGCAGCCTGTTTCGGGGGCTAACCGTGCTCATCCGGAGTAGCCTCGACGCACCGGCGTTCTTCCAGAGCAAGCGTATCCAGCAGGAAGACCGGCATCAGCGTTTCAGCGATACCTCCTACAGCCTTGAAGCAAACTGCAAGGAAGGACCGGGCGGACTGCGCGACCTGCAGCTCATCCTGTGGATTGCGCAGGCTGCAGGCTACGGCAAGAGCTGGAAAGATCTCGAGCTCTGTGGCTTCATCACTGACGAAGAGGCGCAGCTTCTGACCGCCTGCGAAGCCTTTCTGTGCCGCCTGCGCATTCATTTGCACCTGCACGCCGGACGCCGCGAAGATCGACTGCTCTTCGAATACCAGACAGCCCTGGCCGAAAAGCTCGGGTTTAACGCCACGGCCGATCTTCGCGCCAGCGAAACACTGATGCAGCAATACTACCGAACAGCCAAAACGGTTACCCAGATCAACGCCATCATCCTGCAGAACATCGGCACCGCCTTGTTCCCCCCTCCTGAACTCCCGCCGCGACGAATCAACGAACGCTTCCAGAATGCGCATGAGTTTCTCGACGTGGTCCATGAGGAGGTGTTCAGGCAAACTCCAAGCGCCATCCTTGAGGCTTTTCTATTGCTCCAGACACATGCCGAGTTGAAGGGCATGAGTGCGCGCACGCAGCGCGCTCTGTGGCGAGCACGACAACTGATCGACGAGGATTTCCGCTGCAATCCAGAGCACCGGGCGCTTTTTCTGCAGATTTTCAAGCAGGAGCGCCGTCTGGTCCAGGAGTTCCGGCGCATGAATCAACTGGGTGTGCTGGGCCGCTATCTACCCTGTTTCGGACGCATCGTCGGGCAGATGCAGCACGATCTGTTCCACGTCTACACCGTTGACCAGCATATCCTGCAGGTCATTCGCCGGCTGCGCCGCTTCTCGATGGAAGAGTTCGCGCATGAGTATCCATTCTGCACTCGTCTGATCAGCGACCTCGGTAATCCCTGGCTCCTCTACATTGCCGCCCTGTTTCACGACATCGCCAAAGGGCGTGGCGGTGACCACTCTGAACTTGGCGCACTCGATGCGCGGGAATTCTGCAAACAGCACGGCTTGGCGGCGGAAGATACAGAACTGGTCGTCTGGCTGGTTCGCCAGCATCTGGTGATGTCCCGTGTCGCGCAGAAGCAGGACATCACCGATCCTGGCGTGGTGGCTCAATTCGCCAACATCGTTGGCGACGAAAGGCATCTGATCGCGCTCTACCTGCTGACCGTTGCCGACATCCGCGGCACCAGCCCGAAGGTCTGGAATGCCTGGAAGGGACAACTGCTCGAGCAGCTGTTCAAGGCCACCCAGCGCTTCCTGCAGGCGAGTGACGAAACGCTGATGACGCATGGCATAATTGCGCAGCGACAACAGGAAGCACTGCGTCTGATGCGCTTTCTCGCGCTCCCCGAGGCGGCGCATGAGCCCTTGTGGAATCAACTCGATACGGTTTATTTCCTGCGTCAATCGGCCGAAGAAATCGCGTGGCACGCTCGCGCCCTGCACGAGCGAATAGAGACGGATCGACCGCTGGTTGTCGCCCGCCTGAATCCGCTTGGCGAGGGGCTCGAAGTGATGGTCTATACGCACGATCAGGCGGACCTCTTCGTGCGTATGGTCGGATTCTTCAGCCGTGCCGGTTACAGCATCGTCGACGCCAAGATTCACACCACGCGGCATGGCTACGCGCTCGACACCTTCATGCTGCTCGATGTCTCCAAACGCGACAGTGACCGGGCGATGATCAGCTATATCGAGCACGAACTCAGTGACCGGCTGGCTCACCAGGCCCCGCTGGATGTCCCCGCAAACGGACGCATCTCGCGGCAGGTGAAACATTTCCCGATTCAAACGCAGGTGAGCATCCAGCCGCTGGTCAGTCTGGAAGCCGACGAAACCGGGAAATTGTTCGTCCTCACCGTCATTGCCGCCGATCGTCCCGGCTTACTGTTTGTCATCGCCAGCGAACTAGCTAGACATCGGGCCAATCTGCACACGGCCAAAATCGCTACGCTCGGTGAGCGGGTCGAGGACACTTTTCTGATCAGTGGTGGACATCTCGAGGAAAGCGCTGGACGTGTCAAACTGGAAACTGATCTGCTGCAGCACCTGCAGGGTTGATTGGGCTAGGCATCCTTGCCCTTACGTACGTAAGCTTGCGCCAGATCGTACTGCAATGACGAGACCACCGGTCATGACATTTCCAGACACTCCCGATGATGAATATCATGGCCGTTTCTCTCTACTGCAAGAGGAGAGAGGGAGGTTCGTGAGTCGCCGATGCGACTTGCACATCAAGTAGCGTGATTCTTGCTAGAAAAAATTGATATTTTGTCCCGGAGCTGACCGTGTCCATACATGTTGCCCTCAATCACCTTACACACTATCGCTACGACCGTCCGATCAGTTTGTCTCCGCAAATCGTTCGGCTGCGTCCGGCACCGCATTCGCGCACACCGATCCTCAGCTACTCACTGAAGGTCAGTCCCGCACAGCATTTCATCAACTGGCAACAGGATCCGCAAGCGAATTATCTGGCGCGTCTGGTCTTCCCTGAGAAGACGCGCGAGTTTTGTGTTGAAGTCGATCTGCTGGTCAACATATCAGTGATCAATCCGTTCGATTTCTTTCCTGAGCCCTATGCGACGACCTTTCCCTTTCAATACGAAACGTGGCAGCAGGAAGAACTCGAACCCTATCTGCACCGATTGCCGCTGACACCGCTGCTTCGCCGCTTTCTGGCAACCATTCCCTCCGCGCCGCGCCACAGCGTCGATTTTCTGGTCGACCTGAACCGCCAGATACAGCGCACGGTGAGCTACGTCATTCGTCTTGAGCCCGGTGTGCAGACACCGGAGCAAACTCTCGAACTGGCGAGCGGCTCTTGCCGTGACTCAGCCTGGTTGCTGGTGCAAGTGCTACGCCATCTCGGCTTGGCGGCACGCTTCGTTTCGGGTTACCTGATCCAGCTGGTGCCCGACGTCAAATCGCTGGACGGTCCATCCGGAACCGACCATGATTTCACCGACCTGCACGCCTGGTGCGAGGTATACCTGCCAGGCGCCGGCTGGATCGGCCTCGATCCGACCTCTGGCCTGTTCGCCGGGGAAGGGCATATTCCGCTGGCGTGTTCGCCGCAACCGTCTTCGGCGGCTCCGATCACGGGCTTCACCGAGTCCTGTGAATGCGAGTTCGAACACCACATGAAAATCGAGCGCGTCTGGGAGGCGCCCAGGGTCACCAAACCCTATGACGAAGCGCAATGGTCGGCGATCGAGGCGCTGGGCCATCAGATCGACGCCGATCTGGTCAGTGCCGACGTACGCCTGACGATGGGCGGCGAACCAACTTTCGTCTCGATTGATGACCACGACGGCGCCGAATGGAACATCGACGCACTCGGACCGACCAAACGTCTGCGTGCCGCGGAAATTTTTCAGCGTCTGCGCGCGCGGTACGCGCCGCAGGGCCTGCAGCATTTTGGGCAGGGCAAATGGTATCCCGGCGAACAGTTGCCGCGCTGGTCACTGAACTGCTTCTGGCGACGCGATGGCCAGCCGGTGTGGAACAACCCGGCGCTGTATGCCGATGAAAACCGCGACTACGGTGCTGACGAAGTCCTTGCCGGCCGCTTTCTGAACAAGCTCGCTGAGTTACTGGCGATCGACCCGCAGCATGTGTTTCCAGCCTGCGAAGATGTGTACTACTACCTCTGGCGCGAACATCGCCTGCCGATCAATGTCGACCCCTTTGATGCCCGCCTTGATGATCCGATTGAACGCGACCGCCTAGCTAGGGTTTTTCGTCAGGGACTCGACAAGGTAGTCGGATATGTCCTGCCGCTCAAGCGCCGACCGCAGGGTGGCTGGCAAAGCGGGCCGTGGTTCCTGCGCGCAGGTCGTTGCTATCTGATACCGGGCGATTCGCCAATCGGCTACCGACTGCCGCTGGATTCGCAGCCCTGGGTGGCCAAATCCGACTATCCGTACATTCATTCTCCCGATCCGACGCAAAGATTTTCTGCGCTACCCGATCATGCACAGATGCAGGCCCGCTATGCGGTCAGCGGCAGCGCGAACTTGCACGCAGAAGCTGCCGCGGTCACTGGCGAACACTTTTCTGAGCAGGCGCTCGACCGTGCAGCCGAGTCGCTGACGCATGCAGCCGGGAATGTCGACGCACAGGGAACCCTGTCGCCGACATTGGTCATACGCACCTCCTTATCGGCGCAGGCGCGCAATGGCGTGCTGTATATCTTCATGCCGCCGACCGAAACGCTCGATGACTACCTAGAACTGGTGACCGCCGTCGAGGCCACGGCCAGGACACTGGCCACACCGGTCATCGTCGAAGGTTACGAGCCGCCCTCGGATCCACGCTTGACCAACTTCAGGGTAACCCCAGACCCTGGGGTAATCGAAGTCAACATTCAGCCATCAGCAAGCTGGGATGAACTCGTCGAACGGACGACCCATCTCTATGAAGCGGCTCATCTGTCACGTCTCTGTACCGAAAAGTTCATGCTCGACGGTCGCCATACCGGCACCGGCGGTGGCAACCACTTCGTCTTCGGTGGCGCCAGCGTACTCGACTCGCCCTTCCTGCGCCGCCCAGACCTATTACGAAGCCTGATCAGTTACTGGCACAACCACCCATCGCTGTCGTATCTCTTCTCCGGCCTGTTCATTGGCCCGACCAGCCAGTCGCCGCGTGTCGACGAAGCGCGCAACGATTCGGTATATGAACTGGAGATTGCCTTCAGCCAGTTCCCAAAAACGACGTCAGATGGGACGGAGTGCATCGCCCCCTGGATCATCGACCGCGTACTGCGCAACCTGTTGATCGACTCGACGGGCAATACGCACCGCGCAGAATTCTGCATCGACAAGCTGTACTCTCCCGAAGGTCCCACCGGCCGCCTCGGTCTGCTAGAAATGCGCGCTTTCGAAATGCCCCCGCACGCGCGCATGTCGCTGGCCCAGCAACTGCTGCTGCGGGCGCTGATCGCCCGCTTCTGGCGTACGCCCTACGCACCGGAGCGACTGGTGCGCTGGGGAACCGAGCTGCATGACCGCTTCATGCTGCCGCACTTCGTGCAACAGGATTTCGAAGATGTTCTGAGTGAACTGCGTGGCGCCGGCTATGCGCTGGAAAGTGCTTGGTTTGCGCCTCACTTCGAGTTCCGTTTTCCTCTGCATGGCAGCATCACGGCGCAGGGCATCGAACTGGAACTGCGGCATGCCCTTGAACCCTGGCATGTCATGGGTGAGCAGGGATCGGTCGGAACTACCGTGCGCTACGTCGACTCTTCGCTGGAACGGGTGCAGCTCAAGGTGACCGGCATGGCCAGTGATCGTTATGTGATAGGTTGCAACGGCCGCGCCTTGCCGATGCGCTCGACCGGCAGGCCAGGCGAGTTTGTGGCCGGTGTGCGTTACCGGGCCTGGCATCCGCCATCGGCGCTGCATCCGACGATCGGCGTGCACGCACCGCTGGTTTTCGACCTCGTCGATACCTGGATGAAGCGCTCACTAGGAGGCTGCCAATATCACGTCGAGCACCCCGGCGGACGCAACCCCGACCGCTACCCGGTCAACGCCAACGAGGCTGAAGGTCGCCGCCTGGCGCGCTTTACGCCATTTGGCCACACGCCCGGCCAAATTGATATTCAGCCAGCACCAGTCAATACCGGCTTCCCGTTTACGTTAGACTTGCGGCGATCCTGAAACTAACTAGCGCAGGAGCAAACCCTCCTGCGCTTTTTTCATGCCGCCATCCCTGCTTTCCAGTTATCAGAAGAAAACCGACCGTTTCGACGAAATGCTCGCCGAGGACGGCAGCGTTCGTCCTGCGTGGCAACCGTTTCTTGCCCACCTCGATGCGGCGACACCGGAGCAGATGCGCCACCGAGTGGATTACGTACGCCGACGCATTCTCGAAAATGGTATCACCTATAATGTCTATGCCGACCCGAAAGGCGCCGATCGGCCATGGGAACTCGATCCGCTGCCGTTGATCCTGTCACCTGGCGAGTGGCAGGAACTGGCCAGCGCCGTGACGCAACGTGCACGCCTGCTCAACGCCGTGCTCAAGGATCTGTATGGTCCGCAGGAGTTGCTGAGGGACGGCAGCCTGCCACCGGCGCTGGTCTTTGGTCATAACAACTTTCTCTGGCCATGCCAGGGGGTCAGACCAGCCGGTGATACCTACCTGCATCTTTGCGCCGTAGACCTCGCACGTTCACCTGATGGTCGCTGGTGGGTGATCGCCGATCGAACGCAGGCGCCCTCGGGTGCGGGTTATGCACTTGAAAACCGGACCATCATTGGCCGAGTTTTCCCCGAACAGTTCCGCGACCTGCATGTCCAGCATCTCGCGTCATTCTTCCGTCAACTCCAGGACAGCCTTGCCTATTGGGCAGCCCCTGCCAGCGAGGCCCCGTTGATCGTGCTCCTGACACCGGGACCCTATAACGAGACCTACTTCGAACACACCTATCTGGCGCGCTATCTCGGTTTTCCACTGGTCGAAGGACATGATTTGACGGTACGCGGCGACTGCGTCTACCTCCGAACACTCAGCGGCTTGCGCCGGGTGCATGCGATTCTGCGCCGACTCGACGATGACTACTGCGATCCGCTTGAACTGCGCGGTAATTCGGCACTCGGTGTGCCAGGGCTCTTGCAGGCCGTACGGGCCGGCAAGGTGCTGATTGCCAATGCCCTCGGCAGCGGCCTGCTCGAATCCGCGGCGCTACCGGGATTTTTGCCCGGCGCCTGCGAAAAGCTGCTCGGCGAGGCGCTGGCCATGCCCTCGGTGGCCACCTGGTGGTGCGGCGAGCAGGCGGCGCTCGAGTTCACCATCGAGCACCTCGACGAACTGGTGATCAAGGGCTCGTATCCCTCACAGCGTTTCGATCCGGTCTTTGGTAACGAACTGATCGGCAGCCCGCGCGAAGAAATGATCGCCCGCCTGAAAACACGACCACAGGCCTATGTCGCCCAGGAACTGGTCAATTTCTCCGAAGCGCCGACCTGGAGTACCCGCCATGACCGGCATCTGCTGCCGCGCGGCGTGGGTCTGCGTGTCTTTGTTGCCGCCACCCCAAGCGGTTACGTGGTGATGCCGGGAGGCCTGACGCGTGTCTCAGCGGTTTCCAATGCGCGGGTCATCTCGATGCAGCGCGGCGGCTCAAGCAAGGACACCTGGATACTGACCGACCAGGCGGTCAATACCTTCAGCCTGCTCAAGCCCCAGGTCGGCAAAGCAGACCTGGTTCGCGGCGGTCGCAACCTGTCGTCGCGAGTGGTCGAGAACCTGTACTGGTTCGGCCGTTACGCCGAACGAACCGACAAGACCTCGCGCCTCCTGCGCGTCGCGTTGTCACGTCTGGTCGATACCGGCGCCGACATTCTGCCTGCACTGACATCGGCTTTCGACCTTTGCCGTGCCATGCAGTTGTTGCCGGCCGTCAGCGAAGCCGAAGCGGGCGGCCCTGCAAAGATCGGCTCGCCAGCGCCCGAGCTGTCACTCGAAGCGCAACTGCTTGCCGCAGTTTGTGGCACCGAGTTGAACGAGGGCCTAGCGGGTGACATTCGCCGTCTACTATGGGTGGCCACGCAGGTACGCGAGCGTTTCTCGCTTGACAACTGGCATGCGATCAATCGCCTGCAACAACAATTGCAACGCTACGGAAAAATCGTGGCCGAGGTCAGCCAACCCGAGCTCAGCGAGGTACTGGCCTTCCTCGACCAGGTTCTGCTCGTTTCCTCCTCGCTGGCCGGTTTTGCAATGGACAACATGACCCGTGACGACGGCTGGCGTTTTCTGATCATCGGCAGGCGAATTGAAAGACTCGTTTTCCTTGCCAACGCCGTCGCGCAATTCCTGCTCCTGGACTCGACGCGTGCTTCCGGCAGCCTGGAATGGCTGCTCGAACTGACCGACAGCATCATCACCTATCGTTCGCGCTACATGACCCAGCCACAGATCCTGCCGACCCTCGACCTGATCGTTTTCGACGAGGGCAACCCGCATTCGGTGGCCTTTCAATTGCAGATCCTCATCCGTTACCTCGACAACCTGGCGCGCCTGCTCGGAGGTCCGCGTGACCTGGCACTGCGGCAAGAACTGGCATGCCTGCAGGGTTTCGACCTCGGGCGTTTCGAGGGGCAAAGCTTCAGCGACTGTCGTGCCTGCGATCCCTGCCTCGCCCTGGCAGCGATCCTCGGCGAAGTGTCACTCGCTGCGGCAACGCTTTCGGATCGCCTGGCAATGCGCTATTTCAGTCATGTCGGCGATGTCAGTCGGCCCACCCTCGCCTCTTAATCGCCGTGTCCCCGAACGCCGCCCGTTATCACATTGTTCACGAAACGATCTACAGCTACGACAGCCCGGTATCGCTTTCGCGCCAGCTCCTGCATCTGACCCCGCGCGATTGCGCCTGGCAACGCTGCCTGGCGCATCAGATCAATGTGACTCCCGAAGTGACTGCTGAGCGCGAGCGCTACGATTGCTTTGGCAATCCGGTGCGGGAGCTTGCGATCGAATTTCCTCACGACACCCTCAGCGTCCGGGCTGAGAGCACCATCGAGGTACTTCCGCACTTGCCGCTTGACGCACTGGCTGCCCTGATGGGGAAAGCGGCCACGAATGCGGGCCAAGCCAGGCCGCCGCAACCGGCATCGCCCCACTACCTGCGCGCTTCTCCGGCGTGGGAAACGGTGCGCGATGCACTCGCCTACGGTGCTCGTCCCGTTCTGCTCGAAGCCAGCTGTTTCCAGTTCGAATCGCCCTATGTACGCGTCAAGCGAGAGTTTGCCGCTTATGCCAGGCCCTGCTTCACTCCCGGTCGACCCGTACTGGAAGCGGTGCAAGCGCTGATGAGCCGCATCTACAACGAGTTCGAGTTCGACCCCGAGGCAACGACCGTCGCCACCCCGGTTCTTGAGGTACTGGCCGACAAACGCGGCGTCTGTCAGGACTTCGCACACCTGATGCTATCCTGCCTGCGTTCGCAGGGTATCGCCGCGCGTTACGTCAGCGGCTACCTGCTCACCCATCCGCCACCGGGGAAGCCGCGCATGGTAGGCGCCGATGCTTCGCACGCATGGGTTTCAGTGTATTGCCCGGGACTCGAAGGCGGGCGCTGGGTGGACTTCGACCCGACCAACAACCTGTTACCCGACACGCAGCACATCACGCTCGCCTGGGGACGGGATTTTGCCGACGTCTCTCCGCTACGTGGCGTCATTCTCGGTGGTGACGCGCATGAACTCGACGTCGCCGTCACCGTCACCCCGGTCAGTGAAACCTGCGATGACGTGGCTGCCTTGAGTGCAAGCCGGCCATAGGCAGGCCCGCACGGATGGGCAAGCGTCGGGGTTGGCGCAGTCATGCCTCCCTGTGCTTACCGGCCAAGTCCGGGAACCGCCACGCATGCTACAATTCAAGCCTTTTCAAGGCTTGAGAGGCGCATCATGTTTTCCGAAAAAGACACCCTGGCGAAAGTGGATCCCGAGCTCTGGAGGGTCATCGAGAACGAAAATCAGCGTCAGGAAGAGCATATCGAGCTGATCGCCTCCGAAAACTATGTCAGCCGCGCGGTGATGGCCGCACAGGGTTCTCAACTGACCAACAAGTATGCCGAAGGCTATCCCGGCAAGCGCTATTACGGCGGTTGCGAGCATGTCGACGACGCCGAGCAACTGGCCATCGACCGCCTCAAGAAACTGTTTGCTGCCGAGGCCGCCAACGTTCAGGCCCATTCCGGGTCGCAGGCCAACCAGGCGGTGCTGATGGCTTTTGCCAAACCGGGCGACACCATCATGGGAATGAGTCTGGCCGAAGGCGGCCATCTCACGCACGGCATGCCACTCAACATGTCCGGCAAATGGTTCAAGGTCGTGGCCTATGGTCTCGACCGGAACGAAGCAATCGACTACGCGAAGATGGAAGCGCTGGCGCGCGAGCACAAGCCGCGCATCCTGATCGCCGGCGCGTCGGCGTACTCGCTGCATATCGACTTCGAGCGTTTTGCCAACGTTGCCAAGGAAATCGGCGCGATCTTCATGGTCGACATGGCGCACTACGCAGGCCTGATCGCTGCCGGTTGTTATCCCAACCCGGTGCCCTACGCCGATGTCGTGACCTCGACGACGCACAAGACGCTGCGCGGCCCGCGCGGCGGCGTCATCCTGATGAAGGCCGAACATGAAAAGGCGATCAATTCGGCAATTTTCCCCGGTCTGCAGGGCGGCCCCCTGATGCACGTGATCGCTGCCAAGGCAGTCGCCTTCAAGGAGGCCCTGACGCCGGCTTTCCGTCGTTACCAGGAACAGGTGGTCGCCAACGCTCGCGTGCTATCAAGGGTGTTGGCAGATGAGCGGGGACTGCGCATCGTCTCGGGTCGAACCGAATCGCATGTCTTTCTGGTCGATCTGCGCGCCAAGAACATCACCGGCAAGGAAGCCGAGGCGCTGCTCGGCGCCGCACACATGACGGTCAACAAGAATGCCATTCCGAACGATCCCCAAAAGCCTTTCGTGACCTCGGGTATCCGCCTCGGCTCGCCGGCGATGACCACGCGCGGTTTCACCGAGATCGAATCCGAGCAGGTTGCCCACCTGATCGCCGATGTGCTCGACGCGCCCACCGACGCCGAGGTGCTGGCGAGAGTGCGCGCCGATGTCTTGAAGCTGTGCCGGAAATTCCCGGTCTATGGCGGCTTGGCGAGATGAAATGCCCGTTCTGCGGCGCTGACGAAACCGCCGTCGCCGACACCCGCATCAACGACGACGGCGACATCGTGCGGCGGCGGCGGCGCTGTCTGACCTGCGACAAGCGCTTCACGACTTATGAGCGGGCCGGTCTGCGCCTGCCGCAAGTCATCAAGAAGAACGGCTCGCGGGTCGATTTCGACCGCGAGAAGCTTGCTGCCAGTCTCTGGCTGGCGCTGCGCAAGCGACCGGTCAGCGTCGACGCCGTCGAGGCGGCGATTGCCCGCATCGAGGAAAAACTGCTGGCGCTGGGCGAGCGCGAACTGGCCTCGGAGAAACTGGGTGAAATGGTCATGCGCGAGCTGAAGAAACTCGACAAGGTCGCCTACGTCCGCTTTGCCTCGGTGTATCGGAATTTCGAGGACGTAGACGAGTTCTCCAAGGTCATTCGCGAGGTTTCCCCCGAAGTGCCGCATCCTACGCAACCACTCGGCCGTTGATGGCACCGGCGTTCAGCGCGGCGGATCACCAATGCATGGCGCTTGCGCTTCGTCTTGCCGAGCGCGGCCTGTACACCACGACGCCCAATCCGCGCGTCGGCTGTGTCATCGTTAACGCCGGACAGGTTGTCGGTGAAGGCTGGCATGTGCGAGCCGGGGCGGAGCATGCCGAAGTTCACGCCTTGCAGGCCGCTGGCGAGAAAGCGCGCGGAGCGACCGCGTATGTCACCCTCGAACCCTGCAGTCACCACGGCCGAACGCCTCCCTGCACCGCTGCCCTGCTGGCCGCCGGGGTGACCAGAGTGGTCGCCGCGATGCAGGACCCCAATCCGCTGGTCGCCGGGCAGGGGTTGGCCAGCCTGCGCGCGGCCGGACTGCTGGCCGAATGTGGCTTGCTGGCTGTCGAGGCGCACGAGATCAATATCGGTTTCGTCGCACGCATGACACGTTCCCGGCCATGGCTGCGGCTGAAGCTGGCGGCCAGCCTCGATGGCAGGACGGCGCTGCAGAATGGTGCCAGCCAGTGGCTGACCGGCCCGGCGGCACGGCAGGATGGCCATCGCTGGCGAGCGCGCGCCTGCGCGATCTTGACCGGTATCGGCACGATCCGTCACGACAATCCACAACTCAATGTGCGCGGGGTGGACAACCTGGTCGGGGCATTGCGTCAGCCCTTGAAGGTGGTCGTTGACAGCCGCCTCGAACTGCCGCTCGACGCCAGAGTGCTCGGCGATGGCACGGTTCTGGTCGCCGCCGCTGTCGATGAACCTGCCAGGATCGCTGCTCTGCAACAGCGCGGCGCCGAAGTCGTTCTGCTGCCCGGTCCCGATGGACAGGTGGATCTGCCGGCTCTGCTCAACGAGCTCGCCCGGCGTGGCATCAACGAAGTGCATGCCGAGGCCGGTGTCGGACTCAGTGGCTCGCTGCTGCGTGCGGGTCTGGTCGATGAACTGCTGCTTTATCTCGCACCCTGTCTGATCGGGGAGGTGGCACGCGGCATGTTCGACCTGCCGGCGCTCGAATCGCTGGCCGCCCGGCGCACACTCGCGATTCGTGACGTCCGTTCGCTGGGTTCCGACCTGCGCCTGCTCGCCCGATTCAGTTGAGCCCGGCACATACCGGACACTCCGGGTCCCGTCCGAACCGGATGCTGCGCCATTCCATCGACAGGCCATCGAGTAGCCAGAGACGTCCCAGCACCACCTCGCCGGATCCGGTGATCAGCTTGAGGGCTTCGGCTGCCTGCATCGTGCCGATGATGCCGGTAAGCGGCGCGAATACCCCCATCGTCGCGCAGCGTTCCTCCTCGACCTCATCTGCTTCGGGAAACAGGCAGTGGTAGCAGGGAGTGCGATCGCGACCGCTATCGAATACCGCAAGCTGTCCGGCGAAGCGGATCGCCGCGCCAGAAACCAGCGCCTTACGGTGCCTGACGCAGGCCCGGTTGACCTCGTGTCGGGTGGCAAAATTGTCGCAGCAATCGAGAACCACGTCCGCATTGGCGACCAGCTCCTGCAGCGCTGCACCGGCCAGGCGGGTGCTGATCGCTTCGACCACCACTTCAGGATTGACACCCTGTAATGCGGCCTGTCCGGAGAGGGCCTTCGGCTGACCGATGCGCTCCTGCGTATGGAGAATCTGGCGCTGCAGGTTGGTGAGGTCCACCGTATCGCCGTCGGCGAGAGTGATTCGCCCAATGCCGGCCGCCGCGAGGTAAAGCGCAGCCGGTGAACCCAGCCCGCCGGCACCGACGATCAGCACTTTCGCATCGAGTATCCGCTGCTGCCCTTCGACGCCGATCTCCTCCAGCAGGATATGCCGGCTGTAGCGCAGCAACTGTCCGTCGTCCATCGACCAGGCCTTACTTGTATTCGCGCCACTCCGGCGGGGTATCGTCGTGGTCGCCGTGCGGATGACGTTCCCAGGCGTGGGTATAGGCCTCCGACTGCGAGCGTTTGAGCGGCCGCTCGGGGGTTTCGAGGTTGTGCAGTTGCGTTTCCTCGACGTAGTAGATCAGTGCGCGCATCATCTTGCTCATCAGCGTGTTGTCGAGATGGTAGCCCTGGTCTTCGAGGGTGCCTTCGAGTTCCTGCAGGCAGTGGCAGCGGAGATCATAGGCGACGCCAAGTGCACGCTGCTGTTCACGCCGTTCAATTTCCAGGTCCTCCAGCCTGCCGAGAAAGTCGCTGGCTTCGGGTACCTGACCTGGCGGGAACTTGGCAAACAGGATATTCCGCTGTTTACGGATCGCTATCGCCTTGTGCGCGGTCGCTTCTGGTCGTTTCACTTTCTCCACTCCGCAAGACGGGTTCACCGCTGGCTCTGCATGATCTGCATCCCCTTGAGAAGATTCAGCGCCTGGTTCAACTGATAGTCCTTTTTCGAAGCAATTTCACGGCTCGGAAGCTCGGAAGACTCATCGGGCTCGTCTTTCACCGCGCCGCTTCTCGTCTTGACCGGTGCGGCCTTGATGGGCGGCTTGGCGGGAGTCTCCTTGATCGCCGGGGCAGGTTCCTTGTTGTTGTCGAGGTGATGCTCGAGGTTGGCTTCCCGCAAACGTTCGGTTGAGCTGCCGTTGGCGTTCTCCTCGACGACGATGTCCGGCACGATGCCTTTAGCCTGGATTGAACGACCCGACGGGGTGAAGTAGCGAGCGGTCGTCAGCTTGATCGCGGTGTTCCCGGGCAATGGCAGGACGGTTTGCACGGAGCCTTTGCCGAAAGTCGTGGTGCCGAGGATGATCGCGCGTTTGTGGTCCTGCAGCGCACCAGCGACGATTTCGGAAGCCGAAGCAGAGCCCCCATTGACCAGCACCACCATCGGCACTTTGCGTGCATCGGATGGCAATGCCTTGATGTAATCTTCGCGGCTGCCGCGCAGATAGTCTGCTGGCGAGGCGGAAAAGCGGTGCTTGGCATCGGGGGTGCGTCCATCGGTCGAGGTGACCAGGATATCCGGAGGCAGGAAGGCCGCCGAGACGCCGACTGCGCTGTTGAGCAGACCGCCGGGATCATTGCGCAGATCGAGTACCAGGCCCTTCAGTGAACCAGGCTTGAATAGATCACCCAGATGCTTCACCACTGCGGCGCCGGTATTCTCCTGAAAAGAAGTGATGCGCAGATAACCATAGCCGCCCTCGAGGAGTTTCGACTTGACGCTCTGGACCTTGATCACTTCGCGCACCAGCGTGATGTCCAGCGGTTTGGCTTCACCCTTGCGGATGATCGACAGCCTGATCTGGGATTTCGGCTTGCCGCGCATGCGCTTGACCGCTTCGCTCAGGGTCAGCCCCTTGACCAAGGTGTCGTCGATCTTGAAAATCAGGTCGCCGGGTTTCACCCCGGCGCGATAGGCAGGGGTGTCTTCAATCGGCGAGATCACCTTGACCAGACCGTCTTCCATGCCCACTTCGATGCCGATGCCGCCGAACTCTCCTTGTGTGCCGACCTGCAGATCCTTGAAGGCGTCGGCATCCAGGTAACTCGAGTGCGGATCGAGGTTGGAGAGCATGCCGCTGATGGCATGTGTAATCAGCTTCTTGTCGTCCACCGGCTCGACATAGCCGGTCTTGATGGCATTGAACACCTCGGCAAACGTGCGCAGTTCCTCAACAGGCAGACTGGCGCGCATCTCCTTGTCGGCAATCGCCGAAAACTGCAGGCTGATCAGAACGCCACCCACGACCCCGGCACAAACCAGCCCGGCCTGTTTCAACTTACCCATTTGTCTCACTCCAGTCTGCACCTCATTTCGGGCTAACCCAAACCAGCGGATTGAGCGGTTTCCCTTGGTGACGAAGCTCAAAGTATAAACCGGATTCAGGATTCCCACCGCTGTTGCCCACTGTGGCGATCGCTTCGCCGTTCTGCACCTCGTCGCCGACCTGTTTGCGCAGCGCATCGTTGTTGGCATAGATCGACAGATAACCGCCGCCATGGTCAATGATCAGCAAATTGCCAAAGCCGCGCATCCACTCGGCAAAAACCACTCTCCCGGCAGCGATGCTCCGGACCTCACTGCCGGTGCTGGCAAGGATGAACAGACCTTTCCAGGTGCTGCCCTCCTGTCGAGGAGTGCCAAATCGGTTGCTGATCGAGCCGCGCGTCGGCAGCCGCAGTTGCCCTTTCATGCTGGCAAGCCTATCGGCGACCGGCGGTGGATTCTCGGCGCGGACCTCCGACGCTGCTGCACCGCCTGCCGGATCTTCATCTGCGGGCAACCCGGCACGCGCGGACTTCTCTTGGTTGGCTGGCGGTGTTCGCGACAGCTTCTCCTGCGGCGCCCCCTGCCGCGGCGACTCGCGCCGATGCGCTGCCCGCAGCGCTTCCCGGCGAGCCTCCCGCGCTTCGGCTGCCCTGGCAGCGATGACTTTCGACAGTCGGTCGACGAGTTCAGTCAGGCGTTTTTCGTCGCGTTGCAGATTGCCGATCTCTCGTCGCTGTACCGCGATCTGCGTTGATATCTTGTCAAGCATCGCCTGGCGCTGCTGGCGCTGGGCAAGCAGTCTGGCATGTTCTTCCTTCTGCCGGGCCTCGCTGGCGGATAATAGCGCGGTCTGCTGGCGGGTCTCGGAAACGATCGTCTGCTTGCGTTGCAGGGTAGCCTCGACCTCGCGCAGAATCTGTCCGCGCGCCCGGCCAATGGCCTCGAGATAGTGGAAATCGCGAGCCAGCTGATTGGGGTCGCCCCCGTTGAGAAACAGTCGCAAAGGGTCCGGGGTGCCGCGCAGGTATTGCCGGTAGAGCAGCTTTTCCAGTTGCGTCTGCTGTATGCTCAGCGTCCTTTCGAGTTCTCGAGACTGGCTACCGAGATCCTGCAACTTGGCCTGCAGCTTGTCGATCTGTGCCGTCAACCCGTGCAGTTCGCGCTGGGTGGACGAGATGGCCCGCTCGACATCCTGCAACTGATCGATGGCATCTCGGCGCGATCCTTCGGCGCTGGCCATTTCCTTGCGCAGCGTATCGATCTGGGAACGCAGCGATTTCAGGTCGTCCTGACGTTCTGCGACTTCGCTCAGCGACGCCGCAGCCGTCTCCCTGACGTTCTGGCCGCTGCTGGCGGTTCCACCGAACGCCAGCAGTGCAGACATGATCAGCACTGCGACGGGCAGCCAGCGCCAGGGATGCATTGCAGTCCGCCCGGCATCGGCCGTGACGACGGTCGACCTTGTTTCGCCGCGAGCGATGGTGCAGGAGGGAAATGAATGCTTTCTCGTCAATGAGCGGCACATGCCATGCTGAAACCCGGGCAAGTTTGCAATAACCTTCCAGGGGTGATTTTTGTCACGCTGCCCAGGATTGGCGGTGTTCTCCAGCAGTCAGGGTTTTGCTCTATAATAGCCGATTATATGATAATTGAAGAGTCGGTCATATCGTGCCTATCCGGACCAGTATCATCGACAAGCAGGAACATATTGAGCAGGCGGCACGTGCGCTGAAGTCGATATCACATCCATTGCGCCTCAAGATACTGTGCGTGATTGGCGATCAGGATATTTGTGTACAAGAGATCGTCGAAGCGGTAGGCACTTCGCAAAGCAACATTTCCCAGCACCTTGCCATCCTTCGTGAAAAGGGCGTTCTGCTCGCGCGCAAGGACGCCAATCGGGTTTACTATCGTGTCGGCGACGCCCGCACACTGCAGTTGATTGGCATGATGCGCGAGGTTTTTTGCGGAGATTGAAGCAAAATGAGGCAATGGTCACGCCAGCGACGCACGCCCATGCTTTTCCTGCCTTGTTTTGCTGGTTTCTTCTATTTGGACCTGTCAGTTTCTGGAGTTTCAGTTGGAATTCATTCAACAGAACATTTTACTGGTGACCGTTGCCGTGGTCAGTGGCGCGATGCTGCTGGCGCTTTCGGTGCGTCGTCCCGGAAGCGCGAACTCGCTCACGCCGACGCAGGCCACCCTGCTGATCAACCGCGAGAATGCACAGCTGATCGACATTCGCGAGCCCAATGAGTACGTTTCCGGGCACCTCAGCGACTCGCGCAATATTCCTTCGGAATCACTCGCGGAACGTGCCGGCGAACTGGAACAGTTCAAGGACACGCCGGTGATCCTGGTCTGCCAGTCCGGCGCCCGTTCTTCCGCTGCCTGCTCGACACTGGCCAAGCTTGGTTTCTCCAAGGTGCACTCGCTCGCAGGCGGTACGGTGGCGTGGGTCGAGGCCGGTCTGCCGCTCAAGAAAGGAGCTCGCAAATGACCGCCATGCCGCGTGTGCTGATGTACTCGACGGCCGTTTGTCCCTACTGCATTCGCGCCGAACAACTGTTGCGTGCCCGTGGCGTCGTGGACATCGAGAAAGTGCGTATCGATCTTGATCCCAAGCGCCGTGCCGAAATGCTGGAAAGGACGGCCAGGCGCACCGTTCCACAGATTTACATTGGCGAAACGCATGTCGGAGGTTCCGACGAACTCATTGCACTCGACCGTGCGGGCAAATTGACGCCCTTACTTGCGGGTGAAGGCATCTGACACCCATTTCCCCGAGCTTTACCCACCCATCTCACGACAAAGGTTAGAGAATTACCATGAGCGAACAGGAAACTCCCGCGCAAGACAACCCGGTCTTTGCGATCGAAAAGCTCTACATCAAGGATTTGTCCGTTGAAGTACCCAATGCGCCACAGATTTTTCTTGAGCGCGAAGCTCCCAAGGTCAGCATCCAGTTACAGACCAATGCCCAGGGTATCGGAGAGGGCGTCTTCGAAGTGACCTTGACAACCACCGTGACCTCCAAAATCGAAGAGAAGACGGTGTTTCTTGTCGAGGTGGGTCAGGCCGGCATCTTCCGCATCCAGAACGTTCCCAACGAGAACATGGAACCCCTGCTGTCGATTGCCTGCCCCAACATTCTTTTCCCCTACGCTCGCGAAGTCGTTTCCGATGCCGTGATCCGCGCCGGTTTCCCGCCGGTCCTGTTGCAGCCGGTCAATTTCGAGGCTCTGTACCTGTCTCGTTTGCAGCAACAGGAAGCCGCGAAGGATGCAGCGAGCGCCGCCACGATCCAGTAAGGAGCGTCGATGAAGCGGCTGCTGGGCTTGCTGCTGGGCGCAGGACTTGCCGTACCGGCACTAGCGATTGAATATCGAACCGTCAACATTGCGACGGTGCTCTACGATGCGCCATCGCTAAGAGGCAGCAAGCTTTTCGTGATCAGGCGGGGCACGCCAGTCGAGTTGGTGGTCAACCTCGAGGGATGGTCGAAGGTACGCGATGCCGACGGCGGGTTGGCGTGGATCGAGGCTGCGGCCCTCGTCAAGCGGCGTTCGGTCATCGTCACGGTTGCGCGCGCCCAGGTCCGGCAAAATGCCGACGAGGCCGCAGCCCTCGTCTTCGAAGCGGAAAAGAACGTTTCTCTTGAGTATCTCGAAACTTCTCCCGGCGGCTGGGTCAAGGTGCGCCATCGCGAGGGACAGACAGGCTTCGTCCGCGTCAACCAGATCTGGGGTTTCTGAAGCGCCGCCCTCTTTGTCGTAGACCAAACAAGTTGCGGAACCCACGCTTCCGAGGTCACCTTCAGTACCCGCCGCAGCCATCCATCCGAAACCTCGGGGCGTCATGATTCCTGCGCAATGCATCTTGGAAGCTCCCGCGCCTGGCAGCGGATCGATTCAATGGCGCGGAATTTGCTCCATACGGTGCAAAGGCTCCCATTGGAGGTACATCAAACATGTCCAGGAAATTATTTTCTCGCTATTCGCTCGCCAGCCTGGTGCTGCCGAACCGTATCGTGATGGCGCCGATGAATCGCAACCGCGCCACAGACTCACAGCTTGCAGCATCCGCAATGACCGCCAGGTACTACGCACAGCGTGCCTCGGCAGGCCTGATCATCGCCGAGGGAACGCCGGTGTCGCCGCAGGCACGCGGTTGCGCCTGCACGCCGGGGATTTACAGTACCGCCCAGATCGCTGGCTGGAGACGAGTCACCACGGCGGTGCATGATCAGGGCGGGCGTATCTACCTGCAGCTCTGGCACGTCGGACGCGTCGGTCATTGCGGCCTGCGCGCCGACGCTTCGCCACCCGTGGGCCCAAGTACGATCGCGCTGCACAACGACCGGGTGCCGGTCCTCGATGGCGGCAAGGAGCCGGTGCTGCAGCCCTGCGATCCACCGCGCGCGCTGCGGACCGAGGAAGTCAGGGCAATCGTCGTGGACTTTGCCCGTGCTGCACGGAACGCGATGGCGGCGGGCTTCGACGGCGTCGAGATCCATGCCGCGAACGGTTATCTGTTCGATCAGTTCCGCTGCCCTTATCTGAACGACCGTGCCGACGCCTATGGTGGCGCCACTCACAAACGTTGGCGATTTCTCCTGGAAACCACGGCTGCGGTCGCCGAGGCCATCGGCAGCGAGCGCGTCGGGGTTCGCATCTCGCCGCTGGGGACAGCGCACGAAATGCAACCGGACCCGGCGCCATTGTTCACCTATGGTTATCTGGCCTGTCAGCTGGACCAGCTGGGTATCCGCTATCTGCACGTCTATGACCAGTCGGGGAACTGGATACACGATCCACAGAGCGATCTGCTCCAGCACTTGCGCGCCTGCTATTCCGGCACGATGATTCTCTGTGGCGGCTTCGACCGCGAGCGGGCAGAAGCTGCGCTGCGAAACGACTGTGGCGACCTGATCGCCTTTGGCAAACACTTCATCGCCAACCCTGACCTCGTCGAACGCTTGCGCATCGGCGCGCCACTGGCGCACTGGAACGCGTCGACGATTTACAAGGGGGGTGCGCAGGGCTACATTGATTACCCGACGCTGCAGGAGGAAGCGCACAGCGAACGCTGAGTATTGGCGGGCGACGTATGCGCCACGCAGTCGTCCGCCGGACCGCCCTCAATCGCCGATCACCAGGACGGCATCGCCCTTGCGATTTGCGAACCGGCTCAGCACCTGCTTGTGTTGCTGCGCCATCCAGCGTTGCAGCGCGGCGTCTCCGGGCTTGTCGATGAGGACGAAATAGCGGAAGTTCGGAGCCTGCTCGGCACTCATCGCCTGTTCGCGATCGAACGGCATGTAGGGATAGCCCCGGCCCGCGTAATAGGCCAGCCGTGAGTCCTCATAGAATATCGCATCAGCGGGATGGGTGTGTTGCGATAGCCAGGCGCCGGCTTCGAGGTAATGCGTTTTCTTCGGGGCAAACGAAACGACGTTCTGCAACATCACCATCAGGGACACGGCCACGAGGATTTTCGCAAGGCGTGGGAAATCCCTGGCAAAAGACACCACGAACACGGTCAGCAAGGGAACGGCCAGCAGATTCAGGAAGCTGACGTAACGCGAGTTGATGAATCGCTCCTGTACGAAGAAGATCAGCAGCAGGCCAAAATAAATGAGCCAGGCCCAGGCCATCGGCCTGAGCTTGTGCCAGAACTCGCCGACGCCACGCCAGCCCGGCCGATACAGCAGGGTCAGGGCGAAAGGCCCGCAGAGCGCGACAAACTTGCTGATCAAAGTCAGCAACAAACCGAAGAAGACGATGCGCCGGGCATCATCTGCAGAGTACTTCGCCAGAGCCACTTCGGCAAACCTGCTGGCCATCAGATCGAAGCGCGCCAGGAAATTCTGTGGACTCACCAGAGACAGGACGTAGTCGACACGTTCCTGCGCAAGCGCATGCCCGGAAAGCAGCCAGACCACCGCGACCAGCAGTCCGGCCAGCGGCAGGAGATTGATCTGCAGCAGCCGTATCCAGGCCTGGCGTGTTTTCAGATCGGCCAGCAGGCAAAGCACCAGCGCCGGATAAAGGAGAACCGCCTCGATGCGAAACAGCACCGCGGCGACGATGGCCAGTTGCAGCAGCAGCGCGCGCAGCCAGCCGGCGCGTTCCAGCCAGCGCAGCGCCAGCCACAGCGCCAGGGTACAGAAAAACCAGAATCCGAACTCCCGGATGATGTCGTAGCGCAAGTGGTTGAAGGCAGGAATCGACAACACCACCAGGCAAGCCCAATAGCCGCTGCCGATCACGAAGCGTTGCGTGATCGCCACCAGCAGGGCGCAGGTCCCCGCCATCAGGAAAGCGCACCACAGGTAGGCCGCAAGTTCCAGCGAAATGCCCAAGAGCCGCTGCGTCGCCGCCAGCAACAGGGAAAACCAGGGCCAGCTGAACAGCTCGAAGGCCACTCGCGGGCCCTGCTCGACAATCTGCTGGCTGACATACAGGTAACGCGCCGCGTCCTTGGCAAGGGTCACCGTGCCGGCAACGGCAAGCAGCGAAAGCAGCAAGCTGCCGAAAAACGCGAGCTGCGCTGGCGAAACCCGCGGCAGCGCGGTCACCCCATCAGCCCTCAACCAGTTCAAGTACATAGAGGACACTCCTCACAGCCCTGCCAGCAAGCGCAGAGCCTTGCGCAGGTGGCGCCCACGCAGGGCCTGCCAGGGACTCAGGCGAAAGGCATCACGGTAATAGTGCCTGGCCGTCGAGCGCTCGCCAGCCAGCAGGGCGGTGCGAAACAGGGACAGATAGCGCTGCGCCTGGTAACGTCGGCGCAGCGATTGACATTCGGGAGGCAGCCCGGCAAAGACTTCGGAGACCATCGCGCGCGCGCGCTCTTCTTCATCATCGCGCTGGTGGCGCAGGCTGTCCGGGTGTTTGTGGATGCGCGCCAGCGGTTCACAGGTGACGACGACCGGGGCGCTGACCAGGAGATGCGCGAAAACCGCAACGTCTTCACCGCCGCGCAGGTTTTCCGGGTAGGGTCTTTGCAGGAGCAGATCGCGGCGAAACAGCGAACAGCCATGCGAAATCGACACGCGCTTTTCGAGCAGATAGCGTTTGGCCAGTTCACGTGCGGAAGCGGGCGGCACCGGCTTCGGCAGGCGCAGGCGCTGGCGACCGTCCGGGTAAACCGAAACCTGTGCGCCGAGCAGCATGCCCGCCGCCGGATGCTTTGCCAGCAGCGTGCGCAGACACGCCAGCGCGCCCGGCAGCAACTCGTCGTCCGCGTCGAGCAGCAGCGCATAACGACCGCGTGCCGCGCGAATCCCGTGATTGCGCGCCGCTGCGGCACCGGCATTGAGCTGCGCGAGGATCTGCAACTGTGGGTAGCGAGCGGCATGGCTTGCCAGAACCTCGGGGGTGGCATCGGTCGAGCCGTCATCGACGACGATCAGTTCGACATCGGCGGCCATCTGCACGAACACCGAAGCGAGCGCTCGCGGCAGCAGATGCGCGTAGTTATAGGTCGGAATGATGACACTGATCAGCGTTTCACCGGCCTGGGTCGGGGGATTGGCCTCCTGTTCGGGCTGCAGGAGTCCGTCCTCTTCGATACGGCCGGATGGATTTGTTGCAGGCAAAATCTGCCACCTCTCTGACGGGGGAGCCTGCCGAACATGGTCGGTGGCGACCCCGGCATTTTCCGCGATCTGCGCCGGGATGCAAGCCTGTGCGAGACCGGGGCTGATTCAAGACGACGCGCCAGCGCAATGCCCGGCTGATGCGGCTTGTTTTTCGACCCCCTGCCCCCAGGGAAACCGAGCCCTGCAGGGGAGAAAGCCTTGCGTCGCATACGCGACCTGCACATTCGGGACATCGCATGAAGAAAGAATCACCGGCCGGGTCACGCGTCCCGCGTGACCCGGCTTGCCTCCTGCTCCTGGCGGGTGGACCTCAGGGCAAAGCGGAAACCGTAGAGCAGGTTGGCGAAGTCGGGCGTGTAGGCGAGGCGGTACGCTGAGCGGGCGTTCCTGGCGTCGTTGAACCAGGAGCCGCCGCGCACGACGCGGGGGGCAAGCCCCTCGAGGCCACGCGGATTCTCCTGCTCCGTGCCGTCATAAGTCCGCTTCCCGTCGGCGCACCACTCCCAGACGTTGCCGTGCATCTCGTACAAGCCCCAGTCGTTGGGCGGAAACGATTTGACCGGAACCGTCGTCTTCCGGTTTTTGCCTTTGCTGCCGCCTGCATAAGGGTAATTGCCATCGTAATTGGCCCGCTCCGGAGTGATCGTCGCGCCGAAATGGAACGGCGTTTCGCTGCCCGCCCGACACGCGTATTCCCACTCGGCCTCGGTCGGCAATTCCGCAACGATCCCCGGCACGAGCGAAGCGAGACGGCGCAGGAAGCCACTGACCTCATCCCACGACACCTTCTCGACCGGGTTGCGCTCGTCTTCCTGGAAACGGCTAGGGTTCTTGCCGCCCATCACCGCCTTCCACAGCGCCTGCGTGCAGGCAGTGTCGGCGAGCCAGAAGCCGGTGGTCAAGCGCACGCGATGGCGCGGCCCTTCGTCTTTCTCTCGTTCCGGCTCGTCGTCCGGCGAGCCCATCATGAACTCGCCGGGTTCGATCCAGCGAAAACGCTGCACGACGCCAGCCAGGTCGACGTCGATCCACAGCCCGCAGGCGTCGTCGCCCCAGGCAAGCGCGCCGGCCGGCGGCAACACGGGCGGACGCCGCTCGTCTTCGGACGGGAAAGGCGTACCGACCGCAAGCGCGTCGCGCTTCATCGGGCAGCCGGGTGGTACACGGAGTCGGCGACCCTGGGGGCTGTCGGCGCCGGCATCCGCCGTGCTCGCCTACCGGCGCCCCAGGCGCCTTGCGGTTCGCCGGCACGGCAAGCCGTACCGGCAGGACGTCGCGTCTGGTCCAGGGTTTTCGGCCAGTCCATGCCGCTGGCTCCATCCCATGTGGCGTGTAGGCGTGTAGGTTGGGCTGAGCCTGCGAAGCCCAACAACCAGCATTCTTCTGTTCCCATCCTTCTCGCTCCGGGTTTACGGTGTTGGGCTTCGCAAGCTCAGCCCAACCTACGGCACTACGCTAGCGGCGCGGTCGAGGACGACTCCGTCGTCCTCGACCGCCGGGTTGTCGGCTCCGCCGCCAACCCCTTCCTGGTCACCGGCTCCGCCGGTGACAGAACCTGCTCGCCTGGACCTAGGGCGAGCCGGAACCCGATAGCGTCGTGGCGCCCGTCTGGCTCGTTCCCGAGGCGGCAGGCAGAACGCACGTACCTGCCGTTGTAGCGCCACGAGCCGCCGCGCAACACGCGGGCGACGCCAGTCCGGGGACCTTGTGGATCGACCTGTGGTCCCGTCGGATAGGCTCCAAACCTGTCGGCACACCACTCCCAAACGTTGCCGTGCATCTCGTACAAGCCCCAGGCATTTGCCGGCAGGGAAGCCACCGGCACGGTCTGCCCGCGATATCGTCCGATCTTGCCACCGGCGTAGGGGTAGTTGCCGTTGTAGTTGACCCGGTCCGGGGTGATCTGGTCGCCGAACGAGAACGGCGTCGTCGTTCCGGCCCGGCAGGCGTACTCCCATTCCGCCTCGGTCGGCAGCCGCGCAGGCAATCCCGGCAGTCGTCGCCGGAGTTTGCCGATGAAGGTCTGGACCTCATCCCAACTGACCGACTCGACCGGATTGCCTGGATCGCCCTGAAAATGGCTCGGGTTCTTGCCCGTCACCGCCTGCCAGAAAGCCTGCGTGCAGGCCGTGTCGGCGAGCCAGAAACCGCGGCTCAGCGTCACCGGGTGCTGCACCTCGTCCTCCCGACGCTCGGGCTCGTCAGGCGGCGAACCCATCATGAACTCGCCGGGGTCGATCCAGCGGAAACGCTGCACGACACCATTGCAGTCGACGTCGAGATAGAGGCCATGCCCGTCGCGCGCCAGCTCTTTCGCCCACGGCGGGCGCTGCAGACGAAGCAGCCGATAATGGCGGCGGCCGCTGTCGAGGGCGATCTCCGAGAGTTTGGCTGCGTGTGCGAGCGGCAGCGTCAGCGGCGCCGCGCACGGCTCGAGCCATCGCTGCCGCCAGCCGGCATCGGTGCGCAGGCCGCAGACGACACCGCCCTCGAGGGTCAGCGTCGGCCAGCGACCCGCTTCGCCGCGATCGGGCAGCAGAACGAAGCGGTCGTTCTGCTGCTGCAATCGCCACGTGCTGGCAACCGCAGCCCCGCGCTGACGGGCCGCGGCGACGTCGGCCGGCTGCAGGCCGGCGGGGATGTCGTCGACACCCGCCAGCGCCCAGATCGGCGCCAGCAGCGGCGAGTTCGCCGCGATCCAGGCGCGGTCGTCACCGTGGCGATGGAAGAGATCGCCGGCGTAGCCGGCGGCGTCGCCAAGCACCGATCTGCCGCCGGCGCCGAAACGCGCGAACCAGTCGCGCGCCTCGTCGATGCGGGCGACGAATTCGTCGCTGACCGCTTCCTGCCGGGCATGCGCCTGCCAGATCAGCAGTTCGGCGCTTTCGGTCGAGCGACCGCGCCAGGCGTGCGCGTCGAGAATCCGGCGCAGGATTTCCTGCTGTTCGGCGGCGGCAAGAGCAAAGAAGCGATCGCGGTAAGCGGCGACGTAGGCCGGAGTGATTTCGCAGAAGCGGCTGCCGGCAGCGACCACCGGCGCGTACGACCAGACGATCGCCTCGAGGCCGGGCTCGGCGGCAGCGTCAGCGTCGAGGCGGCGCAAGGCGCGCAGCAATCCGGGTTCGACGCGCACGCAGCAGGCCAGCCGCGTCAGCAACGCCGGTAGCAAGGCGTGCCGCGACACCGCGCCGGTTGGCGAGTCGGCTGCCGGCGCGGCAGCAGGGACAGTGGGTGGCGAGACCGGCGCCGCAGCCGCCGTGCCGGCCTTGCGCGCGCGCAAGGCGCGCAGGCCGTGCGCGCCGTCGAGGCAGTGCAGCTCGGTGTAACGCAGCGCTTCGGCCGGCACCAGCGCCGGCGACATCGGCAGCCAAGCGACCGGCAGCGCGCCGTGTTCGGCGAGGCGGCGAGTGAACGCCTGCCAGGCCTCGACACGTGCGCGATCGCCTGGCAATTCTCGATACGGCACCGAACAGTTCGGTAGACAGTGTGCTCGATCAGCGCCGACGCATCACGCAAGGATTGACGGAACCACTGAACGGAGCTCTGTATTATCCCTGGCTGCAAACTGGCCAGGATCAATGGGTCCCGCCTTGCGGGCATGTGGCCGGGATCTTTGCGCGTACCGATACCCGCGTCGGCGTGTTCAAGGCGCCGGCCAACGAGGAAGTACGCGATGCCCTGGATCTGGAAGTGGCGATCGACAAGCCGTTGCAGGATCGACTCAACCCGGAAGGCGTGAATTGCCTGCGTGTGTTTCCGGGGCGCGGCATCCGCGTCTGGGGCGCGCGCACGCTGAATCGCGATCCCGCCTGGCGCCACATCAACGTCCGACGGCTGTGCCTGACTGTCGGCCGCTGGGTCGACCGGAACATGACCTGGGCGGCTTTCGAGCCTAACGATCCGCGTTTATGGGTACGGATTCAGCGCGAGCTGCATCCGTACCTGACCGGCTTGTGGCGAGCCGGGGCTTTGCAGGGGCAAACGCCGGCCGAAGGGTTTTACGTCAGGTGCGATGCCGATACCAATCCGCCGGAGACCCGCGAGGTCGGGCAGGTGGTGACCGAAATCGGTCTGGCCGCCACAGCACCTGCCGAGTTCATCGTGGTACGCATCATCCACCGGACGGGGACGACGGACTCCGTCTAACGGTCATGACTTTTCCAGGCACCCCCGATCATGAAAGTCATGACCGCTTCCCTCTCCCCCGACCCCTCCCCCGCGAGGAGGGAGGGGAGATTCGTGAGTCGCATACGCGACTTTCACACTGAGCCTCTTGCAAAACTCCCCCACGCGATTTACTGCGCCACACAGCATTCGCCCTCTGAGAGCGATTTGTGTCGTGCGAGAGGCCTCGATAGCCGAGCGGCTAAGCTTATGGCATGGTTTTCGT
>WBZL01000769.1_pt1 | contig 35429 bp, 25 predicted proteins | sample 5204291 | NCBI WGS metagenome assembly WBZL01 (sample SAMN12344345, study PRJNA552823) | activated sludge metagenome | biome: Activated sludge suspended growth; feature: Nitrification reactor; material: Wastewater; isolation source: activated sludge from nitrification reactor of wastewater...
GAAACAGGTAAGATCAAACTTGCATAAAAGCAAGAAGGCAAGTTACGTCCAATTCTAAATTCCAACCGAAAACTCCATTACCCGATACTTTTCAAAATGAGAACGACATTGTTTTGAGACAACCTCCTAAAGGGGGAGGAGTTTTAGTAAAATTATTTGCGATTGTTGTTACAAGATTTTTGCAACCAAATTTCCCTCCCCCTAAAGGATGAGGAGTTTTATGAACGCTATACAGAATTGTGAACAACCAAATTTCCCTCCCCTTAAGGGGAGGGCCAGGGAGGGGTGAAAAGATTTGTTGAGTTACGCATAAACTTGACCCCCACCCTGCCTCCCCCTAAAGGGGGAGGAGTTTTAGTAAAATTATTTGCGATTGTTGTTACAAGATTTTTGCAACCAAATTCCCTCCCCCTAAAGGGGGAGGAGTTTTAGTAAAGTTATTTGCGATTGTTGTTACAAGATTTTTGCAACCAAGTTTCCCTCCCCTAAAGGGGAGGGTCAGGGAGGGGTGAAGAGATATGTTGAATTGAATTTCGTGTCTTTTGCCTTTAACCATCGCATTCATCTGATTAACTTGAAATAAAAAAATCCATTAGTTGAATAAAGACATCTCCCTCCTTGGTTACGGCTGTTATCGCGTCAACGAACTTGTTGACGATCATTACAATTCATTAAGCAAAGCACTTCTATCCGGAATCAATGTCATAGATACTTCTGCAAACTATTCAGACGGCGGAAGCGAAATCCTGGTCGGCAAAGTTATGACGGATCTGATATCATCTGGGAAGATCATTCGTGATGACATCACACTCATAACCAAAGGCGGTTATATACAGGGAAAGAATCTTGCAGTTGCAAAGGACCGTAAGGAAAGCGGGAAGCCGTTCGAAGATGTGTTTGAATTTTCCGATAAACTCTGGCATTGCATCAGTCCCGACTTTCTTGAAGACCAGTTTGAAAGACAGTTTGAAAGACTCGGACTGAATTATGTTGACATATATCTGCTTCATAATCCGGAATACTCTTTGAGTTACAGGTCAACCGGAGAGGCAACTCTTGAAGAAACACGAACTGCTTTCTACGAAAGGATAAGAAAAGCGTTTGAATTTCTTGAAGGAAAAGTTAAACAGGGTGTCATCGGAAGTTACGGAATATCATCTAACACATTTACTTCCTACAAGGACAGCACAGAGTTTGTATCGCTTGACAGGTGTTATGAAATTGCAAATGAAGTTTCTTCCGAAAATCATTTCGATACGGTTCAGTTTCCGCTTAACCTGTTCGAAAGCGGGGCTGTGTCAATAAAGAATAATACCAACGGAACAAAGCCTGTACTGGATTTTGCTAAGGAGAGGAATCTCAGGGTGCTTATCAACCGTCCGCTTAACGCAGTTACAAGCACCGGACTTGTGCGGCTTGCAGATTTCAAGGCTGAAGAGTTTAAGGAAAAAGATTTTATCAGGCAGACCGAACTCGTAAAGAACATGGAAAGCGATTTGATTGATGAGAAGCTACCGGCGGCAGGACTTGGAGAAGAAGAAATAAAGCAGCTTGAAAAAGTTCTCACCTCGGGAAAACTGATTGAGGAGAACTGGAAATTCTTCGGGAGCATTGAGCATTTCAATGATATGATCATACAGGTGTATTCGCCAAGACTCGCTAAGATCATCGAAACAGTTAATTCAATGCCTGATAATGATCATCTGAAAACATCCGTGGAGAAATATATTGCCGAAGCACACAGGCTCATGGGATTTGTTTCCAACTATTATAAGCTCAGGGCTGAAAAGAGAAATGCATTCATAAACAAGCTCGTGAATGAAAAATTGGATATGAATTATCACGATCTTCCCCTCGTCCAAAAGGCAATTCTTATAACGGCCTCTGCAAACGGCGTGAACAGCGTTCTTCTTGGCATGAGAAAAGACCAGTATGTTGATGATGCGATTGCAGTTATGGGGATGAAGAAAATTCATAATGCCGAAGAAATACTGAAGTATGTGAGCACGGAAGTAATGAACGTGAGAACTTAAACGGCAGGTCCCATTGACGAAGATGCAGGATAAGCAGAAAGACAATATCAAGAATCAAGAAGACATCAGAGCATCTGTTGCAGGAGTATCTGTCAAAAAACTGATTCTTGCAATTGCATTACTCTTTGCAGCTTTGTTGCTAGGATATTATTTTTTCAGCAGCGGCAAACCGGATGATATACATCATGAAGTGAATGGAGTTCTTCCCCGTCCGGATGAAGTAGTTGCCGGCATTGATTCCGTGTTAAAAGTATTCGGCATTGAGAGCAAGTGGGTGGTTGATGCAAAAGACAGATCAAAGAAGGCAAGTGCTTCATCGCAATTATGGTTTTCGAAGGAAGTCAGGCTTCCGGCAGATCTTCCTGCAATGAACGTCAATCTTGGGCTGACTTCATTTCTCACGGATAAGAATCTTAAAGTGAAGACCGTTGAAGATCCGCGCACAAAAAATCTGACAATGGATGTTCTCAATTCTGGCGATTCACTTCCGGGTAAGATTGGTGAAATCAAATTGAGCTATTCAGATTCTGTTAAGAGAAAAACTTCGGATGTCTGTATCATTCTCGACAGTATTGAGTATCTGAGTCTTGAAGATGCTGAGAAAATGATTAACTCCGGTGAAGAGTTTTCAGTAGTAATGCCTTTGCGAAATGACAAAGCCGATTTTCAGTCAATTATTACCGACAGAAAGAGAGACTACCTTTTGGAACTGACTTACGGAAACGAAGAGAACTTTGATGCTGACTTCAGAAACGGAATGAATGAGAAAGAGTGGCGCTCAAAGATCAGATCATTGTGCCTGAGCTTCCCCTCGGCAAGCGGAATAATAATACGGGGAAAGGATCTCTACTCTGCCTTTGCAAGGAACATTAAAGAAGAGTTTGAGAAGTTTGGAATGAAAGTATTTGCAGACACAAACTTTTACAATGCTTCTTATGAGTCAGCAAAAGCAGATAACATAATTTCAGCGATAGACAGTAAGAACAAATCGGGCATCAGAAATATCATGATGATCACTTCATTGAGCTCATCCGAATTTGAAGAACTGATAAGGAAGACACAACCTCTCCGACTGAAAGGATTCAGATTCATTAGTTTCGGAGATATGACGAAGAAGAATTCACAGGTTTCAAAAAACGACAGCACCTCAGCAGGTCCGGTGAAAATTCAAAAGAATAAATAGACTACTTTGACACAGAATGAATTTTATATGAACTATGCCTTTCGCGAAGCGGAGAGGGCATTTCAGGATGGAGAGATACCGGTTGGATGCGTTATCGTATTTCAGAATTCGATAATAGCAAAGACACACAATCAGATTGAAACTCTGAAAGATCCGACAGCACATGCAGAGATACTCGCGCTGACCTCAGCCGCTGAATATCTGCAGAGCAAAGTACTTGCGGGATGCTCGATGTATGTTACCCTTGAACCGTGTGTGATGTGCGCCGGAGCTATCGTACTTTCGAAGATCGAAAATTTATTTTTCGGGGCTTATGATTTCAAGAGCGGTGCATGCGGCAGCGTATTCAATATTACAAACAGCGAAAGTCTCAACCACAAAGTGAATGTGCTTGGCGGTGTGCTTGACGATAAGTGCAGGGAGATATTAAAAAGTTTTTTTGAAGTGAAGAGGTAAATATGACTATTCAGAAATAATATACGATTGAAACTTCTGTAACGGATTTGACTTCACTCCAATTTTGTTATTCATATTCGGCAAGGTGACATATGACGTTAGACAGATCCGCAAATTCCTCCGGGCTGAGAGTTTCAGGCCGTCTGTTAAAGTCAAAAACTATTTCGTCGAAATTCACTTTAAGATTATCAAAAAGTTCACTCAAAGAATTTCTCAACATTTTTCTCCTCTGACCAAAACTGTTCCTCACCAGGCTTCTGAAGATTTCGCCATTAAGTATCTTATATCTTAAGTTCTCCTTTCGGAAATTGAATCTGACAATCGAAGACTTCACTGCCGGCTTTGGGAAAAAAGCAGTCGGGGGTACGTGAAACAAAACTTCGGGACTGCAATGAACCTGTGACTGAACAGATAAGATCCCGTAATCCTTTGTCCGCGGTACTGCTACAAGTCTTGATGCAACTTCCTTCTGAACCATCAACACTACGGAATCAACAATATGAAACACATCAAATATCTTGAATAGGATCTTGCTTGTGATATTGTAAGGAATGTTTCCGATTATTTTAAGCCGGGATTTGCTTCTGTTGAAATGAGATTCAAGATCGTATTCAAGAAAATCTGAACGAACCAGATTCACTTCGCCTCCAAAATCTTTCTTCAGTTCTTCATAAACACTCTTATCAAACTCAACTGCGGTGAAATTGTTTGTCAGTTTGGCAATGTGTTTTGTAAGGGCTCCTCTGCCGGGACCTATCTCTATGACCGAATCATTTGGATCAATGTTAAGCGAAGCTACAATTTTCCTGGCTATGTTATCGTCAACGAGAAAATTCTGACCAAGAAACTTCTTGGGTTTGTAAAGTTCAAACTTATCTTTTGTTTTCAACCGGATGCCTGATTATTGAATCGGTTCCATTGTGAATAGGTCGAGAGATTCGTTTCTGAGATCATCAAACTTATTGGAGACTGTTTTATAGTCGCCGTTGAGCCAAAGGCGAGCCTGATCTCCGTAATTCTCCTGCAGAGGCTGGCCTGATTGACCGCCGGCAAGAATTGAGTAATGCATATCGGGAGATGACAGATCAACGATCATCCTCATTGAGGGACCGAGATAAGCTTCGAAGGAAACGGATTTCAATGCGGATGAAAATCCGTATTCCAGATTATTTACGGTTGTTCCGTTTCCGCTCACTTTGAAAGGACCTGTATTGAGCATGGATGTGAATGACGGAACTATTCCAAGCGGATGCTTGAATGTTATCTTGTGAAGATCGCCCCATTGCCAGTTGACCGGTTCAGGACCGTGCTTGCCTATCAGCGCGGAGACTGCATCGTAGAAACTCTTCCGGAGAATCTGCTCCTTCTCCTGTTCGGTTTTGAAAAAAAGTGATGAGGATTGATCAAGTATCTTTGATGTATTTCTTACCGGAATATTTTTCAGAAAAAGATAACTCTCAAACAGCGGTTCGCCGAGAGGTACAAAATAGAGATTCTCATAGAGCTTTGCTTCAAACATGGCAAATAAACTTGCTGCAGAACTTGTTGTCTTGAATTCGAAATCCCACTCAGATAAGAGTCCGAGATAGGTCTTTATGTCTCCTGACCACGATGCGCTGTCTCCGAATGCTTTGAACAAATGAGCGCAGAATTCCTTTGCTTGAATCGATTGCACATCTCGCTGAATCATTTTCATTTCTTCAACAGTAACGATAGGATTCTGGGAAATTATCTCTTCTATTCTCTTCGCCCTGTAGTGAGGTTCATACAGATTTGAAATGTAATGGTTGTAAGCTGACTTTGGTTTGTTGTTTGCGGTAACTATGTATCCCTGTGCCGGATTCAATTCTGCCGGAAGTTCATTGAAAGGCACAAAGCCCTTCCATTCAATGCCTGTCCCTGATGGATATAGCGAGGCGTTGTTATCAGCACTCTCTCTTATTGGTACGAGTCCTGCAGCATGATAAGCGATGTTACCGGCAGTGTCCGCATATACGAAATTAAGAGCAGGAGATCCGAACGTTTTCAGCCCGTCGATGAATTGATCCTTTCCTTGCGCGAAATTTATTTTGTAGAATGCAAGTATCTCATCGCTTGGTTCAAATCCTGTCCATCTGAATGTAAGGATTTGATCCGGCGGAATATTGGAGAAGCTTTGATTGTTAACAAAGCCGGTTTTGCCAAGCCCTGAAACAACAGGTCCGAGTTTGGTTTTATAAGCAGTGAAGATGTGATCGTCTGAAGAATCTTTTATTTTTATGGATTCAATGGTGCTGTCGAGTGACACACGCTGACCTCGGAATAAATACTTATCTGCATCTGCTGAATCTCTTTTAAGAAGATAAAAATCAGCATCATCGCACATCAGGTTTGTAAGTCCCCATGAAACCGCGCCGTTGTGTCCAATTGCAACACCCGGTGCGCCGGGCAACGTGAAGCCGCTCACACTCATCCTTCTTTGTCCGTTATACAGACTAAGCTCATACCACTTTGAAGGCGACTGCAATGCGAGATGAGGATCATTGGCGAGCATCGGTTTTCTGTTCTCGGTGCGATCACCGGATACTACCCAGGAGTTACTGCCCACATGAATTGCATCCGAGCCGAGATATGCTCTGAACTTTCTGTTGAGTTCGAAGAATCCTTCTGCAAGATCACCGTTTACGGCTCTATGTTTCTTTTGAGTTTCTTCGATGTTGGCTTTTTCCTTCTTTGATGAAGTGTCCGTCTTTGCATTATCACCGGTTGATTTCACAATGAAAGGACCGTCTTCGGGAAATGAAGGAAAAAAATCCGCCGCGCCTTCTTCTCCAAACTTCTTGACTATTTCGCCAAACATTACATCCGTGTACCATGAAAGACTAAGTTCCCACGCCATAAGACGTACTATCATTATGGAATTCTCCGGAGTCCACATGTCCGGCTTGTAGTTCAGCACATCAAACTCCAGCGGAAGCCGGCTCTTATTATTCTCAATGAAGAAATTGACTCCGGAAGTATAAGAAGAAAGTATCTGCTTTGTTTCTGATGACAGAGTATGATATATGCCTGATGCGGATTTGTCTATGCCGATCGTCCTGAAAAGCACATCGTATTCCAGCATGTCCTTGCCGAGAATTTCGGACAGCCGTCCTTCAGCAACACGCCTGTAGAGATCCATTTGCCAGAGCCGGTCACGCGCATGCATGTATCCCATTGCAAAGTACATGTCATTTTCATTCTCTGCGTATATGAATGGCACGCCATAATCATTGCTGTAAATGCTGATCGTTGAACGTATGCCTTCAACGCTTATGCTGCCTGAATTATCGTAATATGATTTCTTTGTAAGATTGCTGAGCAACATGCCGAGAGTTGCCGTCACAATGACGACAAATATGCCGATTCCCGAGATGTTTCTTATGAATGAATTCAAATGTTTTTTGTGAAGGTGTTCAATTTACTCATTGCGGGGTTTTATTGATATGTTAAAAAATTGAGAGTTGAGGGTTGAGAATAAACTTCAGCCCGCGTCAGAGTCTCCGGTGATTTTCCGGGACTCCACCAAGTGGCAGGCTGACGCAAAAGAAGTATTGGATTTGAGTGCCGGTCAATTGAGTTTAGCGATCGGCGGAGTCCCAAAGATCATGGAGACTCCACCAGGGGCGGAAAAAAATCTCTGTCTCCGCAGTGTCTCTCGTTGATTTTCCGAGGACGCTGCGGGAGTGTAATTGCGGCGAAGAGGTGAGAAACAAAATCAATCTTTGATATTCAAATTTGACAATGAGCTTAAGGTACTATAGGAATTTAGATAAGTAGGCGGGACTGAATTGTAAATGTATTTCCGTAATTTTGTATAACAAAAGTTTTCAGTGTTATGCAGCAGCAACTTAAAATCGGTAGAATAATTCATGAAAAGACTCACATGCTCTGTACTGCTTCTGATTTCAACCAATCTCTTTGCACAGGGTGAACCTCCCTGGCGAAGACCTCTGAAGATGTGTTCGGGCAATGACGGACAAAATTTCACGGACATACGCACATTTCAGGATTCTGCCGGTGTTCCGTGTATTCTACGTTTACAATCGGGTGTGCTAATCAGCGCGTTTCAGTGGTTCAGGCAGCCGATTGGTTCAGTAACCTGGGACAGGGTTGCGGTTAAGTTTTCATCAGACAACGGATCAACATGGACAGTTCCTCAGCCGATAATTGTGAACGGCCTGCCGGGTAATTTTCAGCGGCCGTTTGATCCGACATTGGCAATTTCCGATGACGGCAGAGTTCGGATATATTTTTCTTCAGGATTGAATATGGTACCGGACAGTTCCGTCAATACTTACTCTGCTGTTTCAGATGACGGAATAACTTACACAATGGATGCAGGATTCAGATTCAGCATGCCGGACAAGCCGGTAATTGATCCAGCAGTGATAAAGTTCAGAGGGCTCTGGCATCTTGTCAATCCTGTGACAATGGGTACCGGCGCTTATCATAATATCTCCGGAGACGGGTTGAACTTTACAAGGGTTCAGGATATTGTTTCAGACATGGCACATTCATGGATAGGAAATTTCATGATCAAAGATACGAATGAGCTGAGATTTTATGGAAGCGGAGGGAGCATTTGGTATTCTTCAAGTCCTAACGGAGGCCAATGGTCTGCATTCATAAACACAAACATACAGGGAGGCGATCCGGCGGTTCTGAAACTCACCGATACAAGTTATCTGATGATATATACAGGACAACCATATCCAAACGCGATTGGTGAAAGCAATACAATGTCAGATGAGTTTGAATTGCATCAGAATTATCCTAATCCATTCAATCCAATCACTACGATAAGTTACAAATTGCTTTTCAAAAGTTACATTGAGCTGAATGTTTTTGATGTATCAGGCAAGCAGGTCGCATCGCTTGAGAACAGACTGCAAAATGCAGGAAGTCATGAAATCGTGTTTGATGCATCTTATCTTGCGAGCGGTACATATCTTTACCGGCTTGAAGTGTTTCCTTTGAATTCTGATATGCGAAGAGATCTTACTTTTGTGAAGAAGTTTGTTCTTCTGAAGTGATTGATCACAACAAAGAGTTTTTGGAACTGAAGATCAACAATTGAACGGGCCGCCAAGATTTTTAGGTAGCCCGTTCAGATTTTGATGATCGCCTGATCCGGTTACTTAACCAGGATCATTCTTTTTGTTTCCTTGAAATCGGCTGTTCTCAGTTCATAGAAATAAACCCCGCTTGAAAGTCCGCTTCCGTCAATCTGCACGTTGTAAGAACCGCTTTGCAGAAACTCGTTAAGATAATCCATCACTTCAACACCTCTGGAATCAAAGATTTTGAAACTGACAAGTCCGTCTTTAGGTATTGAAAACTGTATGCTTGTTGTAGGATTGAATGGATTCGGATAATTTTGTGATAGAGTATAGCCTTCAGCAAGGATGTTTGATCCGGTAATACCCGTTACTCCGGTAACCGTTTCTTCGATTGCCTGCTGTACATTACCGTGAGCAAGTGTAGTGGAATCCTTGTAAGCAAATACTACCACTTTGCAATTTGCCGGAATCCAACCTGCTTCAAGAGTTGTGCTCAGGTTCTTTATCACAGATTGATTCTGATTCCAAACTCCGCCGGTATTTATATTCTCACCGGTGGGACCGTTCAGCATGCTTCTTACAACATGATTATGTATGTAGTCATTTACATATCCTGTTGTACCGCATTGTGAATAATGATTCTGGGGATACACGAGATTGTTTTCGATGAGTACGAAAGAGATCTTATATTGTCCCGAAAGATTTTCCAAAGCAGTTGCATTTACCGAGATCTCCAGGGAGTTGTTAGATGTATTGAAACTCTTTGAAGTCACTGCTAGGCTCACGGTTGACATTGGAGCATTTGTATATCTTTCAGTAACACGCGACATCCACATATCATAAGTAACATAGGGACTGCTTGGTGTATTTGTTCTGTCAATTATACCGGTCGGATACCCGCTGAAACCGAGAAGCGATCTGACCTGACTGCCGTTGAAGTTTTGCCAGGGATCGCTGCTTGCGCCGTGATAAGCAATCGCAATTGTTTGAGGGTATGTTGATTCAATTGTGTTGATTGCCTGATGTCCGCAGGGACACCATCCGCACCAGGTTCCGGTACAATATTCGAGAAGCAGATTTCTTGGCTCTGAACTGGAATCGTTGACCATCAGTAATGAAGCAACAATGATGATCACAAATGAGAATTTCTTTGATGTTTTCATGCTCGAAGAATTAGTTAAAGCGATTTTGTTCTTGGTGGTTTCTACAAACCTATGACATTGAAATCAGAAAAAACAGATATCTTTTTCGCAATGTTACTGATGACCCACATAAGAAGCATACACAGTTGCAGCATCATACAAATTGCCGTTAATTCATTTCCTAAACTTTTACAGCTTTAAGCGAGAACAACAGAGGAATATTTTCATGTCTTCTGTAGTATCCGTCTTCACTCTTATTCATTCCCGGAAACTGTTCCCACACAGTAAATGCATGTTCGTGGAAAAATTCGATCTTCAGTCCTGCATTGATAAGAGCCATGAAAATATCCGACAAGCTGTGTGCCCATTCGTATGAAATGTTGTTAATCGTTTTTGCATCTCTGTCTGCATAAGTTCCTTCCATTTCAAATTTTAAGGGTTCATCCTGCGCAAAGTAAGGAAACTTCACATTAAGCGGTTCTGATACGCCGGTATTATCGAACATCATGGAAACCGGATGACACTCTGCAATATAGAAAAAGCCATCATCTTTCAGATACCGGCTCACGATCTTGCCCCATGTATCAATGTCATTCAGCCATATAAGCACACCATAAGAAGTATAAACAATATCAAACTTCTCATCAAGTTTCTCATGGAGGGCATAAACATCAGAGTGAATGAATCTTGCTTTCATTCCAAGCTCATCGCGAAGCTGTTCTGCCGACTTGATGGCTTCTTCCGAAAAGTCAACTCCTGTTACATCTGCCCCAAGCATTTCGAGTGACAATGTATCCATTCCAAAGTGACACTGAAGATGCAAGACCTTCTTTCCGGAGATATCTCCAAGCTCCGAAAGTTCAAGCGCATGAAGCTTGTTCTTTCCTTTCTTGAAAGCATCAAGTCCATAGAGATCTGTCTTCATGTGAATTGATACTCTTTCGTTCCAGTTGGCTTTGTTTGTTTCGAAATATTTTGTGTTGTCCATTTTAATATTTGTTGTTATTCGAGAAAATAATAGCTTCAGATTGAAGGCAGAGTTGGAGATCAAAAAGATATTTTTTTCAGCCCGCGTAAGAGTCTCAAAGATTATGGAGACTTCGCCAGGGGGCGGAGAAAATTAGTGATACTTCAAAGGACATGAAACAGAGTTTCATGTGCAAGTGCGTTCACAAACGGAGTTTGTGAACGAGCGGGAACATTCCCACAACCAAGAATGTCATCCCTGCATTTGCAAGGATGGGCGCAGGATGACAAGGCGTGGAGATGCTACTTTATGATTGTCATTATTTTTATGATTGTCATTCCTGCGAATGCAGGAATCTACCACAAATAAATCCACTATTCCGTAGACTCCTGCCCGCCTGCAACAATGAAACAAGTACACTTGCTCCGGGCAGGCCCGCCTGCAGCGCTAATTCATGAACACTTTATGCGGGCAGGCATGCGCAGGAGTGACAATCGTAATTTTTTGGAACTCCCGAAAAGTGTCATCACTTGTGGTAGACTCCTGCATTCGCAGGAGTGACAAGTTCAATGGGGTGAAACATCACATCACCCCCAGCTCAACAAACTCAAACTTCTTTCCGTCAAACAGTCCCTTGTCACTCAACTTCAATTGCGGAATCACAAGCAATGCCATGAACGATAGCGTCATGAAAGGAGCTCCGAGCTTTGAGCCGAGTTCTTTTGCAAGCTTGTCGATAGCAGTATATTTTTCAGCAACAATGTATCCGTCTTCGTTTGTCATTATGCCGGCTACGGGTAACGGCAGCACATCAACATTTCCGTCAGCAACTACACAGATTCCACCATTGTTGTCTGCTATTGAGTTTATGGCCATGCAAATGTCTTCATCTGTTGCACCGACTGCTATGACATTATGTGAATCATGTGCAACACAGGATGCTATGGCTCCTTTCTTCAATCCGAAATTCTTAATGAAAGCAACTGCCGGCTTTCCGCCTGAGTATCTTTCAACCACAGCAATTTTCAAAACATCGTTGTCAACATCAGACTCAATGTATCCATCAATTACTCTTGAAGGAAAATGAAGTTCGTTTGTTATAAGCTGACCATCAAGCGCTTCGATCACTCTGATGTTCTTATTGTCAGATGCCTTGATGCGAAAGTCATTGGGAGATTTGTGAGAGAGGTTGAAATTGTTTATAATTATCTCATCAACTCTATCAATGAGTGATTTTCCATTCTCGGCTACGAGTTGTCCATCTATGAACGTCTTTTCAACTTTAAACTCAATCAGATCATTGAAAACAATGAAATCTGCGGGATCTCCTTCGCGAAGCAATCCGACATTACACTTATAATGTTCCACAGGATTTATACACGCACAGCGAAGAACATCAAAAAGATCATAACCAAGCGATACAGATCTTGCAACGATCCTGTCTATTTGACCAATGACAAGATCATTTGGATGCTTGTCATCACTGCAGAACATTACCATTTCCGGATATTTTCCGATCAGCGGATGAAGCGCTTCGTAATTCTTTGCCGCAGAACCCTCACGGATCAGTATCTTCATTCCATAATTGATCTTGCCGAGTGCCTCGTCAAGTGTGAAGCATTCATGGTCGGTTGAAATACCGGCATCAATGTAATTCTTTGCATCATCGCCGCGAAGTCCGGGTGCATGGCCGTCAACCGGCTTGCCGAGTTCATGTGCTATCCTGATCTTTTCCATCACCCCCTCATCCTTGAACAGAACTCCCGGATAGTTCATCATCTCGCTCAAATACAAGAGTCCGTCTTTTTCAAAGAGTTCTCTTATTCCGGTCGGATCAATTGTCGCACCGGCAGTTTCAAATATTGTTGCTGGTACGCATGATGACGCGCCGAAGAAAAATTTGAACGGAACTTTCTTCCCGTTATTGATCATGTATCTGATTCCTTCGATCCCAAGAACGTTACCAATCTCATGCGGATCAGAAATGGTTGCGACTGTTCCGTGAGTGACGGCAATCCGTGCAAACTCTGATGGTATCAACATTGAGCTTTCTACATGAACATGAGAATCAATGAATCCGGGCATGATGAATCCGGAAAATGTTTCATCTGATTTTTCTATCCTTAATATTTTCCCGTCTTCAATTGTGATCTCCGCAGGATAGATCTCCCTATTATGAACATCAACAAGGTTTCCTCTTACTTTCATGGCTGTTTGATTTTTCTTGCATAATGAATATAGTCTGTATATGGAATTGGTGAGACGACATCTTTTATTATAGAAATGATCTGTCCCCTGTGATATGCCGAATGAACGCAGATATGTGTCAGTATTTCACCGACACCGGAACGGAAAGTCTCTCCTTTTGAATTTGTGTATTCTATTGATTCAGAGAATTTGCTTTCACCGGCGGCGAGAATGAAATTCAACAGAGCAAGATCTGATTTTGCCTGCAGATTCCGGAGTTTGTTCTTATCATATACTTTCCAAACTTCCGTATCAGATGCTCTACCTTCAAGCCGGTCAAGCCAAATTGTGTTTGCGTTAATTATGTGTGATGTCAGCTCAACGGCTTTTGAAGGAACGTCATTATGTTCAACTGCTTCAGCAACAACTCCGTTTGCCCATTGATTGAAACGCTGCAGATCCAGAAAACTTTCTTTCATTTGTAAATCGTATAAATTTAAGTAAAGCTATTCACATTGCAAATTACAAGCAATACATTTGATTTCAATAAGCAAGATCAGTAAATACATCCGTCCAAAACGTTTTTGTGTTTTGAAAATTCTTTGGAAATCAAACTGGAAAGTTAGAAATTTTTCGGTTCGGAAAAATAACCCGCCCGCCTGGCCACTTTAAATTTTGATCATTGAACAAACGGCGGACAGGCCTCATCCTAATTGCCGTTAAAAAATTGCGAGGGACGGCGTGAGCCTGCCCGAAGAATACTGAACTACAACACTTTTCGCATGCGGGCGGGCGACTCTCTGCCCTGAGCCTGCCGAAGGGTTTCTTTGCCAAGCTTTCTGGCGCCTGTCCATAGTCACGCTGAGCTTGTCGAAGCGTGCGAGGAGTCGTTCAAAAGAAAGCGGAAATGATTTTATTTTATGAAATTAATTCGTGCCAACTTCTTTCTAAGTAAAAGGCTTTAGACGGATGTGATTCATAAATGAAAGAGGCCACACCCCTGTATGTAAGCGGCAATTGCTTCCTCATATCAGCAAGTTTGATCACGGGCAGCTGTGTATGATCCCAGTTATATTTAAGGGATATTGATACAAACAGTTGCAATAGCAGTTCGAAAATACATGTTACCCATTCAATGCATTTCAATAGAAACAGAATTAGAGTAAATTGCGACATTAATATCCCAAATGAATAATAATCATACAGACTTCCTAAATCCGGCATACGGATACACATTCCAAGATTTGTTCGACTGTTTCAAACTAAAGCAGCTTGCGGATGATTTTGACAAATACTTTGCATCTATTGATAAGGATAAATTTGATGCTTTTGTAAAATACAGAACGACAAAGGCGGAAGGAATGACTCCGCAGGAGGTTTCGGCAACGCTGATAGACGCGTCACTTGTACTCTCAGACTTCATAACCGATTTATTCAATCTTAAGGAATATCAGAAGAAGTTCATTTCCCGGAAAGAATATGAGCACGACATACTGAGTTTCAATAAGGAGATCATTCAGAAGAAGGTGCTGAAGAAATTCAAACCTCAGGATCTTCAGAACATGAACTGGCAGAAGCTTGACGCATTTGCTTCGATGATCAAGGGAGAATTTTTCTCACCGGAAGATTTTCTGAATGACGAAGAGAAATACACGGCTTCCATGATGATTAAACTCGCCGAAGTTGAAAAACATCTGCGGTGGTTTTATGAGGGTGATAAGTTTGCTCCCGAAGGATTTACAATTCCGGAAGAGTCAATGCTCATAACAGAGAAGACGATAGGCATAATAAAGACTGCGGGGATGTTTGAAGACGGAGAGAACCTCGAGCACAGTGAGCTGTCAAAACTCAGGCAGATTCTTGATGAGCTTTACAAGTGGGTGTATGCAAAAAAACATTTTGACAAAAATACTGAGAACTGGATTTCTTACTTCGACCCGGAGAAGCTTGACTTCACTCATCTTGTTAAGATGGAAGAAACAAACGGTGTGAAGCATGGTGCCGAAGACAAGCTGACTCACCGCAGAGGATTCAAGCTCACTGATCCGCGGATGGACAGCAGGCACATAGCGCAGCAGGCAAACTACTGCATGTTCTGTCATGACAGGGATAAGGACTCTTGCACGAAAGGTTATAAGGAGAAATCAGGCAGCATCAAAAAGAATCCGTTGGGAATTACTCTGAGCGGGTGTCCGCTTGATGAAAAGATCTCCGAGATGCAGTACGTGCGCAACGAAGGATTTCCGCTTGCCGCACTGGCAATCATAGTTATTGATAATCCCAATCTTCCGGGAACCGGTCACAGGATCTGCAATGACTGCATGAAGTCATGCATCTTTCAGAATCAGGAGCCGGTAAATATTCCTCAGATCGAAACAAGCATTCTTACTGACATATTCAAACTTCCTTACGGTTATGAGATCTATTCACTGCTGACAAGATGGAATCCGCTGAACATAAAATTCCCGTATGAACTTCCATACAACGGAAAAAATGTGCTTGTAGTAGGCATGGGTCCTGCAGGCTATACGCTGACTCATCATCTCATCACCGAAGGATTCGGAGTGATTGGTATAGACGGACTGAAGATCGAGAAAGTTCATGAGAAGTATGCAGGAACAAAGGACAGCAACGGTTGGGTAAATTTTCCCGAGCCGGTAAAATTCTTTTATGAAGAGATCGAAGAAGACCTCGACAAGAGGATACTTCAGGGTTTCGGTGGAGTATCAGAGTATGGCATCACAGTCAGATGGGATAAGAATTTTCTCACTGCTATCTACATCAACATAGCAAGAAGAAAACATTTCCGACTTTATGACGGAGTAAGATTTGGCGGAACAATGGAGATAGATGATGCATGGAATCTCGGCTTTGATCACATCGCACTTGCAACAGGCGCAGGCAAGCCAACCATAATCGGCATGAAGAATAATCTCATCCGCGGAATCAGGAAAGCATCTGATTTTCTCATGGCTCTTCAATTGACCGGTGCAGCGAAGGAAGACAATCTTGCAAATCTTCAGATAAGACTTCCGGCGATAGTAATAGGCGGCGGACTTACTGCCATAGATGCATCGACCGAAATCCTTGCTTACTATCCCGTGCAGGTTCTCAAGGCATTGAAGAAGTATGAGGATGTAACATCACAATTTGGAGAGGATAAATTCTGGGCAATGTTCGATGAAGAAGAAAAAGCAGTAATGGCAACTTTCATAGATCACGCCCGTGAGATATCAGAAGAGTTGAATGCTGCAATTGCGGAAAACCGCGAACCCGATCTTATAACACTAATGAATAAGTGGGGCGGAGTTACAATGGCTTACAGAAAACTGCTCATTGATTCTCCCGCTTACCGACTGAACCATGAAGAAATACGCGAGGCGCTGAAACAGGGAATAAACATCTTCGAAGGCATCTCGCCTGTTGAGGCCATACCCGATGAGAAAGGAGCCGTCAGAGAACTCATCTTTGCAAAGCAGATCGTAACAAAAGATGCTGAGACCGGAAGAACCCGCTACAAAGATTCTGAAGAGATGATCACACTAAATGCGAAGACAATTCTCGTTGCCGCAGGAACCTCGCCAAACATTGTTTATGAAAGAGAACATCCGGGATCATTCCTTCTTGATGAGAAAGGATATTTCTTCCGGGAGCACAAGATCGTTAAAGATGATAACGGCAAGCATGTACTCGTTGAAGCAAAGGAGAACGAAACCGGCTTGTTCACTTCGTATGAAAAGGACGGCAAGTTCATTTCGTATTACGGAGACAATCATCCTGATTATGCGGGCAATGTTGTGAAAGCCATGGCTTCAGCCCGTGACGGCTATGAGATCGTTGCAAGACTTTTCTCCGAAGAGATCAGGAATCTGAGTTACGACAAAGAATCAGTACAGAAAAGAGAGAAAACATTTTCGGAACTTTCGCGCCATCTGGACGAAGCATTTACGGCTACTGTTCACAGCGTTGAAAGATTGACACCTACAATAGTAGAGATAGTTGTACATGCTCCCTACGCGGCGAAGAAGTTCAGGCCCGGACAGTTTTACAGGCTGCAGAATTATGAACTGACGGCACCGGTAATAAACGGCGCAAAGCTGACGACAGAAGGAATGGCAATGACTGGTGCGTGGACTGATCCTGAAAAAGGACTGCTGTCTATGATTGTTCTTGAGATGGGAGTTTCATCACGCCTGACCGAACTTCTGCAAAAAGGAGAACGTGTAGTGGTAATGGGACCAACAGGAGCTCCGACCACAATACCGGAGAATGAGACGATTTTACTTGCAGGCGGCGGACTCGGCAATGCAGTTCTGTTTTCAATTGCAGATGCACTAAGAAAGAGAAACAACAAAGTTATTTACTTTGCAGGTTACAAGGATTCCAAAGATGTATTCAAGATGGATGAAGTGGAAGCGGGAGCAGATCAGGTGATATGGAGCAATGACACGGGAGAGAAGATCACACCGAGGCGTGAACAGGATCTCTCGATCAAGGCGAATATTGTGGAAGCAATGAAGGCATATTCAGAGGGAGTTCTTGGAAAAGCAATTATAGATTTCAAAGATGTAAACCGTATCATTACAATCGGAAGCGACAGGATGATGAATGCAGTTAAAGTTGCACGATACACAGTCTTCAATGACAAGTTCGGTAAGCATACCGGAATCGGCAGCATTAACTCGCCGATGCAGTGTATGATGAAAGAGATCTGTGCACAGTGCTTGCAGAGACATGTTGATCCCGTAACAGGCAAGGAGTCATTTGTGTTTACTTGCTTCAATCAGGATCAGGAGCTTGACAGGGTTGATTTTGAAAACTTGCATCAGCGGCTCAGGCAAAACTCGGTACTGGAGAAACTGGCAAATGCATATCTGACTTTCCTGTTTGCTAAAGACGAGGAGGAAGTTGCTGAAGAGCAATTAGAAATTAAAAATTAGGAATTAGAAACAATTTTTTTCTAAGTACTTCATAACAGGAATTTTAATCTGATTACTCTTTTGAATTGAGTTCTTTACAGAAGATGATCTCAGATTCTTTTTGAATCTTATCAACAACTCCGCAGCATTTGTAGTCAAGCTTATCAAGCAGTAAGAGCATCGGCAGGTTGTGGCTTTCGGTTGATGTGAATAGTTTTTCTTCATCCTTGCAGAGTTCTTCGAACTTCTTCATGAGTGCAACTCCCGCACCGCTTCTCCGGAATTCTTTGCGAACATTCAGAAAGTGTACAAAGGGGCGTCCGTAAAACTGATTGTTGAATGATAAATAAGCTATCACCATCTCATCTTTGAGGGCGACCCAGAGTTCCTTTCTTTCTATTTCGGTCATTCTGTCTCCGAGAAAAATATCAAACTCATCTATGGATGTGAAGTCTTCACTTGTGGCGAGTCTAATTTCCATACAAATGCTTATATAGTTTGAAATGAGGAATTGTAACTTCATGGAACATGTCTCCATCCTTTGAATATCCGAGCTTCTCATAAAACGGAACGGCTGTATCTCTTGCATTCATCACTATCGTTCTGAATCCATTATCTCTTGCGAATTGCTCGGAATATTCAACAAGCTTCTTCCCGATACCCATGCCCTGCAAATATTCTTCCACTGCCACTTGCCGCATTTTCACTTCAGAGTTGTTAAGGGGAGTCAGTACAAGAACTCCAACTAACTTACCACTTTGAAACGCGCCAATGTGATGATGAAGGTGTTCTTTGCCAAGGTCATCTTCGTGAACATCGAGCCCGAGCGGAATGCGAAGAATCCTGTTGCGCAGATCGAGTTCATCTGTATATTCTTCAGAACCGTGCGTGATCAATCTTATTTCAATAATATTTTCCATTGATCTTCGTTTTATGTTTCTACAAATACTTTGTCATGATGCAATCGTCAAAACTCACTCCGTTAACCTCTTTCACAAATCTCTCTGTAATTCTGAATCCCTTGCCGGCGAAAAAAGGCCGCGCTGTGATGCTGACCTCAGCCCAAACTTTCTCCAGCTTCTTCTCATGAGCAATCTCTGTCAATCGTGCAATCATATTTGAAGCAATGCCCTGATGCTGATGATCTTTATGAGTGAACATAAAGTCAATGTATCCTTCGTCAGTGATCGAGGAGAATCCCACCAACTTTTCATCAATTTCAGCAACGATGAAGTTTTGTTCACCTATTTTTCGCAGCCATGCATTCTTATCTTCGCTTCCCTTTGCCCAGATTTCAATTTGCCGTTCATCGTAATCTCTTATGTTAACCGAAATTATTGTTTCACGGAACAGTTCACGGATTGCATCGGCATCTGCAGCAACAGCTTCCCGGATGATCAGCATATCAGTTTCACACTTTTTCTTCAGGCAAAAAGTTTCCCTTGCCAATTACTTCAACCTTGCCCATGAACTCCTCCCGCTTATTGGAATGAGGAAATCCAACCTCCGGAACCGGCACGTTCAGAAACCGGCAAAGAGGTTTCCATCCTTCCTTTGAATTAAAAAGAAGCAGTCGCTCGGAAGAAAATTGCTTCAAAACTTTTTCCGTATGCATTTCAAATCTGCTCAGAACTTCTTTCTTATCCGACAGATCATTTCCAAACTCAATGTGCATGAGCTTTCTGTTATACATAAGCAAAGGAAGCCGCTTTCTTGTTTCCTTCTTGAAAGGAAAATGAAGAGCAAACTCCATGATCTTACCAAGCGGCATTCTGTTCACCCAGAAGATTGTCTCTCTTGCACTTTCATACCATTCATCAGGATCTCTGTGAGTATGAATGATCTTCGCTTCAGGAAAATGCGCAGTGATCTGTCTGTAATATCTTGCGGCAGGATAATCAACCACTGCTTTGTAATTTTTAAAGAGCCCGCTCCAATCAACCGGTTCACCTTTCTCTGCTTTCCTGAAATATCTGATATCGGAAGGATTGTGAAATAATTCAAGCATGTGAAAACACTTCCCGAATCCCAGGTGTTCGAGTGCGAGTTTAAGCGAAAAAGTGCCCGTGCGTCCGAGTCCGGTGCCTATTACTTCAAGCGACATTCTAATTATGAGATCAATTGTTTGATAATATGCGAAAGGAAGAAGAATTTAGGAATTCAAAATTTGGTTAGGTAAGGGTAAAAAGTTCTATGACTTATTTCCCTCATAATCTAATTTGTTATCCAAAACACTTCTTATCTTATCAATGTCATACCCCAGATCCAGAAAAGTAAACATACAGGAAAAATTTTCGCTCAGCATGATCATATCTTCCATTGACAGAAGATATGAATGTATGGGATTTACCGAGTTATAGCATCTGAAGTATTCCAACTGATTCTCAAGAACCAATCTTGACTCTTCTGAATTTTCAGCCCACCAACCGGATAACAATTGAGCTTCAATGTCTTCTCTGTAAAGAAACAAGAATTTAGTATCAGGAAACAGATCTTTGAAATTATCAAGTTGTGTCTCAAACTCTTCATAACTGGCATCAAGTCCAAACCGGATTTCCTTGAAGCCCCAGATCTTATGTGAATTTCCTTTATACATTTTTATTATCAACTGCCTTATGCTTTCCCTCATCTCTTCAAAATCAAACACATTATACCAGGAGGGATATGAAGAGTTGTTGTATTCAGAAGTGAATCCCGGCTGTTTGACAGTCTTTTTCAGACTCTCATAAGCATCAAGGATATTTCCAACCATATTCCAATTCTCTCCGCAAATGTTGCAGCCTTCGTTCAGATTCAGGATCCGCATCAGAGTAGTACTTCCGGACCTGCCCTGACAAATCAAAATTATCTGCTTATTCATTTCACTCTAAAATTCAATGTTACCAAAATTCTTTCCCAAAATACTCATAATGATTGTGCTAAGAAACCGACTTGCAGATGTTTTGAACAATGCATGGAGTTTCATTGAGTTTCCGGAACACAAGACCATCATTCCGATCAAAGGTTTCACAAGTTGTTGAACAGATCAGAGCCCATCTCCTTAAAACTTTATTATCGTTTCTGTTCTGAATATCTTTTATAAAAACACTAATGTGAATTTGAACAGAAGTTCTTCAATTTTATTGTTACTGATCCTGCCTGTTATTCTGTTCTTCACGGCATCTGCGCTCAGAGAGGTTCAAGGACCTTACTATCTTTTCTTTTATGATCCAAGCTATGTTTATCTGATAAATTCTCTTAATCTGGCACAACTCAGCGGTTATGGTGTTGGACATTTTGATCATCCCGGAACACCTGTTCAGGTGATAGGAGCCATTGTCGTAAAGATCTATCACTCCTTCAACGCCATAGATACAGATATGGCTGTTGACGTTTTGTCAAGACCGGAAATGTATCTGACAGCAATCAACAAGACACTTGTGTTTCTGAATTGTATTGGATTATTCTTGCTGGGAGTTTTCACATTAAAGGTAACAAAGAGTCTCCTGCTGAGCATTCTGATACAGCTATCACCATTTGCTTCAACCGAAATATTCTTCGGGCTTATTATTTGTACTCCCGAGAATTTTCTGATCTTTGTATCTTTGCTTTTCATAGGCGCAGTCATATTTTACTTGTACAAGATTGATCCGAATATCCAACCTTCACTGAGCTATGTAATTGTCCTGTCGTTGATCTGCGGTCTCGGACTATCAACTAAGATAAGTTTCTTTCCGCTTCTGATATTTCCGTTAGTTGTGTTGAGAGGATTTAAGATCAAAGCCATGTTCTCTGCGATGACCTTTGTCTTCTTTCTGATCTTTGTGTCTCCGGGGTTATCCAATTACGAATATTTCATTAACTGGATTGGAGAACTGGCTTTGAAGAGCGGCAAGTATGGAAAAGGAGAAGCTACAGTTATCAATTCAGCCGCATTTATTGAGAATGTACTTTTGATATTCAGAAGAGACATTCTTTTCAGCTTGTCCTTTTTTGCGGTAATAGCAGCCTTCATGTTTAGTATGAAGAGCAGGTCAAACATGTCCCTGAATACTGTAAAAGAAAGGAAAGTGCTCTTCGCGCTTCTGCTGATTTTCATTTTGCAGATCATAATAGTTGGGAAGCATTACTCACAATATTACATGATACCTTCGTTCATGCTTTCTGTTCTGGCAATAGCCGTTTCTGTTGCTGTAATAGTAAGATCAGTTAGCGAAAAGGAAGTAAAGCAGGAAGTAATTCTTGCCTCTTTGGGAGTATTGATCTTCTCATGGAGTTTGGTTCAGATCATTTCATCATACTATGAAGGAGATGAACAAAGAATAGATGCTTATGAGATGGTAAATTTCATAGATAATAACAGCAAAGGTTCACTTGTGATCTCTTCTTTCGGCAGTTCAAGCAGGGAGTGCGCACTTGCTTTCAGCTCACAGTATGCGGCAGGACAATCCGAAAGATACAGAAAGCTGCTTAATTCAAAGCTGGACAGGAAGATCTTTTACAATCAATGGACGGACAGCTTTTATAGTTTGACTAATCCGACTGAAACGAGGGATATTCTTTTGGGCAGTAATGAAATACTTCTCCAACTTAGCCATTACGGCAATCTTGAATCATTTCTGAATACTTTAAAATCTGCGACCGGTGTTCAGAAGGTTTCACGTGAAAAGCTTTTTACAAATAAGAAGAGAGAAACTCTTTACAGGATAAGGATTGACAAGAAATGATTCCGGAACCCGGCTCTCTCCGCAGCCCTAGAAATTTATAGAACATAAAATCTAATTATGTTAAATTAACCTTTTCCAAACGGCTAATACTCCACCCAAAAGAATTAGCAATTAATTTTTTTCACAAATGAGCAGATCAGGTTACAAGCGTTATCCAACCATCAACAATCACAAAGCAGTTTTCGTATCAGAAGATGATCTCTGGGAAGTTCCGGCTTCAGGCGGTGTGGCAAGGCGGCTGACTTCAAATTCGGGAGAAGTGTCTTATCCATATTATTCACCTGACGGAAAGCATATCGCATTCACTGGAAAGGAAGAAGGTGAGAAGGATGTTTATGTGATCCCTTCCGAAGGCGGGGCTAACAGGCGGTTGACTTTTCTGGGCAAGAACACACAGGTGATCGGATGGACAGGAAATGGAAAGCAGATCCTGTTTTCAACTTCGGCATTGTCAAAACTTCCCGGGCGAACCGAGATATGGAAAGTTTCTGTTGACGGAGGACAACCCGAAAGTTTGAATCTCGGTCCCGCCAACAACATTGCATTCGGTCCGGACAAGCAGATTCTCCTCGGAAGAAATACGCTTGATCCTGCTCGCTGGAAACGTTACAAAGGAGGGACAGCAGGTGTGTTCTGGATTGACAGAAAAGGAAACGGCAAGTTTGAAAGATTTCTGACAGGTCTTGCCGGAAATTTTGCAAGTCCAATGTGGATAGGCAAGAGGATTTATTTTATTTCTGATCATGAAGGTTTGGGATGTCTGTATTCATGTGATGAGAACGGTAACTCTGTAACCAAACATTCAAAGAACAAAGATTACTATGTAAGAAATGCAACTACGGACGGCACAAGGATCATCTATCATGCCGGTGCTGAGATTTTTATTTATGATACATCTGAAGACAGGGAATGGAAAATAGAAATTCAGTATCACAGTCCGCAGATCCAGCGGCAAAGAAAGTTTGTAGATGCGGGAAGATATCTGGAAGATTATAATATCAGTCCAGACGGCTCAAAGATGATAGCAACAACACGCGGAAAGTCATTTGTTTTTTCAAACTGGGAAGGACCGGTCATTCAGACCGGAAAGACTCATGGTGTCCGTTACCGGCTTACAAACTGGCTTCATGACGGTGAAAGCATTGTTACTATTTCAGACGAGGATGGAGTTGAATCTCTTGAAGTGCATTCACTTGGTGAATCATCCGGAAGGAAGGCGGTCAAGAAGATCAAGAATCCGGACATAGGCATTGTTGCACGGTTGAGAGTTTCTCCGAAAGAAAAAAAGATAGCAGTTTCAAACAACAGATATGACCTTTTCCTTATAGATCTGGAGAAAGAAAAGATCACCAAAATTGCGAGAAGCAATTTTGAGAGAATAGAAGATTTTTCATTCTCGCCTGACGGCAGATGGGTCGCATACTGCATGTCAAATGCGGAGTTTCTCGGTTCGGTTTACCTTTATGAACTTGAAACCGGCAAGAGCACAATGATCACGCCACAGGGCTTCCGTGACACGCAGCCTGTATGGGATCCGGACGGAAGATTTCTTTACTTCCTTTCTGCAAGAGAGTTCAATCCGGTTTATGATACAAGTTATTTTCAGCTTGGGTTTCCGCTTGGTGTAAGGCCGTATCTGATCACACTGAAGAAAGAAACACGCTCTCCGTTTACACCGGAGTACAGGCAGATTTTCAAAGGCAAGAAGAAGAACGGAAAAAAGGGAAAGAATGAATTCAAAGTGGAAGTTGATCTTGACGGAATCAAGGAAAGGATCTTTTCGTTTCCATTGCCGGAGAAGAGTTACTTTCAGATTGCTGCAGTAAAGGACGGACTTGTATGCAGCCGCGAACCGATAAAGGGATCCCTTCATCACTGGTATTGGGAGAAGCATCCTTCTGACGAAGCACTCGACAGATTTGATTTCAATACTCAGAAGGTTGAGCATATTGCAAAGAAAGTTGTGAGTTTTCGCGTATCAATGAACGGAAAGAGTCTAGTTTACCGCCATCAGAACAGTTTATATCTGAAATCAGATATATTCGAAGATGCAGATGATTCAGGAAGCGGTTCAAGCCACTCCGGCAAAAGCGACTGGTTGGATCTGACACGTCTAAAAGTGAACATTGATCCGATGAGTGAATGGAAGCAGATGTACAGTGAGGCGTGGAGATTGCAGAAGGAACATTTCTGGACACCGGACATGTCCGGCGTTGACTGGAAAGCAGTGTATGACAGGTATTTTCCTTTGCTTGATAAGATCGCAACAAGAACCGAATTTTCTGATCTCATCTGGGAAATGCAGGGAGAGCTTGGAACATCGCATGCATACGAGTGGGGAGGAGATTATAAACCTTCTCCAAATTATAAGCTCGGAAGTCTTTGCGCAAACTTTGCCTATGACGCAAAAGAAAAGGCATACAAGATCACCCACATAATAAAAGGTGATTCATGGAAGACAAATTCTCCGCTAATGTCGGCGGGTGCAAATATTGAGGTTGGGGATTTCCTGTTAGAGATAAACGGAGAACGGCTGAATGCTCAGATGCCCCCCGCAGCTCTTTTGGTGAATCAGGCAAATTCTGTTGTAAGCCTGACCATAAAATCGGCAAAATCAGGAAAGACCAGGAAAGTGGATGTAAAGACAGTTGCCAATGATTCTGAATCCCGTTACAGAGAGTGGGTGGAAACCAAGCGCAAGTACGTTCATGAAAAAACAAAAGGCAAGATTGGATATCTTCACATACCTGATATGGGACCGGACGGTTACTCTGAGTTTCACAGATATTACATTTTTGAATCCTCTAAGGAAGGCCTTGTCGTAGATATAAGAGATAACGGCGGCGGACATGTTTCGCAACTGATACTCGAGAAACTTGCGCGAAAGCAACTTGGATATGACATTTCAAGATGGGGAGCAGTATCGCCTTATCCCAGTCACAGTGTGGCCGGACCGATAGTTGCGGTGACTGATGAGTATGCCGGATCAGACGGAGATATTTTCAGTCACAACTTCAAGCAGATGAAACTCGGAACGCTTGTGGGCAAGAGAACATGGGGCGGTGTGATCGGCATTAATCCAAAGCTTGCACTTGCAGACGGCACTCTGACATCACAGCCGGAGTATGCATTTTTCATGAAGGATGTAGGTTGGGGAGTAGAAAATTACGGAACAGATCCTGACATAGAAGTTGACATAGCCCCGCAGGATTTTGCGGCAGGAAAGGATACGCAACTTGACAAAGCAATTGAGATCGCTATGAATCAGCTTAAGAATAATCCTGTCTCATTGCCTGATTTCACAGTGAGGCCGCATCTGCCAGTGCCAGGTTTATCGGCCACAACAAACGGCAACGGTTCAGCGTATAAGAAGAAACTGAAAAAGGGCTGAGAATATTTTTCCCGGCCACAAACAAACTTATACATGAATACTGAGACAATTGCATTGAAGATTGGTGATGTAGTAATGCTCAAATCAGGTGGTCCGAAAATGACTGTGCAGAGATTCTTGGGAGACAGTCCTGATGTATCGACAAAAGTTCAGGATGAGGCATTGAAGATCATCAAAGGCAACAAGCACGGAGACATAGTCTGCCAATGGTTTGACGGCAATGATTCGAAGAATGATATATTTCCGGCGGAGTCGTTGGTGAGGGTGGAGAGTTGAAGGATTTAACGTGCTAATAGTATAATCTTGATGATGATGAATTCGACTTAACGCAGATAATGAACTCTTGAAAGATGTTTATATTTAATTCTTGCCAAACTATATCTGTCTACTTACAAGCATAACGAAATATTTACAGAGTTGGAACTTGCTTTCTGGAGTTTTTACTAGTTTGAAGAGCTAACTCAGATTACTTAATGAATCTAATTTGCAGGTTTAATTTCAATTTCAGTATTCCGTTGTCTGCGTATATTTTCCCAAATTTGTGTCTGTTAGGGTCGGGAGTTTCAAGCTTTGTATTATTAAAAAGGTAATTTTCAAAACTTTTCATAAAATAGAAGTGGTAACAAATTAACTCACCATCGTTCTTCACAATTAGATAGCCCCCTGTGGCTTCATAGTCTCTTTGCCAAACTTCAGCCGCACGCATACCAAGAGCATAATCTGTCAGAAACTTCTTCATAGACAGTTCATACATTTTTGAGTTTATAGCTAAATCATAGCCAAGAGGATTACTTTTCGAAACGTTGTTAATAAACTTTGCAACAGAATTTTCACTACTTATTCTGTTGGAATAGAATAGTATCAATATTTCAGAAAGTATCTGATCAAAATAATAATCTATTGTCTGGAGATTTGATTTAAAGATAGAATTGTCAACTTTGTCAAATTTAAGATATGCCCCATAGGAATGAAGTAAATCTAGCTTTTCAGAAAATTCTCTAACACAATTAATCTTGTTTATTTGATTCTTTTTCAAATTCTTTCCCATCAAACTGAAAGTAAAATTTGTAGCGTTACTAGCATTCAATAATGTAGAGGGTCTTCCTAGTTGAGACTTAATACTAAACCCTAATTGTGGTTCCAAAAATGATTTTTCATCAAATATTTGAATTGTTATGTCATTTTTTAGTTTGGACTTAGCCTTTAATGTGTTTATCGAAAGAGAAGCTAAAAGCTTTTTTATTGATGGTAGTTCAAAAGTCCCTTTCCCTTTTTTTGAAGCATTAATACACTTTAAGCATTCATTTGCTCCGTTTACAAACTTAGAAATTGGAATTTTGAGTACTTCATTACCACCAGATATGACCACAATATCATTTAGATAAGAAAACTCTAATGATCTCTCCTTTTCATATCTGATAATCTTTAAGATCTGATAACAAACTCCTTCAATCTTGTTGAAATATTCATCGCCGACATAAAGCTTTCCATCAGCAATCAATTTTAGGAGTGCATAAGGTTCACTCCACTCTCCTTTATTCCCTTTCATTTCCTTTCCACTCTATGGTTTTCTTCTTTTTGAATGATCCTGAGGATTTTCTCTGCGGTCGCCTGAATTGCTGGCACAGCAACAGAATTACCAAATTGCTTATATGCAGATGCATCTGAAACTTCAACTCTGAAGTTGTCCGGAAAACCTTGGAGTCTTGCCCATTCTCTTGGAGTCATTCTTCTAATGCCTTCTCTGTTTACTTCTCCCTTGATTTTTGTGACGGGTGAGAAGTCGGTAAGACGATCATCAACAACCAAATTTCTTTCTCTTCCCATCCCCCCAACCACTATTGCATTTGCTATTGAATTATCTTCGACTATCTCATAACCAAAACCGTTTCCTTTCTTTTCATGCCTTGCTTTATGTTTAATCAAGGTCTGCAAATACCTTGTGGAGAGATAGTATTTGGTTGAAGGCACTTTTTCTTCCTTAACATTTTGGAAAACTCTTCCCTCATTCAATGGTTTGGGATATTCAAAATCTGTAATTCCCAAATCATTTCTGAAACCAACTATAAAAATTCTTTCTCGATTCTGAGGCAAACCGAAGTCTTTTGCATTCATGATCTTTGGATCTGGTACGAAATACTTCAAATCTCTTCTTAGAGTATTTAGAATAGTTTCAAGTGTTTCTCCACTTCTATGATTCTGAAGTCCCTTAACGTTCTCAAGAAATATTGCCTTAGGTCTTTTACGTCTAATTATTTCTGCAACGTCAAAAAACAAAGTTCCCCTGGTATCTTCAAATCCTCCTCTTTTTCCTGCAATAGAAAATGCTTGGCAAGGAAATCCGGCACAAAGCAAATCAAACCCTTCAGGTACATACTTTTTTGTTTCTTCCTTTGTTATGTCACCAAAAGGTACTTCCCCAAAATTTAACTCATACGTTTTTTGTGCTTCTCTGTCCCATTCAGAAGAAAAAACACATTTCCCCCCAAGATTTTGCATGGCAATTCTGAATCCACCTATACCGGCAAATAAGTCAATAAAAGTGAATTGTGGTTGTTTTGGAGGTGGAAAGGGGACGGTTAAGTCCTCAAACAATCTAAACAATTCATCCGATACAATTTCAATTTTTAAATCTTTTTCCGCAAACTTTGCAACCAACTTTGCATATTTCATAGCGCTCCTTTCATATGTCTTCGTTACGCAATTATCCTTGTTATGTACATAGTGACCAATAACAGCTTTCATAAGCATTGAATTGTCAGAAAAATTCTTTCTGAAAATCCTATTTTCGAAAATTTCGCTTAGACTAACTTCGCTTTGATTCATTAATTTCATTTTCAATTTTCTCAATACAAGTTGGCAAATTTTTTTCTATATCTCTACCCCAAAACCTGATTACTATCCAATTGTTTTTTCTTAAGTAGGTGTTGACAACTTTATCTCTTTTTATATTGCCTTCAATTTTCTTAATCCAAAACTCTTTGTTTGTCTTGAACTCCGACTTTCTCTTTTTCCAATTCTTCCCGTGCCAAAACTCACTATCAACAAATATTGCTATTCTGTATTTCTTGAAGACCAAATCAGGCTTTCCAAAAACCGTTCTATCGTTTTTTCTATATCTGTATCCCAATGCATACAATGCTCTGGACAATGTTAACTCTATTTGAGAGCCCGCTGATTTTATGGCTTGCATATTCTTTCTTCGTTGCTCTTTTGTCAACCTGTCCATGGTATCAAACTGCCGCCAAAAACCCCAGCACATCCTGTTCCGAATGATGCTCACCGATCTCAAAGACGCTGTTGCGGTCGCGGTTGAGGGCAAGCCAGTTGGAGATGACCTTTATCTCGTCTAGCTCCTGCGGAGTGAATTTGTGACGCGCAAATTTGCTCAATGAGAAATACAGATATTCTGTTGTTTCGGTTAGTTCTTCCAAAATGTTTCTCTGATCTTCAGAGTTCTTTTCGTCAATGTTGTAGGTCTTTACAAGTTTGCCGTTTTGAATGAAAAATATTTCCGTCTGCATTTGATTCCTGCACTTGATAATTATCTTTTTCCCGTTGATGACAGGTGTTATAACTTTCTGATAGCTCATCACTCTGTTGATGTCATTGATCCTGTCCCGCAAGAATGCCGCGCGCTCAAACTCCATATTGACTGCATGCTCCTGCATCTTCTCTTCATAAAGTCTTTGAGCAGAAGAGCCGTTATCTGAAATTAGAAACTCATGAACCTTAAGCACCTGGTCTTTGTATTCAGATTTGGATTCGCTGTAATTGCACGGTGCATTGCATTTTCCGATCTCATGATACATGCAGGTTGGATGCTGAGCAGAAGGTCTGAGTTTTTTCGGCTCACATTTTCTTATATAAAACTTTTCGTTAATGTCTTTTAGAAGCCGGTTAACGGTCATTCCGCTCGAGAAGGGTCCGTAATAATTTGCTCCGTCGTTTTCAATCTCATATACCTTTTCAATTTTCGGATAATCATTTTGAATGTCGATCTTCAGAAACGGATGAAACCTGAAGCGTTTCATTGCCGAGTTGAATCTCGGTTTGTGCTTCTTGATCAGTTTGGATTCGAGTATGAGCGCAGAGAGTTCTGAACCGGTTATTTCATAATCAACTGAAGCCACCGAACTTATCAATCGGCTGATACGGGGCGGAAGCTCGGAATTATATCTGAAATAAGATGAGAGTCTTTCACGGAGATTCTTTGCCTTGCCTATATACAGAATATCACCTGACTTATCACGCATGAAGTAAACACCCGGAAGTTTTGGAAAATCTTTCAGCGAGATCTTGAGCCGCTTAAGGGCAGGCGACTTGTTCTCTGAAGTATATATACGGCTGTTCTGAAAGCGGAGAACTTCGATGGTCTTGTCAAACTCATATTCACTCTGAAGGATGTCCATGAAGTTGATGAGAATCTTTGCCGTGGCCAGCGCATCATCATAAGCTCTGTGCTGCCTGTCAAATTTTATTCCAAAGTATGATGCAACATTGATGAGCGACTTGCTTCGGAGCCGTTTCAATAATCTTCTTGCAAGTTTGCACGTGCAAAGCACCTTCATGTCAAAGAATCTTTCGGTACGGGCAAATGAATGCTGAAGGAACTTGTAATCGAACGCGGCATTATGACCGGCAAAGACGATCGGCTTATTTTCATAGTTGCCAAAGAAAGACAGGATGGTTGAAGATATGTCTTCAAATGCAGGCTTGTCGAATACGTCGCTGTCGGAAATGCCCGTAAGATGAGTTATTTCAAGAGGTATATGCTGACCGGGATTTATTAGCGTTGTGAATCTCTCGGTGATCTCGCCGTTCAGAACTTTTATAAGAGCAATTTCCGTTATTCTGTTGCTTGCCGGACTCAGGCCCGTAGTCTCCACATCGCAGACAACAAATTCGGTTTCGAGAATAGCGGAATTCAATAAGTAAGGATTTTTTCGTAAGATAAAGATACGGAGTGTTCCATACAATTTACTTTTTGAAATCTTGCGCTTGTCAAGTTGCCGGCGCAGAGAGAGCAGTACTGATGTTGTTTGAGTGAACGGAGTATTTGCTTATGCAAAAGCGCGAAGGCGAAACAGAGTTGTATTGATACTTATTGAGCCTCCGGTGTTTTGGTTTTAGAGATTGCTTTGGGAAGAGGTCACTCATGAATTTGATAACAAACTGAGATTGAAGCAGGAACAGCATGAATGCTTGATTCTGTAAGCTGTTTCGGGAATTCTTCCCTTTCAATTCAGGGCTGATTTAGGTAGTTTTCGGGATTATTTAAAGAAAAAAGAATTAAACACATGTTGCAAGCAAAGAACCGTTTTATAAAAGTATCATCGCTGTTATTGTTTCTGATCATTGTTACACTTGCTGCTTGCTCGTCAAAGAAAAAGCAGGTTGTTGCCGAAATAGGTGATGAGAAGATCTACCTTGGAGATTATGAAGCCCAGTACCTGAAGACGCAGGGCAATATTGATTCCGCTAAGAATTTAAGCATGGATAAGCGAAAAGAATTTCTTGACCTGTACATCAAGTACAGACTCAAAGTAAAAGATGCCCGCGACAGGGGCCTGCTGAAATCAGAGGATATTCAAAACGATCTGAATCAATACAAGAGTAATTTCGTCACTTCTTATTTGGTTGACAAGGAAGTAGTAGAACCTCAGATCAAATCCCTTTACGAAAAGAAAGAATATGAAGTGAGAGCTTCCCATATTCTAGTAAACCTTCCTCAGCAAAATACCAGTGTCGAAGATTCCATCAAGGCATATCAGAAAGCAAATGAAATTCTTAGTAAACTCAAGAATGGAGAAAAGTTTGAGCAGGTAGCATTTGACATGTCAGAAGACAATTCTGCGAAACAAAACTACGGTGACCTGTATTATTTTACAGCAGGAATGACGGTTCCGGAATTTGAAGAAGCGGTCTATAAATTGAAAGTTGGAGACTATACGAAAGAGATTGTAAGAACTCCATTCGGACTTCATGTAGTGAAGCTTACTGACAAGCGAAAAAGAAGCAATGGGATCAGAGCATCTCATATTCTGCTTCAGGAACAAAAAGATTCTCTCGGTAAGACTGTTGACTCAATGGCAACGTATGAGAAGGCAAAACAGGTGTTGCAGAGGATCCGTAACGGTGAAGACTTTGCAACAGTTGCCTCTGAAGTTTCTCAGGATCCGGGTTCGGCACAAAAGGGCGGAGATCTTGGTTTTTTTGACAGGAGAAGAATGGTTCAGCCGTTTGACAGCGTTGCATTCCTCATGAAAGTCGGCGAGGTATCTGATCTTGTGAGAACACCATTCGGTTGGCATATTATCAAAGTGACGGAGATCAAGGAGTATGAACCATTTGAGAAGCAGAAGGAAACTCTGAAAGGTGACTTCAAAAGAGGTCCGCAGTTCAAGAGTGAATACACAAAGTATCTCGACAAGTCAAGAAAGACCTTTGACTTCACGATCAAAGAAGACGGAATGGTTTTTCTGAAATCAAAAATGGATTCTAATAAGACTTTTTCACAATTCAATTTTGATTCGCTGTTTACTCCACAGGAAAAAGAGACTGTGGTTGCAACATTCAAAGACGGAAAGGTTACTGTAAGTGATCTGGTATCTTATTTTGGAAGGAACCGTGACTTTATGGCAAGTATGGCTACGACTTCGAACCTGACCACTGTAATCAACAACTCTTCGGACAATTCAATTCTTATGAAAGTTGCCGTAAAGGAAAATGTTGAAAAGGATGCTGACTACATTGCACAACTTACCGAATATGAAAACGGCCTGCTTAGTTTCAAGGTTGATCAGGAAGAACTTTGGAGAAACATCAAGATAACTCCTGAAGAACTCACAGCATATTATGAATCCAACAAGGACAAATATTCATTCACGGACAGTAACATGGTTAAGACAAAGCCGTTTGATGATGTGAAGTCAGAGATTTCAAACATTCTTCAGCAGGAAAGGTTCAAACAGCTTGAAGCGCAATATGTTGAGAACCTTAAGAAGAAATATCCCGTAAAAGTGAACGATGCCGTATTGGCAGATGCATTTAAGAATTAATCAAGTTTGAAGACATTTATTGCACTGACATTTCTGATCACTGCGTTGTTTTCTCTTAACTCTTATTCACAGGTTGAGGGAGACAGGATCATTGCAGTGGTTGGAAATGAAATAATAACAGAATCAGATTTTCAGTATCAGGTTCAGCTGTATGCCAGGCAGAACAGATTGACCGAGATCTCTCCTTACATTGCACAGCAGATCTTTCAATCAATACTCACAAACAAGATCATGCTTGCAAAGGCCGAACAAGACAGCATTGAGGCTACCGAAGATGAGATTGAAAAGGAACTAGGAACAAGAATGGATAATCTGGTCGCACAGGCAGGTTCACCCGAGCGGCTCGAAACGGTCTACGGCTTGCCAATGGCAAAGATCAGAAATCTTCTTAAGGATGAGCTCAGGAAGAATATCAAAGTAGAAAAGCTAAAGCGTGAAAGATTTTCCGGCGGGATCAGAGTGACAGACAATGAGATAAAGGAATTCTTCAAAACATATAGCGACAGTCTTCCGGATGTTAGCGAAGAGTTTGAACTTGCTCATATATTTCTTGAACGAAAAGTCAGCGAACAGGAAAGAGCAGAGGGCTTTAAGACAGCTTCACAGCTTCTTGACAGTATCAAGCAAGGCGTCGATTTTTCTGAACTTGCAATGAGGTATTCTGCTGATTCAGGTTCTGCAAGACTTGGAGGAGACCTGGGTTTCACTAAGAAAGGAACTTTCGTTCAACCGTTTGAAGAAGCTGTTTATAGTCTTAAACTGGGAGAGGTTTCAGAAATAGTTGAAACTGAGTTTGGGCTTCATATAATAAAACTTATGGAGAAGCAGGGCGAGAATGTGAGAGCTCAGCATATTCTGATTCCTTTTCCAACTTTCGAATCATCTGACTTTGAAACAATAAATTTTCTTGACAGTCTGAAAGCAAGAATAGAAACCGGCAATCTGACATTCGAGGAAGCAGCTAAACAGTTCTCACAGGATGTTGTTACAAAGAACAAGGGAGGATATCTTGGTAAGATTGCAGCCGAACAGATTGACAGCACTTCGCTGGAAGTGATAAAGGCAACATCAAAGGGCGGAATTACCAAACCGCTGAGGTCTGTGGGCAGGGATATGAAATACGGTTATGAGATCTACAAAGTCATAGATATTGTTCCTCCCCACAAGTTAAGTCTTGAACAGGATTACGACCGTATAAGAAAATTTGCAGAGTCATTCAAAGAAAACAAAGAGCTTGAGAACTGGATCAACGAAATACGAAAATCTATTTATGTAGATATAAAGATGTGATTCATTCACGGCTTCTTAAGAGTAAACTTCGTGATTCAGATTCATAGCGTTTAAGTGAACAAAATTCCCACCGGGTGGATTTTTCAATAAGATCAGAATATGGAATAATTTATGCAATTGCCGCAGTTGTTGTAGCGGCAATTGTTGCATATTACTATTACCGAAGATCTGCTGCAACGGGTAAGCTGAAGTGGGTGCTTTCTGCTTTAAGATTCCTATCTCTTTTTTTCATTCTCTTACTGTTCATGTCGCCGGTGCTTTCTTTTCTGGGGAAGTCGGAAAAGAAGCCGCTGAATATCATACTCATAGATGATTCAAGAAGCATGAGTACGGCCAATGAAGACAGAAAGCGGGAACAGATCATAGCTTCCGGAAAGAACTCCGGCAACAACAGGTTCTTCAGTTTTTCCGACGGATTGATAAAAGAGATAAACGAAGAAGAAGCTCTGAATATCAACTCAGATACAACAGAAAACAAGATCAACAAAACAAATCTTACAAAAGCTCTTCGTGAACTTAAGGAAAATCTTCCCGGAGAAAACATATCTTCTGTTACAATAATATCCGACGGAATTCTCAATGACGGCGGCAATCCCGTTCAGAGCGGGATTGCAATAGGCGCACCGGTAAATTTTTTTCTGACCGGCGATACAGCCGGAACCAAGGATGTTTCCATTTCAAAGGTATTTTACAATAAGACATCATTTATCGAAAGCAGTGTTCCGATCAGCGCTGAAGTTAAGACGAACGGTATTTCCGGCATGGTCAGGGTCAAGCTTTTTGAAGATGGAAGACTTGCAGATACAAGAGAGCTGTCAGTGGAACAGAACAGGAATGTTTATAATGTTGATTTCACTGTAAGTTCGCCGGAACAGAAAACAGTGCTCTATAGAATTGAAGCGGACTCGATTGAAGGTGAAGTTACACTGAAGAATAATTTCAGGGAGTTCTTTGTTAAGTTCATTGATAACAGGTTCAGATTACTTGTTCTTGCCGGTGCACCGTCGGCAGAT
>WBZL01000772.1_pt1 | contig 35388 bp, 27 predicted proteins | sample 5204291 | NCBI WGS metagenome assembly WBZL01 (sample SAMN12344345, study PRJNA552823) | activated sludge metagenome | biome: Activated sludge suspended growth; feature: Nitrification reactor; material: Wastewater; isolation source: activated sludge from nitrification reactor of wastewater...
AATCTGCTCAAACAGGAGAAAACCGCCAAAGGCGGTATGCATGCCAAGCAACTCCAAGCCGCTTGGAACCAGGATTACCTCCTCAAAGTCCTCGCCTCACCGATTTAGATGCGATTGCCCTACAGAGAGTTGGCTTTGGCAGGAAATTTTCGTGGTAACATCTCATTGAAATGATTGTACATCCTCCACGTCACCTTGTATGGAGCACGGACACGATTGATTTAAGTGATCCGTTCCAGAAACGCTGGCTGTTGCGTCAGACCTTGATGCGCGGGCGGGCGGAGGATGTCCGCGCACTGGATTTGGAAGAAATCAGGCGGGAACTTGACCAGTTGAATTTGCCAAAAGAGATCGAAAGCCTATGGCGGCGGTTCCTGGAGTATCTAGATGCCAGAGACAATTAAGGGTTTCGGAACGCTAACTCCTCTCCAATTGGACTGGGCGGTTAAATTATTGGATAAATCAACGAAGAAGTAGACGTGGTTGCCGCCGCGAGATGACTCCTGCCGAGAAACCGCGAAGCGTGTGGCAGGAAGTACGCGCGAAGAAGTTGGGAGTTCGGTTTAGACGGCAACAAGACATCGCGGGGTTCATCGTGGACTTTTACTGTCACAAGGCGGCGTTGGTCGTTGAAGTTGATGGGGATGTCCACGATTTGCAGAAGGAGGAGGATGAGAGGCGGGAGAAAGTTTTACACGAGATGAGGTTGGGGATTGTCAGATTCGAGAATGATGAGGTGGTGAAGAGTCTGTCCGCGGTGGTGAACAAAATAAAAGCAATGATTTCGTCAGAGAGTTAATCCATGCCAAGGAAATCCAAGAGAAGTCTACAAGATGTCGTTGGAAAAGAAACCTACGATGTGTGGGTGGACATGCTCCGTGAACTTGTACCGAACGGGCGGACACATCGTCTTTCGGTCGTTGTCGCGGGGATGTTGGAATACGCTGTGGATAAGTCCATGCAGATCAAACACAGGAACGAAAAAGAGCACTCGGTTGCTATGTCATTGATTGACGCAACTGATACAAGCGATCCTGATTCCATCAAAGAATTAATCCATGATGTTGTGGATCGGTTGTTCAAGGATGCGGGTGTGGAATATAAGAGAGTCAGCAAACGCGGCGAGCATTACAGTATTGCCGATGAAATCTACAATGAATTTTCAGGCTGGTACGATTATCCGTGGGATTAAGGCGTTTGTTTTGGGAATGATGAGGTGGTGAGGACGCGGAGCGGTCCGCGGTGGTGGGGAGGATAAAGCCATTTCTGACGAAACCAACATGATTTCCAACCTTGTAAACGGGTAAAATATGGACTGGCATAAGCAAAGGAGTCCAAGATGGAAATTCGACATTACAAATTTGACCGTATTACCCTTGACCCTGAAGTCTGCTTTGGGAAGCCGTGCATTCGCGGGATGCGGATGCCTGTCGCTTCGGTGTTGGGCTATCTGAGTTCGGGGATGGGGATCAAAGATATTCTCAAATCGTGGCCCGAACTGGAAACCGATGATATTTATCAGGCATTGGCATATGCTTCGTGGGCAATGGAGGAGAGTGTATTGCCCGTGCCTGGGTCGGTGGCGGGATGAACTTTCTGCTCAACATGAACGTCAATCGTGACATGGCCGCGCCGTTACAACAGCGCGGTCATGTTTGTCGTCATGCGGGCGATATAGGGATGTCGCGTTCAAAGGATGTTGAGATCGTTGCAGAAGCCAAAAAGACAGGCGAGACCATACTGACACATGATTTGGATTATGGAAATCTGCTGGCTTTTTCTGGCGAAAGCGCGCCCTTGGTGCTCATTTTGCGGGTACGAGATTTACGCACAGATGAGATTATGTCTCGTTTTGACATTGCCTGGAGTGAAATTGAATCTCCGTTGAACGAAGGCGCAATCGTTTCTCTTTCCGATAAAAGTCTACGGATAAGAAACCTGCCCATTGAGCTTGAATAGTCAAAGAACTCCGCCGCGAGATGACGCCTGCCGAGAAGATTCTGTGGCAGGAAGTCCGCGCGAAGAAGTTGGGAGTTCGATTTAGACAGCAACAGGTTATTGCGGGATTCATCGTTGATTTCTAAAGAATGCTAACTCTGGCTGGCATATATCAAATCTTTTTCGGTACGATGTGGCCATAGTTAATCGCGAAGTGTTTCGAAAGGTCGGCACACTGATCAACATCGGCACGTACGATTCCCAATCATCGACATAGCCTTCGCCTTTTATCAACCAGTTTACGGACACACCCTCTCCCCCTCCTGCGGGACATACAAAGCGATCTCATCCTCAGGGAAGGACTCTTCAAGCCGATAGTTGCACAGAATCGGGCGCATGATGCCGCGCACCCAGGCGTTGTTCTCCTCTGAGAACGCGCGGCGGCGGGCAAGGATCTTGAACGTCAGCGGGTCAACGACGATCAGGTCGAAGCGCTGGGATTCCATCTCTTCCTTGAAGTGAGCGAGGAATTCCTCGTTGTTCGACATCGCCATTTCCATCAGTTCTTCACGCTCGTATTCAGGGACAAGGGTCACATCCTGCAACATTCCCATTGAGATGAGATGCCGTTGCGTGATGAAGAGAATCTCGCCGCCGTCCGCATTGACCTCGTCCACGTGGGACTGCAAACTTTGCAAGACCGCGTCGGTTCGGGAGGGGTCGTAGGTTTTGAAGGCGATGCTCGATTGAGTCAAAAACAGGATGGGGATGACAATGACTGACATTGCGTTGCCCCAAGGTAGCGGAATGAATTCCGCAGTCCGTGTTTCCGCAGTCCGTGTTTCAGGCGTGTACCGAGCAAAGACCAAATACGAAAACACGATCAATAGCATGGTGAAATACGCGTCGAGGTTGTGCAGGTCCGCGCCGCCGCCGATCTTGAGGCTGACGATCAGACCGCCGACGAACAACGCGAGCAACGCGGCAACGATGAAAAATATTCGCACGGGATGCCAGTCCGCGCGGCGGGAGCGGAATTGAGCGTACAGCACGATCCACATTGGGAGGGAGACAAAAATTGCGGCGGGCAAAATGCCGAACGCGTAGGATTCATTCGGTAACAAGCGATACCACAACAAAGGCGACGATAAACTGGTGAAAAAATCTTCGGGGTTGGGGATGCCCGAAAAGGCGATGTAGATCTGCATCGAAGCGAACGCGGTTAGAGTCCCAACGAAAAACCATGAAGCGGGTTTGAAAATATATCGCCAGAAATTTTTTCCGTTGAACGGCACTTCCAACAAATACAACACGGCGGCGATCATGCCTGGCACCACGTACCAGTTGACGCGACTCGTCCCAGCCCAGAGAGAAGCCAAAAGAACGGCGAACCAAGCCCGCGTCGAGGAATGAGGCGAGAATATCCAGAGGAGAATCAGCACGGGGATTGCCAAATGCAAATAGATGGGTCCCATCAACACAAAGAGAATCATCCACATGCCTGCAAAAATTTTCACGCCGCGATTCTGAATCGAGAGGCGCGAGAGCAACGCGGGCGCGATCAATCCCGCGAGCGCGAGTCGCAAAAACGTTTGCCAGAAACGATGCGCCCACAACGGCGCGTCGAATAAATACGGCGGCGCGAGCAACGCGTGCAATGTTGGATGAAGGATCGGCAATGCAAATTGTTCGCCGAAAATTTTGCGCGAGAGAAACAGCGACGGATAATAATAGCGGCTCGTCTCCGACCAGCCCATCGAAAACGGATACGCGGTGATGGATGAAATGTTGGCGAGAAGCAAAAGCAAAACCGATTGACACAACATGAACACGATCAGCGCGATTGACCAATCGATTTCTTTGCGAAAAATTTTTACGCCCCACATGCCCGCGAGCGCGCACATCCAAAAGACGAGCAGTCGCACCCACGCCTCGCCGCCGAGAATTTGTTGAAAAAAAGAATTTGCGATGACAAGCGGGAAGCCCGCCAATGCGACGACGATGATAACGATGCCAAACTTTTTTTGGATGAAACCCAACGCTTCGACTCGACCCCATAGCTGGTCGCCCGCTTTCGTGAAACTGACTCCCAGCCCCAACAGCGCCAGCAACGCGAGAATCGCAAGCGCGGCGATCCCCGCCTGCCATGAGGTTTGTGTTGAAAGATTTACATCCAACTTCGCGGCGAGATTAATGAGATTCCAAATCGAAAGGAGAGGAAGCGCGGCGGTGATGATGAGGATCACGCGCCAGAATGTTGAACGGGAGGGAGGGGTGATGAGGTTCATAAATTCTTGGGCATGTCACCCTGAGCGTTAGCGAAGGGTCTCCAAGATTATCGTGGAGATTCTTCGCCGCAAAAACCAAGAGCGCGGCTCAGAATGACATTACCTTGAAGCAATCACCCGAATCGTTGCGGCGGTGTCTTCGTCCATGTTTCCGCTGACGAACTCGGGTTTGACGTGCGGCTGAAGTTTGATGAACGCATCTTTTTCACTGGTGAGGATCTCGATCTCGACATTGGCAAAACAATCCTCGAACGCTTTGCGATAATTCCACAAGCGATAGCGGTTGTGATTGCTGGACGGGTTCAGCCAATTCCTCCACACACTTTCGGAGAACCTCAGCATCTCGAAAGGATATTTGAAGAAGTGGTCGCGCAAGTCCACAAAATGGATGTGCAGACCGTTGGGCTTGGTCAACGCGGCGAGGGCGCGCGTGATGCCTTCCACATCGTCCACGTGTTCGTAGACCGAACTGCTCAACACAAAATCCACTGGCGGGATGTCGCCGCGTTTCTGCAGATCGCGGATGTCATCTTCGAGCAAGGTCATCCACTCAGGGCGCGGACGCCATCCGCTTTTGTCGGCGAAGAAATATTTATCTTCTGCGCCATACAAACGACGGTTGTGCGGTTCATCGGGCGGCGCGTACTTGTCGCACAGAATGACATGTTCCGCGCCTTCTTTCAGCAAGCCGAAGCCCATGTCGAAGCGACCGCCGTAGCCGAAGACGAGGACGCGTTTATCTTTGAACGAGAGTCCGCGCGCCGACAGCACATCCGCGTAACGTTGGACGGCGGCGAACGGGTTGCTCGTTTCAAGCCCAGGGCGGATGATGATGCTCCGCAACAACAATGCCCGCACAAGTTTTTCGGGCATGAAGTGACGGATGAGGCGAGGGAGGAGGTAGGAGAGGTTCAATGAAAAAACCAAAAATTATTTTCAATCGTACTTCGGTAGTTGAGTAGGGCGAAGCCCGTATCGAGACCACCACGCCGTAAAGTAATTTCGTAACAAAAGTTTGTATGCATACTTGTGGTTTCGATACGTCCTTCGACTTCGTGGCGCGAACATCACGCGCCACTCCGCTCAGGACTACTCAACCACCGAGGTAGGAATCAAACGGAAAATTCTTTCAACGCGGCGATGACGGTCTTCTGTTCATCTTCGGTCATGTTCGTATAAAACGGCAGGCGGATCAATTGGTCGCTGACCTGTTCGGTGACGGGACAATCGCCTGCTTTGCCGCCGTACTTCTCACCCATCGGCGAGAGATGCAACGGCAAATAATGGAACACCGCTTGAATGCCGCGTTCTTTGAGGTGAGCGATGGCTTTTGTCCGCGCTTCGAGGTTGGGGAAGAGCATGTAGAACATGTGATAGGTCTGTTCGCAATGCGCGGGGACGAACGGCATCTGCACGTGGTTCTCCTCCGCCCAGTCGGCGAGTTCCTTGTAGTACGTTTCCCAAATCCGTTTTCGCGCGGACTGAATCTCCTCGCGCTTCTCGAGTTGCGCCAGCAAATGCGCCGCGAGAATTTCGGAGGGCAGATAACTCGAACCGAGATTCACCCACGTGTATTTATCCACCTGTCCGCGGAAGAAGCGACTGCGGTTCGTCCCTTTTTCGCGCAGGATTTCGGCGTCCTCAAAATATTTCTCGTCGTTGATCAGCAACGCGCCTCCCTCTCCCGACGTGAGATTCTTCGTCTCGTGGAAGGACTGCGTCGCCATCACGCCGAACGTGCCGAGGTCTTTGCCTTTGTACTTGCCGAACAGTCCGTGCGCGTTGTCTTCGATGACGGGGATGTTGTGACGGTTCGCGATCTCCATGATCGCGTCCATTTCACAGCCGACGCCTGCGTAATGGACGACAACGATGGCGCGCGTCTGCGGCGTGATCAACGCCTCCAGCTTGGATTCGTCGAGGTTGAGCGTGTCAGGTCGAACGTCGGCAAAGACCGCTTTCGCGCCGCGCAGGACGAACGCGTTGATCGTCGAAACGAATGTGAACGAAGGGACGATGACTTCATCCCCTTCTTTTAAATCCAACAACAGCGCGGACATTTCCAGCGCATGCGTGCAGGAGGTGGTGAGCAACGCTTTGGGAACGTTCATCGCTTCTTCGAGGATCGCGTGCGACTTTTTAGTGAAGTTCCCATCGCCCGCAAGATGCGACGATTGAACGGCTTGCTGAATGTATTCGAGTTCGTTGCCGACGTTGGTGGGTCGGTTGAATGGAATGGGCATTAACTGATCTCCTTGAACTATTTGATCTATTCCTCAGCCACAGAGTCCACAGAGACCTTTGAGAAAAAACTCTTGTTTTCTCTGCGCGCTCTGTGGCGAAAAGACTTTGGCAAAAGGTCTATTATTCCAAATATTTCGCGCACGCTGAAATATCTTCTTTCGGCACGAGCAATTGGATTCTAACTTTTTTCAGCGTGTTCACAGGTTCATAAAAACACAACACAGGCGCGGAAACCCACTCGACCCAGGCATTATTTTCCTCGCCGAAATTATCTTCTTCGGTTTGAATCCGTTCGTGGAGGGGGTTGGTGATGATGAGCGAGAAACGATGCGCGGCGAGGTCGCGATAAAAATTTTGAAAATACGATTCGCTCGCGCTCATCGCTTCGTTGATCAGCACCTTTTTATCATACTCTGGCACAAGCGGAACGCCCGTGACGTATTTGAACGTGAGCAGTTGCCGCTGGTCAATAAAAAGAATGTCGCCGTTCGGCGCGGCTTCCTCGATCGCGTTGCGGATATCTTTCAACGCCTTATCTGAATCATTTTCATACGGAAGCAATTCAGGGAACGGACCTTGCGGCGGGATGTCGGCGAGAGTCATCACCCACGTCATATCTTCCTCCGCCACGCGATTCGGCGCGAGAAATTTCATCGGGTAATATGCGGGGTACACAACCATGAAGAGCAACACGAGTCGCATCCACACAGGCGAGGCGGCGCTTTCGAGAATCCATTTCGCGCCCGACTGATGCCACGCCATCGCGCCCGCGAATAGCAAGCCGATGATAAACATGTCCATGTTGTGCAGGTCGCCGCCGCCGCCGATCTTCACGCTGACGATCAAGCCGACGACGAGAAACGCAAGCAACGGCAGGATGACCGCGAGTTTCTGCAAAAAGGTCAACGCCCAGCGCCGCGTCACAGATAAATAAACGAGAACCGCGATCAACGGCACCACCGCGAACAGTAAGCCGAGCAAAATCCCTTCGGGGTATGTGGCATTCGGGAATAGGCGATACCATAACAACTCTTGCGAACCCGCCTCCGAACTAACGCCCGACAACGTCACACCCGAACCAAGACTGGAGACATCTGTCGATTCTGTCCCACCTGCGATTAACGTCGTTATTCGAGTAATCCACGCGGGGATAAAGAACGGCGCGGCATATCCGCCGAGTATGCCTGCCACGCCGACTGAAATTGCGCGCGCCCAGACGGTACGATCCGTCGAACCGCTAAGCCCGCTAAGCGCGCGAAGTTTTAAATCTTTCTTTGCGCTCTTCGCGCTCTTAGCGGTTAATTTTGACGCACTGCTGAACTCCAGCATCGCCGCCCACATGCCTGGCGCGAACATCCATGTGTAGCGACTCACTTCCGCAAAATAACTTGTGACAAAGATCAACGGAACTGCCAGCCACAACGGTTTGCCCCACGCGAACGCGACGAAGATCGCGCACCACAACAACGGCGGGTGGATGGGACCTTGAAGCACAAAGATCATCGTCCACAACGAAACGAGAATCCATTGCCAGCGTTTAAATTGCGCGGACTTGAACGCGACGAGACCGAGGATGAAATATGGAACAGCGTTTACCAGTCCCGTCCACAAACGGGCTTGCATGATGGTGACGTTCGGGAGCAGGAACGGAATCCCGCCGATGAACTGCCTGCCCACATCGAGCAACACAGGGATGGACTTGTCTTCGGGGTAGATATAAATGTCGCGCCCGAACATGATCGAATAATCCCACCAGCGATTTCCCTCCGACCAGCCCAGCGAGAACGGATAACTTGTCACGTTACCCAGCGAGAGGATAAAGACCGCCGCACCTGAGATCAGCGTCAACGCGGAGACTATCCCAAGCCATTCAATCGCGTTTTCATCAGAGCGAGTCAACAAGAAGCCGAGCAGAATCGCAGAGACCGCCCACAACAGCCAGCGGAGATATTGTCCGTGCAGGACGAGTCCCCAGGCGGTGTATTGCAGGATCCAAATGGGAAGGACGAGCACGACCGCACTCAACACCCAGCGCAACGCGCCAAGTTTGTTACGGAGTTTCGCAACGCGGGCGAGCGCAGAATTGAATTTTTCATTGCGCCAAGCCGCGAGGATCGTCCCTTCGAGGCAGAGTATGCAGAACAACTCGAACAGCACAAACGCGACAAACCACTTAAGCGAAAACAAGCCCAGCCATTCGCCTGTCCCCCATGTGATGTTATAGAATTCAAGGCTGGCGGCGGTTAATAAAAATGTGGCAAGCGCGATGACGAGCAATCGCAAATACAGTTCACGGGTGTTTGGCATTCGTTTCTCAAATCCATTTTTGTACACGGATAACACGGGTTTCACAGATTCTCATGAAAAAAATTCATTGTGTACGCGTTTGATTTTCTGCTTTGTATCGGCGGGCTAAAGCCCTGCCTCAGTTCGTGAAAGTCCGCTAAAGCGGACTCTTTGCGCCAGCCCCGAAGGGCTTCCATTCGCTGAGCCTTGGATTGAGCCTGTCGAAATTAGGCGGCTTCAGCTCCGCTCATTGCAAATAGTTCAGTAATTAAAAATCCGTGTTTGTCCGCGCGATCCGTGTACCAGAAAGAATCTCTTCAAAAAATTTCAGGCGGAGTTCTTCCTTGCGGGTCGAGTCAATTCTTTCTTTCAGCGCGGCGCGATCCGCGCGGACGCCGCGCATGCGATACGCAAACTCGCGGATGGCTTCTCCGTGGGTCTGAATGTTATCCTCTTTATTGGGAATCTTCAACAGGAAATCGAAACCCGCGTCGTCGAGGTCGGTGTCGGTGTATGCCGCCACGAGCGGAAGCCCCAACGCGAGACATTCGCGGCTCTTCAACGTGGATGCCTCATTCAATTGAATGCGATGCAACGCCAGCGAACTGATCGCAACGTCGGCACGAGCAAGCACTTTCAAATATTCATCCGATGAAAGATAACCATGCAGATATAAATTCGGCGGCAATGGTTCATGTTCAGGCAACGTATCATAACCGACGATGTCAAGTTGCACATCCGAGAAGCGACGCGCGAATTCAACGAGTTTGTCCACACCATGCCAGATATACCCAGGGCTTCCGATAAAAACCAATCGCGGCAATTCATTCGATGGCGCGGGCAATGGAGTAAACGAATCAACGTCAATGCCGTTGGCAATGACGCGCGTGGGCTTGCGATACAAAGCAAAGGCGGGAGAAACTTCCAATTCGCGCGAGACAGCCACAAGTCCGCGCACGAGGCGCAGAAAAATTCCGCGCGTGAGTCGGTTGTACAAACTATACATCCCGCCCAAATCTTCGTGCTGGGTCAAATCGTTCGTGTTGATCTCTTCGATCACGGGCGCGATCCGCATCAGGCGATGCGCGGGGTACACATAAATTCCGTAACGCAAATAGATGATGTCGGACTTGAACTTTTTCACAGCATCGACAAGTTGACGCGCGGCGCGGATGCGATCGATCTCGGTGAAAATTTTTCCGCGCGATTCATACGGGATGACCTCCGCTTCGATCAACCTTTCGGCTGGTTCGCCCGTGGACGCGTGCATGAACAGCCGAGCCTCGTGCCCCATGCCGCGCCACGTTTCCAGTTGACTTTGCATCTTCTTCCCCACACCCGAATTTTTTGTGCGCGCCCAATGCAAACTGACATACGCGATGCGCATCACGCCTCAGCCTGATGCGCGCGTTTTTGGCGCGCGCGATACCAATCGCGCCCGATGTTGTACAACCCCTTCAACAGCGGACCTTCGACGACGCGCCCGTACGACGGATAATCCCAAAATGTTTTCTTCGGCGCATTGAGGATCAACTCGAACTCGTCATCGGTGAGACCGAGTTTCTTGACGACATACTCGCGGTCTTCCTCTTGCATCGTGGGTTGATACGTCGGCTTATCGAGTTCCTTCAACGCGGCGTCGCGTGTCGTTTCGCCTGAGCAGATCAAACTTGAAAGATGCGAGCGGCGTTTGTCGTAGCCGAACTTCGTGGGCAGAATGTATCCCTGATAAAAGCGCGTGTAAATCGATTCATAATGCTTGCCGCCGTAATATCGCCAGCCCAACTCTTGTTCGAGGATTTTCATGGCTTCGGTCTTGTTGAAATCAATATAATTCAAAATGTCCACGCGGCGATGCGTAAGCAAGCGGCGATAATACGTGAAGAAACCAATGTGCGGAAAAGTCTTGAGCCTGCCGCGCCCGAAGAGTTGATTTACACTGCGGATGTATTTCCAATCGAAATGTCCCTGCGACCAGGCGCGCGGCAAATGTGTTTCAGTGCGGACGTTGAATCCCGACACGATGTACTTCACGTTGAGTTTGTCCGCGAGGTCGCCCAACACCGCCCAGATGGCATGATCGCTGGGAATCTCCGAATCAGGCGTGGATGATCTGAGGAACGCAACTTGCAAACCTTTAAACTCTTCCCAGTCCAGCACTTCGGTGTGGAGGTCAATGCCGAGGCGTTTCAACGTCTCTTCGATATTTTTGACGGCGAGTTCCGAATCCCAGCCGTTGTCCATGTGCACCGCCAGCGGACGCAGTCCCATCTTCTTGACGAGATACGCCACGTACGTGCTGTCCACGCCGCCGCTCACACCGATGAGACAGTCATACGGTTTGCCGCGCCCGTCGCGCTTCATCTGCTCCACAAGTTTTTGCAGATGCTCCTCGCCCGCCTTACCCGCGATCACTTTTTGTTTCATCAAACGGTCATGGTCGTGGCAATGATTACACACACCGTTCTCATCGAAAACGATGTTAGGGTCGGTCGTGTCCATCAAACAGCGCGTGCAGATACGATACTTAGAACTCATTCGATCTCCCAAAACATCAGCCACGGATTTCACGAATTTTCACGGATTGTTTTTTTCCTTTGTGTTCTTCGTGTCCTTCGTGGTGAAAAATTATTACGGAATTGCTTTCTTCAACTCTTCCTGCGTGGGATAACTGATCAACACGCCTCGCAGCGGACCTTGGAACACGAACATGCTCCCCGCCGCCGCGGCGGACGCGCCAGCCTTTACCGCCTCCGCCAGATGTTGAACATTCCCCGCGCCGCCGCACGCGACGACTGGCACAGTCACCGCTTCTGCCACGCGCGTGATGAGGTCGAGGTCGTAGCCTTGCATCGTGCCGTCGCGGTCAATCGAGTTGACAAAAATTTCGCCCGCGCCTTGCTTCTCCATGTCCACGGCAAACTTCACGGGGTCGAGACCCGTGCCTTTCTTGCCCGCGCGCGTGAAGACTTCGTATTTGCCGAACAGCGTTTTCTTCACGTCAATCGAAATGACCACCGCCTGACTCCCCGCGTGATCTGCCGCGGCGCGGACGAGCGACGGGTTCTCCACCGCCGACGTGTTCAACACAAATTTCTCCACGCCGATGGACAGCAACTGCTTCACATCGTCCATGTCGCGGATGCCACCGCCGTACCCCAACGGCATAAAACATTCGCTCGTGATCTTTTTTAGCAACTCGAAATTCGGGCGGCGGTTTTCGGTGGTGGCGAGGATGTCGAGGAAGATCAACTCGTCCACTTCTTTGTCGTTGAAGATGCGCACGATGTTGATCGGGTCGCCGAGATATTTCGGGTCTTTGAACTTGACCGTCTTGACGAGTCCTTCGCCCTTCAACAACATGCACGGAATGACACGCGGGCGGATCATGACACACGCTCCGCAAAATTTTTCAGCAACTGCAACCCGAACTTGTGACTCTTCTCAGGGTGAAACTGCGCGCCGACGATGTTGCCCTTGCCCAGAATCGAATGGATGGTCACGCCGTACTCGGTCTCGGCAAGCACCGCGTCGGTGTCTTTCGCAACCACATGATACGAGTGGACGAAATAAAAACGCGAATCGGCAGGCAGACCATCCACGAGCGGATGTTGCCGCCGCACGTGAATCTCGTTCCATCCCATGTGCGGGATTTTGAGATTCGCGTGTTCTCCGTCGAATTTGAAGCGGATGGTCTCCGCATCGAACCACCCCAAGCCTGCTTCAGTTCCCTCTTCGGACCCTCTCGTCATCAGTTGAAGCCCCACGCATAAACCAAGCACGGGAATTTTCTTCTCCAACACAAGTTCACCGACTACTGGAACCAACCCCGTCTCGCGGAATTTTTTCATCGCCGCATCGAACGCGCCTACGCCAGGCAGGATCAACTTCTCGGCATCTCGAATCACCGCAGGGTCAGACGACGGCTCCGCTTTGAAGCCCGCCTTCTTGAACATATTTTTGATCGAGCCGAGGTTGCCGACTCCATAATCTACGATGACGATCATTGTTTCCTTTTGTGATCCGCGCAAACCAGACAGCCAGAATAATTCCTTACAAGAATCATAGCCATTTGCCAAACCCGCCAACCATCGAAAAAAGCTTCGATCGAAGAGTAGGCTTTGTAAGAACTAAAACGACATAATAGAGCGCAAGCAAAATCAAACTTGCCAGGACTACCAACGCAGGCGACTCGGCCCAAAACATTTTCGCCGGTAGCAGCGCCACCAGGATCATTGCGCTCAAATATATCATCTCAAAAAGCCAACCGGTGATTTTCTTCACAGAGACATTGCAAGCCTTGAGTATCCAAAGAGCAATCGCGGCATAGCAAATTACGCCTGTGATGGAAAATAAAGCAATGGCAATTCGGGCATCCTTTACCATCACGCCCACAATAATTGAAAGGATACGAGTTCCCAAAAGCGCAACATTAAAGCCCAGTCCAACCTCCTGCCTGCCCAACGTATTGAGAATACCATGTAAAGGCGAACTGATAAAAACAAACAAAGTCCATAACCCGAGAAGTTGTGCGTAGCGACCGGCTTCAACCCAGTTGGAGCCAAAAATCACCGTAAATATTTCCTGCCCGGAAACCATCAACACCACAACCGGGCAAACAGCAACGAGTATTAAAGTATATGTAACGTCTTCCACCATCGGAGCGAGAAGCCCGTCTTTTTTTTTCTGCTCCGCCTCCTGAAAAAACACTTGCGCGACAGATGTGCCAATCAATGAAAACGGCGAAAATACAACCCTCATCGCGAGTCCAAAATATCCAACCGCTTCAACAGAAAAATAGCGGGCAAGCACAAACGAAGGGAGTTGCCAGGATAACGTATTGAGCAAACCAGATGGAATATCGAAAAGCGGGTATTTTTTAAAGTATCGAATACCGAACCACATTCTTTTCCAATGCAAGGTAGGGAGTAGATCATGTATCCCCCAAAACCTCAACATTAATAATAGCGCAAACATGAAGCTTCCGGCGACTGTAGAAGCAATAAGAACAACTCCCCCAGCCTCTGTCAACCAACCCAGAATTAATATACTCCCCACCAGAACCCCAGAGGATACTATTCTCGCAATTGCTATTTTGCCAAAATTGCCGGCCCGTGATGTCCAAAAATATAATCCGTTCCCGACCCCTGAAAACAATACGACCAAAGGAACCAGATACAGAAAACTTTCAAATTCGGGAAGGTTGATCCAGTTCGCAAAAACACCGCCCCAGATCTTGACCGCAATCAAGGTCACGATGGACGAGAAGAATGAAAAAAATATACTGATGCCCAACTGCGACATCGCCTGTTCTTCATCATCAGCATTAATGATGGAAAATTCATACCGAAAACTGGCTATGCTCCCTAACACGGTTTGAATGGCAATAAAGACGGACCAAAAACCGAATTCATCGACGCTAAACATCCGGGTTATGAGAGGGGTTGCCAGAATAAGAAATGCCTGGCTAATACCAGCGCCAGCCATCAACTTGACCACATTCTTGGAAAACATTGGACCAGTCCTCAGAAATCGATGAAATCGCCATATCGCATACCACAGGGTTCAAAAAAAAGATCTCGTTGTAAGCCGGCTCACCTTGTAACCCTACGATCTATACAACTCTTGGTTTTATTGATTTGTGGTCGCTCAAGACGCCCGCACGGGGGTGGCGCGGGAAGTTGTCCGCGCCGTGAGTGATTCATTCACTCCTAGACTCAGACTCGGATACCAATGACACGGTAAGTCAACCATCGCATAAAAACAATTTGCAAAGCGAACGTCAAGCCGGTGCCAACTGCCGATCCAATCATCCCAAATGGGGGAACCAGTAGAATATTCAGGATTAGATTCGTAAGGAAAATAAGGAATATCAACAACGTCTGACTGGCAGGGTAACCCGTTTGATTAAATATCATTAGGAGCGGCAAATATCCCCCACCCAGTATCGCGCCTACCATAAGAATATACAGAGGCGCCTGCGAGGCGACGATATCCGGGTTTGGAAAAACCATATACAGCAACGGATATCCCAAACAGACAAGAACGCCCAATGGAACCAGGGCGAGATACGACAAATTCCTGATCTTCCAAAGAAACTTTTGAAAAACTTCTCGGCTCTGAGAGAAATAGTTTTGGGTGATGAGCGGATTCACAACCGTTCGAATCACGGTTGGGAGCTGTGAAAATCCTTCTACGACCAGGGCGGCGAAACTGTAGATTCCCACCACCCGATCAGTCGCGAACAAGCCCAATATAATCACATCGATACGCGTGTTGACATCCAATAAGATGTTTCCGCCCGCGGCTTTTAAGCCAAACACCGCATGCGAATGGTAGAGATCCCGGTACGATAAACATTGACGAAGATCCAGGTAATTGCGCGCAGGAACCAGCATGATGAATAACAACAAACCCTCCGCGCAAGAGAAAATAACAGGCACATAATAACCCGGGGCATCCAACCAAACGAGAAGCAGAAGAAAAAATAGCATGAAAATGAACCGTAACGCCTGAAAAATTGCGTATGCTTTCATCTTGCTTAATCCATTGAACAAGGCAAGCATGGTCTTGTTCAGGGAGAAAAACATCAGCCCCGGAGCAATGCATGCGACACCGATACTCACCTCCGGGCTTCCCAGAGCGGAACCGAAATAATCGCTCAATGCAAAAGCGAGCATTGCAAAAAGCATGGATGTCAAAAACGTAAGGATAAAACCTGATGAGAAGATTTTCTTTACATCATCCATCTCGTTGTGCGATTGCGAAACCGATTTAAGCACCGAAAGGTGAACGCCCCCCACCGCCACCTGCGACAGCAAAATGTATATCGCATACACCTGATTAAAGATCCCCAAAACGGCAACGTCATAGAAAAAGGCTACAACAAAATTCAGACCGAGCCCAACGCCGGCGATGATCCCAAAACTCGCCATATTCCACAAAATACCGTTTAGCTGTTGAGGAGATTTGACAATACCAGGAGGTAATACAAAAAACAATTTATTCACAAGATAGCGAATCCGTCCATACGGGTGAGTTTTAACGCGTCGAGGCTTTATTCACCAAAGCAGGTTCGTCTCCCTTCGCAAAATTCGCGGCTGTAGCGGGGAGGTCAACCAAAACGGCAAGCAAACTTCAGGGCATATTGCCATGCTTGAAGATGTATCTTCCACTTCGGTCAGCATCCATGCCAGGGTTAGCCATCATGTTTTTTATATAGCTTTTGAGCGGAGTTTATCTTTCGCATGGCAAAATCAAAATCGATCCCGAGAATATCGCAGTACCATTGAATACTGTCATAGCGGGGTTGGTTTTCTTCCCGCGACCGCGCCAACGCGTCTTCTCGAGAGAGCATCCCCTCGCGGATCTGGTTGCTTCGGAAGGTGTCATTCTCCGTGAGCCCGGCCATCGTATAGTAGATATAGTTGTAGAAAGAAGCCGTGCCGTCCCCAATGCGCCAGGTTGTTTTTGTATCTGCGGCCCGTTCCCAGTTGTACTCTTCGAGAATAGTCCGATCCACTTCCTGTTCGTTCCACTCGATGTATTGAAAAATATTCAGGTAGTTGTGCGGGATGAAATAATACGAAAGGTACGCGCCAAAGGTATCTAGAAGCGATGAATTCAAATATCTCGGATTCCCAAGGAACTGTCTCGCATAATACGCCGCCAGTTTGAATTTGTTGGACAACGACAAGGTATAGGTATGCTCGCTTTCAAAGCGAGGCGCTATGCCGCAGAAGCCCGACTTGAACTGCGTGGTTTCATATAAATTCTCACACAGAATGACGATCTTGTTTTCCGTTTGCTGCCTGACCTTGTTGGCATAATAAAAATATTGTTTGTCGCCAGCCATGAACAGCGGGACGGTCCCCAAATCGGGGGTCTCCAGCCAAGCCAGCACATTTTTGCGAATATTGCTTCGCTTTCGAACGATATCCGCCGATACCAGAATATTTTCAACGCCAAGTTTGCCGCAGATTCGCATTTGATTCCGGCGCCCAAGATCGGTGATCATACCCCAATCGTACGTGTAGGTTACAGGGTTCATACCCAAAACCTTCTTGAGCAGGTGAACGCCATAACTCGAGTCGCGCCCGCCGCTAAAAGCGACAAGACAATCGGGCTCTCCGTTCGTTTTTCGGTGGGGTTCCAAGATCGCCCGGAGCGCATCCATACCCAACACAGAGATCGGCTGGTAACTTCGGCAATAATTACAAACGCCATCTTCATCAAACTGGATAAAGGGCATTGTTTCCGGGAGGATGCATCGCGCACAGCGACGCAACGAGTCGATGATTTCCCGATTCCGCGGAAATTCATCAACAAAATGAGCGGGGAGTATGTATGGTCCTTCTCCGGGCGCGCGCGTATTCGTGGAACTTGCCTGCTCAGGGGCAGAGACGTCCTTTATCTCGCGCGAGGAAGCCATTGCAGGCAAGTTAAGATCGTCTCCCTGGTCAGCGTCAAAACCAAACCTGCTGATCTTCATGGAATTCAAGTCAACCAAAAGCGCTGTCCCCGCTTCGATGTGCTGAATGGAAAGTTCCCGCAGGGCGGAAGGAATATGGCTCGAGCGTTGGAAGGTCTTTAGGATATGCTTTTCGGAGGCGAAGACAATCGCCGTTTCAGCCTGATTCGTCCCGAAGTATAGCGAGCCATTATTGGTAGTCAGAAGGACGCTGTTCAGGTCTTCGAAGAAGATGGACATGGAGGCAACGCCTTCGATCACTGCAAAGGTCGAGCGCAGAGCCTGGATCAAATCGCCGCTTTGTGTAAAATTTTTACGCAGCACTTTGAGAAACGCTTCGGTATCCAACTGGGAGGAGCGAATCAGATCCGGATGGTTCGTCCACAGTTCATCCACATTGCACACGATGCCATTATGAATTGCCACCATGCCACCGGCAATGACCGGCTGATTGTTCGCGTGGAACTGCCGTCCGCCATTGGTGACCAGGCGCGAATGCCCCATGATGCACACCGGATACTCTTTATCAACGCCGTGTTGGTCAAACATCTCCCGGTAGGCGTTTCGCTTAATTACGTTCGACGCCGGTTCCGGGTATTTCGCAACCTGAATGGCGCCGGGCCGCATGTAGGCAATCCCAGCCGCCTCCTTGCCCCGCGACTCAGAGAGGAGAAATAATCTATCCATGGTCTTTCTGGCTTGTTCGCCAGAGAGGTTCAACTTGCCATCGGCAATCACGCCAAAGATTCCGCACATTTTTGGTCTCCTGAAATTTACTGTTGAGCGGTTCAAACCGCGCTATTTGCGCGCTCGAAAGAGATAATAGCGATATCCACAAGCCGACTCGCGCGCGCACGAAGCGATGATTTCTACCCCGGATTGCAATAAGTCGTCAAGTGAATAATACGGGTACAGCACTTCTCCGCCGCCATAGATCGTAAAATGAAGTTGCCCATCAAACCCAAGCAGGTTTTTTTCGAACAATTGCGCGTCCATGAGAAGATACTCCGCGCCCAACTCGCGCAGAGCAGAAGCCGATATCTCAGCCGGGGCTGGGTATTGTGGAAGCAGGCGGCGGGTATACGCGGGACCGAATAACGGGGATACCGGATATTTGCCGGGGTAAATAATGGCAAGCCCCGCATCGGGGGGAACAAAACGGTTGACATCTCGCGCCATTTGTTCAAACCTTTTCCACTCGCTAAACTGATAATCGTAACGATCTTTGGCGATGGCATACCCGCTAGCCACTGGAAACAGCATGAAGTAAATCAAATTTATGGGGTGCAGCAATAGAACTAATAGCCCAAACCCATTCGGATTGACAGGCAGGCGGCTGACAACTAACACACTTAAGAGAGTTAATACCGTCACCATTGAGATAAGATCAAAACACTTAAGGAACAAGAAAAAACTACTCAATGGAACCAATAGTTTATAAGTTTCGTGTTCGCGTTGAGGAGAATATAAATCAAAGCTAACGCTGTCGCCCGGCTCATTTTTTGGATGAAGCGAGACCTTTACATATCCGCTCTCCGGCGCTTGTATAAATACCAGTCTCACCTCACTGCCGGGCTGGGCAATAAACGAACATTGAAGCCCGGCGCCGGGGCGTATCTCGGTAAAACGACTCTCATCATTTGGCTCGGTCAACTCAATGTTGCAGGTTTGAGAGCCTATGAAAATCGCTTCCGCGCTGTCTTTTTCAGCCAGCATGATGCGCATTAATTTTACAGAATCGTCTACTGCCTCTGGATTCTGTTTTTCTTCGGCGGCAAGAGTTAGCGTAACTTCAGGAACGACGCCCGGCGGGAGACCGAAGCGCTCGAAGCGCTCGGAGACCGCCCACACTTCGTATACTACGATAAGAAACAACAACACATAAACGCCTTTGAGAAATTTGGCGGGTTTCTTAATCAAGAGCAGTATGAACCCCAACAATACCGTCAGCAGGGGTATCATAACCACAAGAATCAGCGTTTTCACCTCAGGTCGGCGCAGCCAAAATCGCAGGAAATGACCAGATACGCTTAGAGCAAGCGGCAACCCTAGGATTCCTCCAACAAGGAAGGCGTTGAGATTTTGGCGAGACAAATGAAACTTCGGCATGAAAACTCGGCGGTTCATCAGATTAGACAGGCGGATTGGATCGCCGCTGAGATTTCATCTCTTCCGCAATGCGAGCCAGCCCTGCGATACCTAAAGGCACAAACAAGATCATCGAAATCATCAAATACCTGGAAAGCGAGCCGGTAAAATCGCGCACAAGCAGGAGGATCAAAGCATTGGACACTGCCAGCGTCATCAGGGAGTACGCGGTCAGGTCCATTTCGCGCGATCGGACGCGACTGCCAACATATAAGAGAGAACAAAGGATCAAAACAAACAAAGCGGGGCCGGGCCAAACTGTCCCGTCGAAATTCCAGCCCATTAAATCAACTTTGAAAAGCACGCCAAGCAATGCCGCTCCATTGGCAAGAAAGCGGTCAAGGTATTCGATAAGCGATAAAGCCGCCCCTCTTTGGGTAAAGCCCTGATAGGTCACATCGGGTCCCAAGGGGCTTCCCCAATAAACAAAATTAGAAATATAAATATACGCGCCTGCAAGCAGGAAGGCGGCAAGGGACACTCCCGTCCATTTCAACAAGAGGGACCAGAGAGATTTTCTCGTGATCGCCAGATACATCAGGACTAGAAACAAGCCGGGGAGCGCGAACAGGATGGTCTGCTTCGTCCCCACAGCAAGACCAAGCGCCACTCCGGAGAGGATCGAGAGTCTTTCTTCCCGTACCATCAGGAAAAATAAATAGATGGCGCACAGAAACAGGGCGGCGCTGATCAGGTCGGTCATTGCCGTCAAGCCCTGCAAATATACGTTTGGGATAGAGAAACAGACCAAAGCGGCGATCACGGACCAATACCGATCCAATTGCAATAAGCGCGCAAACCCATACACCGCCAAAAAAACGATGGGAAGGGCGATCCATTGGGAGATGCCCGCGAGTTGATCGCTCCGCAGGAAAAGCAAACTCCATAAGATCTGACTCTGAGCATTGAGCGGATAGATGACTTGGGAAAGTTGGTACGTATCGGCGGGCCAGGGGCGGAGATTTCCATGCTGTAGCCAATACCCAACCCGCGCCAGATGGGCGGTGACCACATCGTCAATTTTTTGAGGAAGGATTAAATTCGAATAGCCAAGAAAGGCAAAGCCAGCCGCGCAAATCGCGGCAAATATCCAAATCTCCCAATGCGCCTTGAGCGAACTTAAGAGCGCCGACCGTTCGGGCAGGCTCGCCTGAAACAGAATCAGTCGGGGGTAGGCTACGCTCCGCGACCAGATGGCTATGAGAGCAAACAAGATCAATAGATGGAAAACGATGAAATATGCTGTGCTGTTCAAGAGAGAGAGCAACCCGCCCACTTCCACCGTCACAACGATCATCGCATACCCGATCAAGAAGATACCCATCAACCAAGGGATGGGTTTATCCACTTTCCAAATCGCGGATAAAACGATTGCCCCGCCCAAAACAAGTAGAACGTCCAGCAAATACAGACCCACCTGTGTCGCGCGAGGAGAGTCAGATTGGGTTAAGGATGCGGGGGTATTCATCTGATCGAACATATAGCGATAAGCCCAGAGCGAATCGCGCAGATCCGGTTGACCGGCAAAGCGCAAATATTTCCCGGCTAATTCCGACGAGACTTCGGGCATTTTGCCGTAACGCGCCAGATAGGGGCTGAGAAATAACTCCAACCCATCCATCTCGACCCCGCGCCGGTAATATTCTACAATGCCGCCGGGCAAGATGCCGGGTGAATGTTCGCCCGCGATCAACACCGCCATTGCGTCGAAGGTTCGATAGACGGGGATGGCGACATTGTTTCCATCGCCCGCCCAGTGGGGCGTGTTTACAGAAATCGCGTCGCTTTTCTTCCAGCCCGCCTTTCCCCAGCCCCACCAGTAATACCATTCAAAGTATTCGGGAGACTTCGAGTTCCAAACGCCATGTTTTGCAGGAAAACCGGAAAATCCTTCCAGATCGAGAACCTGTTGGGGAATATCCATGACAGCTTGCCGGGTTTTGGGGGGAAATTTAGATTGCTGGTCGTTATACAACAAGCCCGCCGCCCACATATTTTGATGGTTGTAAGGAATCCCCGCGCCATCTGCCCAAAAGGGCGAGCCTTTGGGCCACATCAAGTAGTACTTGTCTTCATCCAGCCAGCGGTCCGATGGGTCTGCCTGCGCCAGGACCTCGATATGCCCTTCCAATCCCATAACCTGCTTGCGGAATTTGGGATAGCTTTCCAATGGCAATGAATTCGGCAGGCTTTGATAGCGCTTCATCAACAGAAGCATCTTGCCGGTTTGTACCGCGTGAAGCACAGGGCTGCGGTCCACTGTAAAGGCTTTGCACAACAAACCGGAGCCTTCGATCATTAATCGATCGATCAACGCCATTTCAAAATCGAGACGCCGTTTGATCTGGGGCTTTAGATCGCTCAGCGGGAACAGCGTTCGCGGGTCCGAGTTCTCTTCAAGAAAATCAACGAAAGCGTTCAAGTAGTACGATTGGGTCCATATCACTTCGCCTTCGAGGTTATTCACGCCCGCGCTCATCATGCCCGAGGCAGGCATGTTACGCATGTCGATGAGAAATACCTCTTGCAAATCTTCGGGCGTTTCGAGCAACTGTACCCGCGGCTTTCCATCTTCCACCGTCAACCCATAGGGGACAAACCCGTTAAAATCCGTCTGCGCGACTGTTTGAGTTGCAAGATCATACAATACAAAGGGAAAGTTTTGTTCTGTCTGCGGTTGCGCGGCGGAATAATCCACATTGCGATATAACGCAAATATCCCGGTGTGATCGGCGGCAATTTCAAGCGCGTTAAACTGATTGGAAAGGCTGAAGTTTGTCAGGCTTGTCGCCGTTTCGCGACCGGGTAAGTAGCGATATTCATATACAACCGAATCGGAAGCAAGATAAAGCCGCTCTTGAAATTCCACGGCAAGAATGTGGGGTTGTTGACGGTAGCCATATCGTTGATCGATGTAATATTCTTCCTGGAACGACCGGTCAAATTGAAGCGCCTGCCCCGCTTCTTTGCCCGGCAGTAAACGATACAGGAAGTTTGTTTTTCTAACGGGGTCGAACAAAATAAATACGATGTGATGTTGATATAAGACCGCCTGACGGAATATGAGCAGGCTTGTTTCTGCAGGGAGGGGAATCTCGCGGTTTTCTCCCGTTGTTAAATCGAGACTCCAAATTTGAGTTTGGTTCGACCACAACCGCCGCGTAAACACGACCAGAGTTTGCGGGTCCCATTCGATTATTTTTAAGGGCAACGTTTGCTCTGGAAGAGAGAACCTCTTCTCATTGACGAGGAGTTTCCCCGCCATTTGATTCACATCGAATTCCAGTTGAATATCATAGTCTTCGACATCCAGGAAAGTAAAAGGAACGAGGATGGGCTGTTTCAAATCTGTGACGGGCAGGACTTCATCGACAGCGGGGTCATTCCCCGCAAGATTGGAAGGTTCCGACAAGACGATCAGCGGGGGTTGAAAGAGCAGTGAACTCCAACCATACAACAGATAGGACATATATTCGTTGATCACCAGCGGTTGTTCGCCGTCCGAGGCAGAAACAGGAAATTTTGCATACAAGCCGTCTGGCGTCCGATAGTCCAGAGAGTATTGATAGAGCGAAAGTCCTTCTTTGTGTTTGCCGGCCATCGCCATGAAGCGCAGTAACATCCCAATCTCGTACAAACGCGGGGGGTCTTGCGGCGAGTCGGGCGAGAGTTGAGGGAAACGCATCCAACGCTCATTCGATGACGAATAAAAAAGATCGATGTGTTTGACGATATTACTCCAGTCAAATTCATCGGCAAACTTGCCTTGATGCGCGATATATTGATAGATACCGTCCACAATATAAATGGCATGAGCGGCATCGTTGGGGCTAGATTCGCCAACGCCATATAACCAATACCAACCTCCATGCGGATCCACCAGCCGCGCATCCAACAAGACGGTCATGGTTTGGTCCGCTGTCGAGCGAAGCCGGTTCTGCTCTTCCGGGTCGCCTGTTAACGCGCTGAAGCGCTGCATCTGCCCCGCCATGTATGCCGCCGGATTGTAAGTGACGTAAGGCCGGTCATTCGCAGACAAAGAATATAACAGGAGTCCTTCGGGAGTCTTTGCTTCAGGCTCTAAAAATGGTTGAAAGGCGGCGCTGACAGTGGACATGATCCGATCCGCCGGCGCGTTCGGATCAACTTCCAGCCAATCCAAAAGACCATTAATGGCAATCGCGGTGGTGATTGTATACACGGTGTTTGGCGGATTTAGCGTGCCATCCCCGTAGGCATCCCAGGCTACCGGAAGTCCCCACCCGATCACGCCGTCCTGGTCTTCATCCGCATGGTCTAACAACCAATATCCCGCATTTTTCGCGGCGGATGATAACTCAAACGACGACTCGCTCCGCGCTCTGATCAAATCGGCGCTGAGGAACATGGCGTACGATTTGGCATAGTCTGCCGAGATGTTTTCCGGATAATCCAAAGTTCCGCGGCCCGGATGCTCCACCGAAAACTCCGCAAACAAACGGTCGTAGTCGTTCCGCAGAGATGCTTGCCCCCCTGTTTCTGGATTCTTCTTCCCATAGAAGATTATAAACGCCGCAATCAGCAAAACCAGGATAACGCCTGCCGCGGCAAAGAGAGGTTTGCGTCTCTGGCTCATTTGGCCGACCCGCAGAAAGACGCCCACAGCAAGGATAATCGCAATACCGTACCGGAAAATACCATCATTCCGTTCAAGTTACCCTTTCAAGGAAAGGTTATATTCCATGTCGAACAGCATGGCGAACAGAACGAATAACAGGCTGGAGAACGAACAAAACACGATCAACAGCATGGTAATCTCAGGAACCGCGCCTTGCAACATCCATAGCCTGAAAAAGCGAAACAGGAATAACGCATCGAGTACAAAAAAGAAGAAGCCTGTCAGGTAAAAAAGCACCAAGGGATGAAAATCGCGAATAATATACTTTTGGACCATACGGAATAAGAATAGTTTAAACATCAACAGCGCCAGCTTGGGCATGATGCGAAACGGACGAATACCGCTTTTTTCGCCGATGTTGTAGACCGGCTTCACCATCACATCGCTCACGCGCAGACTGTAAATGTTCAACCGCACCAGAAGGTCGTTGGGCTGTCCGTAGCGTTTATACATTTTGTCCCAATCGATCAAATGCAACGCTTTTTTGTTGATGGCGGTATAGCCTGTTTGCGAATCGGCGATATGCCAATACCCCGAGGCGATTTTCGTCAACAGCGAAAGCGCCGAGTTCCCCAGGTAACGAATCTTGGGAATCGTGTTCCATGCGTCTCCGGTTACCAAACGGTTCCCCTTCGAGTAATCCGCGCGATCCGCAAGAATTGGTTCTATTACGGCTGGCAAATCGTCGGGATCCATTTGCGCGTCTCCCGCCATGACCACCGCAATATCAATATCATGATCCCGGCACCACTTATACCCGCTGGCAATAGCGCCCCCAACGCCCTGGTTGATTTCATGACGGATCAACACGACCTTTTTCGGTTTTCGTTTCGCGTACCCTTCCACAATTTCCGCCGTCTTATCCGCGCTGCAATCATCCACCACAACGATCTTGTCAACAAAACCGGGCATGGTTTCGATGACGCGACCAATGAGCAGTTCTTCCTGGTACGCGGGGACAACGACAGCGATTTTTTTCTTCTTGACCATTCTGGACTCCATTACCTTGCTTCAACAAGAGACTCTTACGAACCATAATTATACGGCTTTAAAACCAGGTTTGAGAGCAAAGAAAGATCGAAAATTCTCGCTTGCTCTTGCGCCTGATCCTATCAGGAGCATCGTACTCAGAGTTATTCACCGATGTTACGCGCCGTCTTGAGGGTTTAGGTAAAGACCCAACCTGATTCACGAGAACCTTCGGGGCGCTCGGCGTAAAGCGAGTTATTCAGGATCAGCGCTTCACGAAAGTTCATGCGCCAGTTCGATTGGGCAAGCAAATCGTGTCGCATGCCTTGACGCAGCGCGACCGCGTCAAGAACCTCGTTTCGGAGTTATTCAGTATACCTGACAGGGATCTTAAGATAATCGCTATCATCAAGCGGAAGTTCAGATATATCAACTCGCGGATCCAAAAATTCGCGCGTAAGATCGTTGATCCAATAATATTCAAAGACGGGATGATCGTCCGTATTGTACCGGTAACCTTTCAAATCGTCCGCGTGAAGGGTCACGAGGGAGATTTCGCGATAACGAAGATCATCTTGATCGACCTCAACATTCCCGGGGGTTGTGGCAAAATACTCGGAATAGATATCGTTGGTGATCAACGCTTCCTGAAAATCGATATCCGCATTACGTCCAAAATACATGTGATAATCGCCTGAGGGCCAGATCGCGGTTTCAAACACGGTTAACGCATCCACCGCATGGCCAACTTTCGGGCGAACAGCAACGTAGCCATTCGGCGATAACAGATCATGCAAAACGCCAAAGAATTCCACCGTGAACAAACTCGCCGACCCGCTATGCCAGGGTTCGTTCACCTTGTTCTGAATCAAATCGAACTTTTCGCCGGCAATCAGCGCCCGTTGCGCATATCGCCTTCCGTCGTCAATGACAATTTTTACACGCGGGTCTTGAAACATTCTCTGATACGGCGGGGCTGTATGTTCCTTGACGGCGTCGATAATTTCATCCGAAATGTCCACGATTACGATCTCTTCGACAAAATCATAATCAAGCAATGCGTTAACCAAATAACCATGTCCCAACCCTATGATCAAAACCCGTTTAGGTCGAAATTCAGGGTCCAACGCCATCATGAGAGACATATTCCACCGCCAAGCTTCGTACTGCTCATAAGGTTCCGGGTCTCTTACAATGGCAGATGCGGACGCCGTTCTATACATGTCGACAATTGTATAGAATCGATCCGTGGGGACGACTGTCACTACGCCATTTCGTCCCTCATAAATTTCAACCGGCTTATAACGACCCAAACTAAACCGCATAAAATAATCTCGCGGGATTAAAGTCATGCAGATCGCAAAAATCATCACCAATAACAGCATTCGCCTACCATTGACCCGAAACGGTTTTTTCTCCTGTGACGCCAAAAGAACAGATACGCCTATGAGGATCAATGCCAGTACGATAATCAATGAACCAACGGCGCCAAACCATTCAAAGAAAAACAGCCCGGCAAAAAACGAGCCCAGTATGTTTCCTACGGTATACCAGAAAAGTAACAAAGCAAAGCGGCTGCCAGCCATCCCAATGGTGGTCGTTGCAATTCGCGCAATCAGCGGGAAAAAACCCGCCAAGGGGACAATACCTATCATGAAAACCAGCGAAAAAACAAATGAAATAACAGGGTTGGGATCTCCAACTCGCGCATAGGTCACTTCGCTGACCAATTGTCCGTTGAACGACGTGAATACGAGGGCGCCCAATCGCGCAAACAAACTCGGGGACAGAAGAAATGGAATTGTCAATAAGATTATTGCGCCCGCGCCTAAGCGGAGAATCAAATTTGATCGATTGGAAAAATTGCGGTCAACCCACAACCCGCCGATATAGTTTCCAGCCGCCATCAACACAAGAAAACCAGACAACATCACCGGATAGACCAACGACGCCATAGTGAGGTAATTGCTCAGCACGCGAAACAATATCATTTCCAAAGCCAGGCTGGAAAACCCGAGCAAAAAAGACGGGACAATTAACTCTACTGGGAATTTTAGGGGATTTTGCCTAAACGGCTCTTCGGCTTCCTGGGAACCCGGCAGAAGCGCCTCTTTTTTGTATACAACATAAACCACGAATGAAACGATCAGATATAAAACCGAAGACAATTGAACCACGCCCGTAAAACCCACGCTTTCGATCAACAAGAAATTAGTAATCAAAGCGCCGATTGCCGACCCAAATGTATTAATCCCGTAGAAGAATCCTTCTGTTTTTCCAAGCGTCCCCAGATCCTTTTTCATTAATTCAATCACAATGGGCGTCGTCATTCCCATAAAAAAAACGGGGAGAAACATCAATACTAAATTGATCAACAAGTCAGAAAGGATCGAAGTGGGAACGACCGGGATCAACCACTTGTTTACAGCGCGTAAAATCCAAAGCGAGAAGAAACCGTACACGCCGATAAAACAATTGATAAGACTATAATTACGGAGCAGGTTATCTTTATAACGATAGACAAAGTATCCCGCATAAAGAGACCCAAAACCAAGTCCGCTCATAAAAATAACCACGATAATGGCAACCGATATCGAATCAACCCCCACTACTTGAGCAAGAACTTTCTGCCAAATTACCTGAAACGAGATTGCGGCAAATCCTGACAGAAAGAATAATACGGTAAATATTGATTGAATTGTGAAGTTTCTTTTCATGTAAAGCGCCTCATTTCTTTAGAGAATTACTTTGACGATCTGGCTTAATCGGAAGAAAACATGAGGGATCAATCTAAAACAACCAGGCGCTTCGCACGTCGATCATCAAGCGACGCGCTGGCGCATGTGAAATAAATTCCTTTTCACTCGCAGTGAGCGGAACGCCCTCTTGTCTTATTCCTGAAATGCTACCCAAGCCGAGGACATTTCCAATCCAGGCGCGGATATTAAGAACCTATCAGAGGTCCGCTTTGCCTCAAGTCGAAAACGGACACCTATCGATACTTCATGTCTGTTGTTTCGTCTCACCGGGAAGAATTCTTTCACCCTGCGCCCAGTTTGTGATAAACAAGCCCGGCAGATTGCGCGCCTTCCAAACTGTAAACCCGCCTCCCATCCACCAGCACAGGCGAGCTCAGCGCAGACTTCAACTTACTCAAATCCATCGTCTTGTATTCGCTATGCGCCACCATCACCACCGCTGCGTCGCAGCCTTTGACCTTTTCATAGACATCACCGTTATATTCCGCGATCCATGGGTCGTGGATGACCGGCTCCGCGCCGAGTTCATAGAGACGCGCGACAAGCGAACGAGTCGGGCTATTGCGGGTATCGTCACTGTCTTCGAGATAGGCATATCCCAGCACGGCAATGCGAGCATCAAGGATAGGCTTGCCAACACCCGCGAGCGCGTCTTCCAGCAGTTTAACCATGTGAAGGGGCATCGAGTCGTTTACCGAACGCGCGGCAGGGATCAAACGTAACTGGACTCCTTTTTCCTCCACACCGTGGACGAGAAGCCACGGGTCTTTCGGGATGCAGTGCCCGCCGACTCCCGCGCCGGGCAGGTGCATCTGTCGTTGCGGGCTTTTATTCACCAGTTCGCGCACTTTCCACACGTCGCCGCCCGCCGCTTCGGCAACCAGCGCCACTTCATTTGCAAACGCGATCTGCACGTCGCGATAGGCATTCTCCACCGTTTTCACCAGTTCAGCGGTAATGCAATCTGCCGGGTCGAGATCAGCTTCGACAAAATTCTTGTACAGCGCGATCATCGTCTCCGAGGTTTCAGGCGTCATGCCGCCCACTACGCGACTCATCTTGCGCAGATTGTTCAATAGTTTGCCGGGCATCACACGTTCGGGACAATTGCCGAGGAAGAAGCCTTCGTTCACTTTCTTTCCGCTTTGTTTTTCGAGCAACGGCAGAACAAGGTCGTTCATCGTGCGCGGCGCGATCGTGGATTCGATAATGACCAGCGCGCCATGCTTCATCACCGACGCGAGGCTGGTCAATGCCGCGCGTAACGCGTTATAACGCGGAATATGGTTATCGTCCACCGGCGTTTCGACGGCTACGATAAAAACGTCACGGTCAGCCAGTTCTTTATAATCAGCGGTGGCGCGCAAACGACCGGAGGAAATCCCTTCCTGCAAGAGTTCCGCCAACCCCGGCTCAAAACCTTCAATAGGGTTAATGCCGGCGTTGATCTTCTCAGCCAGCCCAGGTTTAATATCCACACCGAGAACGTCCAGCCCCTGACCGGCAAACAGCGCGGCAACCGGTAAGCCGACATATCCCTGCCCGATGACAGCCAGTTTCGCAGTCTTGGTTTCGATGCGCGCGCGAAGTTCATTGAGATTCATTGTAAATCAACCACCTGATGCGTGTGCCCCGATTCCACAAGGGCGAGAGAAATTTTCAAGGCGGCGAGGCCATCTTCCCCGGTGATGGGAACGGGGTTTCCATCCTGTAATGCTTTGAGGAACGATTGCAACTCCGCTTTCAACGGCTCGAAGCGCGGGATGGCGTAACGGGTCATACTGCCTTCGCTCACGCCCTTGATGGTCTGGAGCGTTGCCCATTGCACCGTGTTGACAAGGGAATTCTCGTAAAAATACAGATCCTGCGTGAGCGCGTCGGCGCGGAACATGCCGCGCTCGCCCAGCACGCAGACTTCGCGGATCTTCGTCGGCGTGAGCCAGTTGATCTCAAGCCCGCCAATGATCCCGTCGGGGAAACGAAGCGTCGCCCACAGCAGGTCTTCATGATCGGTGTGAATCCGCTGTTCGATCTCGGAGTAGACGCGCGTGGGATTCGTGCCGGCGAGGAAACGCATAATATCCACATCGTGCGGCGCGAGGTCAATGACCACGCCCACATCCTGAATGCGCGCGGGGAACGGACCCGCGCGGCGGCAGAAAATTTGATAGATGCGCCCGAGTTCGCCCGCGTCCAATTTTTGTTTGAGCGCTTGCAAGGCTGGGTCGAAACGCACCACATGACCCACCATCAATTGTTTGTTCATCGCGCGCGCTTTGTCGATGAGGCGCGCGCCTTCTTCCACCGTTGCGGCAATCGGTTTTTCGATCAGAACATTCACGCCAGCGTCAAGCGCGTCCATGCCCACTTTTTCGTGCAATGCTGTGGGAACAACGACCGAGACCGCATCGGGTTTTTCTTTGTCAAGCATTTCGCGATGGTCGGTATACGCGCGGATTCCAAATTTCTCCGCAGTCGAATCGGCGCGGATCGAATCGGAATCGGAGATCGCAACCAGGTCCGCTTCGGGGAGTTCGCTGTACACGCGGGCGTGATGCCGTCCCATCGTGCCAACGCCGATGACTGCTACTTTCATCCGCTCTTCTCCATGAAATCATTGACCGTGCTCACGATGGTCTCAAGATCGGAGGGACTCAACGCGGGATGCACAGGCAGAGATAAAACTTCGGTTGTTGCAAATTCTGTTTCAGGCAAACTTTGGTTATAGCCCAAATCTTTCACGTAAAAATTTTGCTTATGGATCGGCACCGGATAATAGACTTCGGAACCAACTCCGTTTTCGTTCAGGTAGGCGCGGAGCGTGTCGCGTTTGCCGTTCGGAACGCGGATCGTGTATTGATGGAAGACATGCGTCTGCCCTTCGGGGGCGAAAGGCGTTCGGACGCCCTTCAAGTTGGCGCTCAAGAATTCGGCATTCGCGCGCCGTTGGGCATTGAACTTCTCGAGCTTCTGCAATTGCGCCAGCCCGATCGCGGCATGGATGTCGGTCATGCGGAAGTTGTACCCGAGCATATCGTGATAGTAACGCACGCGCATTCCATGCTGGCGGAAGACGCGGCACAACTCGTCAATAGTCGAATCGTTGGTCGTGATCATGCCGCCCTCGGCGGAGGTCATATTTTTGGTCGGGTACAACGAGAATGTTCCCGTCCCCATCGAACCGACCTTTTTGCCTTTGTACTCCGCGCTGTGACTCTGACACGCGTCTTCGATGACCGCCAGTCCGTGTTTTTCGGCGATCTTCATGATCGGGTCCATGTCGCAGGACAAGCCGTAGAGGTGCACAGGCAGGATCGCTTTTGTTTTTTTCGTGATCGCGGCTTCGATCTTTGCCGGGTCCATGTTGAACGTGCGCGGGTCAATATCCACGAACACAGGTCTGGCGCCGGTGAACAACGCGCTGTTGGCGGAGGCAATGAACGTGAACGCGGAAGTGATCACCTCGTCGCCTTCGCCGATCCCGTGCGCGAGCATGGCGAGATGCAATGCGGTTGTGCCGGAGGATGCGGCGATGGCATGCTTCACGCCGCACATCGCGGCGAACCCTTCCTCGAAGGCTTTCACGCGCGGTCCCTGCGCAATGATGCCCGAATCCAAAACTTCCATTACCGCTTGTTTTTCTTCCGCCCCCATTTGAGGTTTCGCCATGTGGATCATTGAGTCATCTCCCATTCCTTTATGGATACTTCATGCGCGCGCCCGCATTTCGGGCATTTTAATTTCACAGCATTACCAGCCTGTGAATCTTTTTCAAACATCTCGCCGCACGCGCAGACGAATCCGCGCAAACGCGCCGGGTTGCCGAAGACCAGTCCATGCGCGGGGACATCTTTCGTCACCACGCTTCCAGAGCCGACCATTGCCCACTCGCCGATGGTGATCCCGCATCGAATTGTAGAGTTAGCCCCGAGCGCCGCGCCTTTTTGGATGCGCGTTTCACTCAGCACCCAATCGTCCGCGGCTTTGAGCGAACCATCTGGGTTAACCGCGCGCGGGCGCATATCATTGGTGAAGCAGACGTGAGGTCCCACAAAGACGCCGTCTTCGATTGCCACGCCATGATAAACCGAAACATAGTTTTGGATCTTCACGTTATCCCCAATCGGCACGCCGGCATCCACATACACGCCTTTACCGATGATCGAATTGGTTCCGATCTTCACGCCCTCGCGTACCTGCGCGTGATGCCAGATGCTCGAGCCTTCGCCGATCTCTGCTTTGTCTGAAACTTCTGCGGTTGGATGAATGCGGACTCCCATTATTGGTTTCCCTTCTTGGTTTTTTCGATCAAACGATAATCTTGTCCTACTACTTTCAACAATATGCCATTCGGCGAATCGAGCAGGCGGATTCCTGCTTCGATGCAGGTCAGCCGCAAAATATCTACAAGTTCATCCTCGCCTTGAATGTAGGCTTGGGTGATTCCCTTGTGTTGGAGGTCGCCGACAAAAGACTTTGCCTTGTTGCGAAAATCGCCATAGACTTTGAGCGAGTCGCGGGCGTAGTTCAAGGCGCGTTGGGTGAACACAGCCATCCCGTCGGGGGTGAGATCGTACTTCAGCCGCGTGCGGTCAAGATGCGAAACCTTGATCCAGCCGCGAACGATCAGCCGCTTCACGTACCAGTTGACGCTTCCGACGGCGATGCCGAGGCGGTCCGAAAGATTCGACTGTGTGACCATCGAATCCTGGGCGATTTCATTGAGCAGGGAGTATTCGTGAGGTTTGATTTCGGTCATGCGAGCATTCAGTTTCTGAATTCTCACACAGAAATTTGTCCCTGTCAAGTCAAAACAAACCGTCCAGCAGGTTTCTACTCAGGAGTTATTCCTTAAATCAAACCTGCGGGAAATTCTCCGTTAATTCAATTCGTCTCGCAAAATTTGAGCAATCTTCTCCGCCGCGTGACCATCCCCATACAACAGCGGACGCTCCCTTGCCGGCTTCCATGTTCCATATAAAGCACGGATACGCTTCGCGTCCACGCCCGCGAGGCTGTTCCAACCAGCGGAGACCGTTTCCACCCATTCGGTTTCATCGCGCAACGTGATGCACCGCGCACCGAGCAAATATGCTTCCTTTTGCATCCCGCCGGAATCAGTGAGAATGCAATCCGCGTTTTCTTGCAATTGCAAAATATCCAACGGACCCAGCGGCTCGATCAACGACACATTCTCGTTGATGGCAAACTTCCACTCTTCGATTCTCTTCCGCGTACGCGGATGCACTGGGAAGATCACCCGCGTCGGCAGTGAGCCAAGCGCGTCTAAAATGGATTGCATGTTGGTTCGATCATCCGTATTCCCCGCGCGATGCACGGTCGCCAGCGCGTACTCCCCTTTCTTCAAACTCATCCGCTCCAAGATCTGCGACTTCGCGCGCGCGATCTCAAGATTACGCAACAGCGCGTCATATATCACATCGCCGATCTGATGGACACCTTTCGTGATTCCCTCTTTTTGCAAATTTTTGATCGCCGCGTCGGTGGGACAAAACAACCAACTGGATACGTGATCGGTCAGCACGCGGTTGACCTCTTCCGGCATTGCTCGGTTATAGGACCTCAAGCCTGCCTCCACATGCGCGAGTGGAATCCCCGCCTTTGCCGCCGTCAACGCGCCCGCCAGCGTGGAATTTGTATCGCCATAGACCAGCACACAATCAGGCTTGACCGCTGAAATTACTTTTTCCAACTCGATCAGCATCATACCGGTTTGCGCGCCGTGAGTCCCGCCGCCGATGCCGAGATTGAAATCGGGCTGGCGCATGTCCATCTCTTTGAAGAAGAGGTCAGACATCTCGTAATCATAGTGTTGACCTGTATGGATCATCACTTCATTAAAATGCGAAGTCAGCGCGCGCGACACCGGCGCGGCTTTGATGAATTGAGGTCGTGCGCCAACAATGGAGGCAATTGTTTTCATTAGCTATTCCGGCAGCCACACTTCCGCTGAACCGGCAAGGCAGATCTTCCCGTCTGAGTTGAGAATCGTTGTATCTAACACCAATCTCCGTTTTTCTACATTGACTTGCGTTACTTTCACTTCCACCTTCACCGTCGAATCAACAAAGACCGGGCGTTTGAACGAAGAGTTTTGCGAAATGTACACCGTGCCTTCGCCGGGAAAATCCATGCCCAGCGCTTTCGAGATCAACCCGCCGAGGAACGCGCCGTGAACAATTCTCTTTTTAAAGAACGAGTTCTCGGCAAAACTTTCATCGAGATGGATCGGATTCGAATCGCCGACCACCTCGGCGAAACGATTCACATCATCCGCCGAAATGAACCGCTCGAACGAAAAGCCGTCGCCTTCTTTGAAATTGAATTCTCGCATCACTTCTCTTTTTCGACGATTTCAAGCAGATAGTCGCCGTAGCTATTGCCGCGCAACGCTTCGCCGAGTTTTCGCAACTGCTCGCGATTGATGAAACTCATTCGATAGGCGATCTCTTCCGGGCACGAGATCATCAATCCCTGCCGGTTCTGGATCGCTTCGATGAACATCGCCGCCTGCAACAACGAGTCGTGTGTGCCGGCGTCGAGCCAAGCCACGCCGCGCCCGAACACGCGCACTTTCAGATTCCCTTGTTCAAGATAAAGTTTGTTCAGATCCGTGATCTCGATCTCGCCGCGCGCCGAGGGCTTGACCTTCTCAGCCAATTGCACCACTTGATTATCGTAAAAATAAATGCCCGGCACAGCAAAATTGGACTTCGGCGATGCGGGTTTCTCTTCGATGCTGATCACATTCTCGTCAGCATCGAACTCGACAATACCGTAGCGCTCCGGGTCGGTGACGCGATAGCCGAAGATGAACGCGCCCTCGGTCAACGACGCGCACTTTTGCAACAGCGAGATCATCCCTTCGCCGTAAAAAATATTGTCGCCCAAAATTAAACACACCGGGCTGTCGCCGATAAACTCGCGCCCAACCAAAAACGCATCCGCAAGTCCGCGCGGCTCGGCTTGTTCTTTGTATTCGAATTTCATTCCCCAGTGCGAGCCATCTTTCAACAATTCACGAAACGCGGGCAGCGCGTCCGGTGTGCTGATGATCAACACCTCGCGTATCCCCGCCAGCATCAACATCGAAAGCGGATAATACACCATCGGTTTGTCGTACACGGGCAACAACTGTTTGCTCATGGCGATCGTCAACGGATAGAGCCGCGTGCCTTTGCCGCCCGCCAAAATGATTCCCTTCATTTCGACTCCTTCTCGGCGCGCCACGCATAATTTTTCTTGATCCACTCGCCGTACGCGCCGCCGCTTACTTGATCCACCCACTCTGGATTTTGCAAATACCATTCAATCGTTTGACGTAAACCCGCTTCAAACCGGACCTCAGCCTGCCACCCCAATTGACGCTGAATCTTCCCCGCGTCGATCGCGTAGCGGCGGTCGTGCCCCGGGCGGTCGGTCACAAAACGGATCAGCTCTTTGTAGCTCTTCAATCCCTGCTCACGGAGTTGATTCACTTCCTCCGGCGGCGCGACCTCATCGAGGATACTGCAAATTTGATTCACAAGATCGAGATTCTTCTGCTCGTTGCTCCCGCCCACAACATACACTTCGCCCGGCGCTCCTTTTTCAAACGCGAGTCGAATC
>WBZL01000773.1_pt1 | contig 35359 bp, 23 predicted proteins | sample 5204291 | NCBI WGS metagenome assembly WBZL01 (sample SAMN12344345, study PRJNA552823) | activated sludge metagenome | biome: Activated sludge suspended growth; feature: Nitrification reactor; material: Wastewater; isolation source: activated sludge from nitrification reactor of wastewater...
GCGTGAACGGCGGTTACTCCCAGACCGACGTGCGAGAGCTGGCGCGCTGCCTCACCGGCTGGACCCTGGCCCGCCGCGGCGACTTTGCGTTCGACCCGAACGGGCACGATTTCGGGGCGAAGACGGTGCTGGGGGTGACGATCGCGTCGATCCCGTCCACGGCCGCCGCCCAGGGGAAGACCGATGGCGACACGATGGTCGCCTTCCTCGGCAAACACGCAAAGACGGCGGAGTACGTGTCGTGGAAGATGCTGCGCTTCTTCCTGCAGTACGACCCGAGCGCGGCCCAGGTTGCTGCGGTGGCTTCGGTGTACGCGAAGACCGGGGGCGACATCCCGTCCATGGTGCGCGCCGTACTGACGCCGTCCAACCTGCTGGCCGCCACCCCGAAGTACAAGCGGCCGTATACCTACCTGCTCGGCGCCATGCGGGCCACGATCGACCCGTCGAAAGTCTCGCCACGCATCACGCAGCTGACGTTCCGCTACCTGCCCCTCATGGGACAGGGGCTCTTCGCGTGGGAGCCCCCCGACGGCTACCCGGACCGCGCCGATTACTGGGCAGGGGGCGTGCTGCAGCGGTGGAACTTCGCCAACTACATCACGACCACGACGTCCACCGAGGCCTCGATGGACCTGGCGCGCTTCTGGAACGCGACCACGGTGAGCGCCAACACCCCGGACACCGTGCTCGATGGCATCAACCGGCACCTCTTCGGGGGTGAGATGCCCGACCGGCTGAAGGCCCAGGTGCGAACGTACCTGACGGCCGGCACGCTCAACGTGTCCCGTGCGCGGGAAGGGGTCGCCCTCGCGCTGAGTTCGTCCGCGTATTCCTGGCTCTGACCACGCACTGCACCCACCCGACCGGAGTCCTTCATGAGCGGACTGGAACACGACGACTGCGCGTGTAACGAGTACAACGAACTGACCACCCGCCGCGACTTCCTCGCGACGACCGGCGGCCTCAGCGGCGCGGCACTTTTTGCGTGGGCCCACCCGGACTGGCTGCCCAAGGTCTCGTTCGCGGACTCGTTCGTCGCCGAGCGCGACGTGATCGTCTCGGTCTTCCTGCGGGGTGGCGCGGATGGCCTCTCGCTCTGCGTGCCGTTTGGTGATCCGCTCTACTACTCGGGGCGCCCCACCATCGCGATCCCGCGGCCGGACAGCACTGCCGCGAACCGGGCGATCGCTCTCGACAACTTCTTCGGATTCCCGCAGGGGATGCGCTTCCTCGTGCCGGCGTACCAGGCGGGCCAACTCCTGGTGGTACACGGCGCCGGCCTCACGTACAACACGCGATCGCACTTCGATGCCCAGCACTACATGGAGCTGGGCAAGGCCGCGGACCCGACCCTGAACACCGGGTGGCTGGGCCGTCACCTGGCGATGACCTCCCCGATGAAGAATGGGGCGTCACTCCGGGCCATCACCATCGCGGACGGCCTCGCGGAAACGCTCAAGGGGTCCCCGAAGGCGCTGCCGATCGCCGACCCGGCGAACTATGGAATCGCTGGGAGTACCTCAACCAGGGATGCCCGGCAGAATTGGCTCGCCGCTGAATACGGGGAAACCATCGACCCCGTCAAGGCAGCGGCGCAGGACGCGCTCAACACGATCACGATGTTGCGCAGCCTGAACGTTGGCGGCTACCAGCCCGCCAACGGCGCGACCTATCCCAACACCGGCCTCGGACGCGGGCTACGCAACTCGGCCGCGCTCATCAAGGCGGACATCGGCGTCGAGGCGGTCCACCTCGACATCGGCGGTTGGGACACGCACACCAACCAGGACCCCCTGGGCGGCAGCATGAACGGCACCATGACGCAGCTGTCGCAAGCGCTGGGCGCGTTCTGGCAGGATTGCATCGCGTCAGGACTCACCCAGAACGTGACGGTCGTCGTGCTCTCCGAGTTCGGTCGCAACGTGCGCGAAAATGGCAGCCGTGGCACTGACCACGGTCGCGCCACGGCGATGTTTGCGATGGGCCGCGGGATCAACGGCGGCCGGGTGCTCACCAACAACTGGCGCCCGCTGGCGATCGAGAACCTCGCGGACCGCCAGGACCTGGCTGTCACGATCGACCACCGCGACATCCTGGCCGAGATCGTCCAGAACCGGCTGGGCAACACCAACCTTGGGGTGGTGTTCCCGGGGTATACGCCGGTGATGCGCGGGGTTACGCGGTAGCCTGACGACGCTGGGCCCCAGCGTTCGCGGGGGCGGGACGGAGACAGCGCCGGGCTCCCGCACGCGGCTGAGCGGCGCTTCCCACCTCAGGGGACGACGTTCACCTCGCCCTTCATCCCGGGATGCAGGGTGCAGTCGTACGGAAAGAGGCCCACCGTCCCGAACGTGCGGGCGATCCGGACGTTGGACGTCACCTGGATATCCTGCGGCACACCGGTCTTCGGCTCGAAGATCACGTTGTGCGGCAGCTGCGGAAATTCGAACGTGACCGTCCCGCCCTGCTTGATCACCGTCGTGAACGGGGTGAAGGAGAGCCCGGGCATCGACACCAGCGCGGTCGTGGGGGCGGCGCCGACGGTGACACGTGTGGTGCCCACCTTGCCATCGATCGTGGCCGTGACATCCGTCTGGCCGGCGGCCACGCCCGTGACGACACCGGAGGACGTCACCGAGACGACGGCCGTGTTGGCCGATCGCCATGTGGTCGGCCCTCCCGGCACAGTATTGCCGGCCGCATCCTGCGCGGTCGCGGCGAGTTGCTCGGTCTGGCCGACCAGCAGCACGATCGCATTGGCGTTCATCTTCACGCTGGCCACACCTGATCCCCCGGTCGGGGAGTCGGAGCCACCGCATCCCAGGACGGCCATCAGTGTGAGCAGCCAGTATCGTCGCGTCATGTCGTTCGTTCCTCCATCAGCCGTAGACCATCATGTCGCGCGGCGGTCACGCGCGGTGACCGCGCTCACAGCCCGGCATCCCAGCCCGTGCTCGGCGCAATACACACCATGCTGATCGTGAAAGACCTGATGCGGGGCATCTTCCCACTCGAACCTGACGAGGTAGACCGCCTCGACGCGCGTCCGGGTCCCGACGGTCGCGTGAGGATCGAGGTGCTCGATGCGCACCTGCTCCGGGAAGAAGTCGAGCTGCCTGGACATGGGGCAGCACAATGTAGCGAACCCCGCCTCGCGGCCGGAGTGGTCGGCAGGTCACGGCCACCGGGTTAGCTTGGTGCATGCTGTACCGGCTCTCGGCCCTGCTGCTCGCCGCCGTCGCGTTCCTTCTGCGCGCCGTCTCCATCGGGGACCTCCCGCAGGTGTACGTCTTCAAGCCACTGGCGACGCTGCTGGTCATCGCACTCGCGGTCAGTGACACGCGGCAGGTGGCAGGCCCGTACCGCACGTGGGTGGTCGCCGGCCTGGTGGCCTCACTGGTGGGCGACGTGCTGTTGATGCTGCCGCAGGACCTCTTTCTCCCGGGGCTGGGCGCGTTCCTGGTCGCGCACCTGTGTTACCTTCGCGCCTTCACGCGGGACGCGCGCTTCAGCGGGGTGCTGTTGACGGGGGTACCCCTGGTCGTGGTCGCGGGGGTGGTGTTGCGGCTGATGTGGCCCGGGCTCGGGGGGCTGGCGGTGCCGGTGGTGCTGTACGTCGCGGTCATCGTGCTGATGGCCTGGCAGGCTCTCGAGCGGTGGCGTCAGGGATCACACGGTGGGGCGGCATGGGCTGCCGCCGGGGCGCTGCTTTTCATGGCGTCGGACGCCGCGTTAGGCATCGCGCGTTTCCGGGGGGCGTTCCCCGGGTCCCAGGTCTTCGTGCTGGCGACCTACTATGCCGCGCAGTTCCTCATCGCCGGGTCGGTCCGGCGTCGAGGCCACCTCCGGATCGGGTGATGCATGCTGATTGAGGTTGCGGTCGATACGGTGGCCGACGCGATCGAGGCCGCTGCTGCCGGGGCGGACCGCATCGAGTTGTGCGCCGCGTTGGGCGAGGGGGGCACGACGCCGAGCGCGGGGACGATGCGCGCGGCGGTCGCTCGCGTCGACGTGCCCGTGTTCGTGATGATCCGGCCGCGCGCCGGCGACTTTCTCTACAGTGCGCTGGACATCGATGTGATGCTGCGCGACATCGAGCTGGCCAAGCAGTGCGGGATCCACGGGATCGTGAGCGGGGCCATGCAGCCGAACGGGACGATCGATGAGGAAGGAACGGAGGCGTTGATCGAGGCGGCCTCTCCCCTCCCCTTCACGTTCCACCGGGCCTTTGACCAGGCGCGCAACCTGAACGAGGCGCTCGACACCTGCCTTGGCCTGGGGGTATCCCGGGTCCTCACGTCAGGGGGACATGCGACAGCGGTCGAAGGGGCCGAGGTGATCCGAGCGCTGGCGGGGCGAGGCGGAGGGCACCTCTCGGTGATGGCCGGGGGTGGCGTACGCGCCCCCCACGTGCGGGACCTGGCCACCAGAACCGGCGTGCTCGAGTTCCACCTTGGGCCGCGCCGAACGCTTCGGGGCGCGATGAAGATGAGCGGGGACGTCGACGCCTGGCGCGCGTGGACCGGGCTCGATGCCGCGGAAGTCGCCGCCACCGTACAGGCCGCGCGCCGTTAGTCGACGACCCGCTGCCCACGCGGCGGCGGCCGACGCCCTGCGTCATCCGTGCACATCGCCGCCGGCCATGTGATCCCCCTCGCCCTCGACCTCCTCGTGCGGGTCCAGGGCATCGAGTTCCTGCGGCGTGTACCAGCGCGCGAGGCTGAGTCGGAGGGGCACCAGGGCCGCGATCAGCACGGGAAAGAGGATGCCAAGTCGGCTGGCCTTGAGCACCCAGAGGGCGGCGAGGCCACCGACCTGCACGGCGGTGAAGGCATGAATCCGGCCACGCGCCACGCGGCGCACCGCATGTGTTGACGGGTAGAGACGTGAATCGGTGAACCAGAGGAGGAATCGCTCCCAGAACTGGTTGCCGGCCAGCGTGTTGAAACCCATGAAGAGGAAGAGCCCGAAGAGCACCGCCATCGGGATCGTCTTGATGAGCGGAAGGATCAGGACCGAGCCAGCGATCAGGACGTGGATCATGAGCCCTGACACGCGGTTCTCGCGGACCGACCGGATGACCTCGCGCTGCGTCCCATTCGCCTCGACGACCTCAGTGGTCGCGAGGCTTCGCACATGGTTGAGCGAGTGCACGGTCGCCGCCACGATCCAGGGGAGCGCGAACAGCGACCCCACACCGACGATCACGGCCACGACCAGGAGGTCGAGATGGAATCCCGCGCCCTTGCGCAGTTTGTGTGCCGGGGCGTTGACCAGGCGCGTGGTGATGTTCTGGTCGAGGAAGAGGAGGATCGTCGCCATCAGGGCAGGGGCGATGGTGGCGAAGATCGCCCACGTCGGGAGGGCCCGGAGGTCGACGAACCAGGCGCGACCGGTCGTCGTCCCGAACACCTCGGGGACCGCCGGGACGGGCAGGGTGACCTCGGGGAGCGTCAGGGCGACCACCGTCATGGCGGCGATGGCGATGGTCGGGCCGAAGTCGGAGAGAAAGGCGCGTGCGGTCGGGTTGAGGTACCGGCCGCGGGCCGCCCCCTTGAAGGTGCGGGCGATCGTGTAGGTCCCCAGGCTGAGGACGACGCCCAGCAGGGCCGCGGTCAGGTTGCGGGGGGTGGCGGTGAACGGGCTCGCCATGGAGCTGATCGCTTCGACGATGAAGATCACCGCGATGAGGGCCGCGAAGATCTCATCGGTGAAGCGCGTGAAGTGGCGCATCAGGACGCTGGCGTCCGTGACGGCGCAGACCACGAGGAGGAGGGCGGACCAGATCCCGGTCCACGCGTAGGTCGCGAGAAACGGCAGCTCCAGTTGTTCGCACGTGACGTACAGCAGCCCGGTGAAGATCACGATCGGGCCGGTGCCGCCAAGGATGGTCAGGGGCTGACCGGAAAACAGGGCAAACGCGATCCCGCCGATGGCCGTCGCGACGATCATTTCCGTCGTACCGATGGTGCCACCGGTCACGACGGCAGAGAGCCCACCGAACGCGACCGCGTTCGCGAGGCACGCAAAGAAGAGAAAGAGGGTGGAGGCGAGGACCTTGGGGTGCAGGCCCTGACGGAAGTCATCGACGTAGTGCGGGCGTCGACGTCGCAGGTCCTCCAGCAAGCCGCCGGCGAAACGACCGGTGAAGGTGAAACCGTCGTCCGGCGGGCTCGTGGCGGTGGTGCGAGTGGCGATGGGGGTTCGGCGGGACATGCCGAATATGTAGTCAGATCTATCGAATCGCGCCACGAATACAGAAATTTTGCCTCAACACCCTCTCATGCCTTGCGATCCGGCCGTGGAGTGACCGGGGCGTGCCGGCACCACCGGGAGACCATCAGGAACATTCCGATCGACCCGACCAGGGCGACCGCGGTCCCGCTGACTCCGGCCGGCATCGTGAGCACGCCGCGCCACACGAGCCCCTCGAGCCCGAGCGTGAGGGCGAGACCGGTTGCGATGGACGCGATCGCTCCCTGCCGGGTGGCACCGGACCAGTTGAGCCCGATGGCAAGCGGGGCGGTCAACGTGGAGGCAAACAATCCCCAGCCGAAAATGCCGAGGAAGGCCACCAGCGTGGTGGACGCGAGGGCGACCAGGGTGGCGAGGAGCGCGAGGGCCAGTGTTGCACCACGTCCGGCGCGCAGGGGATCGCGCCAGCCCCCGCCCACCCAGCGGGGAATGTCGTGGGTGATCGCGGCCGCCCCGACATTGAGGAAGGCGTTGACCGAGCTCATGATGGCGGCCGCGACGCCGGCGAAGACGAGCCCCGCGAGGGCGGCCGGGGCGAAGCCGAGCAGGAACGCCGGGGTCGCGTCGTCGGGGCGCGCCAGCGGCGGTAACTCGCCACGGGCCACAAGCGCGCGCACCACGAGGCCCACCCCGACGAAGAGCAGGAGGGTCAGGGCCATCACCAGGTTCATCACCGCCGGGTACCAGCGCAGGCGAGACGGATCCCGGAGCATGTAGAACTTGCTGATGACGTGCGGCTGGCCCAGGGCCCCGACCCCGAAGACGAAGAACCACGAGAGCGCGGCGAGTGGCGTGAGACGTCCAAAGGGGGAGAGCAGCGCCGGATCGGCCTGCATCAGATCGGAGGTTATCCCCTGCACCCCGCCCCCGACCTCCAGGACACGCCCCATCACCGCCACGGACGCCATGGCCATGAGCGAACCCTGGAGCACGTCGGTGTACACGCCGGCCAGGATCCCGCCGCCAACCGAATACGCCGCGGTGACCAGTGCCCCGACGACGATCGACGCGGGAAGCCCCCACCCGAAGACCGCGTCCAGCACCAGCCCGAGCGCCAGCAGGTTCGTCGCCACGTATCCGATCGCCGCCAGGACAATCGCGACACCGGCCAGCCCCTGCGCCGCCGGCGAGTCATAGCGGGCGCCGATCGCGTCGGGCACGGTCAGGAGGGTGCGCTCGGCGGCGAGTGCGCGCAGCGGACGCGCCAGGACCCACGCCGACTGGGTGTTGGTCAACGAAAGCGGCAACACGATGAAGATCGCGCCGAGCCCCAGTGAATAGACGAGCCCCGGACCTCCAATGAAGGCGAATCCGGAGAGCGTCGCGGCCATGGCCGCCATCGCCATGGGAAAGAGGCCGAGCCCGCGGCCGGCCACGAAGAAGTCGCTGGCGGTGCGCGTCCGGCGCGTGGCCCACACACCGATGCCGAGGACCACGACCAGGTAACCGAGCATCACACCGACGACTGCTGGTTGGGCGACCTCAGGCAGTGGGGCAGTCTGGAGCATCTAGGCGTCGGCCGAGCGATCGGCCGCGGCGAAGATCGCCGGCAGGACGACGAGCGGGACCAGGCCCACCAGGACGAGCATCACGACGCTTGCGAGAGGGACGCCCAGCACGCGATTCGTGGGAAAGGGCGACAGCAGGGCGAACCCGAAGCCGGCAGCCACACAGAGGGCGGCGGTGATCCGGGTGGCAAGCGCGGCTCGACCCAGGGCGCCGAGCGATACGGTTCCGAAGGTCAGCCCGACGATCCCGCCCACCATGCACCAGGCGGCGAATTGCCCATCGACGCCTGCCATGGTGAGCACATAGGCCAGGCCGAGCGCGACCGTGCCGACACCCACCCATGGCAATGCCGACCCGGAAGGTCGCGAGGAGCTGTTGGTCATCACGCCGGAAGGTTACTCCATCCGTCCCGTCACCGGGTGGGGGCTGCCACCTCGCGCCGTCGTCTGTCCAACAACACGTGCGGCCTACGCGATTGCCTTGGCGTGCACCTCGGGATCGAAGCCCTTCTCTCCCTTGGCGACCACCACCGTGGCGACCGCATTCCCGATGAGGTTCGTGATCGCCCGGGCCTCGCTCATGAAGCGGTCGACACCGAGCAGCAGCGCGAGCCCTTCCATGGGCACGACACGCAGGGCGCCCAACGTGGATGCCAGGACGATGAAGCCGGACCCCGTGACGCCCGCCGCCCCCTTGGAGGTCACCATGAGCACGCCAAGCACGGAAAGCTGCTGTCCCATCGTGAGATCCACGCCGTAGGCCTGGGCGATGAAGAGGGTCGCCATCGACAGGTAGATCGACGTGCCGTCCAGGTTGAACGAGTACCCGGCCGGAATCACCAGTCCCACGACGGACCGGGAACAGCCGAAGCGCTCCATCTTGTCGATCATGCGCGGCAGCACGGCCTCACTCGAGGAGGTCCCCAGCACGATCAGGATCTCGTCCTTGATGTACACGATCAGCTTCCAGAGGGAGAAGCCGTACAGCCGGGCCACGAGGTTGAGCGCGACGAAGATGAAGAGGAACATCGTCAGGTAGACCGTCCCCATCAGCCGTCCGAGCGCCGCGAGGGAACTGAGCCCGAAGTTGCCGATCGTGTACGCCATGGCGCCGAAGGCCCCCAGGGGAGCCACCACCATCACGATGCCGACGACCTTGAAGAACACCGCCATCAGGCGTTCGAGGAGCTGGGTCACCGGGCGACCGGTCTCGCCGAGGGACGCAAGCGCCACGCCGAACAGCACCGAGAAAAACACCACCTGCAGGACCTCGCCCTCGGCGAATGCGCCCACCACGCTGCTGGGCACGATGTGGGTGACGAAGTCCACGAAGTTGAGCTGCTCGCCCGCCTGCGTGTAGCGCGAGATGTCACCTGTCGCGAGCCTCGCCGCGTCGATCCCCTGGCCGGGACGGACGAAGTTCATCACGAAGACCCCGATCGCGAGTGCGACGGTCGTGACGACCTCGAAGTAGACGAAGGCCCGCAAGCCGACGCGGCCGACCTTCTTGAGATCGGTACCCTGGGCAATCCCGATCACGATCGTGAGGAAGATGATCGGGGCGATCACCATCCGGACGAGGTTCACGAAGGTGTCCCCGACCGGCTTCATCGCCTTCCCCCACGATGGCTGCACGACCCCGACGATCACGCCGAGCGTAATGGCGACCAGGACGCGAAAGGTCAGGTTGGACCAGAGCCGCGACCAGAGACTGCGATCGGCAGGTGGCGTGTGCGGATCAGGCTCGTGCCGGTGGTCCGGGTCGCGAGGTCCAGCGGTCATTCAGGTGGGGTGAGGGGCGCGGGAGGTTACGGGCGGGGGAGCGTGGGAGCAAGTCGCAGGTCGCAGGTCGCAGGTAGTCCGCCAGCCCTTGCGCCTTGCGACTGCGCCTTGCGTGCTATCCCCGCCTCCGCTCCGGAGCCGGCAGCGCATCGATGAACTCGGCCAGCTGCTTGCGATGCGCGGCCGTTGGAAGCCGCCCCACGCCTCCCCCGATGTTGTCGAGCATGTTCTTCGCCTGGCTCGTGGCCGGCGTCACCGCGGTGATGGCCGGATGCCCGACGATCCACTTCAGGAAGACCTGGGCCCACGTGGTGGCGTCGAACTCCCGCGCGTAGTCAGGCACCGGTCGGTCACCCACACGACGGAACAAGCCGGTCCGGCCGAACGGGGCGTACGCCAGCACACCGATCTTGCGCTCCTGTGCCAGCGGAAGGATGCGCTCCTCCACGTTCCGGTTGTCGACCGCGTAGTCGATGCCGATGAAGTCCAGCGGTTCGTTGCGCATCACCTCCTCCAGCTGTCCGTACTGCCCATCCGAGGTCGTGGTGATGCCGATGTAGCGCACCTTGCCCTGCGCCTTGTACTCCTTGAGGATCGCGAGCTGCGCTGGCGGGTCCCCCATGTTGTGCACCTGGATCAGGTCGATCTTCGGTTGCTTGAAGATCGCCAGGGACCGATCGACCTGGGCCCGGGCCGCCACGGGATCCGCCCCCGCCCCGCCCCGGCCTGCGACATTGAGCTTGGTGGCCCAGAAGAACTTGTTGGCCGCCCCCATCTCATTCACGATGTTTCCAGCGGTTTGCTCCGACGCGCCATAACTCGGCGCCGTGTCGAACACGGTCGCCCCACGGTCGATCATCGCCTGGAAGACCGCCTTCAACGCCGCCACATCCTCGCTCCGCGCCACCTGCGAGAACGTGGCGGATGACCCGAGCCCGATCACGGGCAACATCTCGCCCGATGAGGGGATCGCCCGCTTGATCAGTTGCCCCTGGGCCAGGGCCTCGAGCAGCCGGGGGGTGAGGCCGAGCGATAGCCCGGCACCTGCTGACACCTGCATCCACTCACGTCGCGACAGCATTGGGGGCCTCCGGCGCTCTGGCGCCTGCACGGGACCCCCAATGTACGCGACTGGTCCGTCAGGCGTTCGACAGCTCCTGGACGGCGGCCTGTTCGGCGGTCACGACCCGGTTGCGCCCGCCACGCTTGGCCCGCATGAGTCGGGCATCCGCCTGCCGCACGAGGGCCTCCAGCGTCAGGCTCCCGGTCCCCCCGGCCACCCCCGCCGAGATGGTCACCGCCAGCTCGGTCCCGTGGACGCGGACGAATTCGGCCCGCATGGCCTCGCGAAGGCGCTCGACGTGGACGGCAGCATCCTCGACCGAGGTGTCCAGGTAGACGATCGCGAACTCCTCGCCCCCCCAGCGGCAGAGGAGGTCCGTCCGGCGATGAAAGCGCATCAGCGCCGCGGCGACCGCGCGCAGGACGGCATCCCCAGCCTGGTGCCCGTGCTCGTCGTTGATGCGCTTGAAGTGGTCCACATCCACCATGGCCAGGCTGATCGAGGTCCCCAGGCGGCGAGTGCGCAGCAGCTCGTCACTCACGCGGGTCTCGAAGGTCCGCCGGTTCATGAGGCCGGTGAGCACATCGGTGGTCGCGTGCTCGCGGAGCCGGACCGCCCACTGCGCGATCATGCCGCACACGTAGCCAAAGAGCACGAGCATCACCACGCGTTCCACCTGCACCCCCCAGTCGAAGGCTCCGTACTGGAGCACATCCCGCGTCGCGGTGGTGGGCCACATGCGCGCACTGGCGATCACCACGCCGAGATATTGCGCTGCCGCGACGGATCCAGCGGTCCAGGCAACGCGCCGGTCCCAGCGGACGCAGGTCCCCACGAGCGCGAGGAAATACCCCATGAAGGTGACCCGGCCGTTCACCGCCATGCTGGGGTTCCCCTGCACGAGGTCGAGGACGTGCAGGAGCGAGACCACGGAGACATCGCCCACCGCCGTCGCCATCGAGAGCCAGATCGGGCACTCCCCGCGACGCGTGGCCACCAGCATGGCGAAGGCCACGAGGAGGCACCCCAGATTGACCGGCACGGCCCGCACGTAGTCCACATGCTCGGGGTCGCTCGCAACAAGGAGGAGCCCGAAGGCCGCGAGAATCGCGGTGAGCACGAAGCGCGATCGCGCCACGCGATGTTCGGCCTGCATCGCGAGGTCGGAGCGATCGGGATCGCCACGCCATGTTTCGAGCCACCACGTCATCAGGTCGGGTCTCCGAGGGACTCCGAAAGGACGATCCAGCGATCGTCGAGGTCGCGCCTTCAGCGTCCCCCGGTCCGCCCTGTCCCGGAGGCTCCGACCTCCAGCAGGAGCCCCTTCCCTCCCGGCACCGTGATGGAGTCGCCGGGAGCCCACGACGCCCCCGCCTGGTACTCCCGGATCGCCGGCGCCACGACCTGCGCCCGGCGCGCCGCCATCCCCAGGGCGCGCCAGTCCATGCGGAGTCGCACCGTCCGCGGTTCGGCGCTCCAATTGCCGAGCGCGACGAGCGCCTTGCCGGGGAGGAGGTAGGTCGTGGCGAGGACAAGGGAGTCGCCGGTCGTGACCGGTGGCGATGGCGTCCACCATCCGGCCATCCGGCTGCGTCGCATCCCGACGCGGTCCCACAGGGCCCAGAGTGGAGACGGGTCACCTGACCATGGCATCCGGTTGGTCATGCCGAAGGTCATGCCACGCCAGGGATTCCCGCCCTTCTCGAGCATCTCGCCCATCAGGCCGAACGGGATGCCGGACAGCTCCACCAGCCAGTAGTCGGGGTTCGCGTTGTAGTCGAAGTACTCGCCGAACCAGAGCCGGTCGATGAACGGGAAGTGCTCCAGGTACAGGTTGGCGCTGGAGGCGAAGCCGTCGCGCACGTTGAACTGGTTGGCGCTGTGGAGGTCGATGAGGGCGCCACGGTTCCCCTGGTCGAGGACGCGGCGGACGCGCTTCATGGTCGTGCGGTCGAAGGCAACATCGTCGATGTAGAGTCCGTCGATCCCGACGTGTTTCACCAGCCAGTCGAGGCCCTCCACGTAGTAGTTGTGCCATCGGGAGATGCCGCTGGTGACGAGGGCCGCGTCGCGGATCTGCCAGACGTGCCAGGCAGAGATGAAGTCGTCGCCGCCATGCTCCATGAGCCATGCCCCGCCCCCGCCGGGCCCCTTCGCGAAGACCTCATCCCCCAGGGAACGCAGCGTCCACAACTCGGGAGCGTGGTTCGAGATCTCGCGGACCGTGTAGTAGATCTTCACGTTCATCCGGCGGGCATGGGCACTGTCGACGTACGCCTTCATCTGCGCCGGCTCGAGGAACGGGTAGTTGATCCACGGGTTCACGCGGTTCGCGTGGTGGACGTTCACGGTGTTGGCCCCACGTGCCGCGATCGAATCGACCGGGACGAAGGCGTGGAAGTAGCGGGTGGCCCACTGGGCGCCGGTGTCGATGGGCTTGAAGGGGGTGAGGGCGAGCCGGAAGTCGAAGCGGAGGGAATCGCCGGCCGCGATCGTGCGCTGGCCGGAGAAGCAGCGCAGCGCGACCGTCGGATCCGCGGGGCGACGCCTGCGACCCGTGTCGGCGGCAGCGACCTCCCGCACCTGGCACCCGCCGCGCCCGCCATTCCCCCATGACCGCGGCAACACGAGGGGCTTCGACAGGTAGAAGTTGGTGTTCAGCGGCCGGACGTAGTGTTCGTCGCGCAGCGTGAGCTGCACACCGGCGTTGACGTCCCCGATCCAGAGGGCGTCCTGGTTCCGGCGCGCCACGTCCCAGGTCCAGTCGAAGGTCGCCGGGCGGCGCCCGCCCGGTTGCCCCATGCCCATCAGGTAGCGGGCCGCGTCGTCGCGGAGGGGCACCACCAGGTCGACGCCACCTAACGACACCTCGGTCGTCGCGTACAACGCCACCTGGTACTCGACCGTGCCGTCGAACTCCATCCGGGCGCGCAGGTCGAGGGCGAGGGGACCGGCCTCCTGTCGTCCTTCCCACGTCACCGCGCCGAGACTCCGGCTGCGGATCCGCGCCGGTGTCATGCGCCAGGCCACGGGCTCCCCGGAGGCGTGGCGCACCTCCAGCGTGACCGGCCCGGCGAGGAGGTCGCGCGCCGGCCCCCGCGCGCTCGTCACGGACGGGGTGAACGACGACGTGAGGCGCACGGGGAGGCCGTCGTCCCCGAAGGTGAGGCGCCGTCCCAGCACACCCACCGTACGTCCCTCCGCTGTCATCGGCGTGTAGGGGGCGACCACCTCGTCATTGGCCGCGAGCTGCGAGTTGAGCCATCGCAACCGGGTGAGGCGCGTCGGATCGTCATCACCCCGGTTCACGGCCATCGTGCCACTCACCGTGAGCGCGACCCGCACCGTCCGCGGCTGCACCCCCTCGGCGGCGATCGTCACGTCGCCCTCGTATACGTCCGGGGCGAGATTGGTGTCGACATCCACCCCGAACCAGAGCGGTTGCACGCGGCCCTGCCCCACGTCCAGCGACTTGCGGAAGGGCTGCCCCGCCCAGTCCACCCCTTCCACGTTGAAGCAGGTGAGCGCACGCGCCGGGATCACGCCGCCCCGGCGGCCACGCAGCTCGTCCACCTGGACACTCAGCCGCGACAGCGCGGCGCGATGCGCCCAGACCCCGACCTGGAAGGTGTAGTACTCGCCGCGATCCGCCGTGCCGATGTGGGCCTGGAACGGACCGTTGACCGCCCACCGTTGCGGCACCTCGTCGAACATCCGGATCGGGCGGTCGCGTCCCTCACTGAAGAGGAAGTACTCCGCCCACGCGTAGCGCTGCCGCAGCGCGTCCAGCTCGTCGCGGGACGCGACGCGCTCCATGTCGGTAAAGGCGCTGAAACCGTCGATGCCTTCGAGGTACTGCACGTCCGCACGCGGCAATTGTCGATAACCGCGGAAACGCGCGTTGTCGGGGGTGAGGCTGTTCCGGAGGAGCCACTCGCGTTGTGGCGCGTCGTCGGGGGGGCGCCAGGCCAGCTTCGGATACGGCGAGCGGAAGGTGCCGGTATAGGAGAGGTAGTAGATGTAGTAGGTCCCGGGGACCGTGACGGGCTGGAAGACGATCTCCCCGAACTCCCGGTTCATCTCCATCCGGGCCGCGTTGCTCACGCGACGATTGGTCGCCGCGTCGATCACCACCACACGCACGTCCTCCGGCGTGCGATCGCGGCGGCGCCAATCGATGACGGCGAGGACCGCATCCGACCGGGCGTCCACACGTACCACCGCGCGATGGTTGCCGAGGGAGTCCGGCTCCCAGGCCGGCTGCTGCGCCGAGAGCGGCAGCGCGGAGACGATGAGGAGTCCCGTGAGGAATCGCATCGAGCAAAGATGCCCCCACCCCGACGCCGGTGAAACTCCCGTTACGGGCGAACGGATGGTCCCGCACCGGCGCCGCTGGTCCCGGCCGTGTTGGGCCGCGTCCGGCGGCACGCCATCCTTCGGCGTCCGTCGATCATACTCCCCCGTGCTCATGCGATTCCTCCTTCCCCTGCTCGCCTGCACCACCACGCTGAGCTGCCAGGCGACGAGGGCGGCGTCCCCGGCGCCCATCTCGGGCCCGGTCGCCGACCGGGCTCGCGCCATCCTGAGCCGTGACGCCCAGCGCCTGATCGACTTCCGGCACGACCTGCATCGCCACCCCGAGCTCTCCGGCGATGAACGGCGAACGGCGGAGGCCGTTGCCGCCGAGCTGCGCCGTCACGGGCTGGAGGTGCAGACGGGAGTTGGAGGCCACGGCGTTGTGGCCCGCGTGCGAGGGGCGCGGCCCGGGCCACACATCGCGTATCGCGCCGACATGGACGCCGTCGCCTCGTCGGCGGCAGACCCGGTGGAGTATCGATCGCTGAATGCCGGCATCCGTCATATCTGCGGGCACGACCTCCACACCACGATCGGCGTTGCCCTCGCGACGATCATGCAGAGCCTTCGCGACTCCCTTGCGGGCCGCGTGACCTTCGTGTTCCAGCCAGCGGAAGAACGGGCCACGGGAGCCCAGGCGATGCTCGCGGCCGGAGTCTTCGGGAATGACACCCCCGTCGCGATCTACGGCGTCCACACCGCGCCATACGAAACCGGGGTGCTCGCCACGACCGCCGGTCCCATGATGGGGGGGCGCGATCAGGTGGAGGCCGTACTCACCGGAGCCGGTGATCTCACTTCCGCGGTCAACACCGTGGCCGCCGCCCTGCTTGGCGTGGCGACAGTCCGCCCCGACGCGGTGTTCCAGAACCAGCCGGTCGACTTCATCGCGGTGCAGCTCGGTGCACCGCAGGTGACCAGTGGGCGCGCGACCATCCAGGGGACGGTGTCGGTGGCCAGCGCGGCGTCACGGGCGCGGATGCAGCGCTTCGTCTCCGACTCCCTGGCGCGGCTCGTGCCAGGCGTCGCGGTGACGGCCACGTATCGCCCCAAATGGGTGGCCGGGGTGACCAACGATACGGTGCTCACCACCCGGGCCGGCATCGCCGTACGGAGCACCCTGGGCGATGCCGCGCTGCGGACCGTCACCGGCATTGTCCCCGCCTTCAGCGAAGACTTCGGCGCCTTTCAGGAGCGCATGCCGGGGACGTTCTTCTTCCTGGGGGTGTCGAACGCCAGCCGCGGCTGGACCGGGATGCCCCACACGCCGGACTACGTGGCCGACGACCGCGCGATCGAGGTCGGCGCGACGGCCATGTCAGCCGTCCTGCTCGACCGGCTCAAACAGGAATAGCAGCCCCGCACGTCACCGCTGGAAGTACATCGGGCGCGACGGCGCGGGATCGGGCCAGACCCGGGCGGCGTCGCGACCGCTGTACAACACGCCGTTGAGCATCACGCGGTCGATCGCTCGTGAATTCCGGATGTTCACCAGCGGATTGGCATCCAGGATCACCAGGTCAGCGAGCTTTCCCGCCTCGAGGGAACCCACCTGGCGGTCGAGGCCGTGATACTTCGCCGCGGCGATGGTCGCGAAGGAGAGCGCGTCGTGCGCGGAGAAGCCACCCTTCACGAACAGCTCCAGTTCCCAGTGCTTGTCGAGCCCGTGCTGCTGGCCGTGTCCGCTCCCGTGGAGCGAGACACCGGCGGCGGCAAGCTTCCTGAGCTCGGCCGCCATCTCGACGGCGTACACATCGTCGTCGAAGTAGTGCGTGGGCCGGCGTCCCGCGAGCAGCTGGTCCCGTCGGAAGAACTGCAGGACCTTCGGGTCCTCCCAGAGGCGCTCGGACTGGCGGTACACGGTCTCCCCCTGGGGACCATTGTACGAGACGATGAGTGTTGGGGTGTTTCCCGCGCCGCTCGCCGCCCAGAGCCGGGTCACGTCGTCCTGGAGCGGGGTCAGCCCGATCGTATGTTCGAGGCCCGTCACCCCGTCGAGGAGCATCGTGAAGTTCATCGGGGGATCGACCGCCGTTTCAGCGACCACGTTGACGCCGAGGGAGCGCGCCGCCTCATACAGCTGCTGTCGCGCGGCGCGCCCGAACTGCACGTAGTCCTTGAGCGCCGTCGCCCCGTGGTCCCGGTTGAAGCGCACGATCTCCAGGGCGTCATTGAACGACGTGATCGGGCGAAAGATCTTCGGGCGATACTCCCGCAGGCCGTAGATGGGATTCCCGGTGGAGAGAAGTCGCGCGCCGGCGATCGCGCCGCTGCGCTGCAGGTCCGAGACGAGGAAGTCCTTGTGCACGTTGCCGTACACCTCGTACATGGTGGTCGTGCCATAGGCGAGGTTCGCGAGCAATCCCTGCTGTCGTTGCTCCACGACGTGCAGCGTCGACAACGCCGGGTTGGCATGGGCGTGGGCGTCGATCATCCCGGGCATGACGGTCTTGCCGCGGAGGTCGAAGACGCGGGCGCCGGAGGGAATGCGGACCCCGGTGCCGACGGCCGTGATACGGTTCCCGTCGACCACGATCGTCGCGCGTTCATGGACCGTGCGCCGGGCGTCCATGGTGATCACCCGCGCGTTGGTGAGCGCAACAATTCCCGCGGGTCGTGCGACGGGGAAGGCGAAGGAGAGCTCGGTGCGCACCGGCTGTCCGCGGGTTGCGACGACATCGGCGAGCGGCTTCTCGTAGAAGCCCGTCCCGCGTGTCCAGTACAGGCCCTCACCGTCGCGTGACCACCCCGTATAGCCGCCGTCCGTGGAGTCGACCCGCATGGCCGGCCCCACACCGTCGTACGCGCTGATGGTGACGGGGCGCCCGGCGAACGCAAACGGCGTCACATAGCTGCGCTGGTATTCCCGGAATGCCACCCACCGGCCATCGGGCGACACGACTGCGGTGACCGCATGGGGAAAGGCGTAGAGGGTCTCGCGTCCCTCGCCGTCCACCCGGATCCGCCGCAGGTAGAGCGTGTCACCAGCAAACTCCGTGTAGTAGAGTCGCGCGCCATCGGGGGTGAAGCTCACCCCGGGGGGCTGCCCGGCAATGCCCATGTGGGTCGAGCCACTCATCGACAGCGGCGTCACCGCATGCTCGGCGCCATCCGGCCCGCGGGTCACGAGCTCGAACGTGAGCTGTTCCTCGAGCGCCACGGCCCCACGCGCCAGGGCGGTGGTCCCCCGCACAAACGCCAGAGTGCGCCCGTCGGGGGAGAGGGCGAGGGCCCCGTACTGCGACGGCGCCGTGGTCAGCCGCCGCGCCGCGCCGCCGCCGAGCGGGCGAGCCCACACGGCACCGAGCGAATCGTCGTCCCACGAGGCGTAGTAGAGCGTACGCGTCGCCGGGTCCCACACGGGACTCGACTCATGGGCCGCGCTGCTGGTCAGGTTGGTGCGCTGCGTGCCTGCCATCAGGTGCAGGTCGCCGAGGGCCTCGTAGACCACCCCACCGTCGACCGGGATCCCAAACCGGTGAGAGCGAGTCCGGGTCGTGCCCTCGTCCGGGATCGGCACCGGGAACGCCAGCCGCTGCGAGAGCTGCCGCTGTACAGGCGCGGTGAACGGGATCTCGCGCACTGCGCCCGACGCCGTCTGCACGGTCACGAGCTTCCCGTCCCGCGCCAGCACGATCCCCGAGCCGTCCGGGGTGAACGCCATCGCCGGGAGGGCCCCGTATCCGGTCCCCGCCCCCGCCTCCTGCCGGTCGCGATCGAGGTCGTTGAGGAGCACACGCTCGGTGCCCGAGGTGCGGTCGTGCAGGATGAGTTGCGTGCGCCGATCCTCGCGATGGCCATAGGCGAGCCACCGTCCATCCCGCGACACCGCCGGGGAGAAGGCGCCGCCGGGGCGTTGCACGATCGTGGAGGTGGCCCCGGTGCGCAGGTCGTACGCCTTGACCTGGAATCCCGCCGGGTAGACGGGCCCGGCGGGGACCGAAAACACCACCTTGCCGTCGCGTTCGGTGAAGTGCGTGGGGGGAGTGAACGTCGCGGGGGGCACGAACTGGTGCCGACTCCCCCACTGGTCCATGCGCGCGGCGGTGAAGCGGGCCCCGAGGTCCATCCCGGTCGCGTAGAACCCGCGCCCGTCAGCGGTCCACGCACCCCCGGCGAGCCAGGTGGTCCCTCTGGAGAGTCGCTCGACCGTCCCGTTCGAGCGGGTCAGCGCCCAGATCGCGTTCATCCCGCTGCGGTCCGAGGTGAAGAGGAGACGCGTGCCGTCGGGACTATACCGGGGCTGCATGTTCCAGCTCTGGCCCCGGGTCAGCGACCGCGCCTCGCCCCCGGCAATCCCCACCTCATAGACCTGCCCAAGGAGGTCGAAGGCGATGGACTGGCCATCGGGGGACACGTCCACATTCATCCACGTGCCACGGGTCGCGGTGAACTCCAGGCGAGGCCCGGGGGCGCGAACGGAATCCACGACCCAGGACTGTGCGTCGAGGGGAGCGACAGCGACCAGGGTCCACGTGACGAGCGATCGGAAGCGCATGAACGTTCAGGAAGGAGTGTCCCAAGGTGCCCCAGGCCCATGTAATGCGCGAGGGGGCCGCCGCCCCTCGTGCCGGGTATATTCCGCCGCGCATTCCACTCCTCGACTCATGCCTCGATTCTCGCTGCTCCTCCCCTTCCTCGGCGCTGTGCTCGTCGCGGCGCCGGACATGGCGTTCGCACAGCGAGGACGCACCGCCCCACCCGCACCCGTCACCACACCCTATACGCCAACGGTGTATTCCTCACCCACGGCGACGCGCTCCGCCTTCAAGGGGTTGTACTGGCGCAATGTCGGCCCGATTCGCGGCGGACGGGTCGATGCGGTCGCGGGAGACCCGGTCAAGCCGATGGTGTTTTACCACGGGGCCGTGAACGGTGGCGTCTGGAAGACCATGAATGGCGGGGCGTCGTGGACCAACCTCACCGACGGCAAGACCGACATCTCCTCGGTTGGGGCGATTGCGGTCGCCACGTCGGACGCCAACGTCGTGTACGTCGGCACGGGGGAGTCGCAACTGCGCGAAGACCTCACCTTCGGGACGGGGATGTACCGCTCCACCGACGCCGGTGAGACCTGGCAGCACCTCGGCCTCACCGACACGCACCAGATCGCCGACGTGATCATCGACCCGCGGGATCCGGAACGGGTGTACGTCGCCGCGATCGGCCACGCCTTCGGGCCCAACGCCGAGCGCGGCGTGTTCCGGACGACGGACGGTGGGAAGTCGTGGAAGAAGGTGCTCTTCCTCAACGACTCGACCGGCGCGAACGACCTGACGATGGATCCCTCGAATCCCCGGATCCTCTATGCGAGCATGTGGAAGTTCCAGCGGACCCCGTGGTCGATGGACGCCGGCGGTGGCCGCTCGGGCCTCTGGAAGACCACGGACGGTGGTGACACCTGGACGGAACTGACCTTCAACGCCGGGATCCCGCGCAAGCCGTTAGGCAAGATCGGCGTCGATGTGTCGCCGGCCAATCGGCGGCGCATCTTCGCCAGCATCGAGGCCCCGGATTCCTCCGGCGGGATGTTCCGGTCGGACGACGCCGGGGAGACGTGGCAGCGCGTCAGCAGTGATCCCCGGCTCTGGGTGCGCGCCTGGTACTACAGCGCCGTCACCGCGGACCCGCAGGACGAGAACACCGTCTACGTGATGAACCTGCAGGTCATGCGATCGGTCGATGGCGGCCGCACGTTCAACGTCGTCCGGGTGCCGCATGGCGACACACACATCATGTGGATCGACCCGAAGGACAACACGCGGATGATCAACGGCAACGACGGGGGCGCCGTGATCTCGTTCGATCGCGGCCGCACCTGGTCGACGATGTCCAACCAGCCGACCGCGCAGTTCTACCACGTCACCACCGACAACCAGTGGCCCTATCGAATCTACGGCGCCCAGCAGGACAACTCCGCGGTCTCGGTGCTGAGTCGCTCCGATGACGGCGGGATCGGGGAACGGGATTACTACAACACCGCCGGGTGCGAAAATGCGACCGTCGCGATCGACCCGCGGGACCCGATGGTCACGTACGGCGGGTGCTACATGGGGATGTTCTCGCGCTACGACCATCGTACGCGCCAGGAGCGGGACATATCCGTCGGGTTGATGAACTACGACGGGTATGGAGCAGGTGAGGTCCCGGACCGCTTCCAGTGGACCTTCCCTGTCCTGCTCTCACCGCACGACCCGAACACGTTGTACGTGACCTCACAGCGCGTGTGGCGCTCGAGGAACGAGGGGGCAAGCTGGGAGCGCATCTCCCCGGACCTCACCACGGCGGACCCGAAGACGCTGCTTCGCACCGGTGGGCCCATCCATGGTGAGATGACGGGGGCCGAGTGGTATGGGACGATCTATGCGTTCATGGAGTCGCCGGTGGAGAAGGGCATCCTCTGGGCCGGTTCCGACGACGGCAAGGTCCACATCTCCCGCGACAACGGGGCGACCTGGCAGGACGTCACGCCCGCCAACTACGGCAAGTTCACCCGCACGGCACACATCGATCCCTCGCCGCACAGCGGCGCGGTGGCGTACATCGCGGCCAACCGGTACCAGCAGGACGACTTCACTCCGTACCTCTGGAAGACCGCCGACTACGGGAAGACGTGGACGCTGATCACGAAGGGGATCCCCTCCAACGCGTACTCACGTGTGGTGCGCGAGGACGTGAAGCGCCGCGGATTGCTCTACTCCGGCTCCGAGCTCGGCGTGCACGTCTCGTTCGACGACGGCGCAAACTGGGAACCCTTGCAGCTCAACCTGCCGCGCGTCAGCGTGCGCGACCTCAAGGTCCACGAGAACGACCTCATCGCGGCCACCCACGGACGCGCGTTCTGGGTGATCGACGATCTCTCGCCGCTGCGGCAAATGGCGGACAGCGTGGCGACGAAGCCGGTGCACCTGTTCCAGCCGGCGACGGCGGTGCGTTGGCGCGGCGGGCCGCGGGGACTCAATGCCGCCGGGAGCAATCCGTATGGTGGCGCCTACATCGACTACTGGTTCAGGGAGCAGCCGACGGGCGAGGTGAAGCTCGAGTTCCTCGACCCGAGCGGCAAGGTGGTCCGCAGCTTCTCGAGCACGGCGAAGAAGCCCGATACCCTCAAGACGACCGCCGACTCGCTGGCGAAAAAGGTCGACGAAGAACGTGCGGGAGCGCTGGCGTTCCTGCCGGGCACCGAACAGGTGCCGATGCGTGCGGGCAGCAACCGCTTTGTGTGGAACCTGGAGGTCGAAGAGCCGAAGAAGATGCCGAACACGGTCATCGACTTCGGGACCACCAGCGGCCCCCGGGTGCCCCCGGGCACGTACACAGTGCGGCTCATCACCGGCACGGACTCGCTGACGCGCACCTTTGGCGTGATCGCGGACCCCAGAGTGAAGAGCACCACCGCGGAGCTCGCCGAGCAGTACGCGGCAGCGCTTCGCGTCCGCGACCGCATCACCGAGATCACCGAGAACTCGCAGCGCACCGAGGACATCCAGGGGCAGATCGACAAGCGCGTGGCGCAGGCGAAGGACCAGGTGTTCGCGAAGCGCGTGGACTCACTCGCGAAGGACGTGCGCGGGAAGTTCGAGAAGGTCCGGGAAGAGCTCTACGAGATCGGCTGCCACGTGGACCAGTGCACGCTCGACATGCCGATCAAGTTGTACAACATGTTCATCTCGCTGAACATGCAGGTGCAGACCGGCGACTATCCCCCAACGCGGCAGCATGGCGAGGTGTACAACGACCTCAACGGCAAGCTGCAGGTGCAGCTGCAGAAGTTGACTGCGCTCGAAGCGAACGAACTCGCCGCCCTCAACAAGCTCCTGGCCGAAGTGGGGTTGCCGCCTGTGTACGTACCACCGCGAAAGGCGACGATCTCCTGACGTTACTCGGCAAACAACCAGGACAGGTCGATTACGAGCGGCTCGTGGCCCACCGGCGCCCACACGAGCCGCTCCCGTTCGATCGCGGGGAAGTGCGCCTCAGGCGTCCAGACTTCCACGTAATGCTCGTCGGCCTCGACGACCCAGTAGGTCTGGACGCGCATATCCCGGTAGACGCCGCGCTTCTCGAACCGGTCGTGGCTGCGCGTGGACGGGCTCAGCACCTCGGCCGTGAGCGGGATCTGGCGAAAGTCCTTCCATTCACGCAGGTGCGCCTCGGCGGCTGAGATCACGAACACGTCAGGCTGCACCAGGACATCGTCGCGCCCCCACGTGATGTCGCCGGGCGACATCGGTGCGATGCCCACTCGCGTCCGGTCGCAGTACTCTGCGACGACCCGATAGAGCCTCCCCAGGACGACCTGGTGCCTGAACCGCGCGGACGGGCTCACCAGGAGCTTCCCGTACACGAGTTCGTAGCGGTTGCCGTCGTCGGGCAACGCGAGGACGTCCGCGACCGTCCAGTAGGTCGGCGTCGAGATGGCAGGCATGCCCATAGGGTCGGCTCGGCGGGGCCGAGTGCGCAAGGGGACGAGGGGAGGCATCGCACCGCGCACGATCGGGCCGTGGCGCGCGCGCGGCGTCATCGTCCTGTCCCCAACCGCAACACCATTCGGGTGATAACGACCCTTCGTCCCCGCTTTCGCGGGGACGGGATCAGGCCGTGCGACGCCCCATCACCTTCGCGGTGAGGTCGTCCAGCATCGTGTACACCACCGGCACGATGAACAGCGTCAGCAGCGTCGAGGTGATCAACCCGCCGATCACCGCGTGTGCCATTGGGGCGCGCTGCTCCGCTCCTTCACCGAGGGCGAAGGCGAGCGGCAACATCCCGAAGATCATCGCCGCCGTCGTCATGATGATGGGGCGCACGCGGATGCGCGCCGCGTTGAGGATCGCGTTGCGCCGGTCGATCCCCCGTTCCCGCTCCTTGTTCACGAAGTCGATCAACAGGATCCCGTTCTTGGTCACCAGCCCCATGAGCATGATGATCCCGATCATCGACATCACGTTGAGCGAACCCTTGGTGACCAGGAGGCCCAACGCAACACCAAGGAACGACAACGGGAGCGCCAGCATGATCGACAACGGCTGGATGAACGAGCCGAAGATCGACGCGATGATGAGGTAGATGAACACCACGGCCAGCACCATCGCCTCCCCGACGAACCCCTTCGTCTCGGTCAGGTTCTGCACGTCACCGCCGAAGATCGTGCGATAACCGGTCGGCAGGCCGATCGCCGCGATCTTCGCGCGCGCGTCGTCCGCCACGTTCCCCATCTGGAAGCCCGGCAGGACGCCGGCTGAAATCGTCACTCGCCGCTCGAGATAGCCGCGCTCGATCTGCTGGGGCCCCACGCCGGGGCGGATCTCCGCGACCTGCGCCAGCGGCACCGTGCTCGCCATCCCCGTGCGTGGATCGAAGTTGTTGCTCACCAGCGGGATGCGCGCGACGTCCTCCGCACTCACCCGCTCGGAATCGGGATAGACCACCATCACATCGTGGGAATACCCGTTCGGGTCCTCCCAGCGGGTCGCCCGCTGCCCCTGGAAGAGGGGCTGCAAGGTCGAGCCGATGGTCTGCATCGCGAGCCCGGCGGCCCAGGCCTGCTGGCGGTCGACCCGCACATCGAGCTGCGGGATCTCGCCATCGTCGCTCGACTGCGGCTCGGCCGACCCCTCGACCGTCCGCATGGTTGCCAGCACCTGCTCCGCCGCCAGCTTCAGGCGTGTAGGCTCGGGCCCCTGCACATAGATCTGGATCGGCTGCCGCATGCCACCAAAAATCGACATGTTGCCGGTGATCGTCGGGCGCACCCCGGGAATCGCCGCGAGCTTGCGCCGCAGGTCGTTCTGGATGTCGAACATCGACTTGTCGCGTTCGCCGATCGGGTGCAGGCGCACGAAGATCTGTCCGCCGCTCGACCCGCGTCCCATCGGGCCACCGCCGCCGATGTTGAGCGAGGTGAACGCCACCTCGGGTTGCGCCGCGAGGAACCGCTGGATCTCCTGCCCCTTGCCGACCGTGTACTCGAGGCGGGATCCCGGCGGCAGCCGGAACGAGACATTGAACTCGCCGCTATCGTAGTCCGGGAGCCAGGTGAACCCGAGGAGCGGGAAGAGGGCGAAGGCCCCGACGACCGAGGCGGCGGCCACACCGACCATCAGCCAGCGTCGATCCAGTGCCCAGTCCAGGCCGCGCTTGTACCGCTCCGACGTGCGCTCGAACCAGTCGTCGAAGGCAAAGGCGAACCGCCGGATCGGGTTCCGCGTTCGCTTGCGCGTCTCCGCGTGCCCGCCATGCTCGACCTCGGGGTCAGGCCACACACTCGACAGCATCGGGTCCAGCGTGAACGAGACGAACAACGACACCAGAACCGCGAACGCCACGGTCACGCCAAACTGGAAGAAGATCTTGCCGATCTGCCCGCCCATGAACGCCACCGGGATGAACACGGCCACGACCGCGAGGGTCGTGGACAACACCGCGAGGCCGATCTCCTTCGTCCCCTCCAGCGACGCCTCCAGGTGGCCTTTCCCCATCTCGATGTGTCGGACGATGTTCTCGCGCACCACGATCGCATCGTCGATCAGCAACCCGATCGCCAGCGAGAGCGCCAGCAGCGTCATCGTGTTGATCGTGAAGTCGAACATCCACATCACGAAGAACGCCGAGATGATCGAGACCGGGAGCGTGAGCCCCGTGATCACGGTGGAACGCCACGAGTTCAGGAAGAGATAGATGATCAGGATCGTCAGGACCGCGCCGAGGATCAGCGACAACTGCACGTCGGCGAGGGAGTGCCGGATCTTGATCGAGTCGTCGCGAATGAAGGTGAGGTTGATGTCCGGCGGCAGCGACCGCTGGACTTCCGCCACCACGCGCTTCACGCCGTCGCTCACGGCCACGGTGTTCGACCCCGTGATCTTGAGCACGTCGAGAGTAACGGAAGGTGTCTCCCCGATGAACGACGCCCCACGGCGGTCGGCCACACCGTCCTGGACCGTCGCCACGTCTCGCACCCGGATCGGGGCACCATTGCGGACCGCGATCACCACGTCCGCGAACGCGCGCGGGTCGCGGATCTTGCCGGTCACCCGCACCATCCGCTCCATCTCCCCGCGAATGACACGACCGGCGGGCGTCTCGGTGTTCTCGCGGGCCAGCGCTTGCGAGACCTGCGCCGGCGAGATGCCGTAGGCCACGAGGGCGTCGGCGTCGAGCTGCACGCGGATCTGCCGCGTCGTCCCGCCGTTCACGTTCACCCCACCGACCCCGGGCACGCTCTCGAAGCGCGGCTTGATCGTCTGCTCGGCCAGGTCCGTGAGGTCGCGCAGCGGCCGCTCGCTGCTCGTCATCGCGACCGCCATGATCGGGCGGTCGTTGGGGTCATACCGGTTGATGACGGGATCGTCGACGTCCGGCGGCAGTTGCCGCCGGATGCGCGCAATCTTCGCGATCACCTCCTGCTGCGCCTCGAGCGGATCCATCCCCAGTTGCAGCATCACCCGGACGCTTGAACTCCCCTCCGACGACGTCGACGTGATCTCGCGGATCCCCTGCACGGTGTTGAGCGCTTCCTCGATCGGGCGCGAGACATCGCGTTCCATGACCTCGGGCGACGCGCCGGGATACGACGTGTTGGCCATCACCACCGGGTAGGTGATGTCGGGGTACTCGTCGACTGCGAGGCGCTGGTACGCCACCACGCCGAACACGACGAGCGCCACCATCATCATGGTGGTGAAGACAGGGCGCTTGATGGATACTTCGGTCAGGTACATGTGATCTCCGCCTAACGCCTGGTACTCGAGTCGGGTCGCGACGATCGCGACGCCGTGGAATCCCCGCCGCGGCGTCCCGGGCCACCCGCGCCGCCCGGCGCCGTTCCGCCGGTCGCACCGGCTTCCCGGGCCGCCCCCCCGCGCCCCTGCTCCGCCGCCACCACCCGCACCGGCATCCCGCGCCCCAGGGCCCCGAGGTTCCCGACGATGATCCGGTCACCGACCGCGAGGCCGCTCACGACCTGCGCCGTCGCCGATTCCTCATCCGTGACGCCCAGCTCAATCGACGCCACGTCCACCTTGTCGTCGACGATGCGATAGACGAACGGCTTGTCACCGCTCACCGCCTGCCGCACTGCCGTCGTCGGAATCACGATCGCGTCCTTCACCAGCCGTGTCACCACGCGACCGGTCGCGAAGGTGTTGCCGCGCATCTCCCCGCGAGGATTCGGCACCTGCAGGTACACGGTCAGCGTCCGGTTGGCGGGGTTGATCGTCGGCGAGATGCGAGCCACGCGCCCCTCGAGGGCGCGGCCGTTGGCCACGAAGCGCACCGCCTGCCCCGGCTTCAGGTCGGCCGCCTGCCGCGACGGCAGCGCGGCTTCGAGCTCCAGGACGTCGTTGCGCACCACGGTCACGAGCGTGGCCCCGCGGGTCACATGCTCGTTAGGCTCCACCGCCCGCGTCGCCACGACACCGGTCGTCGGGGCCACGATCCGAGTATCCTCCAGGACCTGCGACGCCCCCTTCAGCCGCGCCTCGGCCGCCGCCCGGCGGGACTGCGACGCCGCCAGGGCCTGCTGCGCCGTCCGCAGGTCGCGCTCCGCGATCGCCCCCGCCTTGAACAGGTCGGCGCTCTGGTCCGCATTCCACTGCGCGTTCGCCACATCCGCCTTCGCGGACTCGACCTCGGCGGCAGCGGAGGCGCGATCCCCCTCCTGCACCGCGTTCTCGAAGCGCACCATCGTCTGGCCGCGCGACACCCGGTCCCCTTCCCGCACGAGGACCTCGGTCACGTCACCCTCCAGGCGCGCACGCACCGCGATCTCCTCGATCGGCTTGAGGTCGCCGCTGATGAGGATCGCCGCCTCGATGGCCCCGGTCTTCACCTCGACCACGTCGTTCGCCCCCAGCACCGTCGGGGCGCGGCCACCCGCCGCGCCGCCGGGACCTCCCGCACCGGGACCACCTCCCCCCTTCGCGGCGCCCGGGGTTGCGGCGGCCGGCGCCTTCCCGGCGTCCGAGGCCGCTGCGCCCTCCTTGTTACAGGCCAGCACACCCACCGCGAGCATGCCCGTGGCGGCACGCCTGAGTATCAGATCACGCACGAAGTCCTCTATTGTGAAGTCGATCGCGTCGGAGGCAGCGGAATCGGGATGCCGCGTGCCCGGGCCAGGTCGGCCGTTGCCAGGTAATACTCCGTTCCCGCCCGCGCCGCGTTGGTCCGCGCCGTCAGCAGCAGGAGCTGGGCGTCACTGACCTCGAGCTGCGTCGAGAGCCCACGCTCGAATCGCAGGGCCGCAATCCGCCAGGCCTCCTCGGCCTGCGCGGCATTCTCCCGCTGGGCACCATACGACGCCTCCGCCCGGCGGAACTCCGCCCAGGCGCGGGCCCGATCCACCGCCACCCGCTCGCGCTCCTGGTCCAGCTGCAGCTGCGCAAGCTTTGTCTGCGCCTGGGCCAGGTCGATGTTCCCCTTGCTGCGCAGGCCATCGAAGAAGGGCCAGCTCACCTGCAACCCGAAGTTCCGGTCCTCGAACCAGCCGTTGTTCTGGCACACGCGCGTGGGATTCGGGACCGTGCAGAACGAGAGCGACGTCCGGCCCCACACCGTCGGGAACCCGTTGGTCGCGGGGAGCGCCGTGTACCCCGTCTGGAAGAATGCCGTGACCGTCGGCATCAGGTCGGCGCGTGCCACCCGGACCCCCTCGCGTCGGGCCTCGAGCGTGGACTGCGCCGCTCGTTCGACCGCGCGCAGCGGATCGGTCGCCGAGTCGGCCGCGACGCTCGCGGCGAGCGCGGGAAGCCCCGCCGTGTCGAGCTGGCTCGTGAGGTCGATGACGACGTTCGCCGGAAAGTTCAGCAGTCGTTGCACCTCGATCCGCGCCAGGTCCACCGCGTTGCGCGCCGCCAGCACCTGGGGCTCGAGGTTGGCCCGCTCCACGCGTGCCCGGAGCACATCGAAGCGCGAGGCCCGACCGCCCCGCTCCAGGTTCTCGACGAGCGCCTGTCGCTCCGAGGCCAGCTGGGCATTCCGCTCCTGGATGGCCAGCAGCTCGCGCGTCAGCTGGGCATTGAGGTAGGCACGCTGGACCTCGACGGAAAGCGTCGCCTCCGTCTCGGAGCGGCTGAAGGAGGCCGCCCGTCGCGCGTCCCCCGCCGCCCGCGCACCGGCGAAGACACGCCCCCCCTGAAAGAGCACCTGCGAAATGTTGACGTTCGCGTTGTAGTTGAAGTTCTGGCCGAAGATGCTCTGGCCCACGATCTCGGCGCGCGCGTTCCGCAGGACCTGGCTGTACTGCGAGGCCAGGCGGGCCTGCGGCAACCCCGCGGCCCGGGCGGTCGTCACCTGTGCCTCGGTCACCTCCACCTGTGCCTGGGCCACCCGGGCTTCGTCGCTTTCGCGGACGACGCGCCGGATGGCGTCCTCGAGGGAGAGCCGGACCGGGTCGCGCCCCTGCGCCCCAAGGACCGGAGCGACCAGGAGCACGAGCAGGGGAAGGGATTTCGGAGTCACCATAGTGAGAGCTCTACGCGGCGCTGCAACGTGGCGTTCGACGGCGGGTTGAACCAGCCCCGGCCCCCTCCCGGTGGGACCGACCGTCTGCCACCCACTTGGCCCGGTGCGGCGCCCCGGCCGGCTACTGGACCACGCCGCGTAACAGCGCGACGATCTTCTGGATCTCCGGCACGACCGACACCCGTAGCAATCCTTGCGGCTGTTCGTACCGCTTGAGGTCAGCCGTGGCAGCGGCCAGCCAGGCGGAGTCGGGCTTGACGCCGCTTCGCACGTACTGGATGGCCTCCAGGCCGATCGCGGATGTGCGATCCAGCGCCTCCGTCACCGGTACGGCCTCACCGATCGCCGGGGTGGCAGCGGCCATGTCCCGGATGACTGGCGCGAGGGCACGCCACCGGCGTAGCAGGATCTCGAGTGAATCCGTGGCGGCCCGGTCGGCGGCATCCACGACGAACCGACGCACCAGCCGTTCGGTGAGCCACCGTGCCGGCGGATCCGGACGCGCGGCATCCACGATGCGTGCGAGCGGGTGGAGCTGCGTCGTCGCCTTCCCGTTGAGCGTCTGGGCGAAGAACGGTGGCTGGGCGACGGTCAGGAGCGACTCCACCGGGGCGAGATCCCCGAACGGGAAGAGCTTCCGCAGCATCCGCGCGCTGTGTGACTGCACGCGGAACCCGCGCGCCTCGAGTCGTCCGGCGAGGATGTCGAGTCGCCGGTACATGTCGGGGACGTCACTCACGGACTGCGGGGACCACAAGCGCTCGGCAACTGCCCCGAGCCTCGGCCAGAGGCGCGAGTCGGTGGTCTCGTAAGAGACGAACTCCGACCACATGCACGCTTCGCCTCCGAGTATGAGCTGCTGTTCGGCCGGTGTGAGATCCGTCGTCGTGGGGATCGGGTCAGCGAGGTAGAAGTCCGTCGCAGGCTTGATGTGGTCGAGGTAGTACGGCGCCGAGAGAATGCCGGTGAAGCCGCGCTTCGCGGCGTCGCGGAGGTAATTGGTGCCGCGCCAGCTCTGGATCACCGTGTTCTGCGGCACTTTCGGGTGCAGGATCTCGTCCCACCCGACCATGCGCTTGTTGTACTTCCGGAGGATGCGCATCAGGCGCTGGTTGAAGTGCGCCTGCAGCTCCTCGTTGGTCCGCATCCCGCGCGCGCGCCGCCAGCGCACGATCCGCGGGTTGCGGTTCCAGTGCTTGTCCTCGACCTCGTCCCCGCCGATGTGCCAGTAGGCATCCGGAAAGATCCGCACCATCTCGCCGATGAACTGGTCGATGAAGGTGTAGGTGGCCTCCTTCGTCGGGTCGAAGATCGCGTCCGCGCCCCCCCACGCCCGCCGGATGCTGATCGGCCCGCTTCGCGAGGCGTATTGGGGATACCCGACAAACCACGACGTGGAGTGCCCCGGCATGTCGAACTCGGGGACGACGCGGATCCCGCGATCACGCGCGTAGGCGACGATCTCGCGCAACTGGTCCTGCGTGTAGTACTCCCCGTCGCTGCCCAGCTGGTGCAGCTTCGGGAAGCGCTTGCTCTCGACGCGAAAGCCCTGGTCCTCACTCAGGTGCCAGTGCAGCACGTTGAGCTTGACCATCGCCATCCCGTCGATGGTCTTCCTGATCTGCTCGACGGGCATGAAGTGCCGGCCCACGTCCACCAGCAACCCGCGCCAGCGGAAGCGCGGGACGTCCTCGATGTGCACGGCCGGGAGGTGGTGCGTGCTCGCATCGCTGGTGATGAGCTGCAGGAAGGTCTCGAGCCCCCGCAGGGCACCAACCACGGTCGGGGCCGTGAGCGTCGCCCCACCCGGGGCGATGTCGAGGATATAGCGCTCCTCCTCGTCGATCGACTGCACGCGATCCCCGGCGCGCTGTACCACGACCTTGAGCTGCGCGTCGAGGTCGGCCGGTGCGACCGCGCGTGCCACTTCGATCGCCGTCCGGTCCTCGAGCCGCAGGATGGCCCGCTCCACCCCGCGACGCAGCCGGTCGTCGGTGAACGCCGTGATCGCCACACGAAAGGTGGAATCGATAACGAGGCGCCCGGGACCCGGGACCACCGTGGACGGGACAGGGAGGAGGGTGCCGAGCTGCGCGCCAACAGGCGCCGCGAACACCGTCAGGGCAAGCCACGAAAAAGCGGGACGGAAGCGCATGGGCGGAATGTGCCGTCCGAGGCATGGCGAGACCAGCCGTGATCGTACAGGTTTGGCCCACCCCACCCGCGCGCGACCCTCCCCTTCCGACATGCAACTAACCTCCCTCGACTGGATCGTCATCGTGGTCTCCATCCTGGTGGCGTTCCTTCCCGCGCTCCTCTTCACGCGGCGCGGCGGATCGAGCACGAAGGAGTTCTTCACCTCCGGCCAGGCAGCCCCGTGGTGGCTCGTCGGCGTCTCGATGGTCGCCACGACCTTCTCGACCGATACGCCGAACCTCGTCACGAACCTCGTCCGCACGAACGGCGTCGCCAACAACTGGGCCTGGTGGTCGTTCCTGCTCACCGGGATGATGACGGTCTTCTTCTACGCCCGTCTCTGGCGCCGCTCGAAGGTGCTGACCGACCTCGAGTTCTATGAAATCCGATACTCGGGCAAGGCGGCCACCTTCGTCCGCGGGTTCAGGGCGATCTACCTCGGCCTCTTCTTCAACTGCATGATCATGGCGAGCGTGAACCTCGCCGCGGCCAAGATCGCCAACGTGCTCTTCGGCTGGCCCATGGGGCAGACCCTGCTCTTCTGCGCCGTGATCAACGTGCTGTTCGCGGCGACGTCCGGGCTCTGGGGGGTGCTGGTGGTGGACTTCATCCAGTTCGGCATCGCGATGACCGGGGCCCTTGCGACCGCCTGGTATGCCCTGCAGCAGCCGCAGGTCGGGGGGCTTGCGGGCCTCTTCAGCAAGATCGATCCGGCGACCCTGGCCCTCGTCCCCGATTTCGGGGACTGGGGGATGACCCTCTCCGTGCTCATCATACCGCTCACCGTGCAATGGTGGTCGGTCTGGTATCCCGGCGCCGAACCCGGAGGCGGGAGTTACATCGCCCAGCGCATGCTGGCGTCGAAGAGCGAGAACGACGCCCTCGCCGGCACCCTGCTCTTCAACTTCGCCCACTACGCGCTGCGCCCCTGGCCGTGGATCATCGTCGCACTGGCGTCGATGCTCGTGTATCCCCAGGTCAGCGACATCGCCACGACCTTCCCGCACGTGGATCCCGCGCTCCTCGGCGACGACATGGCGTATCCTGCCATGCTGCGCTTCCTCCCCTCGGGCCTCCTCGGCCTGATGGTCGCCGGCCTGCTGGCCGCGTACGTCTCGACGATCGTCACGCACCTCAACTGGGGCGGATCGTACCTGGTGCATGACTTCTACCGGCGATTCATTCGCCCCGATGCCGACGAGAGGCACTATGTCTTCGTCGGCCGACTGACCGCGGCCCTGCTCATGTTGTGCGCGGCGCTGATCACCTTCGTGCTCGACACGGCGCAGGAGAGCTTCAACCTGTTGATGTCGGTGGGCGCGGGGACGGGATTGCTCTACCTGCTGCGCTGGTTCTGGTGGCGCGTGACGGCGTGGAGCGAGGTGGCCGCCATGGTGTCGTCGTTTGTCGTCGCGATCGGGTTCTTCGTCGCCGGCAAGATGGGGGTCGCGGTCCCCGCACACATCTCGCTGATCATCGGCGTCGCCATCACGAGCGTGGTCTGGATCGCGGTCACGTTCATCGGTCCGCAGAACGAGCGCCCCGTCCTCGAGTCCTTCTACCGACTCGTGCGACCAGCGGGCCCGGGATGGGCGGCGGTCCGCCAGGCCACGGGCCTCCCGGCCTCCAACGACTCGTTGCCGATGTCCTTCGCAGCCTGGGTGCTGGGTTGCTTCTTCGTGTACGCCGCCCTCTTCGGCACCGGATCCTGGCTGTATGGGCGGACGTCGCAGGCGCTGGTATGGCTTGGCGTCTTTGCCGTGAGTTCGCTCGGGTTGATGCAGATCCTGCCCCGCATCTGGCGGAGCAGCGAAACCACGTAGCGCGCGGGAACGGAGTGCGCCCGTACCTGATCGGGGCCCTCCTGGGGCTGGGACTCCTGGCTGGCGTGGGAGCCGCCGGCTGGTGGTGGCTCGACCGTCGCGCCACCTCGCTCGCCCTGGAGCAGTTTCGGCAACCGCTGGAGTCGATCGAGGTCCCGGCGGACAGCGCGTCCATCGCCGAGGGCGAACGCCTGGCGTGGTTGCATGGCTGTCATGGCTGCCACGGCGACTCGCTGCAGGGGAAGGTCTTTCTCGACGAGCCACGTGTCTTGCGGCTCACGGCGCCGAACATCACACGGGCGATCCAGGCGTACAGCGACGCCGAGCTGGCCCGCCTGATCCGCCATGGCATCACGCGCCGCGGCACGGCGGCCTTCTCCATGCCGTCGGCAGGTTTCTATCACTTGTCCGATGCCGACCTCGGCCGGCTCATCGCGCACCTCCGAGCAACCCCGGTCCGCGATGACACCTGGCCTCCAACGGAGCTTCGGGTGCTGACCAAAGTGGCGCTGCTGCGCGGTGAGGTCCCGACCGACGCAGGAACGATGGACCACGACGCACCACGACTGGGCGCCGCGCTGGATACCACCGCCGTTGCCCTGGGCCGGTACCGCGCCGCCACGATCTGCAGCGAGTGCCACGGCGTGGGTCTGCGCGGCCAGGACAATGCGCCGGCGCTCGTGGGCGCGTTGGGCTATACCTTCCCGCAGTTCACCGCGCTCTTGCTGGATGGTCGTGCGCGCGACGGGCGGGACATCGGCCTGATGGGCACGACGGCGCGGCGTCGGTTCCGGCGCTTCACGGCACGGGAGATCGAGGGCCTCTGGCTCTTCCTTCGGGCCCTGCCATTGGCCGCTCCACGATGACGACGACACACAAGGCCGTCATCATGGCACGTGGGCTGGGCAACCGCATGCGCCGAGCCGACGAGGAGGCGGCGCTCGACGCCGCACAGGCTCGCGCCGCGGACACGGGGATGAAGGGGATGATCCCGATCGGACGTCCCTTCCTGGATTATGTGATCAGCGCGCTCGCTGACGCCGGCATCACCGATGTATGCCTCGTCATCGGCCCGGAGCACCAGGCGATCCGCGATCACTACGCGACCGGCATGTCTCGTGTTCGTGTGTCCTTCGCCATCCAGGCAGAACCCCGGGGAACCGCCGACGCAGTTGCGGCAGCAGAGGCGTTCGTCGGGAGCGACACATTCCTGGTGCTGAACGCGGACAACTACTATCCGGTGGAGGCGTATCGCCGCCTGGCGAGCCTCGGCGGCGACGGGTTGATCGGGTTCGATGCCGGCGCGCTGGTGCGTGACGGCAATATCCCTGCAGAGCGGGTGCAGGCGTTTGCGCTGGTGCTGGTCGAGGGTGGCGACACCGGGTCCCTGCGTTCGCGGGGACGGGACGGCGACCCGCGCCCCGGGCATGACCTGGGGCCCAGCGTCGCTGCGCTGACGGAGATCATCGAAAAACCCGACGGCGCGACCTACGCGCGCCTTGCGCCCCACGCCTCCGTGAGCATGAACCTCTGGTCCTTCACGCCCGCGATCTTCGAGGCCTGTCGGCGCGTCACGCCGTCACAACGTGGCGAGCTGGAGTTGCAGGATGCCGTCCGCATCGCGCGGACGCAGCTGGGAATCGCCTTCACGGTCGTTCCGTACGCGGGGGGCGTGCTCGACCTCTCGCACCGTGGCGATATCCCCGCGGTCGCGGCCGCCCTCGCAGGGACCATCGTTGCCCTCTAGGGCCGCGCGGGGACGACCGTCAGGGTGATTGCGGACGGGTGCGCGGGACCATGGTGCACCCGCGTATGGGCGACCACCGGGTCCTTCTCGTTGTAGTTCGCTCCTCCGGTGTTGAGGTTGCGCTCGTAGACGGGGAACGAACTGCTCGCCACCGAGATGCGAA
>WBZL01000774.1_pt1 | contig 35357 bp, 38 predicted proteins | sample 5204291 | NCBI WGS metagenome assembly WBZL01 (sample SAMN12344345, study PRJNA552823) | activated sludge metagenome | biome: Activated sludge suspended growth; feature: Nitrification reactor; material: Wastewater; isolation source: activated sludge from nitrification reactor of wastewater...
CTGGTACAACGCGCCCCGGCCGCGGTCTTCATGGGCGACACGGGCTCGCTCGCGCTCGGCGGGGCACTGGGCGCCATCGCGGTGGCCACGAAGCACGAGATCGTGCTCGCCATCGTCGGCGGCCTCTTCGTGGTGGAGGCGCTCAGCGTCATCATCCAGGTGGCCTATTTCAAGCGGACCGGCAAGCGCGTCTTCCTGATGGCGCCGATCCACCACCACTTCGAGAAGAAGGGCTGGGCCGAGCCGCAGATCGTGATCCGCTTCTGGATCATCTCGCTCATCCTCGCGCTCATCGGGCTTGCCACGCTGAAGCTGCGCTGAGCCCGGCGCAGGGCTTGCCGCCCGCCGCCGCTGCCATCATCCTGCGCCCGAACGGGGAGGGGCGGATGGCGCTGGAGCAGGTGCTTGCGGACTGGGGCCTGCCGGCAATCGCGGCGGGCAGCTTCCTGGAAGGCGAGGGCGTGGCCTTCATGGGGGGCGTTCTGGCGCACCGGGGCTTCTTCCCGTTCGAGGCGGCGGCGCTGGCCGCGGCGCTCGGCGCGCTCTGCGTCGATCAGGCGATCTTCCACATCGGCCGGCATCTGGCCCGTTTTCCCCGCGCGCGCGGTGTCCTGGAAAAACCCGGTACGCGCAAGGTCGCGGGTTGGGTCCGGGCGCATCCCGACCGCCTCTGCCTGTCGTTCCGGTTCCTCTACGGGCTCAAGACGGTGGGCGCATTGACGCTCGGTGCGGCGGCCATCCCGCCCGCACGGTTTTTCGCGCTCGACCTGGTCGGCTGTCTTGTCTGGGCCCATGCCGTGACCGCGCTCGGATTCGGCGCGGGCCATGCGGTCGAGCGGGTCTTCGGCCGGATCGAGACACACCATCACATCGTGATCGCGCTGTCGCTGGCCGCCCTGCTGCTCGGCACCGCGGAAATCGTGCGCCGGCGGTGGCGACCGGGCTCCGCCGATCCGTCAGGCGGCGATGTGGCGCGAGGGAAGAAACGCGATGACTGACCATTCCCTTGCCGCGGGGTGGGCGGTGAGCCTGCGGATGACCAGCGCGCCGCCCACGACCACCGTTGCGGCCAGAAGGGGCGAGTGCTGCATGGCCGCGCCGAACTCCGGGTGGCCGAAGGCCGCGACAGCCGCGGCCAGACGCGCGATTGCGGTCGCCTCGACAAAGGCGGCGAGCGCCGGCAGGAGGACGCTGGTCACCGTGGCGGCCGTGCCGACGACGAGCGCGGTGACGAGACCGGTAAAAAGCGGCAGCGGCACGCCGTGAACGGTGATGTCGTGCCGCAGGAAGCCGATGACGCCGGCCGCGAAGGCCATGAGCGTGGCGAAAAGGATCAGGCGCCGCGCCGCGCGAAGCCTCTGTCCGACAAGAGCGAGCATCCAAACCCCCAGGGTTTTCCCCGACGATCGGTCTGACATCTGAATCAAGCGTGAACGCGACCCAATCCGAGCGGGATTGTGGCGGGCGCCGGCACAGGGACGCCTTCCGGAGCGCCCCGGCTTGCAGGCGGCAAGGGCGCGCGGCATTGTCGTTGGGGCACGAGGGGAAGGGCCGCGTCATGATTCCGGTGCAGGGTTTCGAAGGCCGCAAGGTCGCCGTGCTGGGGCTCGGCCGGTCGGGGCTCGCCACCGCGGCGGCGCTCGCCGCCGGCGGCGCCGTTCCCTGCCTCTGGGACGATGCGCCCGAGGCGAGGGCCAAGGCCGAGGCGGCGGGATTCACCCTCACCGACCTCACGCGTGCCGACGCCTGGGAAGGGGTCGCGAGCCTCGTCGTCTCGCCCGGCATCCCGCACCTCTATCCGGAGCCGAACCGGCTGATCGCGCGGGCGATTGCCGCGGGCGTTCCGGTCGACAATGACATCGGGCTCTTCTTCCGCTCCTTCGCGACGCCGGGATGGGACGAGATGGCGGTGGCGCCCAAGGTCGTCGCCGTCACCGGATCGAACGGCAAGTCCACCACGACGGCGCTCATCCACCACGTCCTGAAGGTCGCGGGCCGGCCGACGCAGATGGCCGGCAACATCGGCCGCGGCGTCCTTGACCTCGACCCCGGGCAGGAGGGCGAGGTGGTGGTGCTGGAGTTGTCCTCATACCAGACCGAGCTTGCCCGCGCGCTGACGCCCGACATCGCGGTCTTCACCAACCTCTCGCCCGACCATCTCGACCGGCACGGCGGTCTCGGCGGCTATTTCGCCGCCAAGCGCCGGCTCTTCGCCGAAGGGGGGCCCGACCGCGCCGTGATCGGCGTCGACGAGACGGAGGGGCGCTTTCTTGCCAACCAGATGGCCGAGGGGGCGGCGGACGACCGGGTGATCCGCATCTCCTCCGGGCAGAAGCTCGACGGCGAGGGCTGGTCGGTCTTCGCGCGCAAGGGGTTTCTTGCCGAATGGCGCAAGGGCCGGCAGGTGGCGTCCATCGACCTGCGCGAGATCAGGGGCCTGCCCGGCGCCCATAACCACCAGAACGCCTGCGCGGCCTATGCGGCTTCCCGCACCCTTGGCGTGGCGCCGAAGCTCGTCGAGCAGGCGTTCCATTCCTTCGAGGGGCTGCCGCACCGAAGCCAGTTCGTTGCCGAACGGAACGGCGTGCGTTTCGTGAACGACTCGAAGGCCACCAACGTGGACAGCGCGGCGAAGGCGCTGCAGGCCTTCGCGAAGATCCGCTGGATTGCCGGCGGTCTCGGCAAGGAGGGCGGCGTTGCCGGCCTCAGGCCCTTCCTCGGCGCCGTGGTGAAGGCCTATCTCATCGGCCATTCCGCGCGGGACTTCGCGCTGGAACTGGGCGACACGCCGCACGAGATCTGCGAGACGATGGAACGAGCCGTGGCGCGCGCCGCCGAGGAGGCGGAGGCGGGGGAGACCGTGCTCCTCGCACCGGCGGCCGCCTCCTTCGACCAATACCCGAACTTCGAGAAGCGGGGCGAGGATTTCACGGAACGGGTCCGGGCGCTTCAGGGCCAGGCGCGACAGGAGGGGACATGACGATGCCAGGCGCGCACGGTCACCGCGATCCCGCCATCGCGGGCTTTCTCGACGTGCTCGAAACCGCGGTGATGGCCGACGCGCCCCCCGCGTCCGACGCGCGGCGGGCCGCGGCGCGGGTCTTCGACCGGTGCCGCCACAGCGCCGGGAAGTCAGTGGCGGTCGATCCCGCCTGGCCCCCGGTCTGCGATGTCCTGCCTATGGCACTCGCACTGGACCGGCCGCCGGCCCGACGCAGGGTTGCCGAGGCGTTCGGCGCGCTTGCCCCGCGGCTCGGCTGGAAGCCTCGCGCATCAGCGGCAGGGGCGGATGGCCGTTTTCCCGAAAGCCACGCCAACGCTACCGTGATCGGGCCCGGCGGTCTCGAGGACCGGCAGGACCTGCACATCGGCGTGTCACTGATGGCACCGGACCTCACCTATCCCGATCACGACCATCCGCCGGAAGAGGTCTATCTTGCCCTGACGCCGGGCGAGTGGTGGAATGCGCGGATGGACTGGACCGACCCCGGCCCGCACGGGCTGATCTACAACCCGCCGGGAATCCGGCACGCGATGCGCTCGGGCGCGACGCCCTTGCTCGCGGTCTGGCTTCTGCCGGGGTGAGGCACGGCAGCCGGTATCGGGCGCGGGAGGAGACCATGGAAGGCCACTGCACCTGCGGACGCATCCGCTTCCGGCTCACCGACCGGCCGCTCTTCGTCCACGCCTGCCACTGCACCTGGTGCCAGCGCGAGACCGGCGGGCCGCACGCGATCAACGCGATGATCGAGACCGGCCGGATCGAGATCCTCGCCGACGACCCCGTGGAGGTGCTGACCCCTTCGGCCTCGGGCAGGGGCCAGGCCATCCTGCGCTGTCCGGACTGCTGCGTGGCGCTCTGGTCGCACTACGCCGGAGCAGGGCGCAAGATCGCCTTCGTGCGGGTGGGCACGCTCGACGACCCTGCCTCATGCCCGCCCGACATCCACATCTTCACCGAGACGAAAGCGCCCTGGTACGTGATCCCCGAGGGTGTCCCCGCGGTGCCGGAATACTACGACCGCACCCGGTACTGGCCGCCCTCGGCTCTGGCGCGGAGGGCCGCCCTGATGGGCGGCTGAGCCAAGGGCGGACCAACTTGCTCTGGCGCCCGCGCCGGTTCCGCGCTAGGCTTCCTGCCAGACCCGGAAAACGGGCAACGTGAGGCAGTGAAGGCGGTATCCCATGACGGAGATGGTTTATGGCACCGTGCCCGCCCGGGCGGGCGAGCCGGTGCTTCCCCGCTGGTGGCGGACGATCGACAAATGGTCGCTCACCTTCGTTCTCATCCTCTTCGGGATCGGGCTTCTGCTCGCGCTCGCGGCCTCGGTGCCTCTGGCCGAGAAGAACGGGCTCGACCCTTATTACTACGTCGCGCGCCAGACCATGTTCGGCGGCGTCGCGCTCGCGGCGATGTGCGTCATCTCCATGCTCTCGCCCGAAGCGGTGCGACGGATCGGCGTCGTCGGCTTCTTCTGTGCCTTCGTGGCACTCATCCTCCTGCCGCTTTTCGGCACCGACTTCGGCAAGGGCGCCGTGCGCTGGTATTCGCTCGGCTTCGGGTCGTTCCAGCCCTCGGAATTCCTCAAGCCCGGCTTCGTCATCATGGCCGGCTGGCTCATTGCAGCGGCGATGGAGATCAACGGCCCGCCAGGCCGGCTCTACAGCTTCGTCCTCGCGCTCGGCATCGTCCTCTTCCTCGCCCTCCAGCCTGATTTCGGTCAGGCCTGCCTCATCCTCTTCGCCTGGGGCGTGATGTATTTCGTGGCCGGTGCGCCGATCCTGCTGCTGTCGGTCGTCGGCGGGCTCGTCGTCGCGGGCGGGCTTTTCGCCTATGACGCATCGGAACACTTCGCGCGCCGCATCGACGGCTTCCTTGCCGCCGAAGTCGATCCGCGCACCCAGATCGGCTATGCGACCAACGCGATCCAGGAAGGCGGATTCTTCGGCGTCGGCGTGGGCGAGGGGACGGTGAAATGGTCGCTGCCCGACGCTCATACGGACTTCATCATCGCCGTCGCGGCAGAGGAGTATGGCCTTGTCCTCGTCCTTCTCATCATCGCACTTTACACCGCGATCACGGCGCGGTCGCTCTTCCGCCTTCTGAAGGAGCGCGATCCCTTCATCCGCATCGCCGGCACCGGGCTTGCCTGCGCCTTCGGTGTGCAGGCGCTCATCAACATGGTGTCGCGGTCCGGCTTCTGCCGGCGAAGGGCATGACGCTCCCCTTCGTGAGCTACGGCGGGTCGTCTGTCATCGCCTCGGGCATAGCCATGGGCATGCTCCTGGCGCTGACCCGCAGCCGGCCCCAGGGGCGTATCGAGGACGTGCTCTTGAAGCGGGGCCGCTGATGGCCGCGCCCCTTCTTCTCATCGCCGCGGGCGGCACCGGCGGGCACATGTTTCCCGCTCAGGCGCTGGCCGAGGCGATGGTGGCGAAGGGCTGGCGGGTGAAGCTTTCGACCGACGCGCGGGGCGCGCGCTATGCGGGCGGCTTCCCGAGGGCAGTGACCATCGAGGAGGTCGTCTCGGCCACCTTCGCGCGGGGCGGTATCGCGGCGAAGGCGCTGGCGCCCCTGCGCATCGCGGTGGGCATCGCGGGGACCTGCATGGCGATGCGCCGCGACCGGCCGGCGGTCGTCGTGGGCTTCGGCGGCTACCCGTCGATCCCGGCGCTCGGCGCAGCGGTGCTCCTGAAGCTCCCGCGCATGATCCACGAACAGAACGGCGTCCTCGGCAAGGTCAACCGCGCCTTCGCCCCCCGCGTCCGCCTCATCGCCTGCGGCACCTGGCCCACCGACCTGCCCGAAGGGGTGGAGGGCCGTCACACCGGAAACCCTGTGCGCGCGGCCGTGCTCGAACGCGCGGGCGCGCCCTATATCCCGCCGGGCGACTATCCGATGAGCGTCCTCGTGATCGGCGGCAGCCAGGGCGCGCGCATCCTCTCCGACGTGGTGCCCGCCGCGCTCGCGCTCCTGCCGGAGGCGCTCCGCGCCAATCTCCGCGTCGCCCACCAGGCCCGCCCCGAGGACATGGAGCGCGTGATCGCCGCCTATGCCGCAGCCGGCATCCGCGCCGAGGTGGAGCCCTTCTTCGCCGATGTGCCGCGGCGGCTGACCGAGGCGCAGCTTGTGATCTCGCGTTCCGGCGCCTCCTCGGTCGCCGACATCTCGGTCGTGGGCCGGCCGTCGATCCTCGTCCCCTTCGCGGCGGCGGCGGGCGACCACCAGACCGCCAACGCGCGCGGGCTCGTTGCCGCAGAGGCAGCGATCCTCATCCCCGAATCCCGGCTTGACGCCGCCACGCTCGCGGGCCATGTCGCCGCGGTCCTGGATAACCCCCCAGGAGCGGTACGCATGGCACATGCTGCACTCTCCTACGGGATCCCGGATGCGACGGAACGCCTGGTGCAACTCGTCGAAGCCCTGACCGAAGACGCGAAAGAGGTGCCATGAACGCTGCCGCCGCAACCAAGCTTCCCGGGGAACTCGGGCCCATCCATTTCGTCGGCATCGGCGGCATCGGCATGTCGGGGATCGCCGAGGTGCTGATGACGCTCGGCTATGCCGTGCAGGGCTCGGACGCGAAGGCCTCGAAGATCACCGACCGTCTGGTGAAGCTGGGCGCGACCTTCTTCGAGGGGCAGAGGGCCGAAAACGTGGGCGAGGCCGCCGTGGTAGTGGTCTCTTCGGCGATCAGGAAGGGCAACCCGGAGCTGGAGGAGGCGCGGCGGCGCGGCCTGCCAGTGGTGCGCCGGGCCGAGATGCTGGCCGAACTCATGCGGCTCCGTTCCAACGTCGCCATCGCGGGAACCCACGGCAAGACGACAACCACGACCATGGTGGCGACGCTCCTCGACAAGGGCGGGTTCGACCCGACGGTGATCAACGGCGGCATCATCCATGCCTATGGCTCCAATGCCCGCGCCGGCGCCGGCGAGTGGATGGTGGTGGAGGCCGACGAGTCGGACGGCTCCTTCAACCGCCTGCCCGCCACCATCGCCATCGTCACCAACATCGACCCCGAGCACATGGAGCACTGGGGCACGATCGAGAACCTCAGGAAGGGCTTTCTTGACTTCGTCTCCAACATCCCCTTCTACGGTGTCGCGGTCTGCTGCACCGACCATCCCGAGGTGCAGGCGCTGGTCGGAAAGGTGACCGACCGCCGCGTCATCACCTTCGGCTTCAACGCCCAGGCCGACGTGCGCGCCGTGAACCTGACGTTCGAAGATGGCAAGGCGCATTTCGACGTGCTTCTTCAGGGGGAAGGCGAAGGTTCGAAAATCGAAGGCTGCACCCTGCCGATGCCGGGCGACCACAACGTCTCCAACGCCCTCGCCGCAGTCGCCGTGGCCCGCCACCTCGGGATGAAGCGGTCGGAGATCCGCGAGGCGCTGGCGGGCTTCGCGGGCGTCAACCGGCGTTTCACCAAGGTCGGCGAAGTGCTCGGCGGGGTGACGATCATCGACGACTACGGCCATCACCCGGTGGAGATCGCGGCCGTGCTGAAAGCGGCGCGGCAAGCCATCGCCTCCAATCCGGGGGGCCGCGTGATCGCCGTCCACCAGCCTCATCGTTACACAAGATTGTCCAGTCTTTTCGACGACTTCTGCACCTGCTTCAACGAAGCCGACGTGGTCGCCATTGCCGAGGTCTATGCCGCCGGCGAGGACCCGATCCCCGGTGCCTCGCGCGATGACCTCGTCGCCGGGCTGATCGCCCACGGCCACCGCCACGCCCGCGCGATCCTCAGCGAAGCCGATCTCGAACGACTGGTCCGGGAACAGGCGCGGCCCGGAGACATGGTGGTCTGCCTCGGTGCGGGCACCATATCCGCCTGGGCCAACGCCCTGCCGGCCCGCCTGGCCGGAAAGGGGTGAACCGGTGACGGCGCCCATTGTCGCGGCCTGTCTCTGGGTTGTCGCGGCGACCGCCGTGGCCTTCCTGCCGATGCGGTTCCAGCGGATTGTCGGCCTGCCGCTCGTTGCGTCAGCGCTGCTGCTGATCGTCTGGCTCTCGCGCGCCGTGAGCCCCTGGATCGGTGTGGCCGCGCTGGCGGCCTTCGTCTCGATGTTCCGCAAGCCCTTGGGATATTTCGCAAAACGCCTTCTGGGGAAAGACCAGGCGCGATGAGCGGCTCGATCCTCGCCGCCTGCCTCTGGGCCGTCACCGCGACGCTGATCGCGATGCTGCCCTCCCGTGATCGCCACTGGCGCGCGGCCTACGGGCTGATCGCCGCCGGAATTCCGATTCTCGGCTGGGTGACCTACGAGAACGGCCCTTGGACCGGCCTGATGGTGCTCGCCGCCGGCGCCTCGATCCTGCGCTGGCCGCTGATCTATCTCTGGCGCTGGCTGCGGCGTCGCGCGGCGGACTGACCGGCGAGGACTGACCGGCGCGAACCGCACCCCGCAACCTTCGGTTTCGCGTCGGTTTTCCGTCCCGACAGGGAGATAGCCCGGTCAACCGGATTTCAGGAGCGTTCCGGGGGCGGGGAGCGTCGCCGGGAGAGGAAACGGACCGCCGCAGCTTGCGGTCCGGTGGTGCCGCCACCCTCTCAAACCGCTGCCGGCATCGCCCTCACCGGGGGTGCGAAGGCTCCGCGGGCCCGAACTTTCCGACGATCCAGTCGAGAAAGACCTCCGTTGCCGCCGAACGCTCCCGCCCGGCGGGAACGACGACGTGGTACTGCTCTTCGGTGACAACACTTCCCGCGCCGAGCCGGACCAGCCGTCCCTCCGCCAGGTGGCCCGCCAGCAGCGTGGACCAGCCGAGCGCGACGCCCTCGCCGTTCACTGCCGCCTCGATCGTGTCGGTGTAGTGGTTGAAGCGCAGCCGGCTCAGCTCCGGGGCCCGGCCGAGCGCGGCACCGAGTCCGGCGGCCCGGGCCCAGGTCCGCCAGGTCAGCCAGCTCGGGTTCACCGTGTCGGAAGCGATGAGCGGCAGCTGATGGAGGTCGACCGCCTTCGGGTCGAGTCCGAGCCGGTCGAGGAGCTTCGGGCTGCAGACGGGAAAGACCTCGTCGGAATGGCTCGCGAGGCTGCGGCCATCCGGGAAGGGCGCCTTCCCGAACCGGATCACCGCATCGAGCCGGTCGCGCCTGAGATCGATGGCGCTGTCGTCGGCGACGAGCTTGAGCTTGATCTCGGGATGCGCGGCGCGGAACTCCGACAGGCGCGGCAGGATCCAGAAGTGGCTGAAGGCCAGCGTGGCACCGATGGTCACGGTATTGGCCGGATGCGGCTGGCGGATCGTCTCGATCATCTCCGCCATGCTGGCGAACGCCCCCGAGACCGCCCCAGCAAGGGCCGCGCCGCCGGCCGTGAGCGTGACGCGCCGGTGTGCGCGGACGAAGAGCGGGGTGTTGAGATCGTCCTCGAGGAGCTTGATCTGCCGGCTGACCGCTGCCTGGGTCACGCCGAGTTCGGCCGCCGCCTGGGTGAAGCTGCCGTGCCGCGCCGCTGCCTCGAAGGTGGCCAGCGCGTTCATCGACGGGATGCTGCGGCGCAGGGATGGCATCGACGGTCTCCTCTATGGATGACCTGTCCATAATCTGAAGTTATCTGTCGGTCGAGTATTCCTCCCGCGGGCAAGAGCGCGTTTCACCGGTTCTTCCGCTCCATGGCTCCCGCGAACGCCGGCGCGATCGAGAACCGCGCCCATACGGGAATGATGTCGTTCGAGATAGGGATTTTCCGCCGGGAAGTTCCTGCCGTTCCGGCGCGGGCAGAGGAAGAACCCGCACCGGCTGCACCGCCGGGGCCGATCGGGATCGGTCGGGGGGCAGAGGCGCCCCCGCGCCCCCTGCGAGGCCGCGGCGAAGGCGCCGGCCCTAGAGGTCCTTGACGAGCCTGAGGGCATCGTAGATCGCCGCGTGGGTATTGCGCGCGGCCACCGCGTCACCGATGCGGAAGAGACGGAAGCGGCCGTCGGGATTTCGCAGAACGTCCTGCACGCCGCCGGTGGAAAGCGCCTCGTAGTCCACCTCGCCGAGGTTCTTCGACAGCGGTTTCAGCTCGAAATAGAGCTCGTCCAGCGGGCGGGTGCCGTGGTTGACGACGACCTGATCGACGACACGCTCGCGCCGGAACGCGCCGTAGTCGCTGCCGAGCGTGGCGCGGAGCCGGTTGCCTTCGCGCGCCACCGAGAGAAGCCGCCAGGTGACGGTGAAGGTCGTGTCCCGCTTCTGCAGGTTGCGCATGTAGGGCACGAGGTTCATCGCCATGACCTCGGGCGCGAAGCTGCGGTCGGGCGTCACGATCTCCACCGCCGCGCCGGTGGCGGAGATGAGATCGGCGGCCTGCAGCGCCGCATGGTCGCCCGCGTCGTCGAAGATGAGCACGTTCTGCCCCGGCTTCACGTCGCCCGAGAGGATGTCCCAGGCGGTATGGACGAGGTCGTTGCCCCCCGCCAGCACCTCGGCGTGGGGCAGCCCCCCGGTGGCGACGATCACCTCGTCGGGATCGGTCGCCAGCACCGCATCGGCGTCGGCGTAGCTGTTGAAGCGGAAGCCGACGCCCTTCTTCTCGCACTGTGCCATCCGCCAGGAGATGATCGAGATCATCTCGCGCCGGCGTTCGTCCCGCGCGGTCAGGCGGATCTGCCCGCCCGGCTGGTCGCCGGCCTCGAAGACCGTGACCGCGTGCCCGCGCTCGGCCGCGACGCGCGCCGCCTCGACCCCGGCCGGGCCGGCGCCGACGATCGTCACACGCTTCTTCGCGGGCGCGGCGGGGATCGTGTGCGGCATCGTCTCTTCCCGCCCCGTCGCGGGGTTGTGCATGCAGAGCGCGATCCCGCCCTGGTAGATCCGGTCGAGGCAGTAGTTCGCGCCGACGCAGGGGCGGATGTCGTCCTCGCGCCCTTCGATGACCTTGCGCACAAGATGCGGGTCCGCGATGTGCGCGCGGGTCATGCCGACCATGTCGAGCTTTCCCGAGGCGATGGCATGGCGCGCGGTCGCCACGTCCGGAATCTTCGCCGCGTGGAAGGTGGGAAAGCCGGTCGCGGCCCTGATTTCGCCGGCGAAGTCGAGGTGCGGGGCATTCCGCATGCCCTGGATCGGAATGACGTCGGTCAGACCCGGATCGGTGTCGATGTGCCCCTTCACGACGTTGAGGAAATCCACGAGTCCGGAGTTCTTCAGCCTGTGGCTGACCTCCATCCCTTCTTCCCTGGTCATGCCGCCGGGCAGGTCCTGATCGCCGGTGTAGCGCACTCCGACGATGAAATCCTTCCCGCAACGGGCACGGATCGCGCGCAGAACGTCGAAGATGAACCGCAGGCGGTTGTCGAGGCTGCCGCCCCAGGGTGCTTCAAGATCGTTGGTCAGGGGCGACCAGAACTGTTCCAGGAGGTGGCCGTAGGCTTCCAGCTCGATCCCGTCGAGGCCGGCCGCCTTCATCCGTTCGGCGGCATCGGCGAAGTCCCCGACGATGCGGGCGATATCCCAGTCCTCGATCCGCTTCGGGAAGGCCCGGTGCGCCGCCTCGCGCTCGTGGCTCGGGGCAAGCACAGGCAGCCAGTCCCCCTTGTCCCAGCGTGTGCGCCGGCCAAGATGGGTGAGCTGGATCATCACCGCCGCGCCGTGGTCGTGGCATTCGTCGGTGAGCTTCTTCATCCAGCCCACGACCTCGTCCTTCCAGGCGAGGATGTTGTTGAACACCGGCGGGCTGTCGCGCGAAACCGAGGCGGAGCCCGCCGTCATCGTCAGCGCCACGCCGGCCTTGGCGCGCTCCACGTGGTAGGCGCGGTAACGGCCCTTCGGCATCCCGTCCTCGGGGTAGGCCGGTTCGTGGCTGGTGATCATGATGCGATTGCGCAGCGTCAGGTGCTTCAGCCGGTAGGGCTGGAGGAGCGGATCGTTCGACATGCGGGGACTCCCTGTCATTCCTCGCGCAGTTCACCAAAAATGTTCATGACTGTCAAGATTACGGTCATGCCGGAACATTTTCTTGCGGAGCCGTGGCGATCAGCCTAGCCTGACCGCCATGGCAGGCGACGAAAAGACCGGGACGGGCTGGCGCGGATCGCGCGAGGGGTGGCTGGAGGCCGCTTACGGCGCGCTGGTCCGCGAGGGGATCGACGCGGTGAAGGTCATGGCGCTCGCGGAAGAACTGAGGCTGTCGCGCACCAGCTTCTACTGGTTCTTCGAGAACCGCGACGACCTTCTGGCAGCGCTCGCCGACATGTGGGAGGCGCGGACGACCGCCCCGCTTGTCGCCGCGACGCGGGAATACGCCGAGACCGAGACGGAGGCGATGCTGAATGTCATCGCCTGCTTCCTAAGACCCGAGACCTTCGACGCGAAGCTTGAGTTCGCGATGCGCGGCTGGGGCCTCAAGGATCCCGCCATCCTCGCCCGTGTCACCGCGGCCGACGGGCAGCGGCTGGAAGCCCTGGCACGGATGCTGGAACGCTGGGGCCACCGGCCTGCGGATGCCGATGTTCGGGCGCGCACCGTCTACCTGGTGCAGATCGGCTATATCTCGATGCAGGTCGAGGAAACGCTGGAGATGCGGCTGTCCCGAATTCCGACCTATGTCGAGATCTACACCGGCCGTGCGCCCGAGCCGCGCGAGATCGCGCGGTTCCGGGGGCGCTTCGGTCCGGGTGCGGGGCCGGCCTGACGGGCGCCCGGTCCGAAACGCGCAACGCTTATTCCGTCGCGGCCGAGCGCCCGGCCCAGCCAGCCGGTCCCGCCGAGGATGCCGATACTGGCCATGGTCAATACCACATGTCGGGGACCGCGGCCTTGCGGCGGTCGACGAAGTCGCGCAGCGCCTCGTCGATGCCCTCGTCGAGCGGCGGCGGCTCGTATTCCGCCAGGCGCTTCTTCCAGAGCCGGTTGGCGCGCGTGGCGGCGTCAGATGAGCCGTTCGCCTCCCATTTCTCGAAGGGCTCGTTGTCGGAAAGCTCGCTGTCCCAGAATGCGGTCTCGTAATGGGCCATGGTATGCGCGCAGCCGAAGAAGTGACTGCCGGGGCCGACCTCGGCGAAGGCATCGACGGCAAGCTGGTCGTCATCCACCTCGACGCCCTTCAGGTAGGAATGAAGCGCGCCGCAGAGGTCGGCATCGAGCATGAACTTCTCGTAGGACATGGAGAGAAGCCCGTCGAGAAAGCCCGCCGAATGGAGGATGTAGTTGGCCCCGCAGTGGACGGCGGCGAGCATCGACATCGTGCCCTCCATCATCGCCTGCGCGTCCGGCAGCTTCGAGGTGGTGAAGTTGCCCGAGCAGCGCAGCGGCAGGTTCAGCCGGCGGGCGAGCTGGCCGATGACCATGCTGCCGATCGCGGGCTCCGGCGTGCCGAAGGTGGGGCTCCCGGACCGCAGGCTAATCGAGGAGAGGAAGTTGCCGAACACGACCGGCGCGCCGGGCCGTTCGAGTTGCGTCAGGGCGCAGCCCGCGAGCGTCTCGGCCAGCGACTGCGCGATGGCGCCGGCGCTCGTCACCGGCCCCATGGCGCCGCCGAGGATGAAGGGGACGAGCACGGTCCCCTGGCCGGCGCGCGCATATTCGCGCATGCCCTTCGTCATCGTGCCGTCCCAGACGAGCGGCGAGTTGACGTTGAAGTTGCCCATGATGACGCAGTTGCTGTCGGCGAACTCCGCCCCGAAGAGGATCCGCGCCATCTCGACGCTGTCGGCCGCCCGGTCGGCGGCGGTGACCGAGCCGAGGAAGGCGCGGTCGGAATAGCGGACATGGGCATAGACCATGTCGAGGTGGCGCTTGTTCACCGGCACGTCGGTCGGTTCGCAGATTGTGCCGCCGGAATGGTGGAACCAGGGCGAGGACTGCGCGAGCTTGATGAAGTTCTCGAAGTCCTGAAGCGTGCCGAAGCGGCGGCCGCGGTCGAGGTCCATCACGAAGGGCGACCCGTAGGCGGGGGCGAAGACGACATTCCGGCCGCCGATCCGCACCGAATTGGCGGGGTTGCGCGCGGCCTGGGTGAATTCGGCCGGCGCCGTCTTCACGATCTCGCGCAGCATCCCTGGCGGGAACTTCACCCGAACGTCCTGCACCTCGGCACCGGCGCGGCGCCAGAGCTCCAGCGCCTCGGGATCATCGCGGAAATCGATCCCCGTCTCGGCGAGGATGCGGTCGGCGGCGGCCTCGATCTTCTGCAGGTTCTCTTCGCCCAGCACGTCGTAGGTCGGAATGCCCCGGACGATATAGGGCACGCGCGGCCCGGCCTGCGGTCCTGCCCGGTCGCGCCGGCGCGCCTCGCGCCCTCCACCCGGCTTGCGGCCGCGCGGAGCGGCAGCCTCCATCGATTCCGGCACAGCAATATCGGACACGGACTTGCCTCCGTCACAAGCATCATCGGGGCAGAGTAGACCGAACCGCGCGGGGTTGTGGCATGAGAAAAACGCCGTCCTCTCATGAGTTCTGGTTATCCGTGGGTCGCGACGGCCGGGAAGGGGCGGGGTGGCCCGCCCCAGCACGTCAGATCTCCACCAGGATGCTTTCGTCCAGGGCGATGTCGTAGGGCTGCGGGAAGATCGTCGGGAGCTTCTGGAAGGAGAAGCCGACGCCGATGGTCCGCGGGCCGCGCCCGGCGGCGCGGAGCCGGGCGAGCGTGCGGTCGTAGAAGCCTCCGCCATAGCCGAGGCGGTAGTTTGCCGCGTCGAAGCCGACGACGGGCGCGATCACGATGTCGGGCACGACCTCGGGGGAAGTGTCCGGCGGGATCGGAATGTTCCAGACGCCGCGTTCGAGCGTCTCCTCCCCGGTCCAAAGCCGGAAGACGAGCGGCGCTGCCTTTCGGACGACGACCGGAAGGCAGGTGCGCGCGCCGGCCGCGCGGGTCGCCGCGGCCCAGCGTCTCAGGTCGGGTTCGCCGCGGAAGGGCCAGTAGAGCGCGACGGTCCGACCTGCGACCGGCCCGAGCCGCCGGTCGAGTTCCGCCGCGATCTCCGCGTCCGCGCCCGTCCGCGCGGCGACCGGCACCGCCTGGCGGCGCGCGATCAGCCGCTCGCGCTCGGCCTTGCGCCAGCGCGCCACGTCGCGCTCGGTCGCGGCGTCGGCGATCCCGGCGAAGGAGGGGTCGAGTTCGTGCAGGAAACAGGGAGGTGAGGCATAGTCGCGCCGCTCGTCCTCGTCATCGCCGCCCATTCTGTCCTCCCTTGCCCCGGGGCCTCGCCTGCCCGGACCCAGTCTGCCCGGAATGGCGGCGGGGCGCACGCCGGAATCCGCCGGAATCGCGCTATTCCCGCCGCCCGGCGGGACTGACGCAGGTCAAGTACCGAAATGCACGCTGCTGATATGGAATCATTCGGTGCAGGGTTCGGAGGGAGGGACGTCGTGTCAGGATCGGAATTGCCGGCGAGGTCCGGACCGTGGGTATGGCCGCGCGTCCTCGGTCTGGCCGCGGTCGGCGGGCTTTGCGTGCCGGCTGGCCACACCGCCGCCGAGACGCTCGATGCCGGCGACCCCGGGGTCGTCGCGGCGGTGATGCAGGGAAACGGCTACCGCGCGGAACTTGCGTACGAGGCCGACGGCCAGGCCTATATCGGCAGCGCGACGCAGGGCCTGAACTTCGAGGTCGATTTCTATTTCTGCACCGGCGGCCGCGACTGCAAGTTGATGGCGTTTCTGGCCTCCTTCACGCTCGATGAAGACGTTCCGGTCGCGATGGCCGACACTTGGAACCAGGAGCACATCTTCGGCCGCGCCTTCCTCGGGCAGGAGCCGGACCGGATCTACATCGATCATGTCGTGCTCACCGAGGGCGGGCTGACCCGTGAAAACCTCGCCTATGTGCTCAGCAGCTGGAACAACGTCATCGTGGAGTTCGCCGACGCCATCGGTTACCGCTGACTGGTCGCGCCAGCGTGATCGGCAGGGCCTGCCGGACGCTCCCCTGCCGCGCTATGATGCGACCAAGCCCGCGTGGCCCGGCCCGCATAGACCCCGGAGGTTTCATGAGATCCCTTGCCCTTGCGCTGCTCGCGGCGCTCTCGCTTGCCACCCCGGCCGCGGCCTTCACGGCCGAGAACGGGTTGATCGTCCGGCCGGAGGGGCCGGATGCCTTCGTTATCCCCTGGCGCGGCAAGTCCGGCCCGGCCGACTTCTGGTGCGCGGCGGGCGACTATGCGGTGCGGGCGCTGCGGCTGCCGGTCACTGCGAAGGTCTATCGCGCCTCCGAGCCGCCGCGGCGGTCGGGCGAGGGGGTGCGCTTCACGCTCCGGGCCGATCAGGCCGCATCCGCCTCGGGCCTCGCGCTTCTCTGGCCGCGGGGTGCCGGCGTGTCGGCGGGATTCGCGCAATCCTTCTGCGAGAACGGGATCAACCGGCGCTGATCCGACCGGAAACAGGGCGGAACGGGGGGCGCCCGCACCCTTGCCAGAGTTGATCTTAGTCAAGTGAAACGGGCGGCAATGGTGCTAAGCGACGGTCCATGAGCACCCCCGATTCCGGCCGCGCCGCCCGCCCGATATTGCCTCCGCTGCCTCTCTTCCCGTTGCAGCCGATCTTTGCGCGGATCGTGCGGCGGATCGCTGCGGAAAATCCGTCGATGTTCAACCGCCTCGGCCCCTGGGTGGGGGCGAGCTTCATCATCGACCCGGTCAATCTTCCCTTCGCCCTGCACCTCGTGCCGGATCGCGACCGTCCGCTTCTGCGCGCCGTGTCGCGCCGCGCGCTGCCGGCCCATGTCGCGCATATCTCGGGGCGGTTCCTGGACCTTCTGGAACTGATCGACGCCGATCTCGACGGAGACGCGCTGTTCTTTTCCCGCGCGTTGGTGATCGAAGGCAATACCGAGGCGGTGGTGTCCCTGCGAAACGCGCTCGACGACATCGACGGCTCGGTGGCGGAGCGTGTCGCGGCGATGTTCGGGCCACCGGGACGGGCCACGCTCGCCATGCTGAGGCGCGCCGGCGAACGTGCGCGGGCCCGGGAGGCACGGGCATGACCACGGCGGAGCTTGTCTGTCCGGCCGGTACGCCGGCCGCGCTCAGGACCGCCGTCGATGCCGGCGCCGACGCGGTCTATTGCGGCTTTCAGAACGCCACCAATGCGCGGAACTTCCCGGGGCTGAACTTCACCCCCGACGAGATGGCCGAAGGCGTCGCCTATGCCCATGCGCGGGGTGCCAAGGTGCTTCTGGCACTCAACACCTTCCCGCCTGCAGGGAAATTCCCGCTCTGGCAGGAGGCCGCTGACCTCGGCGCGCGGTACGGCGTCGATGCGATGATCGTCGCCGACATGGGTGTCGCGGAGTGGGTGCGCCGCAGCCATCCCGGCCAGCGCCTGCACCTGTCGGTGCAGGCCGCCGCGTCGAGCCCGGAGGCGATCCGCTACTATGTCGAGGCGTTCGACATCAGGCGTGTCGTCCTGCCGCGCATCCTGACGGTGCCGGAGATCCGTGCGCTTGCGGCCGAGATTCCCTGCGAGATCGAGACCTTCATCTTCGGCAACCATGGCCTGATGGTCGAGGGGCGCTGCTCGCTCACGAACTACGCGACGGGGCTCTCGACGAACATGGACGGAGTCTGCTCGCCCGCCAACGACGTCGAATACCGCCGCGAGGCCGACGGGTCGATGACGACAAGGCTTGGCGCCTTCACGATCGACCGCTTCGCCCCGGAGGAAACCGCCGGCTACCCGACGATCTGCAAGGGCCGCTATCGCGCGCCGTGCCGGCCGGAGGGATATTATGCCTTCGAGGAGCCGATCAGCCTCAACCTGTCGCAGCTTCTGCCAGATCTCATGGCCGCCGGCGTCCATGCCTTCAAGATCGAGGGCCGCCAGCGGTCGCGCGCCTACGTGCGCCAGGTGGTCTCGGCCTTCCGCGCCGCGGTGGACGCGATCCGCGCGGGGCGGCCGCCGGAACTGGCGAACCTTCTTGCCCTGACCGAGGGGCAGAAGGAAACGCAAGGCGCCTTCAAGACCAAGACATGGCGGTGAAGATGGAACTTACACTCGGCCCGATCCCGTTCCACTGGTCGGCGGAGGCGCGGCGGGACTTCTATGCGCGGATCGCCGACGAGGCGCCTGTCGACACCGTCTATCTCGGCGAGGTCATCTGCTCCAAGCGCGCGCCCTTCTTCGAAGCCGACCTGCCCGATATCGCGGACAGGCTGGAAGAGGCGGGCAAGCGCGTCGTCTTTTCCTCGCTTGCCGAGATCATGCTGAAGCGCGAACGGAAGGCGACCGAGGGGCTCTGCCAGGGCGAGGACGGGCGCGAGGTCGAGGCCAACAACGCCGCGGCACTTCTGCATCTGATGGGCAAGCCGCATCGGGTCGGGCCCTACATGAACGTCTACAACGAAGAGACGATGGCCTTCCTCGCCGCGCGCGGGGCCACCCATTTCGCGCTGCCCGCGGAACTGCCGCGAGCGGCGGTCGCGGTGCTGTGCGACCGGGCGCGGACCCTGGGCGCGGGCGTTGAGGTGCAGGTCTTCGGCCGCGCCTCGCTGGCGCTCTCGGCGCGCTGCTACCACGCGCGGGCGCACGGCCGGACCAAGGACAACTGCCTTTTCGTCTGCGAGGAGGACCCCGACGGCATGCCGCTCGACACGCTCGACGGCAAGGGGTTCCTGACGGTGAACGGCATCCAGACCATGTCGCGGAGCTATCTGAACCTGGCCGAGGCGGTGCCGGAGATGGCCGCCCTCGGCGTCACCGCGCTCAGGCTCGGGCCGCAACAGCAGGACATGGTGGCAATCGCCCGGATCTACCGCGACCTCGCCGACGGGCGCATCGGGCCCGACGAGGCGACGGCGCGGCTCGAGGCGCTGGGCATGGAGGTCGGCCTTTCCGACGGCTTCTGGTGGGGCGAGGCGGGCTACCGCAGGATCGCGCGCGCCGCCTCGGCGTGATGCCCCCTGCCATCGGCCCGCCGCCCGGCTATAGTCGGCACTGGAACCACGCGGGCGCGCCGATGTCACTCGTCCTCTATTCTGCCCACTACGGTACGGCCGATCCCTTCAATGGCGGAGTCTTCGGCGGATTTCACTCCTGCCGGCGCGTGCTCTTCACCGACCGGGAGGACCTTCGCCTGCCCGGCGTCGATATCGTCCACGATCCGCTCGACGGCCTCGACCCCGCGCGTGCGTCGCGCCGGGCCAAGCTGCGCCCGCACCTCCATTTCCCGGATGCGGAATGGTCGATCTGGCTCGACAACAAGTCGCGGCTGCGCCGCGACCCGATGGACGTGCTCGCCGCCTGCCGGGCCGAGGCGGAGGCCGACTTCTACGCCTTCCGGCATTTCCGCCGCGACTGCGTCTACGACGAGTTGCAGACGGCCTGGGAGAACGGCCTCGACGACTACAGGATCCTGAAGGAGCGGGAGCGGACCTACCGCACGGAGGGGATGCCGGCGCACGCCGGACTGATCGAGGGGCATTTCCTCCTGCGCCGTCACAACGCCCCCGCGCTGGCGCGCTTCGGCGAACGTTGGTTCGAGCATGTCCTGCGCTTTTCCCGCCGCGACCAGATCTCATTCCCGTACCTCGCCTGGCGGCTCGGCCTCGGCTACCGCATGATCGAGACGCTCGACTGGAGGGAAACGGTCGAGTTCTCGGTCCACGACCGCAAGGGCCGCAAGCCGGACTTCCCGCGCCGCAACCTGCTCTACCAGGAGGCGCGGCGGGTCTATCACCGGCTGCGGGGCGCGCGGCGCCGCTGACCTCGGCGGAAAGCCGCGCATCCTGCCGGGGCGGGGTGGCGGGATGCCGCGAAAATCCGCGCCCCGCGAGGGTCTTGCAGCGAAGGATCGGGTTTGCCCCTTGGCGCGCGGTCTGACCTGTCCGCGGCTCCGCCGAGGGTACGAGTCGGGTAGGGGTGCGGTCGGGTCATGGATACGCAAGCCGTCGTGTCGGTTCGGTTGCTGCCACGGACGGATACGCGGGCCTGGCTGGTGATGGCGCTCTGCCTCGTGCCGGCCTTCACGGCACCGGTCCTGCCGCTGATCGACTTCTACGCCCACGCCTTCCGCTACGCGATCCTTGCCGACGCGGGACGCGACCCCTGGCTGGCCGAAAACTATCGGACCGCGTGGAGCTTGCTTCCCAATCTCGGCCTCGACCTTCTCGGTGCAGCGCTCTTCCGGGTCCTGCCCGCGCTGGTCGCGGCCCGGATCGTCGCGCTGGTCGCCATCGCCGCGCCTTTCGCCGGTGTGCTCGTGCTCGCGCGCTGCCTCCACGGGCGCGTGACCCCGCTGTCCGTCGTTCTCGCAGGCATCCTCGCCCACAGCTTCATCCTCGGCTGGGGTTTCGCGAATTTCCTTCTGGGGCTCGGCCTTGCGCTCGCTTCCCTGGGCGTCTGGATCGCGCTGGTCGGCGCGCCGGCCCGCCAACTTGCCTTCGCGGTCGCTGCCGGCGTAGCGATCTTCCTCACCCACGGATTCGTCTTTGCGCTCTGGGGTCTCAGCCTCGCGGCCGTCGAAGTGGCGCAGGCGGCCGATGGCGGCCGGCCCGGGCTGCGGAAGCTGCCCAGGCGCCTGTTCCGGCTTTCTGCCGTCGCGGCACTGCCCGTCCTTCTCTTCCTCGCAAGCGCGACCGCCGGGGGCGAGGGCGGCGTGACCGCGGCGGCGGGCAACCTCGCTGCACACCTGCGGGACGGCACCTTTGGCGAGCGGATTCTCGACGAGGTTCGGCTTCGGCTCGACGGGACGCTCCGTGTGGCCGAAAGCGGCTGGCCCGTCGCCGACCGGCTCTTCGGCCTCGCGCTCTGGGGGCTGCTCGGCTTCGGCCTGGCCACCGGCCGGCTCCGCCTCGACCGTCGACTCCGCTTCGTGGCTGTTCTCGCGGCCCTGCTCGCGGTCGCGGTGCCGCCGGGTCTTTTCGGCGTCGGCCACCTGCCGGAGCGGCTGCCTCTCGTCCTGCTCGCCGTGCTTGCGGGCGGACTCGTTCCCTCGCTAGGGGGCGGTGTGGCGATTGCGCGGGCGCTTTCGGTGCTCCTGCCGCTCCATCTCCTGATGGTCACAGTCGTCTGGACCGGGGCGGGGGAGAGCTATCGCGGGTTCCTCAGGGCGACGGAGCACCTGCCCGGACGCCTGCTCGCGGCGCCTGCCTTCGCCGCCGAAAGCCAGGGCCGCGATGCGCAGCGCGCCTGCAAGCCGCTGTCGTTCCTCCTCGGTCTTGAACGGGGGATCGCTGTTCCGACCTTCGCCGATCCCACCCAGCAGCCCTTGCGCATCGCGGGTCCCCTCGCCGCTGCCATCGCCGCCTCGGATGCGCGCGAGGCGGCGTCCCCGGGGCTTGCCGGCACGGCGCAGGTGCGGGCGCTCTTTGCCTCGGGCTTCGATCTCGTCGTCTTCTGCCATGCGCCGAAGGCGGCGGCGGAAGCGATCGCGGGTGCGGGGATCGTCGGAGAGGGGCGGGGCTGGGTGCTTTATCGCCGCGACGCAAGATGAAGGCGGGGTGCCCGGCGCCGGCCGAAACCGGTCGCCGGGTCCCCTGGCCGCCTGTGGTGGCCAAAGACGTCCGCGACACCCCCCGCGCGAGGCGTTCCACTGGACGGTCCGTGACGGCGGCCGGCCGGCCGGGGTCTTTTTGGCGGTGCGCCCCGGGCCGGACCGGGTGGGAAACTGCCGCATCCGGCGTGCAACCATAAGGGGAGAATGTGACCTATTTTCCCCGCCTGTTCCCGCCGTTATCTGGTGGCGGCAAATGCCCCCTACCCAAATCCTAGAGGGCTGCCTATAGTGCCTGTGGATAACCGGAAATTCGGACCGAGGGGAAGGGAATGCGCTGCCCGTTTTGCGGAAATGTCGATACGCAGGTGAAGGATAGCCGACCCGCCGAGGATCATGTAGCGATCCGGCGGCGAAGGTTCTGCCCGGCCTGCGGCGGGCGGTTCACGACCTACGAGCGGGTCCAGCTGCGCGATCTCGTGGTGATCAAGTCCTCCGGCAAGCGCGAGGACTTCGACCGCGACAAGCTCGAACGCTCGATCCGCATCGCCATGCAGAAGCGACCGATCGACCCCGAGCGCATCGACCAGATGATCTCCGGGATCGTCCGCAGGCTCGAATCTCTGGGCGAGACCGACATCCCGTCGAAGACCATCGGCGAGATCGTGATGGAGAGCCTCGCCCGGATCGACACCGTAGCCTATGTCCGCTTCGCAAGCGTCTACAAGAACTTCCAGGCGGCCGACGACTTCGACAAGTTCGTCTCGGAACTGCGCCCCACGGGCGCACCGGAAGAGTGACGGCCGAAGACGACCGCCGCCAGATGGCCCACGCCCTCGGTCTTGCCCGGCGCGGGCTCGGCCGGGTCTGGCCGAATCCGGCGGTGGGCTGCGTGATCGTCGCGGGCGGCCGCGTCGTCGGCCGTGGCACCACAGGGCCGGGCGGCCGCCCCCATGCGGAGACGGTGGCCCTGGCGATGGCGGGCGCCGCAGCGCAGGGCGCCACCGCCTACGTGACGCTGGAGCCCTGCGCCCATCACGGGCAGACGCCGCCCTGCGCCGACGCCCTTGTCGCTGCCGGCGTCGCGCGTGTCGTGACCGCGACCGCGGATCCCGATCCGCGCGTCTCGGGGCGCGGCCATGCGATCCTGCGCGCCGCCGGGATCGAGGTCGCCGAGGGCGTGATGGCGGCCGAGGCGCAGGCGTTGCAGAAGGGCTTCCTCAGCCGCGTCCTCAAGGGCCGGCCGATGGTCACGCTGAAGCTGGCGCAAAGCCTCGATGGCCGGATCGCCACCGCCGCGGGCGAAAGCCGCTGGATCACCGGGCCCGCGGCGCGGACGCGTGTGCATGCGATGCGCGCGGCCCACGACGCGGTGATGGTCGGCGCCGGCACCGCGCGCGCCGACGATCCCATGCTGACCGTGCGCGGCCTCGGCGTTGCCCACCAGCCGGTGCGCGTCGTCGCCGCGCGCAGCCTCGACCTCGACGTCGGGGGCGCACTGGGGCGGAGCGCGCGCGAGGTCCCGCTCTGGCTCGTCCACGGGCCCTCGGCCCCGGCGCCGGACCGGGCGGAATGGGCGCGCGCCGGGGCGCGGCTCTTCAAGGTGACGGAGAAGGGCAGCCGGCTCGACCCCCGCGCCATCCTCGTCGCGCTGGGCGAGGCGGGGCTGACCCGTGTCCTCGTCGAGGGCGGCGGCCAGTTCTCGGCCTCGCTTCTGCGCGCCGGAGTGGTGGACGAGATCGCGCTCTTCACCGCCGGCCTCGCGCTCGGCGGCGACGGCTGGCCGGCGCTGGGCCCGCTCGGGCTCGATGAGCTCTCGGCCGCGCCGCGGTTCCGGCTGACCCGCGTCGACCGGATCGGCGGCGATACGCTGAGCCTCTGGGTGCGCGACTGAGCGGTCGCATCCGCAGCGCGGCGCAAGTACCCCCGCCGAACGCGCCTGTCGCTACCGCCAGAGCCACGGGTGGCTGGCGAAAACCCCCTGGAGCTTCGCCAGAAGCCGATTGACGCGGCCGGCCGCGGGCAGGTCGTGACGCGCCAGCCGCTCCACGACGACCTCCGGCGGGCAGGGCAGGCCCGTCACCGGGTCGAGGTAGCGCGGATAGGCGATGAGCGCGGCATGGACGAAGGCCGCGAGCGTCGGCCGCGCCCGGCGGCGGGGCGGCTCGGGGAAGAGATCGCGCGTGAGTCCCCATCCGGCGTAGAAGGGCATCCCGAGGCAGGTCACGGGCCTGCCCCGCATCAGCGCCTCGAAACCGAGGGTCGAGGTGATCGTCCAGACCTCGTCGACATGCTCGATCAGCGTCGCGGGGCTGACGCGGCGGACGATGGCGTCGGAAAGCCGCTCGGCCGCCTTCAGCGGCGCTGCGCCCGGCCTGAGCCCCGCCTCCACGTCGGGATGGGGCTTGTAGATCACCACGGCGTCGGGGTTCTCGGCCCGAACCCGCTCGAGGAGCGCGAGATTCGTGTGTTCCCGCCCCGCGCCGAGGCGGATCGACGCGTCGTCCTCCACCTGTCCCGGCACGAGGATGCGACGCCCCTGCGGAAGCTCGGGCAGCGCCTCGGCCTCGAGGTTGTATTTCGTAAGCCCCGCCCGGACGATCCGCGCCATCAGCCGCTCCGCCCGCCCCTCGCCGCCGGGCGGCGGGCCGGCTGTGACCAGCCGCTCCAGTTGGCTCTCGCCGGCAGGGTCGTAGTAGATGCCGACGGGATCGGCGACGAGCGAAAGGGGCGGGACAAGCTCGGCCCCGAGGCCGCGCGAGCGGAGGAACCCGTCCTCGACCCGGGCCAGCGGGATGTCCCCCGCGAAGGTGGCGAGCGGCCCCGCTTCCGCCGCGCCCCAGAGGAGGAGCCCGCGCCCCTCGGTCCGCGCCCTGGCCACCGCACGTCCGGGGTCTTCCTCGAACACGAGCGGGCGTTCCCGCCCGAAGACTTTCTGCAAGTGTGGCCGCTTCCAGAGCCGCATCCCCACCGCGACATGGCCTCGCCGGTCCTCGCGGAAGGCCCGCACCTCGGCCTCGAGCTGGTCCACGGCCTCCTCGAAGGAACAGAGCCGGTCGCGGCAGGCATCGTACCAGGTGGGCGCGAGGATCATCGCGGCGGCGAAGAGCTGGGCCCGGGTCAGCCGGCGTTCACGCCGGGCCACCGGGTTCTCGTCGGCGGTCAGGCCCCAGCCCGCGTAGAACGGCTGGCCGAAGACGCGGGGGCGATGGCCGGCGAGGATCGCCTCGAACCCCAACTGGGAGGAGACGGTATAGACCCCGACGGCCCCTTCCATCAGCCGCCAGGGCGAGACGGGCGCATCAAGCAGCGTGATCCGGCCGTGCGCATGGCCCTCGTTGTAGTGCCCCGGCCGCTTGCCGGCAGCGGTCTCGGGATGGGACTTGATGACGACGCGGGCACCCGGGTGTTCCTCCTGCGCGAAGACCAGCATCTCGCGGAAGGTGGAGGCGGAGGCGCCGCCCCATTCGATCGAGGCATCGCCCTGGGTCTGGTCGATCACCAGCACATAGCCCGGCGCCGGCACTGGCAGGGCCGGGTCGAAGGCGTTGTATTTCGACAGGTGCGCGGCGCGCAACCGCTCGATCCCGTCGCGGGCGCGGGCAAGGACCGCGCCGTCGTCCAGAGGGGCGGTGGCCAGGATGCGTTCCAGCCGCGAGGGGTGGGAGGAGTCGAAATGCACGCCGAGATCGTCGATCAGAAGGCCGAGCGGCGGACCGCCGCCATCGCGGCCCGGCCGGACAGAACGGAGGAAGGCGTCCTCCACCCGCACCACGGGCGTCTCCGTCCATTCCGAGACGGCCTCGCCACGGGGTGCGGTGGGGCTCCGGCCCCAGACACCGACGCGGTCCGCGGCGCCCGCAGGCTTGCCGAGCCGGAGGTCGTAGCCGGCAAGGGTGAGGATGCGACGGATGCGCGGTTCGGTCAGGAAGCCGCCGGAGAACACGAACAGCCGCCGGGAAGCCTCGGCCGCGGCGGCATCGGCGGCGCCCGCGGGCATCAGTCGGCGACGTTCGACACCGATCGGGCGGAATTGGCCGCGCCCGTCAGTGCGGCGAGCGTCTTGTGCCACTGGACGTAGGGCGCCTCGGTGACATAGATCGTGTCGTCGTCGCGGATCATGAAGTCGCGCGCGTTGAAGATGCCCGATGGCTCGGTCAGGTCGAGCACATAGGCCATGCGGACCGGTCCCGCCAGATCGCCGCGGCCAAGCACCGCGTTGGCGATCTCGGGGGCCTCCTCGCGCAGGACGAAGACGCCGGTCGGGTCGGCGAAGTTGGTCGAGAGGCCTCCGACCTGGGCGATGGCCTCGACCGCCGAAAGCTCCTGCGTCTCGAACTGCACGCGGTGCTGCCCACCCGTTGCGCCAAGCGCGGTGAAGGCGCGCTGGTCTTTCTCGACGAGGATGATGTCGCCCGGTCTGAGCGCGATGTCGTAGCGCGGATCGTCGTAGAGATCGGTCAGCCAGACCGTGCTCGTATGCGTGCCGCGGGTGATGGTGATCTGGGCGATCTCGGGCTGGATCACCACGCCGCCGGCCCTGGCGATCATCGCCGCGAGCGTACGCGTCGGCCGCTCGATCGGATAGACGCCCTGGGCGCCGACGCCCCCCATGACCGAGACGGTCGCTCCGTCGCCGGCGAGCCGCGACACCGTGACCTGCGGGTCGGGCGTCTGGCTTTCGAGCTTGCCGGTAATGACCCGTCTCAGCGCCTCGGGCGTGTTGCCCGCGGCCTTGATCCGGCCTGCGTAGGGCACGAAGATGTAGCCGTCGCCGTCCACCTGCACCTGTTGCAGCGTGGTCGAGTTCAACCCCTGAGCGGCGAGAAGTCCGTTGTCGACGTTTTCCCAGACCGACAGGTTCAGCACGTCGCCCGGGCGGATATCGTCCGAACCGACGACGCCTGCTCCCAAGAAGCCGTTGGTGAAGCCGAGGGGCGGCACGACCGACGCCGCTCGGGCGACCTCGGCATCGACGCTGACGATGAATGCGTCTCCCGACTGTTCGACGGAACTCTTGTAGATTTCGCGCTTGCTGGGACCCGAGCGTGGCAGACCGCAAGACGCCAGAAGCGCCGCAACGGCCAATAGTGCCGCCCCACGCGCCCAGCGGGTCGAATACATCCTCACGCTCAGGCTCCTCTTGACGGGAAACTGCCTCAAGTCCGGACCGAGCCTAATGAAACCGCAGTGGCTTTTCCAGCGGTACTATTGCGAGCGCGCCAACTGTTGCCGTGCTGCCGCTTTGCCCTCGACCAGCGCGTCGTAGGGATCGCGCGGCGCGAGGATCATGTCGACGACCTGGCGGAGGAGGAATCGGCGCCCCTGCGCGGAGTAGAATCCGCCGGGGACCTGCGAGGTTTCCAAGAGATAATGGCGGTAGTCGCGGTAGGCGCGCTGGTCGGGCCGCTGCGGATCGGCGAAGAACTCCGGCAGCGTCTGGGAGGAGACGAATTCGGGCTTGGCGTAGACGGCGCGGCCGAAGGCGCGCAGCGGCAGACCGCGCCAGAGTACCTGCTGGCCGGCGGTCGAATTGACCGTCACCGCGCTCCGCGCCCCGTCAAGGAGCCGCGCAAGCTTGCCGCCGCGGACAAGGTGGACGCGGTGTCCGATCCCCAGGCGGCGCGCGCCGTCGCGCACCGCTCCGCCGATGTTGGCGCGCCCGTCCTCCAGGGGATGGGCCTTGAAGACGAGGTGGTGGTGCGGGGCCGCGCCGGCCGCGAAGCCGTCGAGGCAGAGCGTGATGAACTCGGTCATCGACCCGAAGTCGGAATGGGTCCGGAAGCTCGCGTCGTGTTCGAGCTGCAGAAGCACGAGGTGGTACGGAAAGGCGCCGCGGCGGATGCGCCAGGTCGCCAGCCGCCGTTCCAGCCGGTGCACCGGCATGAGGAGGAGCCGGCGAAGGTAGAGGCGGAACTCCTCCGTCACGCTCACGCCGCGGTGCGGTCGGAACCCGGCGTAGCCGCGGTTGAACGCGAGCACGAGGAAGTGATAGAGCGCGCCATAGAAGATGTGCTCGCGCATGTCGCCCCAGTGCGCGGGGGCCTTCGGCATCTCCATCTCCGACCGCGCCAGCGCCGCGCGCATCCCCGCCACCGAAAGCGTCATCAGCCGGGAGTGTCCGTTCGATCCGCCGCGCTCGTAGGTCGCCCAGTAAGGCCTGAGATAGCCTTCCTCGAAGACATGCACGGTGATGCCGCGGGCCTTCGCCTCGCGGATCGCCTCGGCGTGGATCGGGCGGGCGTCGCCGTAGAGCACAAGGTCGGTGATCGCGAGCCGGTCGAGGTGGTCGGCGCAGGCGGCCGGCCAGTCCTCCGGCTGGCCGGTGTAGGGAAGATATCCCTCGCGGCCCCAGAAGACCTCGTCGCCCCTGTTGAAACCGACACGCCAGACCTCGGCGCCGGCGGTTTCGAGCATCGCGCCAAGCTTGCGGAAGAACGGTCCGTGCGGACCCTGAAGCATCAGGACCCGGCGTGTCGTCCGGCCATGTCCCTCGGTGTCCTTCACTTTCCTCCATCCCCACAGCTCCTTGTGGCTTGCCGTGCGGGGGTTGTCACGTGCCATCGCGCCATATCGCATCGCTTTGGCAGGACTGTGGCAGGGGCGGCGCGCGCCCTTGCGACGTCGCGCGGCCGGGGGTAGGCAGGTGGAAAGAGGAGGTCCGCTATGTTCACCGGGATCATCACTGACGTGGGCGAGGTTCTCGCGCTCGATCAGGCGGGCGATCTTCGCGCGCGAATCGCCACGCATTTTCCCGTGGCCGGGATCGACATCGGCGCCTCCATCGCCTGCGACGGGGTCTGCCTGACGGTGGTCGCCGTTGGCGAGCATCCGCGCGGCTGGTTCGACGTGCAGATATCGGCCGAGACGGTGTCCAAGACCAACCTCGGCGGCTGGCATGCGGGCAAGCGGCTCAACCTCGAACGTGCGCTGAAGGTGGGCGACGAACTGGGCGGCCACATCGTGTCCGGCCATGTCGATGGCGTGGCCGAGATCGCGGCCATGCGCGACGAAGGCGACAGCACCCGCTTCACCTTCTGCGCGCCCGTGGCGCTCGCCGGGTTCATCGCGCCCAAGGGGTCGGTCGCGCTGAACGGCACCTCACTCACGGTGAACGAGGTCGCCGGGGCGGAGTTCGGCGTGAACATCATCCCCCACACCAAGGCGGTGACGACCTGGGGCGAGGCCAGGGTCGGCGACCGGGTCAATATCGAGATCGACACGCTCGCACGTTATGTCGCGCGGCTCAGGGACTGGTCCGGGGCATGACACGGGCGGGCGCCGGCCGGGGACACAACGGCGGCCCGACGGTGGAGCCCGCCTCCGCCTGGCGGCGGTATTGCTGGCAGGCTGCGCGTGCGGCGCTTCTGCCGAAGCTGCCCATCGAGATCGTGCGCCTTCAGGTACGGCGCGCCGCCGAAATCGGCCTCGACTACCGAACCTATGCCGGCGTGCGCGCGACGACGGGGCATGACCTCGTGGCCTTCCTTTTCTCGACCAACGCGCTCCGCCTCCTGCGTGACGGCGACCGGCTGGCGGCCGGGGATGCCGAAAAGCTTGCGGGCCTGCGCCACATCCGACGGCTCGTGGCGACGCAACCGCCGCTCGACCCCGGGCGCATCCGTCGGGCCCTTGAGGGGCAGGGCGTCGCGGTCGACGCCGCGGCCCGCGCGCCGGGACTTAAGGACGGCTGGGGCGAGACGCGCGCCGCACTCGCCGTCCTTCTGGCCGAGATCCGCGCACCCGCTGACCGGGTGCTCCTGGTCGGGGAAACCGCGCTGGAACGCGAGTGGGTCGGCGCGGCGCGGCTGGCGGGGTTCCTGCCCGGCGACCGCTACTTCGGCCGCCCCGGCACTGTTCGGGGCTGAACAGCGCCTCCGCACTGGCAAACCCCGGCCGCTTGGGCTATCGCGGGCAGGAACAAGCCGGAACCGCAGCCATGACCGATCCTCTCGACGATCTGACACGCGCCATCTCTCCCACCGAGGAGATCATCGACGAGGCGCGCAACGGGCGCATGTTCATCCTGATCGACGAGGAGGACCGCGAGAACGAGGGCGACCTCGTGATCCCCGCGCAAATGTGCACGCCCAATGCGATCAACTTCATGGCGACCCACGGGCGCGGTCTCATCTGCCTCACGCTCACCTCGCAGCGGATCGACGCGCTCGGCCTCTCGCTGATGTCGACCAAGAACTCCTCGCGTCACGAGACGGCCTTCACCGTCTCGATCGAGGCGCGCGAGGGGGTGTCCACCGGCATCTCGGCCCATGACCGGGCGCTGACCGTCGCCGTGGCGATCGACCCGACGAAGGGGCCGGCCGACATCGCGACGCCCGGCCACATCTTCCCCCTGCGGGCGCGGGACGGTGGCGTGCTCGTCCGCGCCGGCCATACCGAGGCCGCGACCGACATCGCGCGGCTCGCCGGCCTCAACCCCGCCGGAGTGATCTGCGAGATCATGAACGAGGACGGCACGATGGCGCGGCTGCCCGACCTCGTCGGCTTCGCGCAGCGGCACGGGCTCAGGATCGGCACGATCACCGATCTCATCGCCTACCGCCGTCGCCATGACAACCTCGTGCGCGAGACGCTGAGGAAAACCGTCACCTCGGCCCATGGCGGCGACTGGACGATGCGCATCTTCACCGACGTGACCGAGGGAACCGAGCATGTCGTGCTGACCAAGGGCGACATCACCACGCGCCAGCCGGTTCTCGTGCGCACCCATGCGCTGAACGTGCTGGAAGACGTGCTGGCGCTCGGTCCCGCGCCGGAGGGAGAACTGGCGCGCGCCATGAAGATCATCGCCGAGGAGGGGCGGGGCGTGGTCTGTCTCTTCCGCGATCCGCAGGCCAAGCTTCTGGCCGAGGACGAGGACGACGGGCCGCGTACGGTCAAGCAGACCGGGCTCGGTGCGCAGATCCTCTCCTCTATGGGCCTTAAACAACTGATCCTGCTGACAGATTCGCCGCTCACCCGCTATCTCGGGCTCGATGCCTACGACCTCCACATCGCTGGCACGCGGCCCATTACGAAAGGCTGACCCATGGCCGGATCCGAAGCCCATTACACGCTGCCGCTGCCGGTCTTCGACAAGCCGGTGAAACTGCTGATCGTCGTCGCGCCCTATTACCGGGACATCGCCGACAATCTCGTCGCCGGGGCGCGGGCCGTGGCCGCGAGGGCCGGCGCCGCAGCCGATCTGGTGGAGGTGCCGGGTGCGCTGGAAATCGCGCCGGCGATAGGCATGGCCTTCCGCATGGCCGACTACGACGGTTTCGTGGCGCTCGGCTGCGTCATCCGGGGCGAGACGACGCATTACGACACGGTCTGCAACGACAGTTCGCGCGGCCTGACGCTTCTGGGATTGAACGGCGCCTGCATCGGCAACGGCATCCTGACGGTCGAAAACCGCGACCAGGCCGTCGTGCGCGCCGAGCCCGCGGGCCAGGACAAGGGGGGTGGCGCGGCGGCGGCGGCGCTGCACCTCGTCGCACTTTCCCGCAAATGGGCGCGCCAGACGAAGGGGATCGGCTTCAAGCCCGCGGGCGAGGAGTTCCGCATCGCCAGCGCCGCCGGAGGCACGGAGAGGCCATGACCGGAGACCGCAAGCCCTCGGCGGCCGAACACCGCCGGATGCGTTCGGCCGCCCGGCTCTACGCCGTGCAGGCGCTCTTCCAGATGGAGGCCGCGGGCCAGACCGCCGAGAAGGTCGCGCGCGAATTCGAGACGCACCGCTTCGGCGCGATCTACGACGAGGACGAGATGTCCGAGGGCGATCCCGATCTCTTCCGCCGGCTGGTGGGCGAGGCGGTCAACTGGCAGGCGAAGATCGACCAGATGACCGACCGCGCGCTGGTGGCGAAATGGCCGATCGACCGGATCGACCCGGTCCTCAGGGCGCTTTTCCGGGCGGCAGGGGCCGAGCTGCTCGATCCCGCCACCCCGCCCAAGGTCGTCATCACCGAATTCGTCGATGTCGCCCGCGCCTTCTTCCCCGACGGGCGGGAGCCGAAGTTCGTCAACGCCGTGCTCGACCACATGGCGCGCGAGGCGCGGCCCGAGGCGTTCTGAGCAAGGCGCCGCCGATCGCGCGGCTGCGACGCTTCGACACTGGCGGCGGCTCCTCTGCGCCCCTATTCTTTGCCCAACCGAGGAGCCGCCCATGCCCGATCTTGTCCGTCTCTACATCCGCAACGTGCTCATCGGGTTCGCGCTTTCAGCGGTCTTCGTCGGCGCGCTTCTGGGGCTCAACGTGGCGAACCTCTGGCACCTCGTCTCCACCTCGCCGATGGGCTGGGTCGCGGGCCTGATGCTCTTCGTCTTCAACGGCATCGTCTTCGCCGGCGTCCAGTTCGGCATCGTGATCATGCGGATGGAGGACAAGGGCGGCGACGGCGGGCGCGGCAGGAGAATGCCGGTCGGGCCGGCGGTGCCCGCGCTCGCCCATGCCACCGTCGGCACGCGCAGGGCGCAGCGCCGCGACTGATCGCTCACGGGTCTGTCGGGCTGAGGGGGCGGCGGGAACCGCGGCAACCGTGGAAGCGTGTTTTTCCCGAGAGCCTGGCTTGACCAGGTGGGCGCCAGATACCGGGACCACGGTCCCGGCAGAGCCAGCTCCCTCGGAAGAGATTATCGGCCACTGGAAAAGGGCCTCTCACGCGAAGGGCAGAACCCGCCACTGACCAATCTAGGACCGGCGGGGTGCGACCGCAAGGGCGGAGCGGACCGAACGCGCATGGTCAGGATTCCCTGACTGTTTGTGCGCAAACGGTCGTGTTACCTGCCCGCCGCCGGGGTCCGACCCGGCGTCATTTTCGGAAAGTCATCATCATGAAAGGCATTGGCCTCCTCTTCTTCGCCTCGGGCGCAATTTACGGCATGGGCGGCATGGCGCTCGGCATCTGGATGGGCACGGCGCACGACTTCACGCTCGCCCCGGCCCACGCGCACCTCAACCTTCTCGGCTTCGTCACTATGTCGCTGATGGGCGTCTTCTACCACGTCACGCCTTCGGCGGCCCACCGCTTCCTCGCGCGGCTGCATTTCGGCTTGGCGACGCTCGGGGTCTGGCTGATGGTGCCGGGCATCGCGCTTTCCGTGACGGGCGGCAACCCGGGAATGGCCATCGTCGGCTCGCTCCTGACGGCGGCGGCGATGCTCACGTTCCTTGTCAACCTTGCGCTCACGGCGTTCGGACCGGTGCGCGGCGCCCGCGCGCTGCCCTGCTGACCGGCATGGGCTGGACAAATGTTCACACAATGTTCATAGTCCGCCCATGCCCGTTTCCGCCCCGTCGTCCGAGCTCTCGCTGATGCCCGGCCAGCTTCTGGCCCGCGGCGTCTGCCGGCACCTCCTCCACCACGGCTTCGCCACGGTCGAGGAACTGGTGCCGGCACCGGGCCTCCGCGTCGACGTGATGGCGCTCGGCCCGAAGGGGGAGGTCTGGATCGTCGAGTGCAAGTCGGGCCGCGCCGACTTCACCTCGGACCGCAAGTGGCGGAACTACCTCGAATGGTCGGACCGCTTCTTCTGGGCCGTAGATGCCGAATTCCCGGTCGATCTGCTGCCGCCTGACACCGGGCTCATCCTCGCCGACGGCTATGATGCCGAGATCGTCCGCATGTCGCCCGAGACACCGCTCGCAGGGGCGCGGCGCAAGGTCATGCTGCACAAGTTCGCCCGCCATGCCGCGCTGAGACTGCAGGCCGCGCGCGATCCCGCCATCAGCCTTTCCGGGGTTTTCCTTTAGCGCCGCCCGTGGCTTTGCCTGCCTTGCCGCCGGCGCCGCCCATGGCGCGCGCGGCTTCGGCCGCCGCGATGAGCTCCTCGGCGATCTCCTCGGCCTCTTCCGGCTCGAAATCGAGCGGGAGTTCGACGCCCTCCGCCTCCACATAGATCCGCACCATACCGAGCGAGGTGGGACCGATCTGCAGGTTGGCCGCGATGTCGCTTTCCTTGTCTATGCCCATGGCTCGCCTCCCGTTCCTTCCGGACCGGGCTAGCGCGGACCGGTGCTGGGGACAAGCCGGCATGATGCTTGATTGACACAAGCGAGCGATCGAGGCCGCCAGCGAGCCCCTCTGGCCAGGCTCGCGATCCCTGGGGAAGGGGGGGCGCGATCGACGCGACGCGGGCCCTCAACTGCGCCCAGACGCGCGGACGTGGCCAGCCCGGCCGATCCTGACCGGGGTCCGGCTCTTCCCCCCTCGGCCCGGCGCGCGCCCGCGGTCGACCGGAGGTAGGAGCGCGTCCTCAGACGGCGGCCGGAAGGAGGATTCTCGCCCTTGCATTTGGGGGGGCGCGGCGCTAAATGCCCCCCGAGTGCCGCCTTAGCTCAGTTGGTTAGAGCACCAGATTGTGGATCTGGGGGTCCCCCGTTCGAGCCGGGGAGGCGGTACCATCCCCCGGAACTCACGCCTTGCGCGACGCGCTCAGGACCGGGAACGGCGCCGGTCTGGCCAGCGCGGGGAGATGCACGCCAAGGAAGGTGAGCCAGGCGCCCGACCAGAGGGCGCCGGAGAGCGCGATCCAGGGTGCCGGGTCGCCGGCCGCCTCTGCCGCTGTCCGCACGAGGGCCGCCGCGAAGAGCGCCGCGAAGGCCATCCGGTGGAGCGGGTGCGGCCGCAGCGGTCCGCCGTCCGTCCGTCCCATGGTCGCGCGGGCGGCAAAGGCGAGGACCATCGACCCCATGGCCGCCATCGTGACGAGATGTTCCGCCGCCGCCGGCGGCAGCGCGCCCAAGCGGCCGAGGGCGAGGCCGGCGAGAGCTGGGGCAAGGGCCGCGTAGGCGAGGGCCAGCATCAGGTTCGCCGCGCCCGCCTGCCAGAGGCCCCGGACGCGCGTCAGGACCCAGAGCGCCGCGAGCGCGAGCGCGATGGCCGAGGGTACCGCTGCCGGAACCATCGCGGCCCCGGCGAGGCAGAGACCGGGCCACAGTGGACCGGTCGCCGTCGTGCCCGGCACCCGGCCGGGTTCGGAGGCAAGGAAGGCTGGCACCGCGCGCCCCCCGACGGCAAGGATAAGGGCCGCCATGGCGAGCGGCAGCGCGCCGGCCGGTATGTGGTCGCGGATCAGCGCCACCTCGGCGAGGACAAGGGCGATCGGCGCCGCGGCGAGCGGCAGGCGTGCCCACCGTCGCGCCATGACCACGGGCCAGAGCACGGAACCGGCGACGGGCACCAGCGGCAGGGCGGGGGCAAGCGCCGCCTCCGGCCAGCGCAGCGCGGCGATCCGCGCCGCGAGCGCCAGGGTGCCGAGGAGCCAGGCGGGGAGCGGCGCATCGCGGCCCGTCCAGGCCCGCTGGGCGGTCAGCACGTAACCCGCGACCGCCGCGCCGCCGAAGCCGAAGATGCCGAGGCGGACATGCGCCAGCCGCGGATCGTCGAGCGGCAGGAGCCAGACCCAGGGCAGCGCCGTCGCGAGGGCCGCGGCGAGGGCGAAGAACACGCCCGCCGGGTGTCGCCAAAGCGCGGCGCGTGCCGGGGTGCCGTCCGGGCTCACCGGGTCACGTCCCGCCGATCGCCACGCGCTGCCGCAGCGCACCCGTTTCGGCGTCGAGAATGAGGATCTCCTCGGTGTCGGTGACGACGGCGATCCAGCCGCGGCCGAAGGTCACCGCCTCGGCGGTGAGCCCATCGGGAAGCACGACATGTTCGGGCAGGTTGGGGCGGACCGCGGTGACCGACGGCAGGCGGATGACAAGGAGCACGATGATCGTTATCAGTCCGGCAATCATCGTCCCGGCAAGGGCGGTGACGAGGAGTTTCAGGAAGCGCAGTTCCGGCGGCGGAGCGGCGCCGTTTCCGTGCGGAGCGTCGTCGATGTCGGAGGCCAAGGGCCGCATCCTTTCGGTCGAGATCGGGTCCAACCCGCCCGACCGCCTTGATAAGGCGCTCGCCCGCGATGTGCCAGCGGAAGCGTCGCTGTCGCGCTCGCGCCTCGCCCGGCTTCTGGCCGAGGGTGCGGTGACGAAGGCCGGCGTGCCCGTC
>WBZL01000776.1_pt1 | contig 35325 bp, 30 predicted proteins | sample 5204291 | NCBI WGS metagenome assembly WBZL01 (sample SAMN12344345, study PRJNA552823) | activated sludge metagenome | biome: Activated sludge suspended growth; feature: Nitrification reactor; material: Wastewater; isolation source: activated sludge from nitrification reactor of wastewater...
GCAGGAGTATTGCCACGGCGGCTGTTATTAGTCAGTGTCATATAGACTTCGCCGGTCTTTGGATGTGCTGCGCCCCATTCAGGTCGATCCATCATCGTCGCACCCAGGCGGTCTGCTGCTTGACGCGTTTTAATCAACACTTCTGCTTGACTGCCAAAACCATTTTCAGCGGTCAGCCCATTTTGACCCCAGATCAGGGGTATCCAGTCACCACTGCCATCAGCGTTAAATCTCGCAACGTACAGTGTACCTTTATCGAGCATATCGGGATCAGTCACCTGCGGATTGCCATTCCATTTTTTGGCACAGACAAACTTATAAATGTATTCATTACGTTCGTCATCACCCATGTAAAAAGCAACGTGCTTCTGCCGATCAACCACAACTTGAGCGCCTTCATGCTTCATTCGTCCAAGCGCAGTACGCTTTATTGGCTTATCCCAAGGATTGCGTGGATCGATCTCAACCACCCAACCAAAACGATGTGGCTCATGAGGATGTAGGTCAGCACGGAATCGTTCGTCCACCTCGTGCCAACGATAACCAAAGCCACCTTTTACTACACCGTAACGAGACTGACCTTTGAGAATGTTAAGTTTTCGGTCAAGATCTAATTCACCGATGACATCACCACTCTCATTAGAAAAATAGCCATTCCAATTTTCTTCGCAGGTTAGGTAGGTTCCCCAAGGGGTATAACCATGTGAACAGTTATTCAATGTACCCAGTACATTTTTACCGGTAGCGTCTTCAGCAGTCTTCATAAGTTCATGCCCTGCCGCTGGACCACTGATAACACAAGGCGTGTTACCTGTGATGCGCTGGTTAAAATACCAATTACGGGAAAGTGACCATTTCTTCCGTTTCTTTTCTATCATGATAATGTTGACACCATGCGCAGCTTGCTGAGTACGAACCATTGCAAGGGTGATCGGAACTTTGGCATAGTCGCTTGCAGGGGTGATATTGTTGACTAATGGGGGGTCACAATATTCACTATTAGTCACTAATAATCCACGCTGGTTTCCAGCTTGCCCTGGCCAGGGGAAAAAATGCATACCATCCGTATGAGCCCCATAACAATGAAGCTGTGTTTCCTCATCCATTGCTGAAACGGTATCCCAGTTAGGTTTATCGTTAATGGAATCACCCCAGGATATCAATACTCTTGCTGTATAACCCTCTGGTACTGTTATTCCATCAATCATCGGTTGCAAATTAGGACTTACTGGGTTAAAACCCAAAAGTAGGCCATGCTTAGAAATATCTTCAGCAAAACTTGCCATACTTTCCATCGCTGCAGTTCCCAGGAGGGTCATTGTGGTGATTCCTGCCGTTGCAGTCACGGATGACTTGAGAAATTCACGTCGTGATATTTTTCTTTGCTCGATGATTTCCATCATCGATGGATTATTACTCTCATTGCGGGTTATGTCATTAATTTTGAGCTTACTATCGGGATGCAGTTTGCTACTCATATTACCTCCACTTTTAATGTAATTTTCGATACAGCAAACTTAGTTTCAAAAAGTGACAGTTTGATAACACCTCGATTAATTTTTTTTGATGATTTGATGACTAATTATCAAAGTGTCGGTATCGAAAAGTTACAGCTATTAGCAGTGGAGGGTCTCAAGCCAAGAAAGCTATGATTTAATCAAAAACAACGCAGATTGCTGTAAGCAATTTAGAAACAATCTTATGAGGTAACAAAAAAACTAAGAAATCAGCTTGACTGTCATGAAGCAGTAACACTCAACTGTATAATGGTGTGTACTAAGTACCTCCCTTCTGTTGCTCTGGGTACCAGTGGTTTCTCCCTCTGTGGGTATACTACTCACTTTACACTGGTACCTGTTTTTTTCTTCACATCTTCATATCATTTCGATGAAAATAACTTGATTGGCTAAAATAGCCAAAATGGCGACTAAAACGATATTACTCCTAACATTCTCTAACAAATATTTAATGTAATTGACATATATCTGACATCAATAGCCTTTAGTATCGGCGTTGTATAAATTCAACCGTTGTTTCGAATTTATATCCACATCGATTCTTACAAACAGGATCGTTTACGTAGCGTACAGATATTTTCCTTTATATTAAATGGAGATCTAAAAATGAAAAAACTTTCGTTAATTCTCGTCATAACAACAATCATGCTGGTATCTAGCTTTAATCTAACGGCCGCATGCGCTCCTCTAGTTCAAACTAGAGTCACACAACCTGACTATGCTGTTTTAGACGCTGCTTTAACTTCGGCTATCCAAACCCGCTTAAAAAATAAGCTAAATGCAACTAAGGATGAGCTGACTTATAGCGCTTTACGCATTGAAGCAGAAGGTTTAGCCGCAACGATTGCAAATGGCCGAGTCGTCATTACAATGCCGGATGGTACTGTGGTAGTTGATACATCAAAAGGAGCAAGTAACACTTATGCTAATTTCAAAGCTAAAACTATTAACGAAAACCACAATTCTCGAATCGCTATTCTACATAGCCAACTCTATGACTGTGGTTTAGGCCTTGAAACCAAGCTAAGTAGCACTGATAACACTAAAGAGAATTATTTAGCTAGACGCTTAGGCGCATACTTGAATAGCGCCGGAACAGTTAGACTTTCTCAAAAACTGTAAGATCTAACCAACAATCAATCCCTTTTAATTGGGTAGTGCCGCGACTACGGGGCTACATTTTTGGTACCCCGTAGTTTTATAACTACCCTATCACTCAGAAAATACTCTCATTTACCTCGTTAAATTCCCCAATAAGGAGCCACTAACGCTTCTTCTGTAGTTTCTTTATACAGAATCGTTGTGAAGAAAGACATTCGTTAGCAATGGATGTTTTTTCAACCCAGTTTTTTTACAGCCTTTCAGATAACTCTATTCTTAAAAAATTAACAAAGCTGAAATTGTTCAGACATAAACCAAAGCTAAAGTGTTTATACAGTGCACTGTTTCCATTCGTTTTAACTTGTAATCGCTTTACTTTTTAGAAAAGGAGAATCTCATGGATTTTGAAAGAACCATGGCCATCATTGCATCCTGCATGTTATTTTCAATTACCTTTAGTATGGTAACAAAAAATTCACTTGCTGCATCGGATCACGGTCAGAAAGACATTGGTCAAGTAAAAGTGAGTGAAATTAAAAAAACCAATATTCAATTAGGACCTCGCCCATTTTTTCTGGTTGATGATATGAGTGAAGGTGCTTTAAAAAATAAATTAAAATCATGCGCCAACAGCGTATCGAGAAAAACCGAATTTTCAATCGGCCACCGTGGCGCAGCCCTTCAATTCCCTGAGCATACTAAAGAATCCTATTTAGCAGCGGCTCGAATGGGGGCTGGCATTATTGAATGCGATGTGACATTTACACAGGATCGTGAGTTAGTCTGTCGCCATTCTCAGTGTGACCTACATACGACGACTAACATTCTCGCAATTCCCGAGCTTGCGGCTAAATGCTCAGTTCCTTTTTCACCTGCTGAGATTGATCCAATAACGGGAGAAATTATTAAACCGGCCTCCGCACAATGCTGCACAAGCGATATCACACTCGCAGAATTTAAAATGCTCAACGGTAAAATGGATGCAAGCAATCCTGCTGCTACAACTCCTGAAGCCTATTTGGGTGGAGTCCCAGCTTGGAGAACTGATTTGTATGCAAGTAAAGGTACCCTACTTACCCATCAAGAAAGCATCGAACTTTTTAAGCAATTAGGTGTAAAAATGACGCCTGAACTCAAAGCACCCAGCGTTCCCATGCCATTTCAAGGGGATTTTACACAGCAAGATTATGCACAAAAGTTAATCGATGAATATAAACTTTTAGGGATTAAGCCCGAGAAAGTTTTCCCTCAGTCTTTTAGTTTAAATGATGTACTTTATTGGATTCAGAATGAATCTGAATTTGGAGCGCAAGCGGTATATCTAGATGGTCGGTACGACGATCCTACTTTTGATCCTCAAAACTCTGCTAGTTGGAACCCAAGTATGTCGGATCTCGTTTCACAAGGTGTTAAAATTATTGCTCCTCCTATGTGGGTATTGGTGACAGTAGAAAATAACCGCATTGTTCCTTCAGTATATGCTAAAGCTGCCAAAGAAGCAGGCTTAGATATCATTACTTGGACCATCGAACGCTCCCCTCCACTAATTGCAAATGGTGATTGGTATTACCAAACCATTGATAGCGTTGTTAATAAAGATGGAGATCAATATGTTTTATTAGATGTACTTACCAAGCAGGTCGGTATCTTGGGAATATTCTCAGATTGGCCAGCAACAGTAACTTATTATGCAAATTGTATGGGTATAAAGTAGTAAACTAACGGAGCAGGCAAGGATGGGGAAGATTCTCCATCCTTGCGATCAAATAACACTGAGAATTTTTACCTTTAACTTGTGCTTTCACATAACTCATGCACAAAAAAACCTAATCCTTGAGCCAGCTTATCAGTTTCAACGAAGAAATTTTTGTTTAACACAACATCTCCATGATCGAGTAGCGATGTTAATATCAAGTGACTTTTCTTACCCAACTGCGCTAAGCGCTTATGCAAAAAAATTGACTCATGACTCGGGATCACTTGATCATGATAACCATGTATCAAACTAATTGAGAAATCGATATGCGTAAGCTGCTTATCTAAATCAAATCGATTTAACCAATGTTCTCTTCGATCGATTTCTTCTAAAGCACTTTGGGTTACTTGATGCCTAAAAAAGGCGTCTTCCAATAATTGACAAAAAAAATGCGTCGCTTCTTTAGAAGTATTTTGTAACGAATAAGGCAACAATGGCTTTTTTTTCTTAAAACCATTATCTGCCACCGCGATATCAAATAGCTGAATTACTTCTGGATTTCGATATGAGCTTTGAGAAAGTAGATTCCGCAATAAAATAAAGCGTGCATATTCGTCGATTTCCTCCTGATCCAGGACAAATCGGATTACATTCCTAAAATCTGCAAATGTACCAATTAAACACATCGCTTTTATGGAGGATGAGATCTGTGGATGCGAAGCGGCCAATAGCGCAACCCCGCCTGAATATGAAGCTGAGAAAATACCTAGCTGACGGTGGCTTGGATTCAACTCCGAATGAGTCGCAATTGCCTCAATTAACGCTGCAAACTTACTGATCGTCGATGGGTGAATGATAAGCTGTTCAATATCCGAAATGCACGGAACGATCACTCGAAAACCCAAGTATGAAAATGCTCTAGCAACCGCATCCATCCGATGATCCCTGTATCCATGCACAGATAAACCAGGGAAAGCAATAATGGTATGGATGGAATCACCGGGGGGCTCGTACACTAAAGCAGAATGCATCTCGTACTGCGTGCTAATAGGATGTTGCAAGATGTTAATTCTTACCCATTGCGGTAAATAACGACGCAACAGAAAACGATAACCTAATCGCCGGTACAATATAGACTTGCTTCTATTATGGTCCAAAGCGCATACTATCAAGCAATCATTCGTAGCACTTCCTTTACACCGGAACCAGGTAATCAGCAAACCGCTTCGCAGCAGACCCCCAACTAAATGTTTCTGCTCGTTCACGTGCTTTTTCACGGGGTATCTCGAATGCGCTGAGCACAGCTTCTTTTAAATCGGGCAACATAGCACCTGCTCCACTATCACCAATGACTTCAAGCGGTCCATCCACTGGGAAGCAAGCAACTGGCGTACCCGTTGCCATCGATTCCAGTAAAACAAGACCAAACGTATCAGCAGCACTGGGGAAAACAAATACATCCGCACTTGCATAAAGCTGAACCAGTTCGTTTCTGGGCAAAATACCCAGCCAAAGAACGTTGGGATAGCGTCTTTTAAGGTCACTCTCGAGTGGCCCCACCCCACTGACCACTTTACTCCCGGGAATATCCAAATCTAGAAACGCTTGAATATTCTTTTCATATGAAATTCGACCTACAAATAAGGAAATCGGTCTTGGAAGTCTCCCTAACGCAGGAAATTCAGCCGGTTTCTCATGGAATCGGAACAATTCAGTATCCACACCATGTGACCAAGATTTAAGGTTTTGGAACCCACGTTTCTGAAGACCTTCTAGTACCGATTGAGTAGGTACCATTACCCCTGAGGAAGGTTGATGAAAATGCTTGAGCACAGTATATCCTACGAACACTGGAACGCCCAGTGATGCCTTGAAAATCTCAGGGAATTTAGTATGAAAGGCAGAAGTAAAAAACCAACCCTCTTTGAGGCATATTGATCGCGCTGCCCAACCCAGGGGACCTTCCGTTACAATATGAATTGCATCAGGATTATATTGTAGAAGTAAGGTTTGCAAGTGTTTTCGTGGCCGAATAGCAAGATCAATACCGGCATAACCAGGGCAGGGCCTGGTATTAAACAAACCGGGATGAATAATCATAAATTGGTGATCAAATTTTTCAAGTTCTGCCACAAGTTCGACTAAAGTGGTTACAACCCCATTGACCTGGGGCTGCCAGGCATCAGTAATTAAAGCAATCTTCATGCAAGCACCTTTTCGTTATCCTTAATCTTATTTGTTACTACAGGCTTACCTATCGGTAAGCAGCCTTCCGTTATCGGGATTTCTACCGTATTGGTTAGTTGCAGGGCATGCTGAGGCCAGTGAATCAGCTCGATACTTCCATCAAAATGTTCTACTAAGGCAGTTAGACTTTCAACCCAGTCACCATCATTACAATAAGTAACGCCATTGATGTCACGGATTTCAGCATGATGGATATGTCCGCAAATCACACCATTGAGCCCTCGTCGACTTGCCTCGGCTGCAACGGCTTGTTCAAAGGAGAGTACATAATTGACTGCTGTTTTAACTTTATATTTAAGATACTGAGAAAGCGACCAGTAAGGCAGACCAAATCGAGTCCGCAGTGAGGTCAAGTATCGATTCAATTTCAGTGTAAATTCGTAGAGATTATCACCGACGTAGGCAAGCCATTTTGCACACTGAATGACACCATCAAAATAATCACCATGAATTACCCAGAATTTGCGGCCATCGACTGTTTCATGAACCGCTTCCTCGACAATTTCGATACCACCAAATGAGTGTCCCAAGAACTCACGTGCGAATTCATCATGATTACCTGGCACATAAATAACTTTGCAACCTTTGCGTACCTTACGGAGCAATTTCTGTATCACATCATTATGAGCCTGGGGCCAATACCAACGCCGACGTAACTGCCAGCCATCGATAATATCGCCGACCAGATACAACTGCTCGCTCGAGTAAGTTTTCAAAAAATCTAACAATGCTGAAGCTTGGCAACCTGGCGTACCAAGATGAAGATCAGAAATAAAAATCGCACGAACGCTTGATTTATAGCTTTCTTCTGGAGAGTCATCCAGTTCACTGTTTGATTGCCAATCAACGGCAGGTTTATTGAGTTGGTTATGCAAATAAGCGTAATGATCGCGCATATTTACCCCAAGAAGTGTTTACGATAACGTTCAGGCAAATTTCTCATACGCATTAGCATCGGCAAATCTGCAGTATTAAAATCCGGGTCCCAAGCCGGGGCACCTAACACTTTGGCGCCCACCCTTAGATAGCCTTTGACCAATGCGGGGGGGTCAATATCGAGCGTCTGATCTAATTGCTCAACAGGCAAAGGTAAACGTGGAATAACCTGTAATTCTTGACTTGCCAGGTGATTTTCCTTCATCTGCCGCCAAATACTTGCTGCTGCATATCCCATCCCAATTTGACTATCCTTTACCTGCATATTCATGGGAATACTGACGCATCCAACAATGTCATCCAGCTTATTTTGCGTCATGAACTGAACGAGTGCTTTCCAAAGCGCCAGGATGACACTACCCTGACGATAATCTTTATGTACGCAACTACGGCCAATCTCTGCAAGATGCTCGCGCAACGGGTGCAACGCACGTAAATCAAACTCACTATCACTGTATAACTTTCCAGCCAGTTTAGCTTGTGCAGGCGTCAAAACACGATATGTTCCAATGACTTGCCATGTTTTACGATCTCGTACCAGAAGATGCTCACAATAATCATCAAAGATATCGACATCATAGCCTGATAAAATATTAGGAAGGCTTGCGCCCATCTCAGTTGCAAATACTTGATATCTTAATTTTTGAGCTTCGCGCACTTCCGATAAGTGTCTTGCCCAAGTCGTTACAATATTGGTCTGACTTTCGAGCTTTGTTGTAGCACACTGGCCTACCTCAGGGATACTACTGGTGCTATCTCTAAAAAATGAACCTTGCAGCATCTCTGCAGTCGCCATGATCGATTCACTCATTACTGATTCCTCCAAATATAAAGAAATTAAGTCGTAAAACTCATTGAATCTCTACATATTTTTATCGAATCATGTGATGGCGCTATGTCAGTTTTATGAAGTTCTTGTTACCGCCACTGAGTTGCTCTTTGTTTCTGATACGGTGTAATGATTCGAAAAAGAAAATTTAAGGCAACCCTAACGGTTCAGGATTACTCTCGTAGGAACTCAGCAGCCAGAGAAACAGTGACTTTCTTTGAGAAATTGAATTGTTCATCTACTAATGAAAAAGCCCCTACTTAGCTGCATAAGTAAGGGCTTCTTCCAATAAAAATTGAATCTGCTAGTCTTTAGCGATCCATAACGCTTAGAAAGGGAAAGTCCATTCTTGAGTCCAGTTATCATTGGCGTCCCTAAACGCACCGGCATAACTAACTGGCTTAAAGTAGCTATCGCTCAATGTAGCACCTGCTTGTAACACTGGTGAGCCTGAATTAGGTAAGAAGCCATTTAATAATGGATCTTGTGCTTTATTCCCGGTTTGTGAATTAAACCAGTCTGCTGTAGATGCAGTTGCGCCACCTGATTCTGCGAAGCTATTCTGACACCCGTTTACAAAGGAATTATTGATGCTCAATTCACTCGCTTGACCGACCAACGCAGATGTTGCCGTACCATCAAGCGTTAAGCAGTTTTGAAATCCAGTAAATATTGAATTCCAAATATTCACGCCTGTCCCACGTCTTAATAAAGCACCTGACGCCTGAGAAACCGGGGAACCGATGAGAGTCATATTTGATAACACAGGTTTTGAGCGAGGCGCAATATCTGGATTATTCGGATTATTGTCGGCTTCGATACCATGATCACCATCACTTGCTGATTGTTGAATCAGTACGAATTGTGCCTTACCTCTCCAACCCAGCCCCCAATCCAGACTATCATCTTCAATGCCACTCAGCACGATATGCTTGAGATTTGCAGTACCACCAAACAGCTCGATACCATCATCTAGCCCACGATGAACTTGTATGAATTCAAGCACGGTTCCAGATCCAACTGCATTTAGTGTTAACCCATTGAGCTCTTCATCGGGCCGAACTGCAAAGCCGGCAAACAAAATTTGCACATATTTCATGATTCCGCTGCTGTCAGCATCATTATTACCACCTGAAAATTCGGTCGTAATGGCTTCATTCGCAACTTCACATACGGCCGTTCCTTCATTACAACCATTGATACGCGCAAAGCCATTTAATACGACTCCCCCCCATTCACCGGCAGCTTGCTCATTGGGACCTGAGAAAACAATAGGATTATCAGGCGTACCTTCCGCTAAGATCTTAGAACCACGTCTAATCCAAAGATAATCTGCTCCTTGCTGACCAACGATTTTTGTACCGGGATTAATCGTAATCGTCGCATTTTCGGTCTTATCACCCCCAATAAAAACACCACCCGACAAAATCCACTGGATATTTTTAGTCAAAGTGATATTCCGACTTTTGATTTCACCGCTCAGTACACAACTATTGGCAATTGGCCCTGGTGTTGCAAAATCTGGACAACTCTCAAACTGATTATTCACGAGCTGCTCTAATGAAAAGCGCAACGGATTTGAACCTGGAATCAATTTCAATTTAGCGTAAAATTCCGCACCCCCTGCGTCGACCGAGGCGATATGAACAGCGGTAGTCGCTGAATCATACACATTACGCTGCACATTTTTTGCAGGTGCAATCGGTTGTGCATCAACTAGAACAAGCTCATTACCATTTACAAGTTGCAGCTTGGCACTGAAAAAATTCGATGTTGCACCATCCAGCACCTCAACGATAGGTAAATCAACCGTATTATCAGATGGATTATAGGTAGCGGTTGCTGCTTGCGCATTGATAGCGAATACGCTCATTACAGCAGCTGCGATCGCGGTTAGTCGGATATTGAACTTACTAAATCTAGTCATAACTTACTTCCCTCATGTTTAAAAACTCGAAGGAAAAAGACTAGCAATCAATGATGAATTTAATGTTACAGAAAAATGAAAGATTTGTGACGATCAATATTAAGTAAAGCCATAATAGTGATAAGCGCCCTTAATGAAACAATAGGCGCAATTTTTGTAGGATGCAGTAAATTTAAGCTAAGCACTATCTTCAAATTGGTTTAACGAATAAACAATTTTGGTACTTTTTATTGCGGTAATTTTCAAGTAGGCTGTTGATGATTGCTGCTAACATCGCTTGGAAATGAAAATTTCAAGGTGTTATCGCGTTAGATATCGCAGAATATGGAAGCAAGCCAACCTGATACCAAAAATCCAATCTGGATCGCTCGAGAAACGCTAAAGCATTTAGCGACGCAGCGCATTGCGCCAACTCCTGATCAGTATCAAGCAATTTATTATCAGATTGCCGGCATAAAGCCACCCAAGCATGATGTGTCAGATTCATTAGCCAATAATTTATTGGCAATGCTACGAACGCTTAGCTTACCTCAGGCAGCAAATCGCTATGTGGTTGATATTAATTTAGCAGTCGGCAATGAAAATTGGCCGACCGTTGCTCAATTGGTTGGGCAGCTGATTCAATTACAAGCATCGCCTAATCAGCAACTAGAGCGACCATGGGAAGAATTACTGCTAATGCTGTGGGACGCACGTGGAAAAGCCAGCGACGACCATACTCGACGTGATGAATTAGCGTATACCGTAGCACTATTTGCTGGTCAACCTGAAAAACTTAATCACGAGCTCAATACCTTAATCACGCACTGGTTGAATAAGCCCCATGAAATTGAGGTATTTGATAATGAAAACCCTCCTGTCGAAATCATGCCAGTGAATAGCACAATACAGGAAAATTGTTCACAAACTGAGTGTTCGTGGCAACAATGGCAAGTGCTCGTTGTTAACACATTGCGCGATGGTCTCATTCCTCGCCTTACTTCTCACCAGCATTGGATTGATGAAATTGAATTCATCATCCAAGCGATTGAAGCCATCGAACAACCTGAAAATATCGACTGGATACAGAAAAGACTTCGACAGTGCTGGATTCATATGGCGCTGCGCATCGATCAAGAACAAAGGCTAATCGATGGGCTGTTAAGCGTACTTGCGCTATTCGTAGAACATCTATCACTTCCATCTGATCTTGATCCCTGGGTAACCCATCAACTTGATAACATTCGACGAAATTTGGCAAAGCCACTAACGCTCCACCGCATTTATGACGCAGAATCGATACTCAAGGAGCTAGTTTATCAGCAAGGGCTGTTACAGCATACCTTGACTGAAGCGCAGCAAACGCTTAAAGCCATGATTTCGGTATTCTTAGAACGTTTAGGGGTTGTAACAGAAGCAACGGGGGAATTTCAGCACAAAATAGATCACTATACAGAACGTGTTCACCAAACGAGTCAGGCCGTTGATTTTAAGTCGCTATTGGAAGAGCTGATGGAAGATACTCGCCATATGCAACTCGACATGCTCCGCGCTCGGGATGAATTAGTAAAAACGCAACAACAAGCAGATGCTGCACAGCAGCGTGTCAACGAATTACGACAGCAGTTGCGTCAGGTCAGTGAGCATAATCGCGACGATCGGCTTACCGGTGCATTAAGTCATCGCGCCCTAGTCGAAACGTTTAGTGCAGAACAAAGCCACATGTCGCAAAGTGGTAAACCATTATGCTTAGCGTTGCTAGACGTCGACAACTTGAGTGAATTAAATGCCCAATTAGGCCGGCAGGCGGGCGATGACACGTTAACCGGTTTGGTCCAAGTGATAAAAACAGTAATAAGAGAAGGTGACAGTGTAATTCGGTATGGCTCTGAAGAATTTCTCATTTTGCTGCCCAATACGCCGCTAAGCACGGCCACTGATTTATTACGGCGATTACAACGTGAGTTAACAAAACGCTTCTTTATGAACAACAATAAACGCTTGTTGATAACGTTTAGTGCAGGGGTAACTCGATGTCTATCGGAAGAAAGTCGAGAACAAGCCTTAGATCGCGCTGACTACGCTGTTTTTCTTGCGAGAAAACAAGGTAAAAACCAGGTTGCTGTGGTTGAAGCTCCGGAAATACCTGTAAATTAGGCCCGATGCACCTCTATCGAGCCTAATACGGGACGTAACTAGCTGAAGGAAAAAATTCCTTAGCGGATTAATTAAAGATCAATTGACTTTAAGCGCTCCTCCACGACCTAATCCCCCATCGACATTCTGCGCCTCATAGTTTTTAAGTGCGCGAACCATGCCATTGAATGCGTCAAAAAAGGCTGCTACAGTTGCTTTTCCTTCAGGCGTTCTGGAGAATCCTCCCAGGGCACCACCTGCACCGCCTCCAAAGGCACTCATGGCAGCGCCAAAATTGCTGGCAGTAGCACTGCCTTCTGAAGCAGAAACTTGAATACTTGAGCGGATATCAAATAAAGATAGCGTTACGACAGATACTCTAGATTCAAATCCCCCGGCAATAGCGCCAAGCCCTGGATGAACTAGGCCTCCAAGCACGCCACCGACAATACCACCAACCTGACCAGTTGATTCATTATTGATAATAATTTGAGGTTCAAGGTAATAATCAGCAGCAACTCGCTGCCCCTTTTCTTGTTTCGATCCAGCGCGATATTCTCCTGAATTGCGTTGTTTATCAGTAATTTGTGAGAGTCGGTTATCCGTTCGTTGATTACCAACTGAAGTAATGACAAAACAGTTCGATTGCTGAACAGCCAAGCGAATCAGGGGTTCAATTGTAGTAACTTGAGTCATTGCGCCGAATTGATGATACCAGTTAGCTTGCCTACCATCGTCAATCGCAATTGTTCCTAGCGTTTTATCACAACGTTCCAGCATGGCATTAGCCCCTACACTGGCCCCACCCCCAGCAGCACCAGAAACGAGCGTACTTCCAGTACCAGTCGATACATTTGCGCAACTAATGAGCATAGGCACGCAAACTGATATAGCCAGTACCCCATGCACTAAGCTAATAGACTTTGTCATGATTTTTTCCTCTTCATCCTATTATTAAGTAAACAACTAATATCATTTCATATTAATCATTTGTTATTCAAGCGCGCTATGCCAGCGTCCAGCTTTCTAAGCTGATTAATATGAATTGAAGTCTTTCAACATTCTTAATCTCACAGATAATGATATCTCTTCGATTCAGCAATATCTTTATTCTTGAAAATAAAATACGCCTTCAATTGAACCATTCTCCCAAGGAACTTGTTTTCCACCCGTTTCTTCTTTCACTTTAGTGCGAATTTGGCGTAACATCATTCCTATTTCTAAACCTGGTTGATCAATATAATTCAGTAAATGTCTCGTATAGGTTCCATTTCTTCCTTTACCATCTTCCGCAACATTATCAGGGTTTGTGGAAAAAACTAATAATGTACCATTAGGAGCATTCATGTTAGACAGTCCCCTGTTCATTCCACGAGTTCTACCAGGAAAAGGATTATTGCGACAGGCATCCAGAAATACCAAATTTAAATGACTCTTTCCTTCACCCATTTTTTCTAACAAATCACTGACACTTATCGCTTTACGTTTGATTTCATCCTCCCGCATCAGATTAGTATCGACAGGGAGTAAATAATTTTCCCCTTTGACTTGGATACCATGTCCCGAGTAATAAAATAATCCAATCCCGCCACCTTTTAAACTTTCACCAAATTGATAAATTGCATCACCCATGACTTCAAGGGATGCATCTATTTTTAGAATAACCTGAAAATTACTTCTCTTTAATGCCTGGGCAATATCATGCGCATCATTGACTGGATTCAGTAGCTTTCCTGTGTGTTGATATGCTCCATTTCCAATCACTAGTGCTATACGTCGAGTATCAGACTGATCAGCTTTTTTCTCTGTATCAACAGATGAAACCGCTGTATCAGGGGCCATTCCTTCGGAATTCAATATTGTTGAAGTACTAGGCTTGTGCTGATTATTGTCCCGGTAATTTGTTATATTGTGAGAATCAATAGTTGAAGTAGCCGAAATATTTTGAGATTGGGTCAGTTCAATATTATTTGTCAATGGAATGGAAGAAATATCATCGCTTAATTTATCATTCGATAGCGAACTGCGAGGATAAGGAACAGTACTTGGTCGAATAGGTTGTATTGGGGTCCATTGATTGACGCCCCATTGCCAATGGTAAGGATAATTGTAGTGCCAGTTATTGTAAAAATTCGACCGCCAACGATTCTCCAATTGATATCGCATTTGCTTTGACATCCTAGCTTTAGTTGCTGCTTTTAATAGCTCTTTAGCCTCTTTATCACCCCTATTACTAGTAATCATTAACCATCTTTCTGCTTCACCCGGATCTGAGCCCATTTCACCGAGACCCGTTAGATAAAGTCGTCCCAATGCCATTTGCGCTTTTAAATTTCCGCGTTCAGCAGCAGCCCGCATCCATTTGATCGATTGATAACTATTCTGCAGAACTCCTTCCCCTCGAAAGTAACGCAAACCAAGATCATAAGCTGCAGTAGGGTCTTTCTCTGCCAACTCTTCTAATGCCTCAATTTTTGAATCTTTCAAAGTTTTTTGGTTTACTATTGAGTCAGGTGGAACGTAGTCCTTTGGTCGGTCAATACAACCATCTGAATTACAAATTCGAACTGTTTCTTGATTAAGTGGCTGAGTAGTGCAAGCAGCCATAACTGTAAGTAAAAAGAAAATAATAGTTTTTATGATGAATAGCGGTGCGCAAGGCATATCTCTATCTCTAATAATTGAAGATAAATTTCAATGCTAGGAAATTGTTTATATTGAAGCAAGGATTTTTTTGCTAATGATTCGTTAATCAGGGACTATCACATTCAAATATTTTTACTGCAATCAAGTAGAATGATGACCAACACAAAGTGCCAATTCCCTAAAAAATCTTGTAAAACATCTAAATTAGTTTAGGTACTTCCTATTCTAGGAATTAACAATAACAATACTTTTAATTGCTACTAGTTCACATTCGAATCAAGTTTTTAATAAGTAACATCAAAAATAAATAACCAGTAAGATAGATACACTATTTGGGCTGCGCAACTTAAACAATCCATAAAAGCTCAGCGCTATCACTTTAGGAAAGATTCAATGTTTACCGGAATTATCGAAGCAGTCGGAACGATTAGACAGATCGCACAAAACCCAAAAGGAGTTAGCTTACAGATTGATGCTGGAAAGCTTGATCTGAGCGATGTCAAGACCGGTGATAGCATCGCGGTTAACGGTATTTGCTTGACGGTCACGAAACAGGGTGAATGTTACTTTGCTGTGGATGTTTCTCATGAAACATTACGTTGCACCGAAGGTTTGAAGAATCTAGGTAATCAGGTTAATCTCGAAAAAGCAATGCGGCTATCGGATCGTTTAGGCGGACATCTAGTTAGTGGACATGTGGACGGCGTTGGTGAAGTTATACAATTCGAACCTGAAGGGGAAAATTATCGACTCAGCATTCAAGCGCCTGATGCGTTGCTAAAATATATCGTGGTTAAAGGATCTGTAACCATCAACGGCGTGAGTCTTACGGTTAATCGTATTGAAAGAAAGGTATTTGATATTAATTTAATTCCCCATACATTAGCGGAAACCAATTTGAAATTATTGAAAGTAGGTGAGGCAGTAAATTTGGAAACCGATTTATTAGCGCGCTACGTCGAGCGCCTAATGACTCAATCGATCAATCAAATTTAGGACGATTATGACGATTAGCAGCATCGAAGCAATAGTAAGCGATTTTAAGGCAGGCAAAATGGTCATTCTGGTCGATGAAGAAGATCGAGAAAATGAAGGCGATCTAGTCCTGGCTGCCGAGTTTGTTACACCAGAAGCGATTAATTTTATGGCAAAGTTTGGTAGAGGACTAATTTGTTTGACGCTGACTGAAGAACGTTGTCACCAACTTAAATTATCACCGATGGTAGCAGCCAATCATTCATCTCACGGGACCAATTTTACTGTTTCAATCGAGGCAGCCAGCGGTGTTACAACCGGTATTTCTGCTGCTGATCGGGCACGAACTATCCAAGTCGCTGTTAAAAAAGAAGCTAAACCGGAGGATATTGTTCAGCCCGGTCACATTTTTCCGCTTAAAGCGCAAAAAGGAGGGGTTCTGGTTAGAGCTGGCCATACTGAAGCGGGTTGTGATCTCGCTCAAATGGCAGGACTTATGCCAGCAGCCGTAATTTGTGAAATACTCAAAGATAACGGCGAAATGGCCCGATTGCCGGATTTAGTGGAATTTGCGAACACGCACCAACTTAAAATTGGTACAATAGCCGACCTTATTCACCACCGCAGTTTAACCGAAAGTTTGGTATCGCGTATTGCGGAGCGAACCATACAAACCGTTTTTGGTGAATTTGATTTGAAAGCCTATCACGACAAAACTGCGAATATTACACATCTTGCGTTAGTCAAAGGACAGCTTCAGTCTGAAAAAGAAATTCTGGTGAGAGTACATGAACCGTTGTCAGTCATTGATGTATTGGACATTGCTGACTGTAGCCATTCTTGGAGTATTAACGATGCGATGCGGGTCATTGCTGAGGCCGGTTCAGGCGTTATCGTTATGTTACATCGCAAAGGCGACGCTGGAATCTTAACCGAGCGCATTATGGCAACAAAATCTTGGTATCCTGATCAGATCAAGACTGATTTACGCGATCATGGGATTGGCGCTCAAATTCTGAAAGATCTCGGTGTTCGTAAAATGCGTTTACTGGCTACACCGCGCAAAATGCCAAGCATGACCGGATTTGGTTTAGAAGTGACTGGTTATTTAGAATCGAGCAACAAGCAAACCGCTACCTGAGGATAAGTGTTTAAAAAAGGCACATAGGAATTGAATTAGCATGGGTTATTACGACAACATACCAGAGATTGAAACTAATCTAGATGGCTCCGAATTGAGAATAGGCATCGTGATGAGTCGCTTTAATATTGAAATTGGTGAAGGATTATTAGGCGCCTGTGCTGCTGAGCTGGTGCAACTTGGTGTGCAAGAAGCCAATATTCAGTTAGTAACCGTACCCGGTGCATTAGAAGCTCCCGTTACGCTACAAAAAATGGCATTGTCCGATCAATTTGATGCACTCATCGCATTGGGTGCCGTTATTCGGGGCGAAACCTATCATTTTGAAGTTGTCGCTAATCAATCTGCAGGCGGGTTAATGAAGGCTCAGATTGAAACGGGCATTCCGATCATCAATGCGATTCTCACCACGGATACCGAAGATCAGGCTTCGTCACGAATGTCTCAAAAAGGAAAAGACGCAGCGAGAGCAGCCATTGAAATGGCTAATCTTTTCGATAAATTAGTTGAATTTGAATGAAAACAGTTGCCATGAAAGAAGCACCGGCCAAATCAGGCCCAAAACTTGCTCCCAAATTCAAAAATCGACGCCGTTCTGCACGAGAACTTGCGCTGCAAGGTATCTATCAATGGCGGCTTACTGCAAGCGAAGCTGGCTTTATCGAAGCACAGCTGAGAAGCGCAAGCTTCTTCGCAAGAGTTGATGCGGTTTTTTTTTCTGATTTATTGCAAGGTGTCATCAAACATGCTGATGAACTTGAGCAGAAAATTGCACCCTGCCTGGACAGAACGTTCCAGGAACTTAGCCCCATTGAGTTGTCGATACTCTTGTTGAGTACGTATGAACTTATTTATCACCCCAATATTCCCTATCGTCCAATTATCAATGAGTCGATCGAGCTTGCAAAAACTTTTGGAGGAACCGATGGCCATAAATATATCAATGGTGTCATGGACAAATTGGCAACTCAGCTACGTGGCACAGAGGTTGCATTGCACGCAAAGAAAACAGCTAAGTTCCATTAAGCCCACCATAAAAATCTATTCACTTGCTCAACAAAAATGACCTGCACGATTCTAGAATCGCATTACGATTAGCAAAACAGTCAACACCATAATTTAGAGCGTGGAATCTGAATTTGATATCATTCGTCGCTATTTTACACGCCCCACAAAAAAAGCTTTGCTGGGCGTTGGCGATGATGCTGCACTGATTGCTTATAATGCAACCACCGATCTTGCTATATCTACCGATACCTTGGTAGCAGGCCATCATTTCTTCCCAGATACAGATCCTAGTCAATTAGGCCACAAAGCTTTGGCAGTTAATCTTTCTGACATGGCGGCAATGGGTGCTGTTCCACGCTGGCTTACTTTAGCAATCACATTACCCAAAGATGCACCTCAAAGTAATTCGGCCTGGTTACAGGCTTTTGCTCACGGGTTCTTCGCGTTAGCTGACCGCTATCAAGTTGAGTTGATTGGTGGAAACACGACGAATGGACCGCTTAATATTTGTGTACAAGTTATCGGTGAAGTTGCCAGAAATAAAGCATTAAAACGTAGCAATGCACAACTGAACGATGATATCTGGGTCTCAGGACAGCTCGGTAACGCCGCACTTGCACTTGCCCATCTCAAGCAGCAGCTTGTTTTAACTAGCGAGGCGCTCGATGTTTGTTTACCCGCACTCCATACCCCAACTGCAAGAGTAGCGCTAGGACAGCAGCTAATCGATCTAGCGCATAGCGCAATCGATATTTCTGATGGTTTGCTTGCCGATTTAGGGCATATCCTTTCAAGTTCGAATCTAGCCGCTGTTATCCAGCTTGAGACCATTCCACATTCTTGGGTTTGGAAGCGCTATGCAGCGCATCCACAAGCCCTCGAATGGTTATTGTCAGGCGGTGATGATTACGAGCTTTGTTTTACGGCCCCGGAAACCGAGCGCAAAAAAATTCATACGCTCTCAAAAGAGTTAGCTACCCCACTGACGTGTATCGGAAAAATATTACAAGGAGAAGGTTTATCTATAGTAAACTCAACTGGAACAGTAATTGAGCATACGAAAAAAGGCTATGACCACTTCCTTTCCTGAGCCGTATCGATCCAATTTCAAGCTTCCTCCCCTTGAGCCGGATATAGCCTTTGTATATAGCCGCTTAGCACACTTTTTAGCCTTTGCTGCCGGTGCAGGACTCAGTAAATACGCACCGGGCACGATTGGAACCCTTGTTGCTTTCCCTATCTATTGGCTGCTGCAGTTGTTATTTGATCCAATCGCACTTTTGCTCGTCATCGATATCTTTTTCATTATTGGCATTTGGGCGTGCGGCATCACCGGGAAAGCGCTGCATGCACCCGATCATTCGGGTATGGTGTGGGACGAAATCGTTGCGTTCTTGCTGGTTTTATATTTCATACCAGACCATTGGTTGTGGCAAATCAGTGCGTTTATCTTATTTCGGTTTTTTGATATCGTGAAGCCGCCGCCCATTAAATACTACGAAAAAAAATTCCACGGTGGGGTAGGCGTAATGTTTGATGACTTACTCGCGGCTTTTTTTACCCTCCTGTGTCTAGCCGGATGGAAATCGATCGTCTTATTTGAAAGTTATTTTTAGCGCACTGCAATGATCGTCGATGATTCAGCACTTTCTGCTTATGCGCAACAAGTCGGTGTTTTGCTCACCAGCAAGCATCTAAGGTTGGTTACTGCTGAATCATGCACCGGGGGTTGGATAGGGCAATCGATTACGGCTATTGCAGGGAGTTCAGGCTGGTATGAATGTGGCTTTATCACGTATAGTAATCAAGCAAAGCACCGGATGTTGGGCGTCCAAGCAACGACATTGCTTAAATATGGCGCTGTTTCAGAACAAACTGCGCGAGAAATGGTAACAGGTGCTCTTAAAATGAGCACTGCACAAGTAGCGATATCAGTAACTGGTGTTGCCGGTCCGAGTGGTGGTTCGAAAGAAAAACCCGTAGGAATGGTATGTTTCGCCTGGGAATTTAAACAAAGCACAATCCATAGCACGACACATTTCTTTTCAGGTGACCGTGAGTCAGTCAGGCGGCAGGCCGTGGCTGCCGCTTTGCTTGGTATCATCGAGTTACTCGAAGGAATTTCACCTTCACTTGTTTGAGGCTTCGCCATGACTCAACGTTTGTGACATGAGGCGATCCGTATAAGCAATCGCTACAGCAGAGATCAGAAAAGTGATATGGATCGATGTCTGAGCAATCAATGTTTTCTCATCATAAGCACCTGCATTGATGAATGTTTTCAGTAGATGAATCGATGAAATACCAATAATCGCGGTTGCAAGCTTGATCTTCAAAACCGATGCGTTAACATGCGACAACCACTCCGGTTGATCAGGGTGCCCCTCAAGATTCATTCGTGACACAAAAGTTTCATAGCCACCGATGATCACCATGATCAGCAAGTTGGAAATCATCACGACATCAATTAAACCCAGTACGACCAGCATAATTGCAGTTTCAGTAATTTTTAGCGGTACCTCTGCCTCTTCAGGTGTTACGATATGTAAGATATGTTTGAGTGATTCTTTGTTTCCCATAATGGCACCAACCAGATCCGTTAGCTCAACCCAAAAATGAAAAACATAAACACATTGCGCCAGCACAAGACCCAGATAAAGCGGTAGTTGTAGCCAGCGTGACAGAAAAAGAAAACGTGCAACCGCAGAAATTCGTTTGTTATCGGTTTTCTGATTTATTTCCATAACGCTCAAGTTCAGTTTTTGAATTAACAAAGATAACCCGTAAAGTATGAACCTTCACAGGATAATTCAAGCGATCAGGCCAAGCCGCTTGTACTTGGCCTAATTGTATAAAGACACGAAATTATAGTTTTGCTAAAACTTCAGCAACGGTTTGCCCCATCAAAGAAGGGGTTGGACAAATCGTGACGCCTAATTCTTTTAGTCGTTCGACTTTCTCAGCCGCACTCTCACCGGCAGAAGAGATAATTGCGCCAGCATGACCCATACGGCGGCCAGTAGGTGCAGTAAGCCCTGCAATGTAAGCCACCAAAGGCTTCGTCATATTTTCTTTGGCAAAGATACCCGCTTCAACTTCTTGCGGTCCACCAATTTCACCGATCATGAGCGCCACTTTGGTTTCAGGGTCTTGCTCCAGTTTCTCCAGTACATCGCGATGCGAACTACCAATGATCGGATCTCCACCAATGCCAACAGACGTCGTAATACCGATTCCTAATCGGCGCATTTGATCGGCAGCCTCATAGCCCAATGTTCCGGAACGACCAACAATGCCAACATTACCGCGCATATAGATATGACCGGGCATGATGCCGAGCATGGCGCGTCCAGGACTAATCGTTCCCGCACAATTGGGGCCTGTCATCATCATACGTTGCTCTTTCGGGAAGCGACGTAGAAAACTTTTGACGGTCATCATGTCTTGGGTCGGAATACCATCGGTAATGGAAACACAATATTTGATTCCAGCATCAGCAGCTTCCATAATTGAATCAGCTGCAAATGCGGGTGGTACAAAAACAATGCTAGCTTCTGCGCCAACTTTTTCCACAGCTTCTTTTACCGTGTTAAATACCGGTAAGCCTAAATGCGTTTGCCCCCCTTTACCGGGGGTTACTCCGCCAACAACTTTAGAACCATAATCGATCATCTCCTGTGCGTGGAAAGTGCCGATCCTACCAGTGAATCCCTGAACGATGATTCGTGTATTTTCATTTATTAAAATAGCCACTTGATGTTCCCCTTAACCTTGTTTTGCAACCACTTCGTTGCGCGCTTTAACCACTTTTTCTGCAGCATCAGCCAAAGTTTCCGCCGTAATGATCGGCAAGCCGCTTTCATCAATGATGCGACAACCTTCTTCGACATTAGTACCGGATAAACGGACAACGAGTGGAATTTTCATATCGATGTTCTTAACTGCTTGCACAACCCCTTCCGCGATCCAGTCGCAACGATTAATACCCGCAAAAATATTAACCAGCATGGCTTTCACACCTTGGTCCGCCAGAACGAGACGAAATGCTTTTTCAGTTCGTTCCGCAGAAGCGCCGCCACCCACATCGAGAAAATTAGCAGGCTCGCCACCTGCCAGTTTGATCATATCCATGGTAGCCATGGCTAAACCTGCGCCGTTGATCATGCAACCGATATCACCATCTAACCCAACATAGCTCAGGCCCGCTTCAGCGGCTGCAACTTCGCGCGGATCAATTTGGGTTTTGTCACGTAGCTCAGCAATTTTTTGGCGGCGAAATAGTGCATTTTCGTCAAAACTCATTTTGGCATCCAGCGCCATGAGTTCATTGCTTTTGGTCACAACTAATGGATTGATTTCCAGGATATTGGCATCCAAATCTCGCATAGCACGATAACATCCTTTGATGGTTTTTACCGCATGATTGAGCAAATCTTCACCCAAACCCAGTGCAAAGGCCATGGTACGTGCTTGGAAATCTTGCAGGCCCACTGCCGGTTCAATATGAATTTTAATGATGGCATCCGGATCCGTTACTGCTAACCGTTCGATCTCCATTCCACCTTGTGCAGAGCCAACCATGATGATGCGTTCATGACTGCGATCAATCAAAAAAGAAAGATAAAGTTCTCTTGCAATATCAGTTCCCGCTTCGATATAAAGCTTAGAACAAAGCTTGCCAGCAGCGCCCGTTTGATGTGTGACCAATTTCTTTCCAAGCAAGGACCCTGCGGCAGCCTCAACCTCAGGATGTGTTTTACAAACTTTAATGCCACCCGCTTTGCCACGTGCGCCGGAATGAATTTGTGCTTTGACAACCCATACATTACCATCGATTTCGCGACTACGTTGCACGGCTTCTTCAACGGTATGTGCAAGTCCTCCTTCCGCAATCTTAACGCCATATTGAGCCAAGATTTCTTTGGCTTGGTACTCATGAATATCCAATGCCTTTCCCCCTATTAATTCAATCAATCATATAAAACTTAGTAATGGCTATTTATTTTTGGCAGCAATGGCTTCTGCTGCTTTGACGATATTATTAGCCATCCGTTCAGATGCTGCGTCAATCAGGCGCCCATCTAAAGATGCAGCGCCTTTACCCTGTGCAGCCGCTTCTTTCAATGCCACTAAAATCCGCTTGGCTTTTTCAACTTCAGCAGATAGCGGTGTAAATACTTCATTTGCTAATGCGATCTGAGTCGGATGAATCGCCCATTTACCTTCACATCCTAAGGCTGCTGCTCTTCGCGCCGCTTGTTTATAGCCATCTGGATCTTGAATGTCTCCAAAAGGCCCGTCAATGGGTCGCAAACCATAAGCACGGCACGCTACCGTCATGCGGCTAATCGCTGCATGCCATTGATCGCCAGGATAATCAGGATTGAGTCCACCAATATTGGTCGTTCTAGCGCGATTACTTGCCGCATAATCAGCCACACCAAAATGCAGCGCTTCCAAACGACCAGAAGCACCATTGCGCGCAATGTCTTCAACATTCGCCATGCCCAGCGCTGTTTCAATCAAAGCTTCAATGCCGATTCTATTTTTTAAACGCTGCTGCATTTCCAGTTGATTGAGCATCGCTTCCACCATATACACATCACCATAGACACCGACTTTGGGAATCAAAATGGTGTCGATTTTGTGCCCAGCTTGTTCGACCAAATCCACAACATCACGCACCATGTATTGGGTATCCAAACCATTGATGCGCACTGATAGCGTGATACCATGGCCTTTCCAATCAAGATCATTGATAGCCTGAATAATATTTTTTCTTGCTTGAATTTTGTCATCTGGCGCAACGGCATCTTCGAGATCCAAGAAAATAAAATCGACCCCACTTTTCAGTGCCTTCTCGAACATTTCAGGACGTGAACCCGGCACAGCTAGCTCACAACGCTGCACGCGCTGAATTTTAGTTTCATACAAGGTGTGACTCATTTTTCCTCCAGTAAAAAAATCTTGTTTTAATGCGCCGAACTACGATGAAAAAAAGGGAAACAAAATCAACTCAAAGCTGGATTAACCGTCAAGCTGGCTTCAATAGGTGGGCGTTATGTGGTCCAGAATTTCAAAATAATTGGGCACTATTTATCATTTAAATGCAGCATTATACCACTTGCACCCGTGGAATTTTGGTGAAGGTAATCATTGCACGGTCAAGGATCGTGATAAATTTCACAGCCAGTAACCGTATTTCCCCTTATCATTGGACAGAGCGAATGGAAAAGATATGAAATTGGGATGAATAACTAGCATGACTCATGCGTTGAACCAAAGGGCTTATTTTTTATCATTTTATTTTTCCATTATCGTTTCTTTGTTTTTTTCTCATACCAGCTTTGCCACAACCACCTGCAATAATCAATTCTCTGCCCACCTTACCTCGATCCAAGGTGAATTATGGATCGATATGTTGGGAGTCGGTCAATGGCAATTAGTCGATCAAACGCAGCCATTATGCGAAGGTGCCCGCATCAAAGTGGGTGCCAATAGCCGTGCTTCACTTTTATTACCCAATAACATCTTATTGCGCCTTGATGAAGGCACAGTACTAACCCTTAAAGGTATTGCCGCTAATGAACCGACACTGCTGGATCTATTAAAAGGGTTTATTCATTTTCTAAGCCGCACCCCTACACGACTCGAAATCACCACCCCCATTGCCAATGCCGGTCCTGAAGGCACTGAGTTTGCCCTGAAGGTTGATGATCAAGCAGCCTCATTATGGGTGTATGAGGGTAGCGTTAAGTTTTCTAATCCACAAGGTAGCCTACAACTTAATCCGGGGGAAGCAGCACAAGCACTACTCGGTCAAGCGCCTCATACCCAGCTCGATGTTAAACCCCTCGATGCCGTGCAATGGGCGCTATATTACCCAGCGATTATCGATCCTCGCGTCATCGAGCAGCAACTCCCTCAAACTTTGCAAGCCAGCGTTCGTGAATCATTGGAACACTACCGCCAGGGCAATACATTTGAAGCGCTTTCTGCACTCGAGGCACTCGATCAGAATACCCTTGGCGCACAGCTCCTCACTTACCGTGCCGGACTCTATTTGACACTGGGACGCGTAGTAGAAGCTAAACACGATATCGCCCAAGCACTACAACCGCAACCTAATGACAGCGAAGCCTATGCGTTACAAGCGATTATCGCCGTGGTGCAAAACGATAAAGAAACCGCACTACAACATGCGCAACAAGCCGTTGATATCGACCGCACTTCACCGACCGCACGGTTAGCACTTTCTTATGCGTACCAAGCCCATTTTCAGATTGAAGAAGCCCTAGGTAGCGTCGAAGAAGCCCTGCGCCTCGATGGCAAGAATGCACTAGTTTGGGCACGGTTATCAGAGTTACAGATGTCCACCGGTTATCTCGACCGTGCATTAGAATCCGCACAGCAAGCGGTAAGTCTTAACCCTAATTTAGGTAAAACCCAAACTGTGTTAGGGTTTGCTCATCTATTACAAATCGATACCAGCAAAGCCAAAGCAACCTTTGCTAAAGCCATTCAACTGGATCAAGCCGATCCCATGCCAAGGCTTGGGTTAGGGCTTGCACTTATTCGTGAAGGCCAACTTGAAGCAGGGCGCATTGAGCTTGAAATTGCTGCAAGTTTAGATCCTGCCAATTCTCTAGTACGCAGTTACTTAGGTAAAGCTTACTTTGAAGAAAAGCGCTACGGACTTGCAGAGACCCAATTCGATCTGGCCAAAGCACGCGATCCCAATGATCCCACTCCTTGGTTTTATGATGCGATCCAGAAGCAAACCCAGAATCGCCCAGTAGAAGCATTGCACGACATTCAAAAATCCATCGAGCTCAACAACAACCGTGCCGTGTATCGCTCCAAATTACTCCTAGACAAAGACGAAGCCGCGAGAGGCTCTAGTCTTGCTAGAATCTACGATAACTTAGGATTTGAGAAGCGTGCCATCATGGAGACCGCCAAATCGTTAAGTCATGATCCATCGAATCACTCCGCGCATCGGTTTTTGGCAGATATCTACGCCAATATGCCGCGCCACGCAGCAGCACAAGCCAGTGAGCTGCTTCAGGCGCAACTATTACAACAGGTGAACGTAAACCCTGTTCAGGCAGGGCTTGCCATCATCGATACCGCAATTATTGGAACCCATCCCCCATCGCCAGGATTGAATGAATTCACGCCGATTGCAGAACGCAACAAGCCACAAGTCCTTGCTTCCGGCATCGTGGGTTCCAATAGCACGCTTGGTAATGAAACGGTGGTTTCCGCTGTCTACGATCGAGCATCGTTTAGCTTGGGACAATTTCATTACGATACTAAGGGATTTCGGCAAAACAATGATCAAACCCATAATGTTTACAATGCGTTCATGCAGTATGCAGTTACGCCCAAATTGAATGTACAGACTGAACTGAGAACGCGAGGAACAGAACATGGGCAGTTGTTGCTTGATTTTGATCGGGATTCACCTGATCCGAATGTTGCAAAAGATCCTTTTTTAAATCCCAATAATCGCTATCGTCGAAACTTAAGCGAAGATATTGCTCGTATCGGTGCACGTTATGCTTTATCTCCTCGGCAAGATTTTATTGCTTCTGCAATGTATCTTGACCGTAAAGAGCGCTTAGTTGACCCCTTGATCCAAGCATTACCTGAGTCGAACCAAAATTTCGAAGCTTCACTAAGGGATATAGGCTACCAAACAGAAGGACAATATCAATATCGGGGTGATCGCTATAATATCGTTGCAGGGGGTGGTATTTATCAGGTGAACGTAAATAGCACTGCATTATTAAGGGAGTACATATTCAATAACCTTCCGCAATTGTATGATAACTCTGTCACTAATATATCTGAACCGAAATACAACAGAGAAAAGGTAAATGGCTATGTGTACACAAACTACAATTTGCGTACCAATTTGAATGCAACGCTCGGATTTAGCTATGACACCTATTCAGAAGATAAACCAGCAGACTCCAGGCGATTTAATCCTAAAGTGGGGTTGCAGTGGGATATTTTGAGTAATTTAAGAATGCGGATGGCTTGGTTTGAAACCTTAAAATCAGCTTTAATTGCTAATCAAACGTTAGAGCCAACCCAAGTTGCCGGATTTAACCAATTATTTGATGATCCCAATGGTACAAAGGCTAGAAGAATGGGAATTGGATTTGATACCCATTTTTCCAATAAAGTGTTTGCCGGATTTGAAATTTCGAGAAGAGATTTAGCAATTCCTATTCTTGATTTTCCTATACCTGATCTAGAACAGAAAGAAAATCTCTATCGAACTTATCTCTATTGGCCAATTAGCAATCGATGGGCTTTTAGAAGTGAGGCACAGCTTGAGAAATTTTCCCGAGATAAAATGCCAACTGACATTGAACCATATCGAATCGATACACTAAGTGCACCAACGAGTATTAATTACTTCGGGCCAGAAGGATTATTTGCCAATATAACTGGTACCTATGTTAATCAAATCGTTGATCGAGACCAGTCACGTCCGATCTATTTAGGGAGTCAGCATCCTAATTTAGGGTCTGATGGCTTTTATTTAGTTGATGCAGTTCTAGGTTTTAGATTGCCCAAACGAAGAGGCGCACTGAGTATTGAAACAAGAAATTTATTTGATCAAGAATTTCTTTACCGCAATGCTTCCTTGAATTCTCTCAATATTACAAGCAACAACGATATCATCAGTAGTATCAATCCCACTGTTGTAAATCGTTTTATCCCTGATCGAACTATCATGATGCGATTAACATTGCATTTTTAGTGCGTCACTTACTTTCCTTTCAATTAATTGTTGATATCTTCATGTAGGAAAAATTCTTACAGAGATTCTAGCTAAATAATTACGCATTATTCGGGCAATATGTTATTTACTTAAAATGGCCTAGGGTAAAGAATACACCTACTGTAATTCAGATTAAATATTTTCTTTGTGGAGACAACGAATGGAAGCCACCCAAATTCTTGAAGAGATTAGAGATATTAATCTCAGTTACATGCTTCTGGCACAGCAATTATTAAGAGAGGATAAAATCTCTGCAATGTATCGGTTAGGAATTAATGAAGACGTCGCGAATATTCTTGAGAAATTGACTTCTAGTCAGTTACTTAGAATGGCTGATACGAATATTCTACTCTGTCGTTTTAGATTTGATAATAACCTAATTGCAGAAATGTTATCTAATCATAATAAAGATCGAGCATTGTCGCAGTCACATGCATCAATAATTATTTCTAGCTTACCTGCTGAAACAATTACCTAAATTAAAGGATTAAGAAAATGCGCGAGAAAAGTCTATTATCTGAAGCAAAACAAATTCAGCTAGCCATCGAACTTATTCAGTTAGGCGCTAGGCTCCAAGTTTTAGAGGCACATACAAAGCTTAGTAGAGAGCGGCTTGTAAGGCTATACAAAGAAATCAAGGGAATCTCTCCTCCCAAAGGCATGCTCCCTTATTCAGAAGATTGGTTCATGAGCTGGCAGCCTAATATTCACTCATCCCTTTTCATTAACATATATAACTACATAACAAAATATGCGAACATAAACAGCATAGATGCCATCATTAAAAGCTACAAGCTTTATCTAGAACATATTGGTATCTATGATATCCAGCGAGTTTTGAGTTTAACTCGCGCGTGGACACTTGTTAGGTTTCTTGAAAGTAAAGTACTTTCAATAACATCATGTACCAGCTGCAAGGGTCATTTTGTAGTTCACAGTTTAGAAATTAATTCAAATCATATTTGTGGACTATGTAATATCCCATCCCGCGCCGGCAAAACTAAAAAGGATAAGCTTAAAAACGATTTACTGGGTACTAAGCATCAGCATGCAGCCTAACCACCCAATCTAATGGAAGCTTCCTGTAAAAAAGCATGAGTACCTAGAGGCTATATTTGTAGCATGAATTGCCTCAGGTGCTGGAATGGGATTGAGTAGAAAAAATTTAATCTCGAAATTTCCGAGTCGCTAGCGCTACTTTATTTTAATTCAGCTTAATATTTCCTCTTACATTATTGATGGAAATCTTGGTTCATTTTTGACCGGATTTACTAAATCTTCTAAAACCAAGTAATCCGGATAAGAGCAGCATAATCGTTGTGGGTTCAGCAATTTCAGCTGCAATAACAATGTCGTCAGGAATAAAACTTGTTAACCCAAAAGCTTGTCCTAATCCCTGCTTCGCAAAGCTAACTAGATCAATAACACCTCCTGTAGTGGTATTAACAGAAAAAACTGCTGTGTTAGCAACGGCATACAAATTGTTATCACTTCCAGTTGCCAAACCAAAAACTCCACTAACAGCAAAACTACCAATCGCAACCGTATTCGACAAATTATCTAAGTCAATATCAACGAGCTTATTGCTCAAAGATGCCATGTAAAGGTGGCCATTATGAAAAGCTAAATCGCCTCCTGCAAAAAAACCCATACTGCCAAGATTAGTCGTTGCACCATTATTTACATCGATTGTATAAAGTGATGTACTCATATACCCGGCAGAATAAAGCGTCCCATCCTCACCAAATACAAGCGTATTTCCGCCTGGAACTGCATGACTGCCAATCAGAGTCGCTTGCGCTGTATCCAAATTGATAGCGTATAAACGTCCAAAGGAAATTCCATACAAATCACCTGTCGGGCTAAACGCGATATCCGTCATTGTGATACCCATATCCCCGATAATATCGACAGATCCCGTTGCTGCATCTAGCGTCGCCAATTTACCAACATTATCGTGTACGTATAATACTGGGCCACTGAGTACAATCTTGCTCATACCAGTAAGCATCAGTAAAAATAAGAAACTGATAATTGTTACGGGAGTTCTTGCGCTATATTTCATATCAATCCTTAATGCTTAACAAAGCTTTTAGTTAAAACGTTGATCTATTTATTGCTATCTAATCTTTACTATTTGTGAAAACTAGAAATAAGTACGTATCAATCTTTAAGCAGATCTCATGCCAAAATCAAATAATAGATATAAGATTATGTATTTAGACAATTTTTTACTGTCGCTTACGCATCAAGATAAAATAATCTAAATAATTTGTTAAGTTAATCGACGCAAGAGGAGTCATGGTAAAGCAACACACAATTCCAATTCATTAAATAAAAAGGAGATATCTGATCTATCCCATATGTAAAATCTTTAGTTATTAACCGTAAAGTAAAAAAATACATTTTCTTGGTGTGGAATGATTGAATTTACAATTACCGTACGAATTCAAGTAGCCCTGATCAAATTTGGACTAAATCAATTGAAAGAAGGAATATTCATATGGATAACAATGAAGTAAATAAGAAACTCCAGTTCAATTTTTGGTATATCGTCATTGCCATCCTCGGTATGTTATTTCTACAAAATCTTTATACACAATACACGCGCATTGAGCCCATTCCTTATAGCCAGTTTCAAGATTTATTAGAGCGAGAAAAAATTGCAGAGGTGGCTATTACTGAAAATCAGATTTATGGCACATTAAAAGCATCGGAACCCAATGGGATGAAAGAGTTTGTTGCCACTCGAGTCGAACCTGAACTAGCAGAAATTCTGGAAAAACATAATGTAATTTACACGGGCGTTATCAGAAGTACCTGGCTACGCGACTTACTCTCATGGATTGTGCCTATGTTACTGTTTGTTGGTATCTGGCTTTTTATCATGCGCCGCATTAGTGGTGGGATGAGTAGTGGTTTAATGTCGATAGGAAAAAGTCGGGCGAAAGTTTATGTGGAGACTGAAACCAAAGTAACTTTTGCGGATGTCGCTGGTGTTGATGAAGCGAAAGAAGAATTGATCGAGATTGTCAATTTTCTAAAAAACCCCGCTGATTATAGTCGACTTGGTGGACGCGCACCTAAAGGCATTCTATTGGTTGGCCCCCCTGGTACTGGGAAAACATTACTTGCACGAGCCGTCGCAGGAGAAGCGGGCGTTCCTTTTTTTTCAATCTCCGGTTCAGAATTTGTCGAGATGTTCGTCGGCGTGGGGGCTGCAAGAGTACGTGATTTATTTGAGCAAGCACGACAAATGGCGCCAGCTATTATTTTTATCGATGAACTGGATTCATTGGGCAGAGCACGCGGTGCCTATGGGCTCGGTGGGCATGATGAAAAAGAGCAAACGCTTAACCAATTACTGGCTGAATTAGATGGTTTTGATTCATCGAGTGGTATCGTATTGTTAGCAGCCACTAATCGACCCGAAATTCTTGATGCTGCATTACTGAGAGCAGGGCGATTTGACCGACAAGTATTAATTGATCGGCCCGATAAAACGGGAAGAGAGCAAATCTTGGCTGTACACCTCAAGAAAGTAAAGCTCAGTGTGGATGTCATGCCCGATCAAGTTGCAGCATTGACACCGGGTTTTACTGGCGCTGATTTGGCTAATTTAATCAATGAAGCTGCATTATTGGCAACTCGCCGCAAAGCTACTTCCGTTAGCATGGATGATTTCAACAATGCCATCGAGCGCATCATTGCCGGCCTCGAAAAGCGCAATCGCTTGTTGAATCTTAATGAACGCAAGATCGTCGCATTTCACGAACTAGGGCACGCTATGGTCGCGCTTGCTCTGCCTGGAACGGATGAGATTCATAAAGTATCCATTATTCCACGTGGCGTTGGCGCGCTCGGTTATACCATCCAACGCCCGACCGAAGACCGCTTTCTCATGACAAAGCCCGAATTAGAAAACAAAATGGCTGTGTTACTCGGAGGACGTGCTGCTGAGCAAGTTATTTTCAATCAGGTCTCAACCGGTGCCTCGGATGATTTAGTTCGTGCAACGGATATTGCGCGTGCCATGGTGTTACGCTATGGCATGAGCGAAGCGCTAGGCCATGTTGCTTATGAACGAGAACATTCTGTGTTTTTACAACAAGGTTATGCGCTGCCCCAGAGTAGAGAATATAGCGAAGCAACCGCTAATAAAATCGACGAAGCCGTTCGTTTGCTAGTAGATCAAGCGCTGGAACGAGCTATCAGTATTTTACGTAAGAATCAAACATTGCTGGAGCAAACCGCAATCGACCTATTGAAAGCTGAAACACTGACTCAGCCTAATATTGCTGCATTGAAGCAAGCGATTATTCGTGAAACTTAAGTAGGATTTTCGCTGATCGTTATCGGACAATCCGCTCAGTAAGCGACTGTCCGATAGTGCAAGTTAAATCTGGACTACAATCGAGATATTTTGTTATTTCTTAGTGAAATTAACTAATTTTCCATAGCTAAATAAATAATCTTGATCCTTCAATGGCGTGTGGCATTGCACACAATTTAGATCATTACTTTTAGCGACTCCATCAGGACTGTATACAGCAAACCCCCAGTTACCAGTGCGATCATCGGGAGAAAATGATTTATCCCAATCAGCCCTTTTTTCCATCACAGCAACAGCCACTAGTTTCTCAATTTCAAATATACCAGTACTGGCAGCGATGATTTTTCCTTCTGCATCTTTTCTAGGTTCATAGATTTCCATAACAACAATTGAACCCGGCGCAGCTTCTTCTCCTCTTTTATAGCTATCAACCGCAATTTCATTTGCAAAAAATTTAGCGACTTGCGTTTGATTAGCGCGATTCGATTTATCATACTGGGTAAAGATTTGCTGATAATTCCCCGGTAACTTTACATGGTCAGGATTCCCGCCTGCAAACGCATAGAAAGGTAACAGTGCACAAGCTAGAGTCGCAATTTTATAGTGTAGTTTCATCTTCTCTCCTTATCAAAATCAACCAATAGTTATTGTGAAAAATATCCCAATGCTCAGACTAAAGCATAATATTGATCTATTCTTTATACAACACGGTATTTCATTATTTTTGAACGATAAAGCGATAGAAATTCACGGTATCTTTCGATCTTCAAATCATCAGCTTACCAATTTGCTTTAATTCACGCTGTGCCCGGCGATATTCTGGATAGATTTTTGCTACCACTTCCCAGAATGCTCGCGAATGATTCATTTCGAAAAGATGCGCTAATTCATGGGCAATCACATAGTCTATTAACGCAAGTGGTAACTGAATCAATCGCCAGTTAAGGCGAATCACTCCTGATGCGTTGCAGCTACCCCAGCGTGACCGCGCATTCGAAAGGTGAAAAACTGGCATTCCTACACCAAGCTTTTCAGCATAAAATGCTAAGCGATCCGTCATGCACGCGGTCGCTTGCTGTTGATACCATGCTAAAACAAAGTGCTCAAGCTGTTGTGCAGAAAATTGTGTTGACGATGACTCAGCGCTGCATGGCCTGACCATATCTGGTTTGATGCTATTCTGTGGCACTAATTGCAATTGCGCCGATAAAGCAATGAGCTGATAAGGTTCCCCCAATAACCAATAAACCGCATGAAGCCTCCACTCAAGGTGATTACTGCTGCTATTTTCCCAGGCATCAAGTTTTTCAATAATCCAATCGGCCTTGCGCTGGAGTATGGCTTCAATTTCTCTTTGGGGTATTCTTAAAGGGGCTGAAATAGTTAAACCAGATGCGTTGATTCTCAACCCAAAGGTTTTCCGATTACGTCGAACTAATGAATAGGTAATCGTTCGATTATTTAGAACGATGCGATGCGTTGGATTGTTTTGATGTTGAACACGTGTTACCCGAATCTTCATTCTGCTTTTCTATTTTTTTAAATTGACTGATTCTCGATACCTCAGCTTCAATCCACGCTTTTACTTGATCATTCAATTCGCCCGCTTCCAATCCAGCAGGATCGATTGGTTTGCCAATACTCACGGTAATCGTTCCAGGATTTTTAACGAATGAATTCTTCCCCCAGAACTCGCCAGCATTATGTGCAACCGGCACAACCAATGCACCGGTATGAGTAGCCAACCAAGCCCCACCAATATGATATTTACCGATGTGACCTGGCGGAATGCGCGTTCCTTCTGGAAAAATGACGATCCAAAATTGTTGAGCAAGCCGATCTTTTCCTTGATCGACAATTTGCTGCAACGCTTTTTTCCCGGAGCCTCGATCGATGGCAATCGGGCTTGTCATTGCGAGTCCCCAGCCAAAAAAAGGGATACGTAGTAGCTCTTTCTTAAGAACCCAAACTTGGGGCGGAAAGATTTGCTGGAAAGCCAACGTTTCCCAAGCCGATTGGTGCTTCGATAACACAATGCTAGGCTGCTTCGGAATGTGCTCCGCACCGATAATTCGATAGTGCAAACCACAAATGGTCTTAAGTAAAAAAAGCATGATCCGGGTCCAACCATACGTTACTTGATAACGCTGATGCGGTGGTAACCAGAAGCAAGACAATGTGAAAATTGCATAAGGTGGAGTAATGACAATTTGCAGCACGGTATAAACCAGAGAGCGAAGGATAGCAAGCATACGACTCATTTCAATAAAGCGTTCGCCACGGATGCTAAATCCGGATAAACTTGTGTTCCAGTCGGCAGATTATTGGTTGCTTGTGTTTGCTGTCCATTTCCAGTCAGAACGAGAATCGGTGTTGCTCCAATGCTACTTGCAGCTTGAAGATCTTTCAATGAATCACCCACGACGGGAACATCTTTCAAATCGGTGCTATAGCGTTGAATAATTTCTTTAAATAAACCTATCTCAGGTTTGCGGCAATGACAATGCTCCTGCTGTGCGTGTGGACAAAAAAATAAGGCATCCAGGTAACCGCCCGCTGCCTGAACCGCTTTAAAAAGCTTATCATTGATAGCATTAAAAGTATCCATTTCGAGCAAACCACGCCCGATTCCAGATTGATTGGTAGCCACGACGACACGATAACCCTGGTGCGTAAGCTTTGCGATAGCTTCTAAACTTCCGGGTATTGGCACCCATTGTTCGGGTGTTTGGATGAAAGGATCATTGATTTCATTGATTACTCCTTTATCGTCAAGCACAATAAGCTTCATATCAACTCGCTAACCTTGAAATATCCGCCACACGATTCATAATTTGTTGTAACTGCTTGAGTAACGCAAATCGATTAGTACGCAAATCTTCATCTTCGACATTGACCATGACATGGTCAAAGAAAGCATCGATTACTGTTTTTAATTCAGCAAGAATCTGAAGCGTTACGACATAATCTTTTTCATTAAATGCCTGATCTACTTTATCAGTTAAATCAAGCAGCGCTTCATGGAGGGCTTTTTCAGCTTCCTCGCATAACTGGT